>Ga0315910_10002565_pt1 | contig 15860 bp, 18 predicted proteins | sample EdamamesoilMG_FD_204470 | JGI IMG/M metagenome (GOLD analysis project Ga0315910, IMG submission 204470) | Garden soil microbial communities collected in Santa Monica, California, United States - Edamame soil | ecosystem: Environmental > Terrestrial > Soil > Garden | place: USA: California... | reverse complement strand
CGCCCCGGTCGCGCGAGCGCGAGAGGCGGTCGGCAATGTCGAAGAAATGCTGTTTTTCCCGCTCGCGTGCGGCGAGTCCGGATTCGATGAGTTCGGTGATGACTCGGCTCGTGCTGGTCTTGCTGGTTTGCGCCAGGTTCTTCACCCGGCGCGCGACGCGACCGGGGAGGCTGACGCTTTGACGCACAGGACGATCGGAAACTGACATGACTTCAGGTTACACCACTTTGCACCACGATGCACCAAATGGTGAATTTCTAGAGCGTCGGATTGGTGACCTCACCGCCAAGAGCCGCCAGGCCCCAGGCCGAGAACTGGGCGTCGGTGCTGAAGCTGAAGTGCCCGCCGAGTGCGTGCGCGTCGCGGAAGATGCGCTGGATCGGGTAGCTGTCATATATCCCGTTGGCCCCGGCCATCGCATGCAGGATGTCCACGGCCTCGTTCGCAATCTGTGCTGCGTACGCGAGGTCCCGCTTCAACCGCAGCTTGGTGGGCGCATCCGCGGCCCCGCCGGAACGGGCGATCTCCATCGCTTCGCGGCAGTTGCCGCGCAGGAGTTCGCGCGCCGCGTCGATGCGCGCGCCGGCCGCACCGACCCGCGCCTGGATGGTCTGGATATCGCGCATCTTGAGGGTCTGGTAACTGGTGCTGCGCTTCTGCACGAAATCGAGCGTGAGGTCGAGCGCCGCCTGCGCGTTGCCCACCGCGACGCCGCCAATGCCGTGCGCGGCCATGGCCGAGAACGGCACGCGGAACACCGGATTCGGGTTGCCCTTCGCGCCAGGGAACGACACCCCGCCGCGCAGGTCGTAGGCGCACAGGGCCCGGTACTCGGGCACGAATACGTCCTTGGCGACCACCGTCATGCTGCCGGTGGAGCGCATGCCGAGCACGTGCCAGTCGTCCACGATCTCGTACTCATCCTTGGGCAGCAGGCACATGCGGTGATCCACCACCTTGTCGCCGTCCCTGACCGTGCAGGCGAGCATATTCCAGTCGGCGACGTTGACCGCGCTGGAGAAGTTCCAGCGCCCGCTGACCAGGAAGCCGTTTTCGCCGTCGCGCCTCTCGCGCTTGCCGCTGCCCTGTGGATAGGCGATACCGGAGGCAATCAGCGCTTCCGGGTTGCTGCCCCAGACCTCCTGCTGCGCGCGCTCGTCGTAGAGCGCCAGCATCCAGTGGTGGATCAGCAGGTTGCCGACGTTCCAGCCGGTCGAGGCGCAGCCGCGCGCGACGAGCTCGGGGAAATCCACGTACGCGAGGTAGTCGAACTCCATGCCGCCCCAGCGCTTGGGCTGCAGCACGCGCATGAGGCCGGTGCGGTGCAGGTCAGCAAGCGTCTCAGGCAGCATGATGCGCTCGTCCTCGGCACGCGGCGCGCGTTCGCGCAGGGCCGGGATCAACTCAAGCGCACGCGCTACCGCGTCTTCATACTTGACGCCGGCGAACCCCGGCGCGGGCTTGACCGGCGCGTTCATGGTGCGGCGACCTTCTCCATCTTGGAATAGTCCTCGCCGCCCCAGTCGGGCGCGTCCTTGATGCCGAAGAAGTTCAGCTCGATGGTGATGCCGTTCGGATCCTCGATGAAGAGCTGGTAGAGCTCGGATTCGGGCAGGCTGCGCGGCCGGAACTGCATCCCGAGCTTGTTGAAACGGTCGACGAACTCTCTTGGCTCGGAAGCCAGGAAAGCGATGTGGTCCACGACGCCAGTCTTGTGGTTCACCGCGTTCTTCGGGGTCCCCAGGTAGTACATCTCCTGGTTCGGGATACCGGCGGGACCCATGTGCACCTGGATCTTGCCGTTGATGCCGAGCCAGTAGCCCGGGAACGGAAAATTCGGCCGCGGCATGACCTCGAAGCCGAGCACGTTGACGTAGAAATCCTTGGTGCGCTCCAGGTCGTTGGCGCGCACGAAATAGTGGTTCAGTTCGGTGAGCGGCATGGTGTCATCCTTTCCGCGCGTATTCTACTTGCCGGTGTAGGGCACCGCGCCATCGACAACGCCCCAGATGTGGCGCGCTGCGGGATCGAGCTGCTCCTCGCGGATATGCCCCACGAGGCCGGCGGCGCGGCTGACCACGGCGATGCCGCGCATGACCTCCTGCGGCACGCCGATCTCGCCCAGCAGCGCGGCAATCGCGCCGGTGGCATTGATGGTGAGGTGCCTGCCCCAGGCCGCATCGACTTCCGTCGCGAGCAGGCGCAGCGCGCGGATGTGGCGTCCCGGCACGCCCGCCTCCTCGGCGATGGCAATGAGGCGCGGCGAACGCGGGTCGTCGGGCTTGAGGTGCGGATGGCCGAAGCCCGGAATCGGTTTTTTTGCCGCACGGAATTTTTGCGCCAGAGCTTTGGCGGTACTGGATTGATTTTCTGAAGCAATAATCTCTTCGAGATTCGCCGCACAGCCTTCCATGGTGCCGATGAAGGTGCTGCCGACCCCGAGAATGCCCGCCGCCACCGCAGCCTGGATCGCCTCGGGACAGGAATCGTAGATCAGGCGCGTGGCGATCGCCGATGGCGTGATGCCGTGCTCCATCAGCGTCACCAGCACCGCATCGAGGACCTTGGTCTGCGCCGCGGTGGGTTTCGCGCCGAGCAGCTGGAAATACATCATCTCGGTGAACGTGAGCTTGCCGATCAGATCGTCGACCAGGCTCGCGCCGCGGACATAGATCGCATCGGCGGTGTGGCGCGCGATCTTCGTGGTGGGTTTCTTGGAGGTCATGGAATGAGATGCTACTGCGGCCGGCCGGCAATCGCGGTGCGGACGCGGTACACGGAAGTCGACGCGGTGATGTAGAGGCTGCGGAAATCCGCATCGCCCCAGCAGAAGTTCGCGGTGTACTCGGGGACCTTGATCACGCCGAGGCAGGTGGCGTCCGGCGCGAAGACGTGGATGCCGGCGGGACCGCAGCAGTAGAGGTTGCCTTGCGCGTCGAACTTCATGCCGTCGGGCGCGCCGGCGCCCTCGCCCTTGGTTTCGGCCCAGATCTTCGAGTTCGCAAGCGTGCCGTCCGCCTTCACGTCGAAGACGCGAATGTGCTGGCGGTCGGTGTCGTTGACGAAGAGCCGCTTCTCGTCCGCGGAGAAGCACAGGCCGTTGGGCTGGCCGAAGTCGTCGGCGAGCAGCGTCAGCTTTTTCGACTCGGGTTCGACGCGGTAGACGCCGCGAAAGCCGAGCACGACCGGGCGCGGTCGCCCGAAGTACTCGTTGCGGCCGTAAGTCGGGTCGCTGAAGTAGATCGCGCCGCCGGAATGCACGGCGAGATCGTTCGGGCTGTTCAATTCCTTGCCGTCCAGGTGGCTGGCGAGGACGGTGATCTTGCCGTCGGCCTCGGTGCGCGTGAGCGTGCTGGAGGCGTGCTCGCAGGCGAGCAGGCGCCCCTGCGCGTCCCAGGCGAGGCCGTTCGACTGGTTGCAGGGCTTGCGAAAGGTCGACACGCCGCCCTGCGCGCTCCACTTGCGCAGGTGGTCGCCCGGCATGTCGCTGAAGAGCAGGAACTGCTCCTTCGCGTGCCACAGCGGACCTTCGGTAAAGAGGAACCCCGTCGCGACCTTGTCGAACGCGACTTCGCTGCCGACGACCGCCTTGAAGCGGGCGTCGCGAACCTCCACGCTCACGGCCTCAACCTTTCTTCATCTGACTGACGCGCTGAGTCCCGACATACCAGTCGTCAGCCTTGACGTCCTCAAACACGACCCAGATCACTTCCTTCGGCAACTGGGCCTCCTCGGAGATGGCGTCGACGACGCGGCGGGAGATCCTGTCTTTGCGTTCCTTGGGATGGCCTTCGAGTATGCGGATGTTCACGAACGGCATGGCGATTCCTCCTTCATGGTTGAACTTAAAGCGCGAGAAGCTCGTTGCGTAAGTCGGCATCCTCGCGCAACTGGGATGCCGGCCCGGAGAAGCGCACGGCGCCCTTCTCCAGCACGTAGACGCGATCAGCCAGCGCGAGCGAGAACTCCACGCCCTGCTCCGCCAGCATGATGGTAAGGCCCTCCTGCTTGAGCCGGGTCACCTGTTCGAGCAGGTGCTCGACGACGAGCGGCGCCAGGCCCTCCGAAGGCTCGTCCAGCAGCAGCAGCTCGGGATTGCCCATCAGGGTCCGGGCAATGGTAAGCATCTGCTGCTCGCCACCGGAGAGATTGCCGCCCGCACGCTCGGCGAGCTCGCGCAGCTTGGGGAACAGGCCGTAGACCGCCTCGACACTCCAGCGCCCGGGGCGGCTCGCGGCGCGCTGCGCGACGTCGAGGTTCTCCCAGACCGTGAGCTCGGCGAAGATGCGCCGGTCCTCGGGCACGAAGCCGACGCCCGCGCGCGCAGCCCGGTTCGGCGCCCAGCCGGTCACGTCCTTCCCCTGCCACCACACGGTTCCGGCGGAAGGCGGCGTGAGGCCCATGATGGCGCGCAGCGTGGTGGTCTTGCCCACGCCGTTGCGGCCCAGCAGGCACACGCATTCGCCGCGCTGCACTTCCAGCGAGACGCCGAAGAGCACGCGCGACAGGCCGTAGGCCGCATGCAGGTCCTTCACTTCGAGCAGCGCACCTTGTGCGCTTCTGGCGTCGCTCATGCGTGCCCGCCCAGGTAAATGCGGCGCACGTCCGGGTCGGCGCGCACTTGCGCCGGCGTGCCTTCGGCGATCAGGCGCCCCTGGTGGAGCACGCCGATGCGCTGCGCGATCTGGAATACGACCTCCATGTCGTGCTCGGTGAACAGCAGCGACAGGCCGCGCTCGGCGACGATGCGCTCGATCAGCGCGATCGCGTCGCGCGTCTCGGTCGCCGACATCCCCGCGGTCGGCTCATCGAGCAGCAGGAGCTTCGGCTCGCTTGCAAGCGCGATGCCCAGCTCGATCTGCTTCTGCGCGCCATAGGAGAGCTCGGCGCTCGTCTCATCGGCGATCTTCGCCAGGCCGATGGAATCCAGCAGCGCCTGCGTCTCGTCGCGGCAAAGTTCCGCCGAGCGCCCCCACAGGCGCTTGCCGTAGCCCTTATGCGCAATCACCGCCGCCTGCACGTTCTGGAACACCGTGAGCTTCGGAAAGATGTTGATGCGCTGGAATGAGCGGCCGATGCCCAGGCGCACGATGTCGTGCGGCGCGTCGCCGGTGATAGCGCGCGCACCGAACCTCACCTCGCCTTCGTCGGGGCGCAGGTGGCCGGTGACGAGGTTGAACAACGTCGACTTGCCCGCGCCGTTCGGGCCGATGATGGCGACGATCTGCCGCTCGGCGACCTTGATGCTGACGCCGTCGACGGCGGTGAAGCCGTCGAAGGTCTTGCGCAGATTTTTCACGTCAAGCACGCGGACCTCGCTTGCGGAATCGCGTCCAGAACGCGTGGATGGCGCCGACGATGCCGCCCGGGAACACGAACAGCAGGACTATGAGGATGGTGCCGAGGATGAACGGCCAGAACTGCGTATAGGCCGTGATCAGCTGATGCAGAAAGAGCAATGTGGCGGCGCCGATGGCGGGTCCCCAGAAATGGCCCATGCCGCCAAGCAGGGTCATGATCAGCACCTCTGCGGATTTCGACCAGTAGGCCAGGTCCGGGAACACGCCGCGGTTGAAGATGCCGAACAGCGCCCCCGCCACGCCCGCGAAGGCGCCCGCTAGCACGAAGGCCGCCAGCTCGTAGCGGCGCACGTCGATGCCGATGAACTGCGCACGCTCGCGGTTCTCGCGGATCACCGTCAGCATGCGGCCGAAGGGCGAATGGACGATCATGTGCAGGAGCGCAAAGCACAGCGCCACCACGACCAGCACGACGAGGTAGTACTTCTCGCCCACGCGCAGCGCCCCGAGCAGCGGCAGTGCGGCCATCCAGTCCATGTCCGGATAGGGCACGCTCGGCATCCCTTGCTCCCCGCCCGTCACGCTGTTCCACTTCAGGCAGATCGCCCAGACGATCTGCGCGAAGGCGAGCGTAAGCATGGCGAAGTAGATGCGCGTCAGGCGCACGCAGAAGAAGCCGAAGAAGGCCGCGAAGGACGCGGCCGCGAGCGGCGCCGCGGCGAGGCCCGCAAGGAACGGCAGGCCGTGCGTTTTGGTGAGGATCGCGCAGGCGTAGGCGCCGATGCCGAAGTAGGCAGCGTGCCCGAAGGAAACCAGGCCCGTCGAGCCGAGCAGCAGGTTGAGGCTGGTGGCGAACAGAGCCAGGATCACGATGTCGGTGGCGAGAAAGGTGTAGTAGCGCGAGCCCAGCCACGGGATCCAGACAATCACGAGGAACACAATCAGCACCCAGGGAATGCGGCGCGCGCTCATTTCAGAGGTTTCCCGAGCAAGCCCCAGGGCCGCAGGATAAGCACCGCCGCCATCAGCCCGAAGGCGGCGAAGATCGAGAATCCCGGAAACACCAGGATGCCGAACGCGAGCACTTGGCCGAAGATCAACGCGCCGAGCAACGTGCCCCAGAGCGAGCCGAGGCCGCCGATCACCACCACGATGAAGGCCTCGACGATGATCTCCACGTCCATGCCGGGCACGATCGCGCGCACCGGCGTCACCAGCGCGCCGCCCAGGCCCGCGAAGAACGAACCCACCGCGAACATGCCGGCGTAGATCCAGCCGGTATTGGCGCCCAGCGCCGTCAGCATCTCGCGGTCGAGCGCCGCCGCGCGGATCATACGGCCCGCGCTGGTGCGGCTGAGCACCAGCCAGAAGCCGAGCGCGATCAGCGGTCCCAGCAGCATGATGAAGAGGCTGTAGTACGGGATCTGCACACCGAACAGCTGCACCGCGCCCTCGAGGCTGGGCGGGCGCGGCACGGAAAGCTGCTGCGTGCCCCAGGTGTACTTGGCGAAGTCGCCCAGCACCAGCACCACCGCGTAGGTGAAGAGGAGCTGATAGAGCTCCTCGCGGCCGTAGAGGTGGCGCAGCAGCAGGCGCTCGATCGCAACACCCATCAGCGCCACCGCGCAGGCAGCGCCGAGCACGGCAAGCCAGAAGCTCTCGGTGCGCGGCCCCAGCCACTGCACCATCTGCCAGGCGGAATAGGCGCCGACCATGTAGAAAGAGCCGTGCGCGAAGTTGAGCACGCGCAGCACGCCGAAGATGAGCGACAGGCCAGAGGCGATGAGGAACAGGAACATCGCGGTCGTGAGGCCGCTGACGAACTGGCCGAACAGGAAGGACGGGTCGGTCATTGCGCAGCTGCCACGCTAGATCCGGTCGGGGCGCAGGCGAGCGCCGATGCGGTCCGCCGCAGCGGCAAGCGCATTGACCCACTCCGCGACGCGGCCACTGCGGTAGCGGCTCTTCGGCATGGCGATGCTGAGCGCCGCCACCACGCGCCGGGACTGGTCGCGCACCGGCACGCCGATACAGCATATTTCCGCCGCGAACTCCTCCTCGTCTGTGCCGTAGCCCTGATCGCGTACCGCTTTGATCGCCTTGAGCAGATCGGTTTTGCGCGTAAGGCTGCGCGGAGTCCGGCCCTCAAGCGGCCCGCGGGCGAAGAATGCCGCAAGCGCGTTCGTGTCGAGCGAGGCAAGCAGCACCTTGCCCAGCGCGGTGCAGTTCGCGGGATCGCGCCGCCCCGCGCCAAGGGATACGCTGACCGGCTGCAGGCCGCCCGCCGAAGCGACCTCGATCACTTCGCCGTTGCGGTAGATGCTGAGATGGATCGTCTCGCCCAGCGCGTCGCGCAGCGCCTCGATCTCGGGTCTCGCGATCTGAACCAGACCTGCGCCGGCGTAGGCGCTCCCCAGCGCATGCAGCTGGGGACCCAGCACGAAGCTGCGCCGCGCCGCGTGCTGGTCCACGTAGCCGCGCATCGCGAGCGTGCGCAGCAGGCGGTGCGTGGTGCTGACGTGGAATCCGACGGCGCGCGCGACCTCGGAGGCGCCCACCGGGCGCCCGGCGTCGGCGAGGTACTCGAGGATGTCGAGCACCTTCGCGACACTTTTGATGCCTCCCGCGCCCGCCGGCGTTTTGGCCATGCGGGTCATGAATAAATCTTCGGGGGCGCTTCAATCCATGAACGGCAGCGGGTCTACGTACTGGATCTGGGACATGGTCGCGAAAGGCAGCTTCGCGTCCTTCTGCATCTTGCCCCAGAACTGGCCGCGGTTGGCGTTGTGATCCTTCGCGCGGATGGTTTGCTTGCCGATCGGCGATTCCCACGAGATCCCGAGGAGAGCGGCCGCAACCTTGTCGTTTTCGGTGCTCTTGGCCTTTTCGATTGCCGCCACCAGCGCCTGCATCGCCATGTAGCCGACCAGCGGCCAGGAGGACGGCACTTCCTCCTTGGTATACGCCTTGATGCGCGCTATGTAGTCCTTGTGCGACTTCGGGCCCGCGTCCCAATTGAACACGTCGTAGGAATTGGCCCAGATGCCGAACGGATAGTCCTGGCCCATCGCCTTGGCCGACTCGACCGAGCCCGCCTCGCCTGCGGCGACGAAGTTGTACTTGACCGCGTCGAACAGGCCCACCGGCTTCGCCTGCTTGGCGTAGGTCACGAAGCCGCCGCCCCAGAGCGAGGAGAAGATGGCGTCGGGCTTCTTGCCCATCTGCGCGTTGATGAAGGGCGTGTACTCCTGCTCGCCCAGCTTCGGCCACTGCTGGTCGACGATGCTGATGTCGGGTCTAATCTTCTTCAGGTGCTCGACGAAGGACTTGGTCACGTCCTGGCCGTAGGCGTAGTCGTAGCTGATGGTGCCGACAGTCTTCACCTGCTTCCACTTGGCGATGACCTCGGCCGCGCTGCGGCCTTCGGTGGTCGTGGTGGCCGCCGTGCGGAACACGTAGGGATGCAGGTTCGCCGGCGAGGTGAGCTGATCGGTCTTGGTGATCGGCGCGATGAAGACGATCTTGTTCTCCTTGGCGATCGGCGACACTGCCGGCCCTTCGGCCGAGGTCAGCGTGCCCACCACGAAGTCGACGTTCTCCTTGAGGATCAGCTCGCGCGTCACGCGGACGGCTTCGTCCGCGTTTCCTTTGGTGTCGCGCACGACGAGTTGCAATTTCTTGCCGGCCACGCCGCCCTTGGCGTTCACCTCGTCCACCAGCATCTGCGCGCCCTTGACCGTCGGCTCGCCGAACAGCGCGCCCGGCCCGGAAAGGATCATCGGAAAACCGATCTTGAGAGTGCCTTGTGCGGCGGCGCCTAGCGGCAGCGCCAGTGCGAGCGCCGCGGCTGCGGCCGTGGCAATGCGTCGAGACATGAACTGTTCCTCCGTTGGGTTGTGTGGCGGGCTTCCTCCAGCCCTTTGCACAATGCGCAAAACCTTCTTACATGCTGCGAAAAATTTTCGGCGCACGCCCGGCCGATGTCAAGGATTGGAAATGTTCGGCATGCGGCAACGCAGCAGACTTCACGTCTGGAGCATAACGGACCAGCAGCACCGGCACCCTAGCGATGTGCAACAGCTTGGTGGCGGTTGAACCCAGCAGCGCGTTGGCCGTTGCCGACATGCCCCGGGTTCCGATCATGATGAGGTCGCAGCCGTTTCGGTCCGCGTGTGCCGCGATGGATTCGGCGATCCCGCCCACGAGGACCCGCTTCTCGAAAGCGATGCCGGCGCCGGCCAGGCGTTTCGCGGCGCGTGCGAGGTTGGCCGCGCCCTCTTCCTCGTAGTAACGCTGAAGCTCCTTGCGTCCGACTACCTTGCTGAGGTTCGGCAATTTGGGCACCGGCAGATGCACCGTGACCAGCTCGACCGCGGGCCTCTCACGGTACCAGCCGGCATGGGCGATCAGGCATTCCACGGCGTCCATCGCGTTCTTCGAGCCGTCTACGGCGAGCAGGATCTTCACGGGTTCTCCTTGCGTGTTCGCCCATGATGGCGACGGGAATCGCCCGGCGATTGACGCAGATCAAACGCCCGGATGCCGGCCGACTTACGCTGGGGATGCAAAGGAGACCACGCATGTACAAACACATTCTCGTTCCCACCGACGGATCGAAACTCTCGCAGAAAGCCGTGAAGGCCGCCGTGCGCCTCGCCGGCGTGCTGGGCGCCGGCATGACCGCCGTCTATGTGATCCCACCCCCGCCGGCGCTGGTGTACGGTGAAGCCATGATTTACGTGCCCGACTCGGGGCGCGCTGCGGCCAAGCGCGCAGGCCAGAAGGCGCTCAACGAGCTCGAGCGCACGGCGCGCGAGGCCGGCGTCAAGTGCGGCTCCGCGCTGCTGGGCTCCGGAACGCCGTGGGAAGGCATTCTCAAGACCGCGAAGGCGAAGCGCGCCGACCTGATCGTCATGGCTTCGCACGGGCGCCGCGGCCTGGCCGGCCTGCTGCTTGGCAGCGAGACCATGAAGGTCCTGACGCACTCCAAGATCCCGGTCCTGGTGTGCCGCTGATGGAACTCGGCATGCGCTACTTCACCCTCGAGCAGCGCGAAACGCTGCAACATTGGCTCGAGGATCGGGCCGCCGTGCTGCGCGCCGAACTTGGCGTCGATTTGCAGGAAGACCTCAACGCCGAGCCCGAGCTCGCCGCCGCAACGCGCGATGCCGGCGAACTGCGTGACATCGAAGCCGCCCTCACGCGCCTTCACCAACCGGACTTCGGCACCTGCTCCAGTTGCGGCGCCGACATCCCCATGTCCCGCTTGCAGGCGAATCCCACCGCCCGCCTGTGTCTCGGGTGCCAGAACCAGCAGGAACACGGCAGCAGAGTCGCCAGGAGCTGAGTCAGGAAACCTGCAGCCAGCGCCCGGCGTTTGCAAGGCGGCGCAGCGCCCGGACGTCGCGCACGCCCTGGTCCTCGGCACGCGCGAGCAGGATCTGGAACAGTTGGGCGGTCGCGAACGCGTCGTGCAATGCGTCGTGCCGGCGCTCGACCTCGATGCCGTACATGTTCAGCCAATCGTCGAGCGCGCGCACCGACCGGCCCGCCCGCGGTTCGAGCGCCGGCGCCAGCCGCGCCAGGTCCAGCCAATGCGCAGGCGCGCGCAATCCCGGTACGGCGGCGATCGCGCGCGCGAGCGCGGCAGCATCGAAGGGCGCGTGGAAGGCGACGGGCAAGCCCTCGCCCAGGAAGCCGGCGAAATCGCGCAGCGCCTCGTCGGGCGCACGCCCTTCGCGCCGCGCATCGCCGCCGATGCCGTGCACCAGCACGTTGTCCGATGAGACTGCCGCCTCGCTTCGCAGGGTCGCCGCGAAGCTCTCGGCCGGCGCGATGCGCCCGCCGCGCAGCGCGACCGCGCCCAGGCTGAGCAGCGCGTCGCGCCGGGGATCCAGCCCGGCGGTCTCGCAATCGATGACCACCCAGCGCGCTGCGCGCAGCGCCGCCGGCGGGCGGCCCAGCAGGCGCGCCACCCATCCGCTCACAGCAGGTAATCCGCGCGCAGCCGGTCCTGCAACGCCGCCGACTGGCGGAATGCCGCCTTGAGAATGCGCCGGTCCACTTCGTTCAGGCGCGCCGGGTCGATGCGGTTCTCCGCGCCCACCGGCAACTCGCCTTCCAGGTGCTGGCGCCTCAGGCGCAGCCCCTGCAGGTAGTGCAACGCATCGACGGCCGCTGCCGCCTCTGCCGCCGGCAGCGCTCCGGCCGCCGCCGCTGCGCGCAACCGCGCGGCGGTCCCGGTGGCCGCGATGCCCAGTTTCAGCGCCATCGTCCGCGCCGCATCGACCAGGGGCCGGGTGCCGTAGCCCTTGAGGTCCAGCGTGCCCGGAAACCGCGCATTGTCGTCGGTCGAGATATCCCCCAGCAGGCCGAGCGGCGGGCGCACGCGCAACGCGTTATCCGCAAGCGCACGCACGAAGGCGGGGTTCCTGCCCGCCTGTGCGAGCACCGCCTGGCGCAGTTCCCCCGCGAGCGCCGCATCGCCCGCGACCGGACGGAAATCGAAGAAGATCGCGGCATTCAACAGCGCCTCGGGCTGGGGATTGCGGATCCATTGGTCGAACGCGCGCCGCCATTCGTCCTGCGTCAGGCACCAGCGCGGATTGCGCGCCATGATGTCGCCCGGGCACAGCGGAATGCCGCAGGCGGCCAGCCCGCGGTTGACCTCGTCGGCGAAGCCCAGCAGGGCCGCGCGCGCTGCGTCCGTCCCGCCAGGCGCCTCGAACAGCAGCGCGTTGTCCTGGTCAGTGGCGAGCGTCTGCTCCAGGCGCCCTTCACTGCCCAGCGCGAGCCAGCACCAGCGCGCCGGCAGCACATGATTCGGCGCGACCAGCTCGATGAGGCGGCGCGCAAGGCTGTCATACAGGGCACTGGTCAGCTGAGTGAGGTGCTCGGCGTCGATCCCCTGCGCGAGCAACTCCTTCGATAGCCGCCGGATGCCCGCAGCAGCCTCGGCAAGCGCGCCAAGCGAACCCGCCGCCCTGAGGCTCGAGGCGATGCGCGCAAGGCCGAAGCGCTGCATGGCGAACAGGTCGCGCTCGGACACGACGCCATGCAGGCGCCCGGCGCTCGTCACCAGGACATGGCGAAAGCCGTGGCGTGCCATCGCCAGCGCCGCCTCGACGATCGGCACGTCGTCTTCCAGGGTTACGGGCGCAGGCGTCATCACCATGGAGACGGGCTGGTCGAGCGCGGCGTGCGCTGCGGCCACACGGTGCAGGACATCGTGCGTGGTCAGGATACCCAGCGGCTTTCGCTCGATGTCACAAACGACCATCGCCCCGACGCGCTCCTTGTGCATGGTCTCGAGGACTTGCGCGAGCGACGCCTCGGGCACGCACCAGACCGGCGCGCGCGCAAGCAGGCTGCCCAGGGGCGCTAGCATGCCCGCGCCTTCGGCGAGCGACTCCGCCGCCCGGCCGCGCTGCGCGCGCCTGACGCGCTCGAGCAGCGCCGCGAGATGGTCGGTGCAATAGGCGCGAAAGCGCGCGCTGCGCTCGAGCAGCTCGTGAAAGGCCGGCGCCGGCAGCTCCCAGCAAAACGTGTCGCGCTCGGCACGATAGGTTTCGTCGGGCGCCCGGCGGCCGACCAGCGCTTCGACCGGGAAGCATTCGCCCGGTCCAAGGGCATTGCCTGCGCCGCCCACCACGCAGCCCTGCTTGACGATATAGAGGCGGTCCGCGACGCCGGCGTCCGGGCTCGCCACCGTCGCGCCGCGCGGATGAAAGGCAAGGCTCACGCCCGCCGCCAGTCGCGCGAGCAGCGCCGGCTCAAGTTCATCGAAGGGCGGGTGGCGCGCTAGCGAGCGCGCGACATCGGCCAGCAGCGGCGGAGGTCGATCGGCCATCGGCCGAAGTCTACCGGCCGGGCGGGTCCGCGGTTCGCCAGCGCTCGCCCAGGCCCACCGGCGCGGGCGCAAGATTCACGATGCGCTGAAAAAGGCCTGAAAAATCCTGGGTCCGCAGATCGGCGATCGGGTCCGCGTTGCCGGCGAATTCCGCCGCCAGCGCGGCCCAGTCGTCGTCCGTGAGAAAGGATTCCGCGAGCGGCAGCAGGTCGTGCTCCTCGCGGCGCATGTGGTCCCAATGGAAGCGGGCATAGCGCTCGACCTCTTCGGCGAAGCGCGCGACGCCGTCCGGCCACCCCTGCTCGTACGCAAGCAACGCATGTTCGAGATCGCGCACCAGCTTTGCGCCCAGCACGTGCTCGGCGCGCAGAGTCGCGATGAGCGGCTGCGACGGTGGATGGCGCGCTTCCAGCCTTGCGAACAGGAACTGGTCCTCTTTCGGATGGTGCATGCGCTCGGGGAACGCATCGATGTAGTAAATCATGGCGCGAAATACCTCGAAATCGGGCCGCTGTTTGCTGGACCGCGCCATGCGCACGAGCTCGCGCAAGCCGCTCAGGACCGCCGAGATGGAGCGATGCTCTGCGTAAAGGGTGCGGATCACGTCATTCATGGATTCCTCCTAGAAGCACAGGATGCCGCGGCGGATGCCCTCGCCGAGCGCGCCCGCATGCGCCAGCCCGAAGGCGCCGGAGCCGAGCAGGATCGCGCCGGCCGCCATTCGCCAGGTGCGGATGCGCGCCGCAATCCATCCCGCAGCGATCAGAAAGGGCATCGTCCCCAGTCCGAAGGCGAGCATGGCGAGCGCGCCCGCGGCCGGCCCGCCTGCAAATGCCGCCGCGCCCAGGGCCGCATACACCATGGCGCATGGCAGGAATCCCCAGACCACGCCAGCCGCGTAGGCCTGCGCCAGGGTGTGCGCCGGCAGCAGGCGCGCGGCCAGCGGCGCGAGGCGGCGCCACAGCGGCGCGCCGAGTGTTTCGAGAGGTGCGAGCAGGCGGCCCAGGCCGAGCAGCGGCAGGCCGACCAGCAGCAGCATCACCGCGGACGCCATGCCCAGCGCCTGCTGGCCCGGCAGCGCGCCGGCCGCGAAGCCGGCAGCGCCGACTAGTGCGACAGCTGCACCGGCAGCGGCATAGGTGCTGATGCGCCCGGCATTGAATGCGACTCGGCGCGCGACAGCGCCGTCGGCCTGCGCGGCACGGATCGGGATCACCGGACGCGCGCCCGCGTCGAAGGCGGTGACGATGCCGCCACACATGCCGACGCAATGCATGCCGGAGGCGACACCGGCCGACAGCATGGCGGGAATCAGCAGGTCCACGTCAGATCACCCTCGAATACGAGGCGCGCCGTTCGCGCTCGCGCAGGTAGCGGTCGAACACCATGCAGATCGCGCGCACCAGCAGCCGGCCGCGCGGCGTCACCGTGATCCATTCCGCTCCGACCTCGACCAGGCCGTCGCTCTCGAACGGCGCGAGCTCGGCCAGCTCGGTGGCGAAGTACTCGCGGAATTCGACCAGATGCGCCAACTCGATGGCCTCGATGGACACCTGGAACTGGCACATCAGCGCCTGGATCACCGCCCGGCGCACCAGGTCGTCGGCCGTGAGCTCGATGCCGCGCTGCACCGGCAGCACGCCTTCGTCGAGCATGGCGTAGTAGTCGTCCAGCGTTTTCATGTTCTGGTAGTACGTCGGGCCGATGCGCCCGATCGCCGACATGCCGATGCCGATCAGGTCCGAATCCGGCAGCGTGGAATAGCCCTGGAAGTTGCGATGCAGGCGCCCCTGGCGCTGCGCCACCGCCAGTTCGTCGCCCGCGCGCGCGAAGTGGTCCATGCCGATGTAGGCATAGCCGGCGCGCGTCAGACGGCCGATGGCCAGCGACAGAAGCTGCAGCTTGGTCTCCGGCGCGGGCAGTTCGGCGGACTGGATGCGCCGCTGCGGCTTGAACAGCGTCGGCAGGTGCGCGTAGCTGTAGAGCGCGATGCGGTCGGGCTGGAGCGCGAGCGTCCTGTCGAGCGTGGCGCTGAACCGGTCCAGCGTCTGGCGCGGCAGGCCGTAGATCAGGTCGACGTTGATCGAGCGAAAACCGCTCGCGCGCGCCTCCTCGACGACGCGCCGCGTCTCGCCCTCCTCCTGGATCCTGTGGACGGCCTTCTGCACCTCGGCGTCGAAGTCCTGCACGCCGAACGACACCCGGTTGAATCCGAGCGCGGCGAGCTTCGCCATGCGCCCGGGCTCGATGCCGCGCGGGTCCACTTCGATCGAGACCTCGGCCTGCGGCGTGCGCGCAAAGCGCGTATCGAGCAGGGCCATCAGCGCCGCCATTTCCGCGTCGGACAGGAACGTGGGCGTGCCGCCGCCCCAGTGCAGCTGCGCGATCGGCTGGGGAGCGCCGAGCACGCCGCCGAGCAGGCCAAGCTCCTTCTCCAGGTAGCCGATATACTTTGCCGACGCGGAACGGTCGCGCGTCACCACCTTGTTGCAGCCACAGTAATAGCAAAGCGTGCCGCAGAACGGCAGGTGCACGTAGACCGACAGGGGCTGGCTGAAGCCGCCGATGTTGCGGCGGGCGAGCCAATCGCGCAGCGTGGACTCGCCGAAGGCCTCGACGAAGCGGTCCGCGGTGGGATACGAGGTATAGCGCGGCCCGCCCGCGTCGTATTTGCGAATCAGGACGGGGTCGATGACCAGATCGGAGGCCAG
>Ga0315910_10002564_pt1 | contig 15861 bp, 9 predicted proteins | sample EdamamesoilMG_FD_204470 | JGI IMG/M metagenome (GOLD analysis project Ga0315910, IMG submission 204470) | Garden soil microbial communities collected in Santa Monica, California, United States - Edamame soil | ecosystem: Environmental > Terrestrial > Soil > Garden | place: USA: California... | reverse complement strand
TGGTGGCCAAGGTCACCAGCATCCGTGACTTTTTTGTCACGTTGTTCTTCGTGGCCCTGGGGATGCACATTGAACTGCCTACGTGGAATGTTGTTGGCTGGACGCTTGTCGTCAGCGTGTTCGTCGTGGGTAGCCGGATGGCAACCATTTTCCCGGTGCTCTACCGCATGAATCTCGGGCATCGGATCAGCCTGTTGCCGGCCATCAATCTTTGCCAGATCAGCGAGCTGTCCATCGTGTTGCTGACGATCGGAAAGACGACGGGGCACGTTTCCGATGAAGTCATCAACATCGCCGCGCTGGCCTTTGCGTTCCTGGCGGTGGATTCCACTTATGCCATCATGAAAAACGATTTCATCCTGCGCAAAACCGCGCCGTGGCTGGCCAGGGTCCGGCTGCCGGACCTGCCGCAGGGCGAATCCGACACCGGATTGCTGGAACGACCCGCCCGCATTTTCCTGCTCGGGTTCTCGTGGACCGCGAGTTCATTGCTGGAGGAAATCACCCGCGAAAAGCCCGCAATGCTGGGTGATTTGCTCGTCGTGGATTTCAATCCCCAAGTCATCGAACGGCTCCGGTCGCGCAATGTGCGCGTGATGTATGGCGACATCAGCCAGCGCGACACCCTGCACCACGCTGGTATTCACAATGCCGAGATCGTGGTATGTTCGCTGCCCGACACGCTGCTTAAGGGGGTGAGCAATCGCAAACTGTTGCGCCAGCTTCGCGACCTGGCGCCCCACGCACAGATCATCGTCCACGCCGAAAAGATTGCGGAGGTGCCGCAGCTTTACGCCGAGGGCGCCAATTACGTGAGCATCCCGCGTCTGTTGGAAGCCGCCGATCTTCTCAAGGTGCTCGACGCCGCGCAGAACAAACTGCTCGACGACAAGCGCAAGGAACAGGAGGAGCAGTTGGAAGAGCGGAAGGAAGTCATTCCCTGAGCCGCCCGGCGGGATTGATTGTTTCCCGCGATCCGGCACAATTCCGCCCGATGAAACTCATCCGCGTCCTCATTGCGCTGGCTGGTTCGCTCGCGGTGGCGGACGGCTTCGCACAAACGGAATTCATCGAACGGGCGGAAGCGCTCGAACTCCAGGGCAAATTTGCGGAAGCCGCCGCTTTGCTCACGAATGCCCTCTCGGGCGCTTCACGTCCGGCGGCGGAACGGAAGCAACTTGAATTTGAAGCGGATCGGCTGGTCCGCATCCGCAAGGATTACCCGCTTACGAAGGCGGCGTTGTTCGAAGCACTCAAGGCTTCGGTCAAGGATCTGGGGGCGGAGGAGTTTGAAGCCTGGATTGGCGAAGGGCGCTTTGATTCGCGTGAGATAGACGGCGAGCGCCGCTTTATGAGTTCGAGCGTCAGCAATCTCTACTTCCGTCATCCGGAACTGGAATCGCGCCGCATCAAGCCGAAGGACAACGCAGCCCTCGAGCAAGCCCGGCTGGCCAGCGTCCGGTCCATCAAACAGGCCGCGCTCGCAGAGAAGCAACCGTACGTCCTGCCAAAACGCTTTCGCAACACCATGACCGTTACCGTCAACGCCGACGCTGCGCCGCCCGGCGAAAGCATCCGCGCGTGGCTGCCGGTTCCGCGGCGCTATCCATTTCAGAAGGATTTCGAATTGCGCTCGTCGTCACCGGTCGCGAAAGAAGTCAACAGCCGCGACAGTTCCATCCGCGCGGTCTATCTCGAAGCACCAGCGCGCAAAGCCAAGCCCACGAAGTTCCAGATCGAATACGAATACACGGCCTTCGGCGTTTACTTCGATCCCAGGCCGGAAGCTGTGAAGCCGGTTGATCCGGATGACCCCGCGCTGGTGCCATTCCTGCGCGAGACCACACATGTCATGTTCACACCGGGAATTCGCCAACTTTCGAAAGAAATCATCGGCGATGAGACGAATGACCTGCACAAGGCCAAGAAATGTTTTGACTGGATCGCCAGCCAGATCAAATACAGTTACGCGACGGAGTATTCCACGATCCGCAACATCAGCGAATACTGTCGCACGAAGAGCTACGGCGATTGCGGGCAGGAGGCGTTGTTGTTCATCACGCTCTGCCGGCTCAACGGCGTTCCCGCGCGCTGGCAATCCGGCTGGAACACAGTTCCCGGCGGCAAGACGATTCATGACTGGTGCGAGATCTACCTCCCACCATACGGCTGGATGCCCGTTGATCCGTACATGGGCATCTGGGCGATGCGTTACGCGCGCACACTGACACCCGAACAACAGCAGGAGATTCGCGACTTCTACTTCGGCGGGCTGGACCAGTGGCGCATGGCCGCGAACAGCGATCATTGCCAGGAACTCTCGCCACCCAAGAAATCCCTGCGTTCAGACACCGTGGATTTTCAACGCGGGGAACTGGAGTGGGGCGGGCACAACCTTTACTTCGACCAATACGACTACGAACTGGACGTGAAAGAAGTGAAGCTGCCGAAGTGATGAAGCGCCGGTCTCCGTTCATAGCCAGAAGTTTCCTCGCTTCGCAGGCGGGCTTTTCCGACACTCGGCTTGGATGAAGAATTCTGAATTCAAACGCGCTCTGACCGTCGCCATTAAGGCCGCGCGTGCTGCGGGCCGGGTCATGCGGAAGAACCTGCGCGCGGCCAATAAGATCAACGAGGAAAGCCAGCATGACATCAAACTCGAACTGGACGTGCGCTGTCAAAAGCTGATTGAGCTGCTGCTGCTCGTGGAATTCCCCGAAGTGAGTCTGCTTGGCGAAGAAGGTGAATCCGGCAATGCGACGTCGGAACAACGCTGGGTGGTGGACCCAATTGACGGCACGGTCAATTTTGCGTACGGCATTCCGCACGCCTGCGTGTCCATTGCGTTACAGACTCGCAGTGCCAGGCGTCAGGCTAAAAGTGTCAGGTCTCCGAAGCAAATCACGCATCGCGCATCACGAATCACGGACTACGTTACGGTGCTCGTCGTCGTTTATGATCCGTTCACGGACGAACTTTGGACCGCCATTCGCGGAGAAAACGCCCGCTTGAATGGCCGGGTCATTCGCGTCAGCAGCCGCCGCAAACTCGGGGAAGCCATTGTTTCGATTGGCTTCTCCAAGAGCAAAAGCAATCTCGCCAGCTCGCTTCCCTATTTTTGCCGCCTCGCCCGACGCGCACGCAAGGTGCGCATCATGGGCTCGGCGGCGCTGGCGCTGACTTACGTGGCGACCGGACGTTTCGATGGGTACATCGAGCGCCGGATCAGTCTTTGGGACATCGCGGCGGGTGGATTGATTTTGGAATGTGCGGGAGGGAGTTTCGAGGCAAGGCCCGTTGCTGGCTACCATCGCTACGGCTTGCTGGCGAGCAATGGAGTGATCCGCAAGCAGCTTTCCTGGCCGAAGTGAGCAGGCGATGTGCGCCACCCGCAGCTGGCCCGCCCGGCGCAAAAATCCGGGCCGCGCTGCCTTGCGCGGCCCGGTTGACTCAAAGATTCTCAGCAGGTTTTCCTACTGAACCTGAACGCGGAAGAACTTCTGTTGGGCTTCCGCCGGATTCACGACATGCGGACTGGTGGCACCGGCAACGGGCAGGTAAGGACCACCGACGTTGGTCGAGGACAACAAGGTGCCGGAACTCCATTGGAGCACCAACTGACCGCTCCCATTGAGACCACCGCCGAGGACCACGTTGCCCGCAGGCGGCGCGGTGGGAATGGTTCCTTGCCGGAAGGACGTGGGGCCTCCGTTGGCTGTGTCATTGATCAACACGCTCGTACCGTCCGATTTAATGATGAACCACTCGATGCTGGCGTCGCCGCCACCTTCAAAATAGATCGTTCGGAAAGCATAGACCCCAGCCTCCTGCACTGCGAAGTTGAAGATGGTGTCCGCCACTCCTCCGCCGGGTTCCCTGAGTCCCATCGTGAGGGCGCTGGCGTCATTCACGAAGCCAGCGGTGGTTCGAAAGCCGTCGTCGCAGTTAACAGCCATCGTATGGAAACCACTCGCCAACTGGACTAGTGTCGTGATCTCGACTGCGATGCCTTCGTCGTTGCCAGTCGTGCCAGGGATCCCCGGCATCTGGTCATCGGGTACGAATGTCCCCCGAAAGTCACCCAAGACTTCAGACACATTGATGACCGTTGGAATATTGAAGGTCATGGTGCCGTTGCCGGGGTTGGCCGGTGAGCCAGGAGCCGATGCCGGCCCTTGGGCATTGGGATCGGCCAGGTTCGGCAGGCCGAGAGCGCCCGACAGCGCATTGAGCACTTTTTGAATGCTGGTGTCTTGGTTGGCCTCATTCTGGTGCACGCGCCAGACAAAGCCTGGCGTCGTGGCGCCAGTGACCTTCATGGCCGGGGTCAGCACCGGGTAATTGGCCGTAGTGAAGGCCCAATCGAAGGATCGGTCCGCACCATCGTTGTACGTCAGGCTCAAGTTCTGCGTGGTGCCCGGCGGCCACAAGGCGGATGGGGTGTATTTGACGGTGGTCTGACTACCCGACTTGATCACGGTGGCTCCGACTTCCAAGCCACCGACGCGCAATTTCACCGAAGCCTGACTCACGGCGTTGCTGCCATCGTAAATGATCGCTTCCACGGGAACGGTGGCCACCGCGCCCACCGCGCCGGGCAACGGGATCACGGAAACGAGCGAGCCACCGGAGGCATTGCCAGCGGCCGGTTGCAGGAAAAGGAAATTCAGCGCGAGATCTCCGTTCGCATCGGGAGCCGTCAGGCGCAGCGTGGTTACCCCGCCTCCGGGAATGGCGATGGGACGGCCCTGAACATCCGTGAGCTGGACATAGGAGAACAGATTCAAGGTGCCGGTCCTCGGCACGGCGAAGGAACCAATGAACTGCACGGTCTGGTTGGTTTGCGTCGGGTCGCTGGTCACGCGATCCAATCGCACTGCCTGGGCCGCCGTGCTGGCGGCGCGCACCCAAACGTGGTAGGTGGCATTGGTCAAGGTGCGGGTGTAGTTCCACCATTCGCCGCGACCAATGGTGGCGACATTATAATCCGGGATGCCGGCAGAGACAAACTTGGCCCGGGCAACATCGGTGGAAACGGCAATATCAGCGGCATCACTGGTCCGAAACGCACCAAACGAGGTCAAGGTGGTGTCCACATAATCCACGCCAAGGGTGCCAGGCGCACCGGCATAAGTCCCCGGCGGTGGATCATCAGTAAACTGGCCGCTGCTGTGATTGTAATCTTCAGATTCCAAGATAGTCGCCGTGGTTTCAACGAAGGTGTCAAACGAAACATCGTTGGTGGAACTTAACCCGCCAGAATCAGTCACGATATACGTGGCCGCATACTGGCGGTTGGGTTGCAGCCCGTTGAAAGTGACCGTGCGGCTCTGGGAAGCGTTGTTCCCGGAAAGCACGAGCTGGCTGCTCACATCCTGTCCGTTGAGAATCACCTTGATTCCCGAGGCCGGCAGCGTGTTTGTGGGCATAAGCGCCGACGAGGCGAAGCTTAACCCGCTGGCCGCAGTGTGAAATGTCGTTCGATCTGCCGGCACGAAGGCGAAGAGGGATGGCGGCAACAGTGCGCCCGGAGGGAAGACGGCTTCGTCCTTATACCCGAACCAGTCCACGTCCAAAGCCCAGTTCTGCGGCGTGGCGGAGCCACCCATGGCGAGGAAAGAGTCGGGTAAATCCGAGCCGGTGCCAGCGGTCATCTTGAAGACGATCGGAAAGAGGCCGTCATCCCTGAAAATAAAGGCTTCGTGCGTGCCGATGTTGGCCGGGTCCTTCCGAATCACGATGTACAGCTCGTGCCATTCGGTGGGGTCGAACGCCACGACGTTGGTCTTGGAGCCCTGGCCAAAGTTCACATTGCCGCTAGGAATATTGCCGTTGAACTCGTTGAAGGTAAGACCAGCGAAACCAGCCTGACCGGTGGTTGGATTGCCCCCGGTGGTGTCGGTTGTCTGCGTAAAGGAAAAAGCGATGGCACCGGCAGGCACATCCAGGCCATTGCCCCCTTCGCGGATCACAAAATTACCTTTGCCACCATCACTGGTCACATATCCATCGCCACTGGCCGGGTACGGTTGCACGCCGTTCGCTTGTTGACCATCACGGTGCAGTGTATCCAGCGGCTCCCCCGCCTTGGCCAGAGTCGGGATGCGCGCCCGAAATGTAAGCGTCACGCCGGCGCTCATGATTGTCGGCGCTTTCTCGGGACTATCGGCGTTGATGCCATGGCCGAAATAGACTTTCCGATTTGATTGGTCGGGGTAACCGTAATCGCGTGGATCGCCGCAGTCCTGAAGGCGGAGGAATTCCGCACCGGAATTTGTGAGCAGTGACGTGCCGCCAGGACCGTTGCCCACGCCGAAGCCTCCGGTGGAGAAAACGCCCCCGATTGTCGAACCGTCATATGAATCCGATCCGTTATCATGGGTCCAGGTACCATCCAACGAAGTAGCCCCGGTGTTCTCTCCCCCAACTATCAATTGGTTGCCAATGTACTTGTAGGTCCAACCTCCGGGAGGATCTGGATACGCAGCCAAAGCAGGGAGGCTGAAGAGGGTTAGGCCCAGGACGCCGGCCAAAGCAAGCAGTGCCACAGGGAGCTTCGGTTTTGAAGGAATACTCATAGGTGGGGGTGGGGTTGATGTGTGTTGTTTACCAAGGACAATGCCCCGGTCTGCATCCGCAACAATACTAATGGGGCGAAGCATGTGCCAATGCCGACACGGACCCGTGTTCGCAGTCTTGAGACACTGCCCATAGGGAATGAGTCGTTTCTAGCTTCGGTTTTCAGAATTGCAATTAAATTCTGCAAGATGCTGAGCTCTATTTCCGCAACGGATAAAGATGTGTGGTTTCACAGTGACGGTGGCTGAGCCCTTCGACACGCGACCGCTTGGGGACTTTCAGCGTCAAAACTACCAGATGGTTTGGAAAACACCTAATACCGCCGCGGGCCGGCTGACTGATGCCAGTTTGGCGTTGCCGGGGTGAACCGGAAATCGCTTACATGGTCAGTCTAAGCCCAATCCGCGAGGGTGCGCACCATCCGGCGCGCGCCCTGACACGGTCATTTCGGCTGGAGACTGTAGAGTCTTCCCGGCTCCACAGCGGCGCCAAGACGAACGACGATGACGCGACGCTCTTGGTGACCCAAGGTCCATCAAAACCCGAGCCGATAGAATCAAACCCCGACCTACGGTATGATCACCCGCGCGCGGTAAAACCGTGCAGCCGGCAATGGCCCGGAATCGGTGATTGGTTTCACGCTTCCGTCACCCAGAAAATTTGTGAGTTGTGTCCAGCTTGCGGCGTCCAGCGAGGTCTTGTACTCGACCACGTTGGTCAAACCGGCAATCGTCTGGAGATTCACGGAGAAAGCGCCTCCGGCGTAGCTCAACGTGCCAGGGATGAACTGGACGGTTGGAGGAGTCACCGCCCCCTCTCGGGTGCTCGCATCAGGGCCCAGCCCACCGTTGACGGAAGCGGGGGCGTAGTTCACATCGGTGGTCAGAACGATTTTGTCGCAATAAAAGCCATCCTCGCGCAGAAACACGTGGATCGTGTGCGGACCACCGGATGGGATGTCCACGGATACGCGCAATTGGATGGAGTCCGCGCTGCTCCAGGTGTAGCCCGGCACAACCCAACCCTGATTCAGGTTCTGGCTGTTGATGACTCCATCCAGACCGACATAGCAGGAATCATCCGCGCCGCCTTCGGCGGCACCGCGCACCCAGATGTAGTACGTGCGAGGGTAAGTGTCGCTTTCCGGGAAGTTCACACAGAAATCGAGTGACGCGCACTCCACGGCGTCAATGGGCCGCGGGTCGCCTTCCGTGTTGGGCAGCGCGCGCATCGCCCCCGTGCCGGAGTACCCTGCCCGGCCGGTCGTTGGCACCCAGGTGCGTTCGACACCTCTCCAGGCACGCGGGGTTATGGAGTCGGGATTCTCTGCCTCAGCACAGAGCAACCAATCGGCGCCCACGGGCGTGGGCAGCAAAACGCCCTTAAGCGCGACCGACGCTGAACCCTGGATCAATGCGTTCAGTGCGACGTCTTGAATGTTCGTGGCGATGATCTGATACTGTCCCCCGTTGGTGAGCGGCGTACTGGTGGTGAGCGCGACCGTCTGGCCATCTTCCCGCAATGCCGGGCTGCCCTCCAAAATCCCAATGCTGACACCTGCGGTGAGGTTGACCACCCGGTAGTTGGCGGCCGCGAGCGCACTCGACGCGTTCAGCACCTCATTGAAGACCACCGTGAGACTGTCTCCAGCACACGCAGAATTTCGCGCGGCCGAGAGCAGTACCGGTGGCGTGTTATCCACAGTGGGATAGATGTCCACATAATTGATCTTGTTGTTATTGGCACCGGGTCCGCTGGTAATCGTCAGGCGGCCATCGGTCACGTTCACGGTGTTCGTGAATTCAATCCACCGATTGCCCGCTGTCGGCACGAAGGCACCCGTGAGCAAGCCCTCGGTGCTGAATTGAAAAACGCTGTCGGTCGCCGTGGGATCTCCGGCCGCAACATGAACACTGTAGAGACCATTTGTAACGTCAATTTCCCAAGTTTCACTGGTTCCCGCAGGCCGTTGCATGTGATTCAAGGTGTCGTAGCGCAGGTCGGAAGACAACGGGCTCTGGTGCCAACGCCCATTGATCGTGTTATCAATATCCCAACCATAATTAAAGCTGCCGTGGGGGCCGAACATTTCGCCGATATCCTGCACGTATCCTGCGAGCGTCGAGGCCAGAATCGTCGTGCCTCCGTCAGCATTGGTATTGTTGGCAAAGTTAACATTAATGCCATACACCGGAGTCGTGAGGCTGGCAACGCTGGTGTAGCTGGAGAAACCTCCGCTATTGGTGGCCTGGATGCGGTAATAGTAGGACGCACTGCGCGCCAGTCCGGCATCCAAAAAGACGCGTGCTACGCCAGTGGACACGCCTACGGGTATGAAATTCACGGCATTTGTGGAGCGCTCGATCAGGTTTGTCGGATCAACGGCATCAGCCGTTGTCCATCGTAGCTTGGCACCGGTGGATCCGAAGAGTTCCACCCCGAAGTTCGCGGGCGTGCTGGGTGCCGTCACCGCCTGTGCTTCGTCCGCGTTGGCGCTTTCGCCGCCGCCCGTGAGGGGCGCTGAGACGGTGTAATAAAAACGGCTGCCGTCTGGCAGGCCTTGATCCACATAAGAGGTAACGGCAACGCCCGCCGCCAGGACGGTGAGCGAACCGCCGCTGACATCAGCGCGTTTGACCGTGTAACTGGCCGCACCAGAAAGCGCGGTCCAGGAAAGCGAAATCTGATTGGTCCCGCCCACCGCTACGAGATTCTCCGGCGCGAGTTTTGGGATGCCGACGACTTCCGCACTGTTGGCACTCTCGCCAAACAAACCGACCCCGGATACCACGTAATAGTAATTCTGAAAATTCACAAGGCCCATGTCCACGTAGCTCGTCGTCGTATTGGTAACGATCGGAGTGTAGGGTCCGCCCGGCGTGCTGCTGCGTCGCAGAATGTATTCTTTAGCTCCGGGTGAAACGTTCCAGTTCAACGCCAGGCGAGCGTTCAAGCTGATGGTGTTGAGACCGGTTGGGATAGGGGGCGCAAGCGGCGTCACCACCACGCCATACATGTTGCGGCCGCCGTTGTCGGGTTGGAAAATGGAAGTCATGCCCGCCGGCACCTGCTTCGCGTAGATGGAGTACCAGTTGTTGATGCTGCCATCACTTCCTTCGTCTATGCCGACCTCGTCGGGCCAGGAGAGATTGGCGGTCCGATTAATGCCGTTGGTAAGGGGCTGAAAGCCGCCGGTGGCAAGCCAGGTCATGGCCAGAGTCCACAAGGTGGGATCAAGGCCTTCCGCAAAATTCGGGGGATCACCGTTGGCCCCGTCAGTTAATCGGTTATCTACGAGCATGAAAATGACCGCAGGCTCGGACACCGATATATCGAGCTGATAAGTGGCATTGTCGCGATTGTCATTCCCGCTCATGATATACTCTCCGCCAGTGAGGTAGGCAGGGATGGTCAACGTCGCGCTTGCGTTGGTATAGCGGTGATTGCGGTCAACAAAGGTGGGCGCATGGTTGCCGAACGGGGGCACCAGAAAGGGCGTGCCCACGGGCGTGGCGAGCGTCGGCTCGTTGGCGACTGTGGTATTCCACGTCACACCAGTCCATTGGGCAACGATCGTATCGGTGGCTTCGTTGTCACCCCCGGTTTCCACGACGTTGGTGATGATGGGAAAAGCCCAGGTTTGAAGACTGCCAAAGGCCAGCGCCAGGAGCCCTGCCAAGGCGAGTCGCGGGGTGCGCCAGACCGGTGTCGGGGTGGTTTTCATGGTGATAGGTGGTTTAACTTGTGGATGGTGTGCAAAGGCAGGTAACTCAGCTTTTATTTGTACCAAACTACCAACGGGGCGAGGAATAACACCGGATCGGTGCGAAATCCGCGCCTGCAGGTTTCTGAGACACTGCCCATAGGGATACGCCTCTTTTAACGCGGCGTTGAAGAAATGCAATCGAATTCTTGAAGCCGCTGAATTTCGTTTCTGAACCCATCAAGGTGGGATGGAAAACTCAGGACGGGCGAGCCATTCGGCCATTATTTCAGACCGTTTGCACGCGGCCGAATGAACGAATCCGCGGCTGGCAAATTGTGACAGCAACACCGGCGGACCAACCAAACAGTTTGAAACCGCGTTTGAGTTTTCCCGGCGTTCTGGTCTATTTCATCGCGCCAATATGATTCATCCGGTTTCAAAGCTGTTCCTGTTTACATTGCTCACGTGGACGGTACTGCGCAGCCAAGGGGCTCCGGTCATTGACCCCGTCGCGCCGGTCAGCGTCCCGGCTGGCAAATCACTTATCATCCCCATCACTGCCAGTTCACCCACCGGCCGGCCGCTGACCTACACGGTCACCAGCAGCACCAATCGGATCACGGTTGAAGTGCATACCAACAATCCGTTCTGGCGGATGAGCATAGTGCAAATCGCACCACCGGACAGCCCGGGTGTGTATCCGACCACGTTTCGCGGCGCCAGTGTGCTGGTCACCAACGTCGGTGACATGACGTTCATGCTGTTCAAGGACCGCGCGCCCCGCACCGTGAAGGCTTTCACCGGATTCAGCCACGCGGGATTCTACAACAGCAACACCATCTTTCACCGCGTCGTCCCCGGATTTTTGATTCAGGGCGGCGACCCGGCCACCAATGGGACGGGCGGACCCGTCTTCCAGTTCGATGACGAGTTTCATCCCCGTGCCATCTTCAGTGGCAACGGACAACTGGCGATGGCCAACTCCGGCAAAGACTCCAACGGCTCGCAATTCTTCGTCACCTTCGGCACGCCGCGACGCCTGGATTTTAATCACACCATCTTTGGTCAACTGCTCCGTGGTTTTGAGGTTCAAACCAACGTCGTCAACACCCCGCGCAACGCCGGCGACCGGCCACTCCGCGAGGTCATCATCCAGCGCGCCAGCATCGTCACCAACACCACCGACACGGTCATCACCCTCACCGCCACCAACCTGCCCGGTGTGAGTGGCACGATCCGGGTCATTGCCGACGACGGCGCAGGGGGACGCGCGACCAACACGTTCACGGCCACGGCGGTGGCGGATACGAACAATGCGCCACCGTTCCTGTATCCGAATACCGTCACCAACCTCACCGCGCCCATCAATACCCGTCTGACCAACCACATCGCCGCGACCGATTTGGAGGCGCCGTCTTATTATTGGTTTCCTTATTATGCCGATCTCGATTCCTTCCTCGCGGCGTCCAATTCTATCTTCACCACCGTCAACGATCAGTTGCAGTTTATCCTCGTCCCCGCGACCAACTATGCGGGATCGATCGCGATGAACATTTTTGTGAGCAGCGATCCGAATTGGTACCTCTACTTTGAAAATCTTCCCTCCAGCTTCTGGCCGACCCACGATACGCAAACTTATCGCTTCGCTGTCGGGGAAACCGCCATCCGCACCACCGGCACGAACTTCGCCGCCCTGCCCGCCGTAGCGTTTACGAACCAACTCCTGGCCACGTTCACCAATGGCCTGCCGACCAGCCCGTCAGACAATTTCACAGCCAGCATTAACTGGGGCGACAACGCCATTACCAGCGGGCTGATCCAAAGCAACGCCTCCGGGCACAAGGAGGTCCGCGGCACTCACACGTTCACCAACGCGGGACACTACCCCGTGGAAATCACCATTCGCAGCACACTGGGCGCGCAAGCCGTGGCCATTTCGACCGCCATTGTGCCTCCGGCTTTAAGCTTCACCCGCTGGGGCAACACCAACCTCCTGCAATGGCCTTCCTGGGCGGCGGGTTATCAATTGCAGTCGCACACCAATCCGGCAACGCCCGACTGGCTTACCCTCACCAACCACCCGGCGTTCAGCAGTTACGACAATTTCCTCATCCACACCAATACGGCGAACCATGAGTTTTTCCGGTTGAAGAAATAGCCGTTGACTTGGTCAAGCAGCTATGGGACCAGCGATGGACCGCATGAATATTTCCCCAAAAAATTGTCCTGACGCATCCACTCCGTTCGTCGTAATTATGAAAACCGAAAACACATAACGGATATGACAACAAACAATACCAACAATGTTCGACTTCACCGAGTGCTCCGTGCCAAGCCGGAGCGGGTTTACCGCGCCTTCCTCGATGCGGATGCCATGGCGAAATGGCTGCCGCCGCATGGATTCACCGGCAAGGTTCATCACCTGGATGCCAAAGTCGGCGGTACATTCAAGATGTCGTTCACCAACTTCAACACCTGCAAGAGTCACTCCTTCGGCGGAACGTATTTGGAACTCAAACCGAATGAACTCCTCCGCTACACTGACAAATTCGATGATCCCAACCTGCCTGGCGAAATGATCACCACCGTCGTCTTGAAGCAGGTTGTCTGCGGAACGGAAGTGAACATCACGCAGGAAGGCATTCCCGAGATGATTCCTGTCGAGTTTTGCTACCTGGGTTGGCAGGAATCGCTCACGCTCCTGAACCAATTGGTCGAGCCGGAAATTCCCGATCAGCCATGAGGCGGGGCAACTTCGCCAGAGGCGTTGGAGCGGGCTTCGTGAATTCAACGCTGGAAGTCTTGGTAACGAATCGTTAACAATTCCGCCACTCACAATCTCCAAACTCTAATATGGCCGCCAAACCCAACCCTCGACTCGCCGAACTTCTCAGGAAAGCAAACGTCGATGGCCGGTGGCCGCTCGCCGCGGCTGTTCACCAAGCGCTTGGCGAGGAATCAAATCTCGATTATCAAATCAACGTCGTCGGGGCGCTGCATGAAACCGGTTCCTTGCGCAACGTCCTCGAGCCGTTCTGGAAACTTTGGCGCAAGGATGACTCTGTGTGGACGGCGCGCTGCGTAGAGCGGCTTCGGAGTTCGGATCGCGATTATTGGGCCGTAGCGGCATTGCTTGGGATTGATATTCGGAAGGCCTGGCCGGTGTTCAAATCGGCGGGCTACGTGATCCAATCGGTCCGCGCCGTCCCGCCGATGGTATCGCCCTTGACGCATTTTCTGACACTGGCGCTCGCCAAGGCGGGGGCTTCGCAAGACCTTTGGGCGCCTGCTGTGGAACTCGGTTGGGATGCCAAGAGCGGCGTCATTACCGACGCCGCCCGATGGCGGGCCATTCTGTTCGACGAAATTTCCAAGACGGGCGCCAGCGCGACCGGGAAAGGTTCAGGAACTAATTTTCTCCGGGCCGTTCTGCCCCATGGCAGTTGGCGCCTGGCGAACATGGGTTTTGAACTGGTACCCGATGCGGTGATCCCGATCGAAAAGACGATCTTGAAGAAAGCCTAAAGCTTTGCAGTTTCCGCTGCGCGCCCGAGTTCGGCAAGCTTAAGCACGGTGTTCCAGTTTCGCGCCGTGTACGTTACGCCGATCCACCGGTCGAACGCCTCCCGCATCTTGCTCGGCCCGAATCCATGCGGGGTGTGCAGGTAGGCAACGCTGTCGATGATCTTGATGTCCTCGGCTTTCACTGCGCAGGCACGGATGCGTTTAACATCCTCCGCCTTTGGCAAGCTTTCGAGCAACGCAGCATGGACCGTAATCGGCGCATTGGTCGCGGCCTTGGAGAACGGATTGCGTGCAATCACGTCGTCCCACTCGGCCAGTGTCGGCGCGAAGATCGCCTTGTCGAAATCGAAATGCTTGCGGCAGAGCTCCGCAATGGTGGCGATGACCTGCTTCCGGTTCTTGCGGCTGCGGACGATGGCGTTGCCGCTGTTGATGTAGGTGGCCACGTTTTCGAAGCCTGCCCCGGTGAGTTTTTCGCGGAGTTTCGCGACCGATAATTGCGTTTTCCCGCCCACGCCGCGGAAAAGGATGAGATAAACGGTACGTTTCATTGGCTTGCGATTCTACTCATCCCACCTCGTTGGTCAGGCATTTCCTTCACAAAACCAGGATCGCTTCAACGCTTTACACGTGGTATCATAATCGAATGCCAAATACCTTTCTAACGCGTGATGGGATGGAACGAAAACCGAGCACGTCAATTCCGCTTCAGCTAGCTGATGGTAGTGCGACCGAGGGAGTCTGGGCGGGTTCAGCAACCGATGAAAAGCTTGGATGGTGGCTGCGCAAACCGGGCAATCAAATCGCACAGAGCGAACCCATAGCCGCAGTCGCATCGAAGGCCGATGATAACGGCGAAATGATTTGGGGTGACGCGCCAGACGGCGCTCGGCTGGTCTTCGTCTTGGAAGCTTCACCGCCAGGAAAGAACTGCCGACTCGCAAAACTGGTAACGGTTGCGGCCACGCCTTCCCAGATTGCTCATTTTCGCCACGAGCGTTCTGCATTGTTTGCGACACTACAGCCCGATGGAAACATCAAGCGGATTCCGCCCCTTGATCCGCCACCTCCCACACCTCCTCAAAGCGAGCTATTTTAAGCTTTTCTATTGTGCATCTAACCACTACCCAAAGCATCAAGCACTGCGAAGCAGCCGTGATGGATCAGCAATTCACTCTCTTTCAAAATCCCAAGCCACTTCCCAACCGATACAGGCTGTTCCTGGGGATTTTTCCTGACGACGATACAAGCCATCTTATTTGTGAACAACAGTCACATCTCCGCGAAAAATTTGGATTGAGTGGCAGGCCACGTCCTCGCAGTCATCTTCACGTCACTTTGCATCACATTGGCGACTATCCCGATTTTCCAGAGTCCGTAGTAGCCGTTACCACCGGGGTGTGGGCGCGCGTCATTGCCAGCCAGCCATCGTTTGAGGTCATGTTCGATCACGTGAAGAGTTTTCGTGGCAAACCGGGCAATCTCCCTTTCGTTCTGGTCAATCCAAACGGCAACACGGCATTGCAGGAATTTCATCGTCTACTCATCACTGAGTTGATAAAGCATCGATTGGCCACCCACGGAGCTCTAAAATTCGTTCCGCATGTCACCATGCTTTATGACGAACACAGCGTGCCGGAGCAACCGGTTTGCCCTGTGAGATGGACAGTAAAGGAAGTGGTCTTGGTCCTCAGCCACCTCGGAGCAACGAAGTATGACCGACTTGAACGCTGGCCGTTGGCGGGTGACTGACTGTCCTGCGTCCGAACCTTTGCGTTCGTCATTTTGATCGCTTGAAATATCACCCCTTCTGCGGCCACGCCACGCCGACGAGTTCATCGGGCAATTGTTTCGGGCCAACCAGCGACGGCTCATAGCCAGCGACGCACCCTGGTCTTGTAGGCGGCGAACTGCTGACCGAACGCGGCGGCGAGCGCCTTTTCCTCGGGCTCAATTTGGAAACGATTCATGTAGCAAATGAATGCCGGCAGAAACAGGAACGCAACAATGTTCGACAGGAAAATGGCCCACCCAAGCAACACCACGAGAAA
>Ga0315910_10002563_pt1 | contig 15861 bp, 14 predicted proteins | sample EdamamesoilMG_FD_204470 | JGI IMG/M metagenome (GOLD analysis project Ga0315910, IMG submission 204470) | Garden soil microbial communities collected in Santa Monica, California, United States - Edamame soil | ecosystem: Environmental > Terrestrial > Soil > Garden | place: USA: California... | reverse complement strand
TGCCGCGCACCAGCTCCGGCACGTCCGGGTTCTTCTTCTGCGGCATGATCGAGCTGCCGGTGCAGAAGCGGTCCGGGATGCGCACGAAGCCGTAGCGCGGGCTCATCCACAGGATCAATTCCTCGGCGAAGCGCGACAGGTGCACCATGATGAGCGCGGCGCAGGCGGCGAATTCGATCGCGAAGTCGCGGTCGGAGACCGCATCGAGTGAATTGGCGGCGATGTCCTCGAACCCCAGCTCGCGCGCGACGCGCGCCCGGTCGATCGGGAAGGTGGTGCCGGCGAGCGCGGCCGCGCCCAGCGGCAGCACGTTGACGCGCCGGCGGCAGTCGGCGAGCCGGTCCCGGTCGCGGCCGAACATGGCCGCGTAGGCGAGCAGGTGGTGGCCAAAAGTGACGGGCTGCGCGACCTGCAGGTGCGTGAAGCCGGGCATCACCAGGGCGGCGTGGCGCGCCGCCTGCGCGAGCAGCGCCGCTTCCAGCTCGCGCAGGTGCGCGGCGATCGCGTCGATTTCGCCGCGCAGCCACAGCCGCACGTCGGTGGCGACCTGGTCGTTGCGCGAACGCCCCGTGTGCAGCCGCTTGCCGGCGTCGCCCGACAGCTCGATCAGGCGCCGCTCGATGTTGCCGTGCACGTCTTCGCTGGCGACCGACCAGGCGAACTTGCCGGCGCGGATCTCGGCGCGGATCTTCGCCAATCCGCCTTCAATCGCCTTCAGGTCGGCGCGCGAGATCACGCCCTGCGCCGCCAGCATGCGCGCGTGCGCGAGCGAACCGGCGATGTCCTGCGCCGCGAGGCGCTTGTCGAACGCAACCGAGGCGGTGAAGCGCTGCACGAACGCGTCCACCGGCTCCGCGAAGCGGCCCGACCACGCTTTGCCTTTCTTCCGCTGCCTGGATGCCGATGCGGCCATGGGGACTAAAATGCAGGGAATAGAATGCGGTTTAAGACCGCTTGCTAACGATGCCCAGTATAAGGCAAAACCCTCATCCGGACGTGCTGCCGGATTTCCGCAACCTCGGTGTCGTGGCGCGCGCGCTGGTGGCGGTCAACCTGCTCGGACTCGGTGCCGCGCTGGTGAAGGAAGCCGACTGGCTAGGCGCGGCCGATGTGTTCGTGCGCAGCACCGTGCTGATCGAGCCGCCGTTGCTCGGCACGCTGGCGACGCTCTATGTCGCATCCCCGCTGCTGCGCCGCCTGCCCTACTGGCTCGCGTGCATTGTCGTCGTTGCGCTGGTGCTGGCGCTGGCGGCGGCGACGCGCGCTGGGCTTGGACAGTTCGCCGACGTCAGCCTCGCGCGCATGCTCGTGCTTGCCGCGGCGAGCACGGTGATCGTGCTCGCCTACCTCGCGCTGCACCGGCGCGCCTACTCGCCGGCGCTCGCGGAGGCGCGGCTGCAGGCCCTGCAGGCGCGCATCCGGCCGCATTTCCTGTTCAACAGCCTGAATGCCGTGCTCGGGCTCATCCGCAGCGATCCTCGGCGCGCCGAACGTACGCTGGAGGACCTCGCCGACCTGTTCCGCGCGCTGGTCTCCGACGGGCGCAGCCTGGTGCGCCTCGCCGACGAAATCGCGCTTGTCGAGCGCTATGCGGCGATCGAACAGCTGCGGCTCGGGTCACGGCTGCGCATGGCCTGGGACCTCGACCAGGCGCCGATGGATGCGCTGCTGCCGCCGCTGGTGCTGCAGCCCCTGCTCGAGAACGCGGTCTACCACGGCGTCGAGCCGGGCACCGGCATCGGCGACGTCCTGGTACGCATCGAACGTGCGGGCGACAGGGTGCGCGTGCTGGTCGAGAATCCCTTGCGTCCGGACAGCGGCGAGAACAAGAAGGCCTCGGTGCGCGCGGGCAACCACATGGCGCTGGACAACATTCGCGAGCGGCTGATGCTGTTTTTCGACGCGGAGGCGAAACTGGTGACGCGCGCCGCAGACGGACGCTACCGCGTCGAGATCGACATTCCGTATCGAACAGGCCGCGCATGAACGCTCCGGCGGAATTGCGGGTGTTCATCGCGGACGACGAGGCGCCGGCGCGCGCGCGCTTGAAGGAGCTGCTCGCCGATGTGCGCGCCGAGATCGCCACTCGCGTGGCTGGCGAGGCGGCGAACGGCCTGGAAACCATCGACCGGTTGCCGGGCAGCGGCGCGCAGGTCCTGCTGCTCGATATCCAGATGCCGGGCATGGGCGGGATCGAGGTGGCGCGCCACCTGGCCCGGCTGGAGCGCGCACCGGCCATCGTGTTCGTGACCGCGCACGACCGGCACGCGGTCGAAGCGTTCGAACTGAACGCGCTCGACTACCTGATGAAACCGGTGCGCGCCGGGCGCCTGGCGGCGGCGCTGAAAAAGGCGCAGGCGGCGGGACCCGTCGCGCGCGAACGCGTGGAAAGCGCCGGCAAGCTGGCCAACGCGGGCGCGCGCGAGTTTTTCTCGGTCACCGAGCGCCACCGCATCGCGCTGGTGCCGGTCGCCGAGGTGCTTTATCTCAAGGCCGAGCTCAAGTACGTCACATTGCGCACGCGCGCGGGCGAGCACCTGATCGAGGAGCCGCTGGTCAACATCGAAAAGGAATTCGCCGACCGGTTCATCCGCGTGCACCGCAACTGCCTGGTGGCGCGCGCCGCGATCCGCGGCTTCGAGCGCATCGCGGGGAGCGCCGACGAGGAGCCGCACTGGAACGTGGTGCTGGACGGAATCGCCGAGCGCCTGCCGGTCAGCCGGCGCCAGTGGCCGGCGGTGAAAAGCGTGCTGCCGGAAGCCAGGCCCTGATGGCGGAACTGCGCCGGGAACTGCGCATCGCCACGCGCCGCAGCCGCCTCGCGCTGTGGCAGGCCGAACACGTCAAGGCGCGCCTCGAAGCCTTGCACCCCGGTCTGCGGGTGTCGCTGGTGCCCTTGTCGACGCGCGGCGACGAACTGCTCGACGCCTCGCTCGCCAAGATCGGCGGCAAGGGCCTTTTCGTCAAAGAGCTGGAAGCGGCGCTCGCCGAGAACCGCGCCGAGATCGCCGTGCATTCGATGAAGGACGTGCCGGCCGAGTTGCCGCCCGGCTACGCGCTGGCTGCGATCCTCGCGCGCGAAGACCCGAGGGACGCCTTCGTCTCGCCGCATCATGAAAATTTCGCGGCCCTGCCGGCTGGCTCGGTGGTGGGCACGTCCAGCCTGCGGCGCCAGGCGCAGGTTGCCGCGCGCTATCCGGCGCTCGAGATCCGGCCGCTGCGCGGCAACGTGGATACGCGCATCGCCAAGCTCGACCGCGGCGAGTACGCGGCGATCGTGCTGGCGGCGGCGGGTCTCAGGCGCCTCGGCCTGGAAGCGCGCATCCGCGGCTATCTGTCGATGGACGAATGCCTGCCCGCCGCCGGGCAGGGGGCGCTCGGCATCGAGTGCCTGGCGGCGCGCGCCGACACCGTGGCGCTGGTGGGGGCGCTACGCGATGCCGGCACGGAGGCTTGCGTACGCGCCGAGCGCGAAGTCAACCGGGCGCTGGGCGGCAGTTGCACGATTCCATTGGCCGCGTTCGCCGAAGCGCGGGACGGCAGATTGCGCATGCGCGCGCTGGTCGCCTCGCCCGATGGCAAGCGCATCGCGCGCGCCGAGCACGACGGCGATGCCCGGCATCCGGAAGAACTCGGCCAGCGCGTGGCGGCGACACTGCGCGAACGGGGCGCGGCGGAGATTCTGGCGGCGCTGGCGCCATGAGCGGGCCGCTCGCGGGCAGGCGCGTGCTCGTCACGCGGCCCCGGGAACAGGCGCAGGCGCTCGAACGCCTGGTGCGCGACGCAGGCGGCGAACCTGTCTGCGTCCCGGCCATCGAAATCCTGCCGCTCGCGGACGCAGCGCCGTTCCACGCGCTGGCGGCACGCCTCGCCGAATTCGACCTGGCGATCTTCATCAGCCGCAATGCGGTGCGGCACGCGTTCGACCTTCTGCGTGGCAGGCATTGGCCTGCGGGCCTGCGGATCGCCGCCGTCGGTCCAGGCAGCCGCGCGGAACTCGAACAGCGGGGGTTCGCGAATGTCGTCGCGCCCTCGGCGCGGTCCGACAGCGAGGCGCTGCTGGCGCTGCCGGAACTCGCCGAAGTGGGCGGACACCGGGTGGTGATCTTTCGCGGCGAAGGCGGGCGCGAGCTGCTCGGCGAAGAACTGGCCGCGCGCGGAGCCCGCGTCGAGCACGCGGCCTGCTATCGCCGTGCCGTGCCCGATGGCGCGCGCATGCGCAGCGCCTGGGCGCTTGGCATGGACGCAGTGACGGTGTCCTCCGCCGAGGGGCTGGCGAACCTCATCGCCATGCTGGGCGATGACGCGGCCCGCCGGCTGCCGGGCGTCGCGCTTTTCGTGCCGCATGCGCGCGTGGCTGGCGAAGCGCAGCGGCGCGGACTGCCTCGGGCCATCGTTGCCGGCCCCGGCGACGCCGAGATGGCCGCGGCGCTGGTTGCGCATTTCGGCGCGGCGCGATAATACAAGCGCATGGAAGATCCGACGCTTTCCCCGGTCCCTGCCGCCGCGCCGCGCCGGCCGTCGCGCCTGCTCGTGGCCCTGCTGGTGCTGCTGGCGCTCATTGTCGCCGCGCTCTGGCTCGATACGCGCGGCCGCATCGACGCGACGCAGGAAGAGCTGGCCAAGCGCCTGCGCGACATCGAGACCGAGAGCCGCGAGGCGCGGTCGCTCGGCAGGCAGGCGCAGGAAGGCTTGCGCGACGCGCAGGCGAAAATCGGCGCGCTCGAGTCGAAGCTCGCCGAGTCGCAGAACCAGCAGGTCGCGCTGGAGGCGCTGTACCAGGAACTCGCGCGCAACCGCGACGAGTGGCAGCTGGCCGAAATCGAGCAGGTGCTGGCGATCGCGCAGCAGCAGCTGCAGCTCTCGGGCAACGTGCGCGCCGCGCTGCTCGCGCTGCAGCTCGCCGAGAGCCGCCTTTCGCGCGCCGACCGGCCGCAGTTCCTGCCGGTGCGCCGCGCCCTGGCGCGCGACATCGAGCGCTTGAAGGCACTGCCCTCGCTCGACGTCCCCGGGCTGTCGCTCGCTCTGGACCGGCTGGCGGCATCGGTGGACGCGCTGCCGCTTGCGTTCGAGGAGCGCGTCGAGCGGCCGGCGGCCGCAAAAGCGGCCAAGCCGGGTCCGGCCCCGCCCGACGAGGGATTCTTCACGCGCTTCGGCCGCGAGCTCTGGCGCGAGCTGCGCCAGCTGGTGGTGGTGCGCAGGGTCGACAGCGCGGAGCCGCCGCTGCTGCCGCCGCAGCAGGCCTGGTTCCTGCGCGAGAACCTGAAGCTGCGCCTGCTGAACGCGCGCGTTTCGCTGCTGACGCGCGACGAAGCGGGGTATCGCGAGGACCTGCGCACGGCGCAGAACTGGATCCAGCGCTATTTCGACGCGCGCGCGAAGAACTCGCTGGCGGCGCTGGCGCTGCTCAGGCAGCTGTCATCGGCGTCGATCAGTTTCGAACCGCCGAGCATCGCCGACAGCCTCGAAGCCGTGCGCGGCTTCAAGGCGCGCCGCGAGCGCAAGGCGTGATGCGCGCAAGGCAAGGCAGCGCACGATGCGCGGAGCAAAGTAGCGCATGATGCGCGCGCTGTTCTGGCTGATCGCGGTGTTCGCCGCGGCAGTGGCGCTCGCGGTCGCGGGCCGGTTCGGCGAGGGCTACGTGCTGCTCGTCGTTCCGCCGTGGCGCGTGGAAATTTCACTCCTGCTCGCGGCGCTTGGCTTGGTGGCGGCGTTTGCCGTCGCCTACGCGGTCGTCCGGCTCGTCGGCAGCACGCTGGCGCTGCCCGAGCAGGTGCGCGACTACCGGGAAAGGCGCAAGCGCCAGCAGGCCCAGGGCGCGCTGGCGGCGGCCCTGCAATGCTTTTTCGAGGGACGTTACGCGCGCGCCGAGCGAGAGGCCGCGCTCGCATGGGAAGCGGGGGCGGCGCCCGGGATCGCTGCGCTGGTCGCCGCGCGCGCCGCGCACCAGATGCACGAAACCGACCGGCGCGACCAGTGGCTCGAGCGCGCCGAGAGCGCGGGCGAGTCGCTGCATGCGGCGCGCCTGTTGACGCAGGCGGAACTCGCGCTCGATGAGCGCGACTTCGCCGGCGCGCGCGATGCGCTGCGCAGCCTGCGCGGCGCCGGGCCGCGCAATATCGCGGCCGCCCGCATGCAGCTGCGCGCCGAGCGCGGCACGCAGGACTGGGAGGAAGTTCTGCGCCTGACCACGCTGCTCGACAAGCGCGGCGCGCTGGCGCCGGCGCTCGTCGAGGAATACCGCGTGCAGGCGCAGATTGAGCTGATGGGGCGCGCCGCGGGCGAGCGCGGCCAGCTGGAGTCTCGCCTGCGGCGCATCCCGGCGGGGGACCTGGCGCATCCGCGCGTCGCTGCGGCGGCGGCGCGACGCGCCGCCGCGCTGGGCAACGCGGCGCTCGCGCGCGAGTTGATCGAGCGCAGCCTGGCGAAGGAATGGAGCGGTGGTCTCGCCCAGCTCTACGGCGAGTTGCCGAAGCTCGATCCGCAGCGCAGCCAGGAGGAGGCGCGCATCCGCATCGAGCGCGCCGAGCGCTGGCTGCGCGAGCATGCCCAGGATGCGCAGCTACTGGCCGCGCTCGGGCGCCTGTGCATGGCTGCCGAGCTGTGGGGCAAGGCGCAGAACTACCTCGAAGCGAGCCTCTCGTTCGGCGAGTCGCGCGCCGCGCACCAGGAGCTCGCGCGCCTCGCCGATCGCGAAGGCCGCGCGGCCGAGGCGCAGAAGCATTTCCGCCGCGCCGGCGAACTGCCCTGAGCGTATCGGCTCAGGCCCACTCGCGCGGCATGAGGAAGTCGGTGTAAAGCCTTGCTTCGGGCGATCCCGGCGCGGGGGACCAGTTGTAGCGCCAGCTCACCGCCGGCGGCAGCGACATCAGGATCGATTCGGCGCGGCCGCCGGACTGCAGGCCGAACAGGGTGCCGCGGTCGTAGACCAGGTTGAATTCCACGTAGCGCCCGCGCCGGTAGCGCTGGAAATCGCGCTCGCGCTCGCCCCAGGGCAGCGCGCGCCTGCGCTCGATGATCGGCGCGTAGGCGGTGATGAAATGGTCGCCGACGGAGCGGGTGAGAGAAAACGCGCTGTCGAAGTCGGGCTCGGCGAGGTCGTCGAAAAAGATGCCGCCGATGCCGCGCGGCTCGTTGCGGTGCTTCAGGAAAAAATACTCGTCGCACCATCTCTTGTAGCGGGAATGCACATCGGCACCGAAAGGCTCCAGCGCGCGCTTGCACGAGGCGTGGAAATGCCTGGCGTCGTCCTCGAAGCCGTAATAGGGCGTGAGATCCATGCCGCCGCCGAACCACCAGGTGTCGCCGGCGCTGAAAAAACGCACGTTCATGTGCACGGTCGGACAGTAGGGGTTGCGCGGATGCAGGACCAGCGACACGCCCATCGCCTCGAATCGCTGTCCGGCAAGCTGCGGGCGCGCGGCTGAGGCGCTCGGTGGCAGCTTGCCGCCCGAAACCTGGGAGAAATTCACGCCGCCGCGCTCGAACAGCTTGCCGTCTTCGATGACACGGCTCGTGCCGCCGCCGCCTTCGGCGCGCTCCCAGCGATCGGCGGCGAACGCCGTGCCGTCCAACTGTTCCAACGCTGCGACGATGCGCGCCTGCAGCGCGGTGAAGTAGTCGCGGACCGGGCGCGTATCCAAGGGTTCAGCCCTTCTTCAGCGCACGGTGACCAATATCCTTGCGGTACTGCATGCCCTCGAAGCGGGTCGCATCCACCGCCTGGTAGGCGCGCGTGCGCGCCATTTTCAGCGAATCGCCGAGCGCGGTGACGCACAGCACGCGCCCGCCATTGGTGAGTACCTGTTTCCCCTGGATCTTCGTGCCCGCATGGAACACGCGGCAGTCTTCGGTATCCTTGGGCAGGCCGGTGATTTCGTCGCCCTTTTTCGGATCGTCGGGATAGCCCGCGGCGGCGAGCACCACGCCGAGGGCGGGGCGCCGGTCCCAGTCGGCGGAGGCACGGTCCAGCGATCCTTCCAGCGCATGCTCGACGAGCGTGAGCAGGTCGGACTTCAGCCGCAGCATGATCGGCTGCGTTTCCGGGTCGCCCAGGCGGCAGTTGAACTCCACCGTCTTCGGATTGCCGGCCTTGTCGATCATCAGCCCGGCATACAGGAAGCCCGTGTAGGGCGTGCCGTCCTTCGCCATGCCGGCAATCGCCGGCTGGATGATCTCGCGCATCACGCGCGCGTGCAGCTGCGGCGTCACCACCGGCGCGGGCGAATACGCGCCCATGCCTCCGGTGTTCGGTCCGGTGTCGCCGTCCTTCAGCCGCTTGTGGTCCTGGCTGGTCGCGAGCGGCAGCGCGTGCGTGCCGTCGGCCATGACGATGAAGCTCGCCTCCTCGCCTTCGAGGAACTCCTCGATCACCACGCGCGCGCCGGCCTCGCCCAGCTTGTTCTGCACCAGCATCAGTTCGATCGCCGCCTTGGCCTCGGCGACGGTCATCGCCACCACCACGCCCTTGCCGGCGGCCAAACCATCTGCCTTGATGACGATGGGCGCGCCCTGCCGCTCGACATGGTCCTTGGCCCTGGCGGCCTGGGTGAACGTGGCGTGCCTCGCGGTCGGCAGGCCGTGGCGCGCCATGAATTGCTTGGCGAAATCCTTGGAAGCTTCGAGCTGCGCCGCGGCCCTCACCGGGCCGAAGATCCTCAGTCCGGCGTCCTGGAAGGCGTCGACGATGCCCGCCGACAGCGGCGCCTCGGGGCCTACCACCGTCAGGTGGATCTGTTCTTTCTTGCAGAAGGAAATCAGCTGGGAAAAATCACTGACAGCCAAATTCTCAAGACCACTTTCGTTCGCGGTGCCGGCGTTGCCGGGCGCGACGAACACTTTCTGCACGCGCGGGCTTTGCGCGAGCTTCCAGGCCATCGCATGCTCACGGCCGCCCGAGCCGATGACGAGAAGCTTCATCTCAATGCCTGAAGTGGCGCACGCCGGTGAAGACCATGGCGATGCCACGCTCATCGGCGGCCGCGATCACCTCGTCGTCGCGCACGCTGCCGCCGGGCTGGATCACGGCGGCGGCGCCGGCGTCGACGACCGCGTCCAGCCCGTCGCGGAACGGGAAGAAGGCATCCGAGGCCGCCACCGAGCCCTTGATCTCGAGTCCGGCGTTCCGCGCCTTGATCGCGGCGATGCGCGCGCTGTCGATGCGGCTCATCTGCCCGGCGCCGACGCCGACCGTCGCCCCCTCCCTGCAGAACACGATCGCATTCGATTTCACGAACTTCGCCACCGTCCAGGCGAACATCAGGTCGTCGAGCTGCGCCTGCGTCGGCTTGAGCCGCGTCACCGTCTTCAGTTCGCCGCGCGCGAGGACGCGGTTGTCCGCGCTCTGGATCAGCAGGCCCGACCCGACGCGCTTCACGTCATGCGAGTTGCGGCCCTGCGCCCAGGCCGTGGCGCCGTCGGGCTTCACGCCATCGAGGGGAATCTCCAGCACGCGCGTGTTGGCCTTGGCGGCGAAGACTTCCAGCGCTTCCTCGCTGTAGCCGGGCGCGATCAGCACTTCGACGAACTGCGCCGCCACGGCTTTCGCGGCCGCCGCGTCGACCGGAACGTTGAAGGCGATGATGCCGCCGAAGGCGGAGGTGGGATCGGTCTTGAAGGCTTTCGCATACGCGAGCGCGCCCGAGGCCGCGACCGCGACGCCGCAGGGATTGGCGTGCTTGACGATCACGCAAGCCGGGCCCCCCCGGCCGAAGGCGGGACCACCAAAGCTTTTGACGCATTCCCAGGCGGCGTCCGCGTCGGCGATGTTGTTGTAGGAAAGTTCCTTGCCCTGCAACTGCCTGGCCATCACCAGGGAGCCGGGCGCGGGGTGCAGGTCGCGGTAGAACGCGGCGCTCTGGTGCGGGTTCTCGCCGTAGCGCAGGTCCTGCAGCTTGACGAAGCGGCCGTTGCTTTGCGCCGGGTACGCCATCCGGGCACCTTCGCCGGGTTTGCCGCCCGCCGGCAGCGACGACAGGTAGTCGCTGATCGCCGCGTCGTAGTTGCTGATGCGGTTGAAGGCGGCCACCGCAAGGGCGAAGCGCGTCGCTTCGCCGATCGCGCCGTCGCGCTTGAGTTCCGCCAGCACGCCCGCGTACTGGGAAGCGTCGGTGAGCACCGCGACATCCTTCCAGTTCTTCGCCGCCGAGCGCACCATCGCCGGCCCGCCGATGTCGATGTTCTCGATCGCGTCCTCCAGCGTGCAGTCCGGTTTCGCGACGGCGCTCTCGAACGGATACAGGTTCACGACCAGCAGGTCGATCGTCGCGATGCCGTGCTTCGCGAGCGCGGCCGCGTGGGCCGGCAGGTCGCGCCGGGCGAGCAGGCCGCCGTGGATCTTCGGATGCAGCGTCTTGACGCGCCCATCGAGCATTTCCGGGAATCCGGTGTGCGCCGAAACCTCGGTGACCGGGATGCCTTCCTTTTCCAGCAGGCTCGCGGTGCCGCCGGTGGAGAGAATCTGCACGCCCAGCGCGGCCAGCCCGCGGGCGAATTCCACGACACCGGTCTTGTCGGAGACGCTGACCAGCGCCCGCGCCGGCTTCACGCCTTGATCCGCAACTGCTGGATTTTCTTGCGCAGGGTGTTGCGGTCGATGCCGAGCATCGCCGCCGCGGCGCTCTGGTTGCCCTCGGCCTTGCCGAGCACCGTTTCGATCAGCGGGCGCTCGATGTTCTTCAGCACCATGTCGTAGATCGCCGTCGGCCGCTCGCCGTCCATGTCGCGGAAATACCGCTCCAGCGAACGCTTGACCGCTTCCGCGAGCTCAGTATTGCGACTCATTTCAATTCGTCAAAGAAACGCCCGACAGCGGCGAGCTGTTCAGGCGCAGACAGGATTTGATTGGCCTCACGGCGAAACGCCTCTCCACCGGGTAATCCACGCGTGTACCAGCCAATGTGCTTGCGCGCGATGCGCACGCCCATCTCCTCGCCGTAGAGCGCGTAGATGCCTTCCAGGTGCTCGAGCGCGACGGAGCGCATTTCGCGCGGCGAGGGCGGCGCAGCACATTTCCCGTCATTCAGGACGGCAAGGAATTCCCTGAATATCCAGGGGCGCCCGTGCGCGGCCCGGCCGATCATGATGCCGTCGGCGCGGGTGTAGTCCAGCACGCGCTTCGCTTCCTCGGGTGTGGCGATGTCGCCGTTGGCGATCACAGGGATGCGCACGCCGGCCTTGACCTGGGCGACGGTGTCGAACTCGGCTTCGCCGCGGAAACCGCAGGCGCGCGTGCGCCCGTGCACCGCCAGCAGTTGAACGCCCGCGCTTTCCGCGATGCGCGCGATGCGCAGCGCGTTGCGCCTCGCAGGATCGGGACCCGTGCGGATTTTCAGCGTGACCGGCACATCGACGGCGGCCACCACGGCGTCGAGGATGCGCCCGACGAGCGCTTCGTCCGAGAGCAGCGCGGAGCCGGCGGCGACGTTGCAGACCTTCTTGGCCGGGCAGCCCATGTTGATGTCGATGATTTGCGCGCCCTCGGCCGCGTTGATGCGCGCCGCTTCAGCCATCATCGCCGGGTCCGCACCGGCGATCTGCACCGAAACGGGGCCCGCTTCGCCCGCGTGCTCGCGGCGCAGTCGCGATTTGCGCGTGCCGCGCAAGTCGGGCCGGGCCGAGACCATCTCGGACACCGCCAGGCCGGCGCCGAAACGCCGGCAGAGCGTGCGGAAGGGCCGGTCGGTCACGCCCGCCATCGGGGCGACGAACAGTCCATTGCGCAGCACGTGAGCGCCGAGTTGCATCAGTGCTTTTCGATGGGTGCGTTGCGAGGGGAGCGAATTCTAGCGCGTTCCGTCGCCGAAAAACATCCGCTCTGTTGCGTTTTTCAAACAACGCCGCGCGGGTCGCGCGGACTAGCGCCTACGGCAGCGCGGAAGCTCCATAAATCATGCGCCGCGCAAAAAAACGCCGCGCCGGCCGGCAAATGTCGAGCGCGGTCAATCCAACGCCGCGCGTCAGGCGGCTCAAGGGATCGCTGCCGAGGAATGCCCCGGCAAGAAAATCCGTGGCGCGCACGGTCGCCGCCGCATCGACGCTGCGCAAGTCGGCGAAGCTTCGCAGCACGCGCGCTTCGCCCGGGTCCTCGGCGCCATGCAAAACCTGCGCCAGATCCCAGGCGTCGCGCAGGCCCAGGTTCAGTCCCTGGCCGGCGACCGGATGCAGCGTCTGCGCGGCGTTGCCGATGTACGCGGTGCGCTCGCCGATGCGTTCGGGCCGCAGGCGCAGCGCGAGCGGCAGGCGGCTGCGCGCGCCGGCGCGGACGAAGGTGCCGGCGCGCCTGCCGAAGGCCTGCGCGAGCGCCGCGAGGAACGCGTCTTCCGGCAATTCGCAGAGTTCTCGTGCCCGCTCGGGGCGGGCGCCCCAGACCGCGCCGTAGTGGCCGCCCAGCGGCAGCAGCGCGAGCGGGCCGTCGGGCGTGAAGCGTTCCCAGGCGGTGGCCGACGCGCCGGGACGGGTCGTCACCCGCGCAACGACGGCCTCCTGGCCGTAGTCCTTGTGCGTCGTGTCGTCGGACGTTCCTTCCGCATGGACAGCGAGCCGGGCTTCGGCAGGCGCGTCCTCGACCGGGATGCGCCGCTCGATCACCAGCGCGAGGAGCGCATCCAGCAGCGCTCCGTAGTCCAACACATACCCCAGCGCCGGCACGCCGGCGTCGGCGGCGCTCATGCGCGTGCGGCCGAAGCCGTGCTGCTGGGAAACGTGAATGCTGTCGATCGGCGTGGGCGCGAGCCCGGCCCAGGCGCCGGCGCGCTCGAGGATCAGTCGGCTCGCGTGCGACAGCGCGATCGGTCGAAATGCGGCGGACGTGTCCTTGCGTGGGCGCACGAGGACGGTCGACCTTCCCTGCCGCTGCAGCAGCAGCGCGAGAGCGCAGCCGACCGGGCCCGCGCCCCGGATGGAGACCTCATGCCGCATCGCGCTTCAGCGCCTCGATATCGGCGATGCTCTTGGGCGCTTCCCGCGTGATCACCTCGCAGCCGGCACCGGTGACCAGCACGTCGTCCTCGATGCGGATGCCGATGCCGCGCAGGCGCTCGGGCACGTCCGGCGCCGCGCGGATGTAGAGCCCCGGCTCGACGGTGAGCACCATGCCGGGCGCGAGCGGGCGCCATTTGCCCGCGCGCTTGTAATCGCCCGCGTCGTGCACGTCCAGCCCGAGCCAGTGGCCGGTGCGGTGCATGTAGAAGCGCTTGTAGGTTTCCTTCTCGAGCGTCTCCTCGAGCGTGCCCGAAAGCAGCTTCAGGTCGAGCATGCCCTGCGCGAGCACGCGCACCGCGGCGTCGTGCGGCTCGTTCCAGGCAAGGCCCGCGCGCACCTTGTCCATCGCGGCGGCCTGCGCGGCGAGCACGACGTCGTAGACCTCGCGCTGCGCGCCGGAAAAGCGCGCGCCCACCGGGAACGTGCGCGTGATGTCGGATGCGTAGCCGCCCAGCTCGCAGCCGGCGTCGATCAGCACCAGGTCGCCTTCGCGCAGCGCGTCCTCGTTCGCGACGTAGTGCAGCACGCAGGCATTGGCGCCGCCCGCGACGATCGGCCAGTACGCCGGGAACTGGGCGCCGCTGCGCCTGAATTCGTGCAGCAGTTCCGCTTCGAGCTCGTACTCGAAGCGTCCGGCGCGCGCCGCGCGAATCGCGCGCCGGTGCGCCGCCGCCGAAATCGACGCGGCGCGGCGCATGAGGCCCAATTCGTGCGCGTCCTTTACGAGCCGCATTTCGTCGATCAGCGCGCGCACGTCCTGCACGCGCCCGGGTGCCGCGACGCCCGTGCGCGCCAGCGCGCGCACCGCGTTCAGCCAGCCCATGGCGCGCGCATCCCAGGCGGCGTCGGCGCCGACCGGGAAATGCAGCGCCGGCTGGTCGCCCAGCAGGCCCGCGAGCCGCGTATCCAATTCCGCAATCGGATAGGCTTCGTCGAAACCGAAGCGCTCCTGCGCGCCTTTCGGCCCGAAGCGGAAGCCGTCCCAGGTTTCGCGCTCCTCGTTCTTTTCGCGGCAGAACAGCAGGCTCTTCGGCTGCGCGCCGCCGACGATCACCAGCACCGCCTCGGGCTCGGCGAAGCCGGTCAGGTAGTAGAAATGGCTGTCGTAGCGGTACGGGTAATGCGTGTCGCGGTTGCGGATGCGCTCGGGTGCGGTGGGAATCACCGCGACGCCTTCCTGCATCGCCTGCGCGAGCCGCTTGCGCCGCGTGCCGTGCACGCGGGAAAAATGCGCGGGTTCGAGATCGTCCGGTTTCATCGCCTGTCCAGTCGCGCCCTCAGTTCGGCCAGCCGTTCCGGGGTGCCGACGTCGCTCCAGAACCCCTCGTAAAGTTCGCCGCTGACTTCGCCACGCTCCGCGGCGGCGCGCCACAGCGGCGCAAGCTGCGCCTTGCTGCCCCCGGCCACGCCGTCGACCAGCCGTGGCGACAGCACCGAGATGCCCGCGTAAGTGTAGCGCGTGTCGCGCGGCCCTGCGGCGTTGCCGACGACGCCGCGCTCGAGCGTGAAATCCCCGCCCGGATGCCAGGGCGGATTGGGGACGAGGACGAGATGCGACAGGCGCCTGCCCAGTTGAAAATCCTTCAACCGCGAGAAGTCGAAATCGCACCAGATGTCCGAGTTCACCAGCAGGAACGGCTCGTCGCCCAGCAGCGGGCGCGCGAGCGCGATGCCGCCGGCGGTCTCCAGCGGATCGGCTTCGCGCGACCAGTCGATCCGGATGCCGCTGCGCGCCCCGTCGCCGAAGCGCGCGACGATCTGCTCGGCCAGGTGCGAGACGTTGATCACGCCGCGCCGGAATCCGGCGCCCGCGAGGCGCGCGAGATGGCGTCCGAGCAGGGTCTCGCCGCCCGCTTCGACCAGCGGCTTGGGCGTGTGCTCGGTGAGCGGCCGCAACCGCTCGCCACGCCCGGCCGCGAGGATCATCGCGTTCATGCCGGCGCGAGGGAATCCAGCAGGCGCGCGAGCGGCGCCAGTTCCCGGTAGCGGCGGCAGGTCGCCAGCAGGTAGCCGAGCACGCGCGGAATGTCCGCGAGATAGCGCTGCTTGCCGTCGCGGTGGCACAGCCGCGCGAAGATGCCGATCACTTTCAGTTGCCGCTGCGCGCCCATCCACTCGAAGTCGCGGTAGAAATCCGCGAAATCGGCAGGCACCGGCAGGCCGGCCGCGCGCGCCTTTTCCCAGTAGCGCACCGCCCAGTCGAGCACCTGCGCCTCGTCCCAGCTCAGGTAGGCGTCGCGCAGCAGCGAGACCAGGTCGTAGGTGATCGGGCCGTAGACCGCGTCCTGGAAATCCAGCACGCCCGGCAGGGGATCGCATTGCATCAGGTTGCGCGAATGATAGTCGCGGTGCACGAACACGCGCGGCTGCGCGAGGTTGTTGGCAAGCAGCGCGTCGAACGCCGCGCGCAGCACTTCCCGGTCGGCAGGCGAGAGGCTGCGCCGCAGTTCGCGGGCCAGATACCAGTCCGGAAAGAGGTTCAGCTCGCGCTCGAGCAGCGCGCGGTCGTAGTCCGGCAGCACTCCGGGCCGGCTCGCCTGCTGGATGCGCACGAGCGTGTCGGCCGCGGCGGCATAGAGAGGCCGCGGATCGTCGCCCCGGTTCAGGCAATCGAGGAAGGTCGCGTCGCCGAGGTCTTCCAGCAGCAGGAATCCGGCCTGCAGGTCCTGCGCGTGGATCGCGGGCACATGCGCGCCGGCCGCCGCGAACAGTCCCGCGACCTGCACGAACGGCCGGCAGTCTTCCTTGTCCGGCGGCGCGTCCATGGCGATGAAGCTGCGGCCGTCGGCGAGCCGCGCGCGAAAGTAGCGCCGGAAGCTCGCGTCCGCGGATGCGGGCGCGAGCGTGCAGCGTTGCGAGGGGAACTGCGCGCCGAGCCAG
>Ga0315910_10002562_pt1 | contig 15866 bp, 13 predicted proteins | sample EdamamesoilMG_FD_204470 | JGI IMG/M metagenome (GOLD analysis project Ga0315910, IMG submission 204470) | Garden soil microbial communities collected in Santa Monica, California, United States - Edamame soil | ecosystem: Environmental > Terrestrial > Soil > Garden | place: USA: California... | reverse complement strand
GCGAGGTCGAGGCTCGCCGAGCGCAGCCCGGTGAGCGCCATGAACTTCAGCTTCGGCAGCTTCTCGATGAGCGCGCGCGGGAACGGCGTGCGCTCGCGCATCAGCACCAGCAGCTCGAAGGGCGCGAGCTTCGCCGCCGCGTCCTCGCGGGAGGCGAAGGCCTCGTGGAAGACCGAGACGTCGACGCCGCGCCTGCGCAGCCGGTCCCAGTCCGCGGACTTGAGGGCAAGCTGCTGGTAGTCGTCGAGGATGGCAAGTTTCATGCGCAAACCCGTCATCCCCGCGAATGCGGGGATCCAGGTTGTCGTCGAAAAACCTGGGTTCCCGCTTGCGCGGGAACGACGGCGATTCTCATCAGTCGGGCTTGATGCCGTTGTCCTTCACGACCTTGCCCCAGCGCGCCATCTCATCCAGGAGGAATTTCTGCTGGGCTTCCTGGCTCGACACCACGAGGTCCATGCCGAGCGTCTCGGTGAGCGTCTTGCGCAGGTCCGCCTGGCCGAGCGCCTTGACGAGCTCGGCGTGGAACTTGTCGAGGATCGGCTTGGGCGTGCCCGCGGGCGCGAAGATGCCCCACCAGGCCAATGCGTTGAAGCCGGGCAGCCCGAGCTCCGAAAGCGACGGCACGTCGGGCATCGTGTGCGAGCGTTTCTGCCCGGTCACCGCGATCGCGCGCAGTTTCCCGCCCTTCACGTGCGGCGAGAGCGCCGCCACCGACGCGACGCCGAGTTCGATCTGGCCGCCGACGGTATCGGCGATCATCGGGCCGCCGCCCTTGTAGGGAACGTGCACCAGCTTCAATCCCGCGGCCTGCTGCACGAGGATCATGGTCAGGTGGCCGAGCGAACCGTTGCCGATCGTGCCAAAGCTGATGGCGTCGGGCTTCGCCTTGGCCGCCTTGATGACATCGCCCCAGTTCTGGTACGGCTTGGCGGCGGCGGTGGTGATCGCCATCGGCGCCGTGCCCACCAGCATCACCGGCGCGAGATCCTTGGCGGTGTCGAACGGAATTCCCGGGATCAGCGACGGGTTGACCGCGTGCGTATCGAATACGAACACGAAGGTATAGCCATCGGGCTTCGCCTTGGCGGCGAAGGCGGTGCCGATGGAGCCCGAAGCGCCGGGCTTGTTCTCGACGATGAATTGCTGCTTGAGCGAGTCGTTGAGCTTGGCGCCCAGCAGCCGCGCCAGCGGGTCCACCGAACCGCCCGGCGGGAAGGGCACGACGAAGGACACCGGCCTGGCCGGCCAGTCCTGCGCCAGGGCGGCCGACGCCATGGCCAGCGACAACGCGAGAACCCGAACGAGCGAACGAAGCATGCGATTTTTCCTCCTGGCCGATATTATCGCCTACAGTAAACTCGGCCCTCGACAATGAACGTCAAAGCCCTCACCTTCGATACCGGCGGCACCATCCTCGACTGGCATCGCGGCATCAGCGGCGCGTTCGCCGCCGCCGGCGCGGCGCGCGGCCTGCAGGCCGACTGGGCCGCGGTCACCAACGAATACCGGCGCCGCTCGCTCAAGGGCATCGTCAATTCGGTGCAGCCCGCATACAACTTCGACGACGTGCACCGCGAGAAGCTGGATGAGGTGATCGCGGAATACAGACTCGAGGCGCTCACGGCCGCCGACCGCGACGCCATCTGGCGCACCTGGCACGCGCTGGACGCCTGGCCCGGGTTCGCGGCCGCGGCCGCGCGCCTGCGCAAGCGCTACGTGGTGGCTTCCTTCACGCTGCTTACCACCTCGCTCGTAATCGACGTGTCGAAGAAGAACGGCATCGACTGGGACGCCATCATTTCCTGCGAAATGATCGGGCACTACAAAGTCCTTCCCGCGGCCTATCGCACGGCGGCGAAGTGGCTGCAACTGGCCCCCGCGGAGATCCTGATGGTGGCCTGCCATAACTTCGACCTCGACGCGGCGCGCGCCTGCGGCTACCAGACTGCGTTCGTGCGCCGCCCCGACGAATGGGGCCCCGGCGGCCCGCCCGATCCGAACCCGAATCCCGCGTGCACCCTGGTGGTGGACGAATTCGCAGAGCTGGCGGACAAGCTGGGCGCATGAGGTGGCTGGCCGCAATCCTGGCGCTGCTTGCCGGATGCGCCTTTGGGCAGGGGTTCGACCATTCCCACAGAGTCTGGGACGGGCTGGTGAAAAAGCATGTCGTGCTCTCCTCGGGCGGCAATGCCTCGCAGGTCCGCTACGCGGAGTTCCTCAAGGACCGCGCATCCCTCAAGACCTACCTCAATTCGCTGTCCGGCGTGCCGGAGGCCGAGTTCAGGGGCTGGAACCGGGCGCGGCAGATGGCGTTCCTGATCAATGCCTACAACGCCTTCACGGTCGAGCTGATCCTCGCGAACTATCCGGTCAAGTCCATCAGGGACATCGGCAGTGACCTGTTCAACAACCGCTGGAAAAAGAAGTTCTTCGTGTTGCTGGGGCAGGATTCCTACCTCGACCGGATCGAGCACGAAATCCTGCGCAAACCCGGGAACTACGACGAGCCGCGCGTGCATTTCGCGCTCAACTGCGCCTCGATCGGCTGCCCGATGCTGCGCGAGGAGGCCTATGTGGCGGAGCGCATCGAGGCGCAGCTGGAGCAGCAGGCGGTGCGGTTTCTCTCCGACCGCTCGCGCAACCGGGTGAGCCCGCAGGGAAAACTGGAGGTGTCGAAAATCTTCGATTGGTTCAAGGAGGACTGGTCGAGCGGCTACCAGGGCATCGCCTCGCGCGAGGCGTACTTCACCAGGTACGCGAAGCTCCTCGCGGACGATCCGGCGCACCAGCTGCGGGTCGCCGAGGGCAAGATGCCGCTCGTCTTCCTCGACTACGACTGGTCGTTGAACGACGCGCGAAACTGAGCGCACCCGGCGCACTATGGAACTTACAATGCGCACTCCCACACAGGAGAACCGCATGAAGGCATTTGATCTTTCGGGCCGCGTGGCCATCGTCACCGGCGGCAACGGCGGCATCGGCCTGGGCATGGCGCGCGGGCTCGCGGCCGCCGGCGCGAAAGTGGTGGTCGCGGGCCGCAACGCGCAAAAGAGCGCCGCCGCCGCGAAAGAGATCGACGGAGACGCGATCGAAGTGGACGTGAAGAGCGAAGTTTCTCTGCAGAAACTCATCGCCGAAACAGTGAAGCGCCACAGCCGGCTCGACATCCTGGTCAACAACGCCGGCATCAACATCCGCAAGCAGCCGCAGGAGTACACGCTGGCCGAGTACCACGAGGTGATGAACACGAACCTGACGAGCGCCTTCCACTGCTCGCAGCTCGCCTACCCCGAGATGAAGAAGGCCGGCGGCGGCAAGATCATCAATATCGGTTCGATGATGTCGATATTCGGCGCTTCGTTCACCACGCCCTACGCCACTTCCAAGGGCGGCATCGTGCAGATGAGCCGCGCCATGGCCTGCGCCTGGGCGAAGGACAACATCCATGTGAATTGCGTGCTGCCGGGCTGGATCGATACCGACCTCACGCGCGGCGCGCGCAAGCAGGTCGAGGGCCTGCACGAGCGCGTGCTCGCGCGCACGCCCGCCGGCCGCTGGGGCGACCCGGCGGATTTCGGAGGCATCGCGGTGTTCCTCGCGAGCAGCGCGTCGGATTTCCTGACCGGGACGGCGATCCCGGTGGACGGGGGCTACTCCGTGCAGGGCTGAGACTGCGAAGCTAGACGGCGCGGACCTGCTGGATGTCCGTGCCGCCCTGCAGGACCTTGTCGATGCCGTCCTGCTTCAGCGTGCGCATGCCGTTGGCCATCGCAGCGGCGCGAAGTTCGGCAATCGGCGCGCGCCCTTGGACCAGCCGCTTAACCGCGGCATCGGCCACCAGCAGTTCGTAGACGCCCATGCGCCCCGTATATCCGATATGGTTGCACTGCTCGCAGCCCGCCGCGCGATACAGGACGATCGCGCCGTCGGCGTTGCCATGGTGCTTGCGCCAGGAAAGCAGCAGGGCCGCGGCATCGCCGCCGGTATCACTGCAATACTCCCGCGCGAGCTGCTCCAGTTCTCCCGCTGCCGCCGTGTAGGCAACCCTGCATTGCCCGCACAGCCGCCGCACCAGGCGCTGCGACAGCACCCCGAGCAGCGCGTCGGCGAAATTGAAAGGATCCATGCCGAGATCGAGCAGCCGCACCACGCTCTCGGCTGCGCTGTTCGTGTGCAGGGTGGAAAGCACCAGGTGGCCGGTGAGCGACGCCTCGATGCCGATCTTGGCCGTTTCCGCGTCGCGCATCTCGCCCACCATGATGACGTCCGGGTCGGCGCGCATGAAGCTTCGCATGGCGGCGGCGAACGTCCAGCCCAGTTTGGTGTTGACCTGCACCTGCCGCAGGCCCTGCTGGGTGATTTCGATTGGATCCTCGGCGGTCCAGATCTTGCGCTCGTCGGTGTTCAGGTGACCGAGCAGCGAATGCAGCGATGTGGTTTTGCCGGAGCCGGTCGGCCCACACACCAGGAACAGCCCGTGCCGGCGCGACATCAGCTGCTTCACCGCGGCGAGCGCCGCCGCGTCGAAGCCAAGCTGGTCGATCACCACCGGAGAGGCTGCCGACAACACGCGCATCACCACGTCCTCCAGACCGTTGGAAGTCGGGACGGAGGCGACGCGCAACTCCACGCGCGCCGGGCCGAAACGGCTGAATTCGATCTTGCCGTCCTGCGGCCGGCGGCGCTCGGTGATGTCGAGCTGGCTCATGATCTTGATGCGTGAGATCACCGCGCGACGGAATTTGGACGGCATTTCCAGATAGGTGACCAGCACGCCGTCCTTGCGGAAGCGGACGCGGGTCCCCCTGCTTTCCGGATTTACCTCGATATGGATGTCTGACGCCTTCTGTTCCACGGCGTCAAGGATGATCTTGTTCACCAGCTTGACCAGGGTCGTGTCGTTCTGCTCCGCATGCCGTTCGTCGAGCTCGAGCTCCGCGCTCTCAGCTGCGAGCAGCGCGGTCAGTTCCCCGATCTGGGTCTCCGCTCCGGACTGCCGCGATTCCGGCAAAACGTCCTCTTTCTTGTCGGCCGCGCGCGCCTTCGCGGATACCGCCAGGCCCGGCGGGCCGTAGTACCTGAGAAGCGCGCCGCGGATGTCGTTCGCGGACGCCATCACGATAAACAGCCTCGCACCGAGGACGAAGCGCAGGCCGTTCACCTTCGAGTTGTCCATCGGATTTTCGAGCGCGACCACCAGCGCCTTGTCCGATTCGGCCAGCGGGACGGCATGGTAGCGATAGGCCGTGTTGGCGGGGATTTTCTGCAGGACCTCCGGCGCGACCTCGAAGCTGCGCAGGTCGATGAACGGAATGCCCAGCTGCCTTGCCATCACCGCAGGGATCATTTCCGCTTCGATCACGCCCATGTCGGCGAGGATCTGGCCCAGCGGCAGCGTGCGGTTGCGCGCCTCGACGGCGAGCGCGTCCTTGAGTTCGGCCGCGCTCAGGAAACCCAGTTCCACCAGCGTCTCGCCCAGCTTCTTCACTGGCTGGTCTTTGTGCCGCTTGATCGCCACCGCGAGCTGCTCCTGCGTTACGATCCGGTTCTCGGTCAGGTAATCCCCGACGCGGCGGCTGCGCAGCAACGTCTGTCGCTGCACCGCGGTATCTACCGCGGCGGCGCTCGCCAGCTTTTCCTCAACCAGCATTTCGCCAAGCAGCTTGCCGATGCTGAATCCCAGCGCCGCCTGCGCCGGAATGAAGCAGCGCGTCACGCGGTCTTGTTCGTCGGGCAGGAACAGGAACAGTCCGCACAGGGCCTCGATGTGGCCCACGGTCTCGCCCCGGTGGATTTCGCCATTCAGCAGGCGCACCTCGAAGGGCTGGTGGCTCGAGGCGGCGGACAGGCGCCGCTCCATGCTGGCCGGCAGGCTCTGGCGCCGCAGCGCGATCGGGACGTTGAGTTCGAGCCGCAGCAGGCCCGAGAACGAGACCGGGAACATGGCGTCCGCGCCGTCCGGCCGGAACTTGAGCAGCACTTCGTCCGCGGAAAAATCGAGCAGGGTTCCAGCCGATTTGGTGCCGTCGCTGAAGGTCAGCACGCAGGGCGCCGCCCCGCCGGATACGCCGGTGGCGTCGAATTCATAATACGGCGGCGCCGGCCATCGAAACCCCGCAGCCTCATCGGCTCCGAACTGGAAGAAACCGCGCGGGAAACTGGCAGTATCCTCCCCCGACAGGCTGTCGCGCGAGAGCTTGCCGGTCTTGTCCGGCGACAGGTCGTCGCGCTTCAGATTAAGGGTGCGATCCGGTGTCTTGCGCATGGGTAGCTCCCAGAATACTCTGGATCGCATGCCTTTCGCCAATTCGCGGCGCGCCTCGATCCCGCGCCTGACGTTTATTTACGATCGGGGTAGCTGACCGCCATCCCGGCGCGGACGTCCTGCTGGATGCCGTACTGCGCGAACGGGTAGCGGAAACCGTTCTTCGCCAGCGCTTCCATGCCGGCGATGGCCTTCGCCAGCTGCTCCGGCGGCAGCGCCATCAGCATTTCGTCGTCCAGCACGCCGCCGTAGCGGCGTTCGGCGAAACAGGGGATCGACAGGCTCGGCTCGCGCGTGCGCAGCGCCTTGCCCCAGGAATCGGCGCAGGCCGACTCGCCCACCACGCTCCAGTCGAAGCGCTTGTAGCCCGAATACTGCAGGCCGTTAATGAAGTAGATCATCGCGCCAGGCGTCGCATAGAACAGCGCGATGTCGGGCGGATCGAGCCGTCCCGACGCGAGCGGCGCGACCGCGAGCGCCTGGTATTTGCCCGCCGGCACCAGGTTCATCGCCTTCTGGTGCGCCGCGGCATCGACCTGGGTCGCAAACCACACGCCGGTCATGTGCTGCCCGGAAAACCATTTCTCGTCCTGGCCGCCGAGGCCCACGACGGAACGGCACTGGTCGCCGACCAGGTCCTGCGCCGTGATGCCCACCGTCCATCCCAGCCGCGCCGCCTGCGCGACGATCTGGTCGAGCGTATGCACCGATTGCTTCGGCCGGCGGATCTTCGGGATCGCTTCCATCTCCGCGACGGTCGAGTAGAGCTTCATGCCGAACGGAATCGAGCGCAGCCGCAGCAGACCCTCGAGTTTCGCGACCAGGTCCTTCATCAGCGCCGCCCCTTCTTCACGTACTCGAGCGACTGCTGTACGAGGTCCATGTCCTTGGCGAGGTCGGCCGGATCCTCGCGCATGATCTGCACCCACTCGCGCGTGGTCGCCATGCCGCCGGGTGAATACGGCCCGACATAACTGCAGGAAAACTGCAGCTCCGTGGCAGTCGCCGCCGGCAGCCGCAGCCCGAGGCCCTTGTCGCCCACGCAGGCGAACAATTTGTCGCTGACAAAGTAGGCGTCGACACCGCCCAGCCTGCGCGCGCTCACGCCAGGCAGCTTGAGCAGCAGCGCGTCAATCTGCGCCTTGCGGCCGGACTCGGGCGTGCCGGGACTCATGAAGCATCTTCCTGGATTGTCATGCGCACCATCGTAGCGGAAACGCCCGACAGGCACCGCGAAATGCTTCGAGCCTCGGTCGCAATGAGCTCATAACGCACACTTTTCCCGCTTTCACATGACATTTTCCTCCATCGTCAATGCCAATGCCAATTTCGCCATTAGCGACTCAACGCACAGAGCAAGCGCGAAACTCCGCCCAGCATGCGTGTCATGCCGTCGCAACCAATCTGGATGGCCCTTCAGGAGAAGCACATGATCATGAGAAAAGTCTTGGTGTCGGCGCTATTCGCCGCCGGAACGATAGCAGCCGTGGCCACACCGACTGCCAGCATGGCCCAGATCGAATTCAATCTGAACTTCGGTCCGCCGGCAGCCCTCTACGAGCCGATTCCCGAGCCGCGCAGCGGCTACATCTGGCAGGGCGGCCATTGGAACTGGGACGGCAACCGGCACGTGTGGAATGCCGGCAACTGGCAGGCCTCGCGCCCCGGCTATAGCTACAACGCTCCCCGCTGGGTCCAGAACAACAACGGGCGCTGGAACTACCAGGCCTCGCGTTGGGACCGGGACGGCGACGGCATCCGCAACAGCCGTGATGCCACCCCCGACGGCAGAGGCACTCGTTCGGACCGGGACGGCGATGGCATCCGCAATAGCCGTGATGCCACTCCCGACGGCGTAGCCCGGCGCTCAGACCGGGACGGCGACGGCGTTTCCAATAGCCGCGACCGGTACCCCAATAATCCGAACTATCGCTGACCGCAGGCTTTTTTTCGCTTTCAGTTCCGACAGAGGGATCGAACCCGGGATGTCAATTCTCTTCCTGCCGGGTTCGATTTCGCTGAGGGCCTTGCCGCGCTGCATGGTGTGCGCGCTGCGCTCCGCCATCGGCAGAAATTCTCAGCCCATTCCCTTGGGCGATCCTCATAGATCTGGCAAAGGCTTGCGCACATGATGTAGCCTGAAATGAAGCGGGTTTCTGCTGGTGCCGCTTTGCGGGGATGCGTTACCTTGCGGGTTGCAGAGGAGGATTGACGCATGGCGCTGTCGCCGCAGGAAGGAGGCCTGCTTTCGGGGATCCGCGTGGTCGAGGCCGCCTCGATGATCATGGTGCCGTCGGTGGGCGCAGCGCTCGCCGATTACGGCGCGCAGGTAATCAAGCTCGAGCCGATTGAGGGCGACCTGAACCGGCGCGGCCACCACATCCCGGGCATGCCGCTGCACGACTACGAATACTGCTTCCTGCCCGACAACCGCGGCAAGCGCAGCCTGTCGATCGACCTGAAGGCGCCCGAGGCGCGCGGCATCCTGCGCCGCCTGGTCGAAGGCGCCGACGTGTTCCTCACCAACCATCGCCCGCGCTCGCTCGCGGGCCTCGGCCTCACCTGGCCCGAGCTGCAGGCGATCAACCCGCGCCTGGTCTACGCGCACGGCACCGGCTTCGGCGACACGGGCGAGGAGATCGACAAGCCGGGCTTCGACTCGGTCTGCTACTGGTCGCGCTCGGGCATCGAGGCGGGCCTGTTTCCGCTGGACGGCTGGCTGGGTTCGCCGGGTTACGGCGCGGGAGACCATCCGACCGGCATGGCGCTGCTGTCGGCGGTACTGATGGCGCTGCTCGCGCGCGAACGCAGCGGCCGCGGCACGCGCGTCTCGGTTTCGCTGCTCGCCAGCGGCGCATGGTCGAACGCAGTGATGCTGCAGGCGAAGCTGCTGGGCGCGCAGTTCCTCGAGCGCCGGCCGCGCGAGGACGCACGCAGCTTCACGTCCGTCTACTACCGCGCCGGCGACCGGCGCCTGTTCAAGATGGCTGTGGTCGATACGCGGCGCGACTGGCCGAAGGTGTGCCGCGCCATCGGCCGGCCCGAACTCGCCAGCGATCCGCGCTATGCCACGCTCGAAGAGCGGATGAAGGAAGGACGCATGCGCGAACTCATCCAGCTCTGCGACGGGATTTTCGCCAGCCAGCCGATGCCCTACTGGCAGCGCGCGCTGGACGAGGCCGACGTGCCCTACTCGGTGGTCGCCACGCTGGACGACGTGGTGGCGGACAGGCAGATGCAGGCCAATGGCGTGTTCGTCGAGATCGACGATCCCGTGCTCGGCCGCGTGCGCTCGGTGGACACGCCGATGCAGATCGAGGGACATGCCAAGGTGGCGCGCACCCCGGCGCCGCGCCTTGGCGAACACACGGCGGCGATCCTCGCCGAAATAGGCCTGGGCGAACAGGAAATCCGATCGCTCACGCAGCGCCGCGTGGTCGCGGACCACGCCGTGGCATCGGCCCCGGTCCCGGGGCCGCAATAATTCAGCGCCGGTAGTCGGTTCCCTTGCCGTCAATCAGTCGCAGCAGCGCGTTCCATTCGTGAAGGCCGAAGTCGGGCTTTGCGCGGGCCGACTTCATGTAGGCCGCCACGCCGGCAATGACGTCCGGCGCGATTTGCACCGGGGGCTCGCCGAGCGTGCGCGCGATCAGCTCGAGTTCGCAGGCCCGCTCCAGCAGGTAGAGGCGCTGCAGCGCGCCCGGGATGGTCGGCGCGTGCGTCAGCAGCCCGTGATTCAGGAGAATGACGCTGTTGCCCTTGCGGCAGCTCGCGCCGAGCGCGTCGCATTCCTCCTGCGTCGCGGGCAGGCCGTACTCGTGATACACGACCTCGTCGATCACATTGAGCGCGTCCTGGCTGATGGGCCGAAGGCCGTTGCGCAGCATTGAAACGCCGGCACCTGCGCGCGTGTGCGTGTGCATCACGCAATGGGCGTCAGGCCGCGCCTTGTAGACACCGCTGTGAATGGTGAATCCCGCCGCGTTGAAGCGCCCTTGCCGGCCGAGCACCTTGCCGTCGAGATCCATCTTGATCAGGCTGGACGCGGTGATCTCGTGGAACATTTCCTCGTAGTGATTGATCAGGAAAGCGCCGGGCTCTCCGGGCACGCGCGCCGACATGTGCGTGTTGATGACGTCGGTCCAGCCGAAATGGTCCACCACGCGGTAGAGGGCCGCGAGATCGCAGCGCGCCTGCCATTCCGCCTCGCTCATGCCCGAGGGTTGTAATTTTGCCGCTGCACTCATGGTCGCCTCGCTGATTGACATCAAAAGAGAGAGTACCCGCCGTCGATCAGGAACGTGTCGCCGGTGTGGTAGCTGCTCGCGTCGCTCACCAGGTACACCGCGATCGCGCCGAAATCTTCCGGCTTTCCCCAGCGGCGCACCGGCACGCGCGGCAGGACCTTGTCGCGGAATTTGTCCCAATTGAGCGCCTTTTCCGTCATGGCGGTCTCGATCCAGCCCGGCAGGATGGCGTTGGCGCGGATGCCGTGGCGCGCGAATTCGACTGCCAGCGCACGGATCATGGAGATCAGGCCGCCCTTGGTCGCCGCGTAGTGCTCGCCGCGCGGCACGCCAGAGATAGCCGCCAGGCTCGCGGTGCCCACCAGCGCCCCGCCCTTGCCGTGGCCGACCATGTGTTTGGCGGCCGCACGCAGGGTGTAGAAGGCGCCGTCCAGGTTGACGCGCGTGACGCGCTTCCACTCCTCGGCGTCCATCTCGGTGAAGGACTTGATGTTCGAGCGGCCGCTCACGCCGGCGTTGGCGAAGCAAGCGTGCACGGGCCCGAGCGCGGCGACTGTTTCGGCAAAGCGCTGCTCGACCTGGGCCTCCTCGCCCACGTCGCAGTGCAGCGCAATGGCCTTGCCGCCATGGGACTGGATTTTCTGCAGGGCCGCTTCGTTTTTCCCCGCATTCGTGCCCCAGATGCACACCGCCGCGCCCGCCTGCGCGAGCGCCTCGGCCATGCCCAGGCCGATGCCGCTGTTGCCGCCGGTGATCAGGGCGGTTTTTCCCGTCAGGTCGAAGGCTTTGTATGTCATGGTAGGAACATTCTAAAATGTAAAACAAAAATGAAACCACATTTCGAAGGGCAGGATGCCGCTTACGGCATAGGCCAACCCGTTTCGCGCTTCGAGGATCCGCGCCTGTTGCGCGGCGAGGGACGGTTCATCAACGACATGATCGTGCCTGGCATGGCGCACATCGCCTATGTGCGCTCGCCGCACGCGCGCGCGCGCATCGTCGCGATCGACCCGGCCGCGGCGCTCGCCGCACCCGGCGCGCTCGGCGTATTCACCATCGATGACCTGGAGCGCGACGGCGTAGGCACGACCTCGCCCACGCTCAAGCGCAGCCGCGCGGACGGCAAGCCGGGATTCTGGCGGGCACACCCGGGCCTGGCGAAGGGCCTGGTGCGCCACGTCGGCGACCCCGTCGCCATTGTTGCCGCCGAAACGCTCGCGCAGGCAAAGGATGCCGCCGAACGGGTGGCGGTGGATTACGAAGCGCGTCCCCTCACCGAACCGGTGTGGGATGAATGCACCGACAACGTCAGCAACGTGTTCGAGGTCGGCAACCGCGCCGCCACCGAAGCCGCGTTCACGGCCGCGGCGCACGTCGTCAAGCGGCGCTACGCCGTATCGCGCGTCCACGCCCAGTTCATGGAGCCGCGCGGCGCCATCGGCGAATGGGATCGCGGCGCGGGCCGCTACACACTGCACTGCGACATGCAGTACCCGCACCGCGTGCGCGAAATCCTCGCCGGCGTGCTCAAGGTCGCGGAATCGCAGGTCCGCGTCGTCAGCCATGACATCGGCGGCGCGTTCGGCGCCAAGGGCTGGGCGCACCTCGAGCACCGGCATGTGCTGTGGCTCGCGCGCAAGCTCGGCCGCCCGGTGAAATGGACCTGCGACCGCAGCGAGTCGCTGCTCGCGGACGAGCACGGGCGCGACATGTCGGCCGAGATCGAGCTCGCGTTCGACGCGAACCACCGCATGCTCGCGCTGCGCGCGCACAACACCAGCGCGCTCGGGTCCTACGTCTCCACCGACCGCAACCTGCTGCCCACGTTCGCCAACCTGGGCTCGCTGGCGGGCATGTACCTGATCCCGGCGGCGCACATCCGCGTGACCAGCGTCTTCAGCCACACGCAGTCGCTCGCGCCCTACCGCGGCAACGGGCGCCCAGAAGCGATTTTCCTGCTGGAGCGCCTGATCGACGATGCGGCGCGCGAACTGGGCGTGGACCGCGTGGAATTGCGGCGGCGGAATTTCATCAAGGCCTTTCCGTACAAGACCGCGATCACCTTCACCTACGACTGCGGCGACTTCGAGAAGGGGCTGGATAAAGCCCTTCAGCTTTCGGGCTGGAAAGACTTTGAAAATAGAAAACAGGAATCAAAAAACCGCGGCAAACTTCGCGGCATCGGTCTCGCCAACGCGATCGAGCGGGCTGCCGCCCCAAGCATGGAGTACGCGGAGGTGCGCTTCGATTCCTCGGGCGGCGCGACCCTCGCGGTCGGCACCAAGAGCCAGGGCCAGGGGCACGAAACCATGTACCGCCAGATCGCGGCGGCGCGGCTCGGCATTGCGCCAGGAGAACTGCGCTTCATCGAAGGCGACACCGACAGCGTCGCCTGGGGCGCGGGCACCGGTGGCTCGCGCTCGGCGGTGCTAGGCGGCAGCGCGCTGTGGCTCGCCGCCGACAAGGTGATCGCCAAGGGCAAGCGCATCGCCGCGCACCTGCTGGAGGCGGCCGACGCCGACATCGCGTTCGCCGCCGGGCGCTTCAGTATCGCCGGCACCGACCGCGGCCTCTCGATCAAGGAGGTGGCGCGCGCCGCCTTCGCCTTCGCCGCGCTGCCGAAAGGCATGGAGCCGGGCCTGTTCGAGAGCGCGACGTTCTCGCCGGCGCAGGAAACCTTTCCAAATGGCACGCATGTCTGCGAAGTCGAGGTGGATCCGGACACCGGCGGCATCGAGTTGCTCAATTACTGCGTGGTGGACGACGTCGGCACCGAGATCAACCCGCTCACGCTGCAGGGCCAGGTGGTGGGCGGCATCGTGCAGGGCCTGGGTCAGGTCCTGATGGAGAGAATCGTCTACGACGCCGAGGGCCAGCTGCTCACGGGTTCCTTCATGGACTACGCGATGCCACGCGCCGGCGACCTCTGCGACTTCAAGGTCGGGCACAACGCGGTGCCGACCCAGCTCAATCCGCTGGGCGCCAAAGGTGCGGGCGAAGCCGGCACGGTGGGCGCACTCGCCGCGGCGATGAACGCCATCGTGGATGCGATCGGCACGGCGGACATCGAAATGCCGGCCACGCCGGAGAGGGTATGGCGGGCGCTGCGGCTCAGCCCGGGGATCTTCCAGCGAGAGGCGCGCCGCTAGGCCCGCGCGCCCGAGGTCAGAAGAGGCCTAGCGGACCACGCATTCCAGATCCCTGCCAAGATTCAGGGCGCTGCGACCTTGAATCGCCGAGCTCCGGAACGTCGCCGGGGGGACGAACTTCAGCCCCGGGTCGGTAGCCAGGAATGCGGGGCGCTTCCCTCCCTGGATCAAGCCAAACTCGCCGGCACCGAATACTTCCTCGCCCGCCTCGTTTTGCACGATGACCCGACCATCCACCACGCTCAGGTACACCCCGGGCTCGAGGCTGCCGCATTCCCCCCCAAGGTCACGCCGCACGCAATCGTCCACGGAAAAGCTCGTCCCGCGTATCCCGATCGTCCCGGTCTCGGTCGTCACCTGAACCTTGTCCTGGCTGCGTGCACCGACCAGTCCGGTGACGGTGCGCATGCCGCCCTTGAGCAACCCGACCACAAAGGAGTCTTCTTTGGGCTTGTCTTCGGAAAACTTCACGCTCCCGATCTTCAGGGTCGAGTTCGGCTTCATCGTCACTTGCGAGCCGTCGGCAAACCGCAGTTGAACGTAGCTGTCTCGCTCAGTAGTCAGCGTATCGCCGTTCTCGATCTCCGACTTCTGCGCCAGGATTCGCGCGGTGCCGTCCGCCTTCCTTGCCGATAGAGTGCCGGAGAGGTAGGTGACCGACCCCGCCGCCGCGGCAAATGCCGAAGAGTCACCAACCACGAGGAACCCTGACATAGCCACGCCAATCGCGCAGCCGATTGTTCTGCGGAAATTTTTCATAGTCACACCCCCGAAAATTTTTTGATCCGCACCGCACACCCTCTGCCAACGCGGCGGACAGCGCGTCCGCCTTCCGTCCAATCCCTTCATGTCACCTGCAGCTGCCAATTGGCGCCCGGCCGACCTTGGACTCTTGATTCGTCCCAAGGCCGAAATCCGACCACCAGTCCGTGCCGGTATTGTACAGACCGGAATTTTTTCCGGGCTGCGCAGAAATATTGACCTGGTAGATGATCTGGTTCAGCGCCGATTGCGCATTCTGCACGTCCGAAGCCGTCGGGGTGATGGTGCCAGTATGGATCCCACCCTTCAGGGTGTAGTTCGAGGCAAGGCCTGTCCCGTTCGCAAGCGCCAGCGTCCCGGTGGTCAGCGTGTACACGCCGGCACCCGGACTCGGTACGCTGCCGGACCCGGACAACGCCAGAGTTTCCCCGCTCACCCCGGCAATCACTCCCCCACTGCCAAACGCTGTCGAACCAAAGACCGTTGTCGCGTCGAATTCCCGTTTGCCGGCAAGGGAGAGTGGCCTGGGCCTGATCTCAGCAGCGGTAACCGCCACTGTGTTGCACGTATAGTTGCCCGCGCCTGCGCCTAACAAGCCCAGCCCGGTGACACTGACCGTCTTGGCGGCACCCACGTTCTTATCGGCGAACGTTGCCGCCCCATAGGCGGCCGCGAAAACGTCGCCACTTACCCGGTTGTCCGAAAGAGTTACCGCTGCGACCGTTGTGCCGTCGTAGTCTTTGCTCACTCCCGTTACGCTGATACTCAAAACGCGTTGGCCAACCGTGTAGTTACCCACCACCGGCGTGCCCGTGAAGTCGTAGTTGCCCGCGTCCGCCCCGCCCAGCGCGCTCACGCTTTGAATCCCGTTATGCGTGCCCGCCTGCAGGTTGCCGCTGATACTGGTCAGGCCCGCCGTGTTGATCGCCACCGTCGTCGGCATCACCATATCGCCCGACACCACATTGCTCAAGCTCACCGTCCCTGGCACCAGCGCGTCGCCGTAAATCGAATTGCCCGTGGCAATCGAGCCCGTCAGCGCCAGCTTGTCGATCGTGTAGTTCGCGCTCGCCGTGGTAAACCCGCCCGCCAGCGTGTAGTTGTCCTTGTCCAACCCGGTCAGCGTCGCGCTCGCCGTCTGCGTGTAGCTCCCCGCCACGAAGTGCCCGCTCGTGCTCGTCGCACCCGTGTTCACCGCCACCGTGCTGCCCACCGCATCGGTACCCAGTCCGCTCGTCTGCACATTGCCGAAGCTCACCGCCCCAGGATTGAGCCCCGTCCCATACGTCGAATTCGACGCCGTGATCGTCGCCCCCGTCAGCGCCAGCTTGTCGATCGTGTAGTTCGCGCTCGCCGTGGTAAACCCGCCCGCCAGCGTGTAGTTGTCCTTGTCCAACCCGGTCAGCGTCGCGCTCGCCGTCTGCGTGTAGCTCCCCGCCA
>Ga0315910_10002561_pt1 | contig 15866 bp, 10 predicted proteins | sample EdamamesoilMG_FD_204470 | JGI IMG/M metagenome (GOLD analysis project Ga0315910, IMG submission 204470) | Garden soil microbial communities collected in Santa Monica, California, United States - Edamame soil | ecosystem: Environmental > Terrestrial > Soil > Garden | place: USA: California... | reverse complement strand
TCGTCGTGGGCCAGCTGGGCGCTCTGCACGACCGCGAGCGACGCAACGACGATGGCGGCGCTGGATCCGAGCCCGAGCTTGTGCTGCCCGTCGCGCAGCTCGGAGGCGTCGAAGGACGGGTAGGGACCGTTGGGCAGTGCGGCGCGGACCTCGGGCGTGATGCGCTCGGCCGGGACCTCGGCGTCGGTGGTCACGTAGCGCGTGACGGCGCTGACAATCGCCGGGGCACCCTCCAGCACGGCATACGCCCCAGAGAGCACGACCTTGCCCGGGGCTCGAGCTTTCACGTCGTCGCTTCCTCGTCGAGCAGCCGCGCGGGACCTCCCGCGCCGCTGACCAGTACGCGTTGTACTCCCGGGACGGTTTCCAGAGCGCGTCGCACGCTCGCCGCTGCCGGCTCGAGCGTCAACACTTTGACATGGGGCCCGGCGTCCATCGTGAAATACGCGAAGGTGCCTCGGGCGCGCAGCTCCTGGACGCAATCGATGGCCGCGAGCGTCGCCGCGGTCGCGTAGATCAACCCGGGGCGTGCGGCGAACATCGAGCCGTGCATGCACAGCGTGCTCTGCTCCATGGCCTCCCCGACGCGTTCGAAATCGCCCGCCTCGAGCGCGGCGCGGAGCTCGGCGTAGATCCTCGGCGCGGACTCGCGCCAGCCTGGATACAGCGGGCTCGTGCGCTGCGTGAGCAGCATCCCCTCGGTGGAGCCGACCTTCTTGGGTCCGGTCTGCGTGATCGCGACCACCATGCGCAAGCCGCTGGCGCTCGGCGACACCTCGATGGGCTGGGCCTCGTGCCCGCCGGCCTCGAGCGAGACGAAACCCCCGTACACGGAGCGCGCGGCAGACACCGACGCCGCACGGGCGAGCGCGCTGACCGAGGCGCTCGGCCACGACAACCCGGCCGCGCCCAGCGCCGCGAGCGCCAATGCTGCGAAGCCCGAGGCGCTCGACGCCAGGCCCGACGCCGTCGGAAAATCGTTCGCCGAGTCGACGAACGCCCGAAGCTCGATGCCCGCAGCGCTGCGCACGCGGTCGAGCAAGGCGATGATCTTGCGTGTGCCCGCGCCGGCCAGCAGCTCACCGTCGAGCCGGACTTCGTCTCGTTGCGCCTGGGGGGCGAAGCGCACGAGCGTGCGTGTCGTGAGCGCGTCGAGCGTCAGGGACAAGCTCGGCACGTCGGGCAGGTTGTGCTCGATGTCGCGCTTGCCCCAGTACTTGGCGAGCGCGATGTTGGAGTGCGCGATGGCGCGGCGCCCCGCCGCTGGAATGGGCCCGCGCTCGAGCGCCGGGCCGCGTCCGCCCGGGCCGAGCTCGGGTTCCCTCATCGTTTCGGATGTCATGGGTTGGCTGCTCTGCAGTGTCATCTGCAATGTCATTCTGCAACTTCACTGTTGCGGATGACACACGCCGTTGAGTTTGCGCACGACCAGCGCCTCGCGCGAAACGTCCGATTGTGCCTCGCCCCGGATCTTGTCCAGCCGGGCCTGCTTGTCCGAGCGCAGCTTCTTCGAGCTCTCGGGCGCCGCCAGCGCCTCGGCGTAGGCGCGGCTGTTTTTGGCGGCCCGCTGGGCGAGCTCGCGGTAGCTCTCGAGCGCCTTCGCGAGCGTCGGGTCGCTCGGTGCGAGGGCCTCGAGCCTCTGACCCAGCGCGTCGTATCCGCTGGCGATGGTGGCGTACGCCGACGCGCTGTCGCCGGCGTCGGGGACCTGGAGGTGCAGATCTCCCAGCCCACCGTTGACGGCCTCGATGACCGCCTTGCACTCATGCACGCGCTTCACCGCGCCACACCCGAGCGTGCCACTCAGGAACAGCAGGGTGAGCGTCTTCGAAGCCACGGGCGTCATCGGCGTACGACTCTTAGAATGCGGCCACGACATAGTCGATGTCCGCCTGCGTGCCATCGAAACGAACGCTCGCTGCGTCGAAGCGCAAGCGCTCGACCGTCGGATCGCCCTTGTACCGATCCCGCCAGAGCCGCTGACCGGCTCGCCGAATTCGCTCTCGCTTGGCGTGGCTCAGGCTACCGAGCCCCGACGTCCATGCTCCGGCGCCGCGGGTTCGAACTTCGACGACCAGCACGAGCTCGGCACGCCGCGCGACGATGTCGAGCTCCAGCCGACCCAGGCGCAGGTTGCGCGCGACGATGGAGAAGCCGGCGGCCTCCAGGTAGTGAGCGACCGCCTCTTCGGCGCGTCGACCGAGCCGGGCGCGAGCAGAACCTCCGTCGCCCTTCTCCACACTCGGCCCGGTCTCGAATGACGATCAGCCCGAGGGGGGGCTGCCGCAGGTGAGGTCGTCGGGGCCGGGCTCGGCGCCGGCGGCGGGCACCGAGCAGGTCTGGGAACGGACCGTCGCCGGATCCACATCGGAGCCGGAACGGATGCAGTACGAGCCGGCGAGCTGCTCCTGCCCCGTGTTCTGGTTGCTACGGCTCACCACGATCTCGGCGCACTCGAAGCCGCTCGGGCACTCGCAGTAGCGCGCATTCGGATCGGCACCGTCGCAGCGGCACGAGCAGTAGACCGAGACCTCCGGGGTGCGATCCACCCGCTGCGGGAGCACCGGGACCGTGACCGCGGTGCCGAAGCTGGGCACCGTGCACTCGAGGCGATGGTTGACGGTTGGGGTCGCGTCGGGGTCCGCCGGCACCCCGCCCGGGCCGTTCGTGCCGTAGGGGCAGCTGACGCGGCCTTGGAACTTGTTCACCAGGCAGACGCGCGTCTCGCACTGGAACGAGCGGCTCTCGACGTTCACCTCGCCCAGGGAGAAGCCCGAGAAGTTGTCGAAGAACTCGTCCTCCGGTGTGCAGGGATCACCCACGCCGCCGCTCTCACAGCCGGTAGCGGCGACGGCGGCCAAGGCGAAGCTGGCGAAGAAGAAGAGATTGCTCTTGTTGGTGCGAAGCATGGCGCGAGCCTTATAGCACGTCGGTATCGGAGCGGTAGAACACCCTGAGGGGCTTTCACTCGCTTTTCCAGCGAGCTCTCGAGAGTATGACGCAGCGAGCGTTGCATGGCCCGCGCCGCCGCTCGCTTCGTGATGACAACTCGGTAGGCGATCGACGAGCTCGGGCTGGAGCCGGGGCGGACGTCGCCGCCGGGTCCGCGGCGCTTTCATATGCTCTGCTCGCAGACCCCGCCGGCGCGGCGGCGCGGCGCGGCATGCTGCGGCAACGCGCCGTCGGGCCCGCACCCGTCGGGGACGGCACCAAGGAGCTGAGCTGACGTCGGCGCGTCTCGCGAGCGGCGCGGGCGCCGCCCAGCCTCCCGGGCCTGAGTCGGCGCTTTCCCCACAGCCTGCCACGGAGCGCCCAGCCCCGAGGTCGGCAGGCTTTGGTACTACCCCTCGAGAGCCGGAGTTTCCCTGTTGTCGGCTTGACAATCCAACTTCGAGATATCTAACATCGCGCCGGCGGGTCAGTTGTATCTGCCGGTTCCCATTGGGTTTTCTATCACATGTTTGCAGGCGCGAGAGGGTGCCGCCAAGTTCGGATGCCGAGCGTCCTCGGCACTGTGCGGGCGGGGGGCTCTCATCGAGCATTTCTTTCTGCGTGGCATGTAGCAGGATGCGGCGAGCGCGCGCTTCGAGTCGATGCGTCGAAGCGTGCGCCTTCGGTCGTGGGCCGAAGGCGTCTTGTGCTCGGTGATGTGCGGTAGGGAAGCGATGGCGATGCCGATGGCGATGAGTCGAACGGTGGCACCGAAAGTGAGGACAGATGTTGCCTAAGCGTTTGCTTGGCGTTTGTGTTTTGAGCTCCGGCCTAATCCTGAGCGATTCGATGCTCGAGCCCAGCCTCGCTCGAGCGCAGCAGGGCGTGATCGATCTCGACGAGGAAGACGAGCAGGAGGACGAGGCCCCCGCAGCGCCAGCCGTCACGGCGGGCACGATGAGCGAAGGCGCCCGCGCCGCCAAGGCGCTATTCGACGCGCAGAAGTGGCCCGAAGCCGCGCTCGCTCTCTACGGCGTCGTCGCCGGAGAGACGGGCGATGACGACGGCAACAAGCAGCTCGCGCAGTACTTCCTGTCGATCTCGCTGTATCGCATGAAGCTGTATCAAGCGAGCTATGCGTTGTTCGGTTTCATCGCAGACAACCGCAACCATCTCAAGTTTGGCGAGACGTTACTCTGGCTCGCCAAGCTCGCCACTCAGCTGCCTGAGCCCGCCGACATCATCGAGCGCGTCGGTCGCTATCGCGATACGGAGATCGCCGCGTTCGACAACGACAAGCAGAAAGAGCTCTTCTATCAGCTCAACTATCTGCTCGGGCGCTACAAGTACCGGAACCGTCAGTTCGAGGAGGCGATCCGCCTGTTCAACAAGGTGGACGAGTCCAGCCAGTACTTCATCCAGGCGCAGTTCTTCGCGGGCACGAGCTACGTGCAGCTGCGCAAGTCGGTCCCCGCGGTGCAGGCATTCCAGCGTATCGAGTCCGCCATCGACGACGGCGTCGAGGGCGTCGAGGACGAGGGCCGCATCCGCGACCTCGCCTATCTGTCGATGGCGCGCACCTACTACTCGGCGTCGATCAAGCTCGACGCCGAGACCAATACGCCCAGCATCGACGAGAAGAAGCTGAGCGCCGCGGTCAAGCACTGGAACCAGATCGCCGAGTCCAGCGAGTACTGGCTCGACGCGCTGTTCGAGGAGTCCTGGGCCTACTTCATGGCAGGCCAGTACCCCAAGGCGCTCGGAAACATTCACACCATCGAGTCTCCCTACTTCCCCGGCGGCTTCTACCCCGAGGCGGAGATCTTGAAGGCGGTCATCTACTTCTCCAACTGCAACTACGACGCGGCCACCACCGTCGTCGCGCGCTTCAACAAGCGCTTCGTGCCCATTCAGGAGGAGCTGCAGAAGGTGCTCGCCCGGTTCAAGGGCGAGCAGCAGACCGAGCCGTTCTTCAAGTTCTTGTTGAGCGTGCGGGACGGGACGGCCGATCTGCCGCCCAGCATCGCCGGCATCGTCAAGTCCTCGATGTCGGACCGGCAGCTGCTGCGCGGCATCGAGTATGTGCGCGTATTGGACGAGGAAATGGCGCGTTTCCAGCAGACGCCGGCCAAGTTCAAGTCCTCGGGGCTCGGCAACCAGGTTCAGGAGGTCCTCAAGATCGCCCGCGACCTGGCCGTGGAGGACGCCGGGAACCTGGCGCGCTCGCGCTACCAGCGCAACCTCGAGGAGCTCGACGAGCACCTGCGCAACGGGGAAAAAATCCTCATCGATATCACCGCGGCACAACGCAACGAGCTCGACCAGGCGATCGCCGCGAACCAAGTCAGCCAGCAGGAATCCAAGATCTTCGGCATCGTGAAGCCCGATGAAGAGCACATGCTCTGGCCGTTTGACGGCGAATACTGGCGCGACGAGCTCGGCTTCTATCGCCAGGTCGTCGAGTCCGCGTGTGGAAGGTAAATCGTCATGCAGTTTCGAATGAGTCCTGATCCCGCGCGTGACGCTTCACGCTCGTTCGCCGGCTGGGCGCGCGCCCACGCTCCTCGGGTGCTCTCGGTGCTCGCGCTCGCGGCGGCCGCGTTCAGCGCGCGGCCAGCGGGGGCTGCGGCGCTGGAGCGGCTGAACGCCGAATGCCTGTCCGAAGACGCCTACAAAGAGGTGGAAGCGTGCCCCGCCGGCCCGACCAAGTTCGAGGTCGGTGGCCGGCGCGCGGCGGCGTTCAAGACCGCGCCGCCGCCTCGCGAGAAGAAGGCTCAGAAAGACGAGCTGGCCCAGAAGCAGGCCCCCGAAGAGATGTCGGCGGGCCAGCGCGATCTGCGGACCACGCGCCTACAGGCTCGCGGTCGCGCGCTGTTGATCACCGAGATCTCGGGCCTCGAGCGGCTGTATGCGCGCACCCCGCGCAAGTCGCCGGACCGGGCGCAGCTCGTGCGCCGGCTGGCTGAGGGTTACGTCGAGCTCGAGTCGGCGGCCACGCGCGACAAGATCAAGGCGGACATCGACGCCGACGACGCGAAGAAGGCCAAGCAGAAGGGCAAGTACGACCAGGCGATGCGCGAGGCGAACGCCGCCCAGCAGATCGTGGTGAAATCGCGCGAAAACGCGATCAAGTACTACACCCGGATGAAGAAGGATTACCCCGATTACTCGAAGATCGACGAAATCCTTTATTATCTCGCCTACGAGTACGAGCAGGCGAAGGACCTCGAGCGCGCGCGCAACGTCTATCTCGAGCTGATCGAGAAGGCGCCGAACTCGCCCTATGTGCCCAACGCCTACCTGGCGTTTGGTGAGCTCTTCTTCGTGGAAGCCATGGGCGATCCCTCGAAGTGGGCCCTCGCCGAGAGCGCGTACAAAGAGGTCATCAAGTACAAGCCGCCGCAGAACAAGGTCTACGGCTACGCGCTGTACAAGCTCGGCTATGTGTACTGGAACAGCGGCGAATACGCGCAGGCGATCCAGGAGTTCAAGAACGTCATCGAGTACGGCGACAAGTACTCCGACATGCCGAACGCGAAGCTGATCCAGAAATCGGCGCGTCGCGACATCATCCCCGTCTACGCGGTGGCTGGAAAGGCCAGCAAGGCGTTCAATTTCTTCCGCCCCTTGAGCGGTGACTCGGGCGGCAGCCAGGAGTTGACGCTGCAGATGCTGCGGGACCTGGGCATCTCGTACTACGACACCGGTCACTACGAGGAGGCGATCACGCTGTACCGAGACCTGATGGCTCGCGACAAGGGCGATCAGTTCTGCGAGTACCAGGTGTTCATCAGCCAGGCCGTGCAGGCGATCTCTGCCTCGGACAAGGTCGCGATCCGCAAGGAGCTGGACAACATGCTCGGCGTGTATGACCGGTTCCGGAAAGAGGAGCACACCGCCGAGGTGCAGCTCAACTGCGCCAATCGAACGGCGGAGTTGCTCGCCGAGACGGCGATGAGCTGGCATCTCGAAGCGGTCGGCTCGGGCGGCACCCGCGGTACCAACGATCCGAAGACCATGGACCTCGCCGCCTACCTCTACGGCAAGGTGGTCACGAACTTCTCGCAGGACGAGTTCTCGAAGTTCACGTTCCCGCGCATCGTCAAGGAAGACTGGCCGAACATTTACAAGATCCGCTACGCGATGGCGGACCTCCTGTACGTGCAGCAGCGCTGGGAAGACTGCGGCCCGGCCTTCGACGCGGTCGTTGACGAGAACCCCCAGAGCGAGCAGGCGCCCGAGGCAGCTTACGCGGCCGTGCTTTGCTACCAGAAGATGTACGACCAGCTCCACAAGGGCGAGTCGGACAAGAAGGGCAAGGGGCTCGCGCCCACGCGCGCCGACGTCGGCGGCAAGGAAAAGAAGGGCGAGTGGGAGAGGTTCAAGCCCAAGGAGTTCACCGACATGCAGAAGGGCATGATCGGTGCGTTCAATCGCTACGTCTGTTACATCCAGCCGCCCGCCGGTAACAAGCAGGCAGAGGAGCAGTACGTCGAGGTCAAGTACGCTCGCGCCCGCACCTACTTCGAGGCGCAGCACTGGGCCGAAGCGGCGATCGCGTTCCGCGACATCGCCATCAACCACGCGGACAAGGACGCGGCCGTTTACGCCGGTCAGCTCTACCTCGAGGCGCTGAACGTTCTGGGTTCGAAGAGCGAGCCGCCGAAGCCGGCATGCTTCTCCGAGATGACCAAGGACGTGCCGCGTTTCATCGCGTCGTTCTGCTCGGCGGAGAAGTACGCCGAGGAGAAGGAAAACTGCGACCTGTTGACCCGCATCCAGTGCGACATCCGCCGCCTCGAGGCGGAGAAGACGGTCGAGCTGGCCGACACCGGTAATGGTGGTGATCAGTCGCTGGAGCTCTACAAGAAGGGCGGCGACGCCTACATCGCGCTCTGGCGCGACTACGGCGAAGGGCCGCTCGCCAAGGGCGAAGCGTCGCAGTGCGGACGGATGGAAGAGGTGCTGTACAACGCAGCGCGCGCTTACCAAGCCGGTCGCCTGCTGGCGAAGTCGATCGCCGCGAAGCGGCTCTTGCTCACCCCTCAGTACGGGCTGCAAAAGACGGAGCTCGCGAAGAAGGCGATCTACGAGATCGGCGGTAACTACCAGGCCATCGCGGTCTACGACGTGGCGGCGGGGTTCTACACCCGCTACGCCGAAGAGACGGACTACAAGGGCGAATTTGCCGACCGCGCGATCAGCGACGCCGTGGTGTTGAACCTCGGTCTCGGCAAGGACGAGGAGGCGATCGAAGCGGCCAAGGCCTTCAACCAGAACTTCGGACGGCGCAAGCCGAAGCAGGCGGCGCAGATCGCGTTCGCGATCGCCGCGCACTATGCCGAGAAAGAGGACTGGAAGCAGGTCGCAGAGCGCCTGGGCGCAGCCATGCGGCAGATCGACAGTGAAGCGACGCTGGACGTGAAGGTCCAGGCGCATTCGTTGCTCGGCCTCGCCAACCAGAAGCTCAACAAGAACCCGCAGGCTCAGTCCGAGTACGCAAAGGTCGTCGCGACCTGGAAGGATCCGCAGAAAGCGGCCGGCGCCATCAACGGCATCGAGGACGAGGATCAGAACAGCAAGCAGCGACGGCTCGGCAAGGCGCTGACGTCCGTTGGCGAGGCCATGTTCTTCTTCGCCGAGAAGAAGCGCGAGAAGCTCGATGCCATCAAGTTCCCCGAATACAAGGGGCGCGGCGAGACGTCGGACGTCAAGAAGCACATCGACACCAAGGTCAAGGCGTGGATCGAGAAGAAGCGCCCGCTCTTGGTGGAGACAGAGGCCGAATACAAGAAGATCGTCGATCTTCAGCCGGTCCCGTCGCCGCAGTGGGTCATCGCAGCCGGTGCCCGCGTCGGTGGCATGTGGGGTCAGTTCGTCGAGGAGTTCCGAGCCGCGCCGATCCCGGCCAGCATGAAGAAGGACATCCTGTTGAGCCAGGCGTACTACGCCGCGCTCGACGAGGCGTCCGAGCCGCAGAAGCTCCGGGCCCGCGGCGCGTACAACACGTGCCTCGAGTACTCGGTGCAGTTCCAGTACTTCGACGAGTACAGCCGCTCCTGCGAGAAGTGGCTCGCCGAGAACTACAAGGCCGAGTTCCACTTGGTCGACGAGTTCAAGGGCGATCCGAACCGCGTGAACAAGGTGCTCGCGGAGCGCCCGTATCCGCTACAGCTCGGCGGAGAGCCGGTGCTGGGTGGTGCCGAGGCGGCTCCGAAGAAGGAGACCAAGACCGAGAAGCCCAAGAAGAGCGCGGAGGGCGAGGCTGGGCCGGACGAAGCCGGCGAGGCCGCAACCACTGGTGCCGAGAGTCCCGACTCGGAAGGCGCTTCCGAGGCTGAGCCTGCCGGTGCGCAGAGCGACGCCAGCGAGGCAGGCGGGGCGGACGACGAGGCCGTGGACGAGACGGCGGCCAATTGAGCCGCGAGCCGGGCGCGCGAGCGCCCGGCGTCGAGCGCCTGCTGGGCGCTCGCTGGCCCGGGCAACCGGGCCCCGTGTGTCGAAGACGAGAGTTGATGTGAGGACGCTTCGGGAGAGCCGGCCACGAGCCGGCCGCCCACTGGCGAGGAGCAAGAGTGTGAAGCCGTTTAAAGTTTTTGGCTCGGTGGGCTTGGTGATCGGTCTGGCCGCGTGCGGCGGTGGTGGCGGCGGCGCTGCCGGTGCCGCCGCGAGCGGCAAGTCGACCTTGCCAGCGGCGGAGCGCTCGGGGGCGAAGAGCACCAGCGGCGCCGACATCAGCAAGGAAGCGGCGCAGGGCTACAAGGCGGCGCTCGGCGAGTTCTTGAAGCACGACCACGCCTCGGACTGGTCGCCGCCCCTGTGCAAGTCCTCTGCGGACTCGTTCCTTCAAGTCTCGAAGCAGCAAGAGAGCGCGGCGGGCAGGCCGCTGCCGGAGGCGCTCTACAACGCCGGTCTGTCCTACATGCGCTGCGGCCAGGAAGAGGAAGCCGTCACGCAGTTTCAGGCTGCGGTCAAGGCCGGGCAAGGCTTCCACCGCGCTCGCGCTCAGATGGCGCTGTTCGAGTACAAGAAGAACGGGGACATCAACAAGGCGATCGGGAGCCTCGAGCAGATCATCCGTGACGCGAAGTTCCAGAACGTCGAGGCGCTGGTGAGCGTCGCGGCCTTGCAGATGGAGCGCGGCAACGAGGTCGAGGACAGCGACGGCGCGAACGACTTCGAGCGCGCGAAGAAGAACATCCAGCGAGCGCTGGCCATCGACGACAGCTTCATGCCGGCCATGAATCAGCTGGCGATCTACTACATGGAGATGGCGCGCCGGAACGCCGGCGAAAAGTCGCAAGGCGGCTCGCGCCGTCGGGGTGGACTGGTCGTGGCGAGCGCCACACGCACGAAGGTGAACCGGCAGCAGCTCGAGCTCGCCGGCTTGGTCGCCGGCCGCGGCGTGCAGACGGACCCGAACTACGCCCCCTTGCACAACACGGCGGGGCTGATCCAGGTCGAGCTGCGCGACTACAACAACTCGGTGAAGAGCTTCGGGCGCGCCCGCGCGCTGGATCCGAACTTCTTCGAGGCGCACATGAACTATGCGGCGGTGAGCCTCTCGTTCCGCGGCTTCGCCGAGGCAGAGAAGGCGTACCGGGACGCTCTGCGGCTCGCGCCGAACGACTACGAGGCGCACCTCGGGTTGGCGCTGGCGCTGCGCGGGCAGATCAACGACGCGAACTCCGAGCAGTTCCTGCCGGAGGCGCGCAAGCACCTCGAGGAGTGCAAGAAGATCGAGCCCAATCGCGCCGAGGCCTACTACAACGAGGCGATCCTGACGCAGGAGTACGAGGCCAAGGGTGGCGACTCCAGCAAGAGCGTCCCAGCGCTCAAGCAGGCGGTCGTGAAGTACCGTGAGTTCATCTCCAAGGCGAAGGGGCAGCCCGTGTACGCGGAGGCCGTGAAGCGCTCGGGTGAGCGCGCCAAGGACATCGAGGACACCATCAAGTTCATCGAAGAGGGCGAGCGTCTCCAGAAGGAGCAGGAGGAGATCGACCGCAAGGCGAAGGAAGCCGAGGCGGCGCAGCCTGCGGGCGCGGGTGGTACACCGGCGCCGACACCGTGACGCCGTGCAGTGATGCCGTGCGGTGCGATAAAACGAGCCAGTCTGCCGCGCCGCAGCGGGGCGACGGTTCGCGTCGAGGCACCGCCGAGGCGGGGTCGAGGCAAACGGCTGCCGATTTGGCGAAAATTATGACGGCTCTAACGCGGCGGGTGCGTGCGAGGCGCTCGAATGGCGCTACGTTAAGCCCTTCGCAACACGGCGGAAGTTGTGAGTTGACGAGCCCGATTCGCGGCGGATACAATTACACTGGAATTGGCTCCTGAATGGGCCGAGTCGGGAGAACGGGGTCGATGATCATGAAACGGAACGAGAACGGTACGCACGCGAGCAGAGTTTTGCCGAGCAGGCGCCTCGGAGTCCTGGGCGCGGCGAGCGCCGTCGCGGTGGCGTTGACGTTGGCGGCGGGTGTCGCGTCGGCGCAGCAGAAAGACATCACCGAGAGCAAGACGGACGACGGCTACGGCTATAGCTTCGACGACGATCCGCTGAACGCCGGCGGCTTCGGGCCCAACGACGCAACCATTCGCGTGCGGGCCCGCGCTGCTCGAACCACGCTGATTCGGCCTCGAACCTCGTTCGTGCCCGAGATGCTCAAGTCCGTGGAAAATCTCTGAACGGCGTACGCAAATCTCGCCTGGCCGGCCACGAGACTCTTTTCGAAGGCCGTCCGGCAGGGTATGAGTGACGTTACGACCGGCAGCATATGCGCCAGCGTTACCCGACGCGGGCGAGCTTAGATTTCGATTGGCTTCGAGTCCCCGTCCCCGAAGAACCCCTCACCGAGTCTCCTGCGACGAGTCCTACTGCGCTCTCCCGCGAGGCCGCCGGTAGCCGTCAGCTGTTAGGAATTCCAAAGTATGGCAAAGGCCGTCGTAACGTTCGCCACCTATCAAGGGGGCCAGCTCATCAGCCGCGACTCCGTCACGCATGACATCGTGAAGGTTGGGCGCGATCCGAAGAGCCACCTGCGAGTGGATGACCCTGCCGCGTCGAGGATGCACGCCGTCATCGAGGTGGCGAGTCCGTCCGAGATCACGCTGATCGACCTCGGTAACGATCCTGGCACCTTTGTCAACGGCGAGCGGATCAACAAGTGTCGCCTTCGGGTAGGCGATCGCGTGGACATCGGCAACACCCAGCTGGTGCTCGAGAACGTCGAGGCCGATAGCGGTGGGCGGTTTGACGCGCGTCAATCGGCGGCGCCGGGTTATGGCGATCAGCTGGCCTTCGCTGGCGCGGGCGCCGGCGGGTTCGCGCCCGCGGGCTCGATGCCACCGAGCATGATGTCTGGAGGAGGCTCCGGCTTCCCGTCGCTGCAGTCGTCGTCCTTCGAGGGGCAAGACCCAGCCTACAACCCCGCGGGCTACAACCCGGGTTTCAATCCCACATCGACGATGGTGGGCGGCTCCACTGCGGCGCATCTGCATTCGCAGGGTGCTCAACCGATTCCGGCGCCCGCCTACGCGGCGCACGCCAACAACTCGCACGGGCGCCACGGCGGTCACGGGCACGGCGCTGGCGGCAACTACACCTACGCGATGGTCAAGAGCGGGCCCGACGTGTCGCCCGACGAGGTCGAGCTGGCGCACGTGCAGGCCGCGGAGGTCATGGTCCTCTGGGGCACGAACGTGCTGCACGTCGCGCACCTCTCGCCGCCGCGCAATTTCTACGTCGGCGAGGAGCAGGGCAAGGCGTTCACGTCGGACTTCTTCGTGCCCGCCGAGAAGCTCGGTACGCCGCGCTTGCCGGTCGTCATCGGCGACCAGTCGAGCATCTCCGTCGTCATCCCGCAGCACGCCACCGGCGAGGTCGAGGGCCCAGATGGGTCGCGCATGTCGCTCGACCAGGCGCGGCGCCAGGCCGGTCCCTGCGCGGAGCTGCCGGGTGGGCAGCAGCTGCCGCTGCCGCCGGGCGCCAAGGCGAGGGTGCAGCTCGGTGACATCGTGTTCCAGGTCGCGGCGGTCAACGCCGGCAAGCCGATCGCGCACGGGCTCGCGAGCGGTGTCGACTGGAACGTGATGGCCTATTTCGGCCTGTCGATGCTGTCCGTCGGCGGGCTCATCGCCGCCATGGCGTTTTTCGTGCCGCCGCTCGGGCTATCCGACGACGAGGGCATCGATCAGGATCAGCTCTACCTCATCCAGCAGTACCTCGACGCCGCCGCCGAGCGTGAGCTGGAAGAGGAAGAGACCGAGCAAGTCTCCGACTCCGACGCCGACAACAAGGAAGGTGGAACCGGTACTCGCGCCAAGGGCGAAGAGGGTTCCATGGGCAAGGAGACGAGCAAGGAGACCAACAAGCGCTACGCCGTCCAGGGCCCGCAGGACAACCAGGACCCGCACATCGCGCGCCAAGCGGCGCTGCGCGAGGCCATGGAATTCGGCATGATCGGCCTGCTGAACACGGGTGCTGCGGGCGATCCCAACGCCCCGACGGCGCCGTGGGGGCGTGATACGTCCCTCGGCACCGACGAAGTCAGCGCCATGGGCAACATGTGGGGCGACGAGATCGGCGACGCCTTCGGCTCGGGTGGCTTGGGCCTCTCGGGCATCGGCGAGGGCGGCGGTGGCCGCGGCGAGGGTATCGGTCTCGGTAACATCGGCACGATGGGCCACGGCGCGGGCACGGGCACCGGGCAGGGCTTTGGCTCGGGTCACGGGCGTCTCGGCGGCTCGCATCGCACGAAAGCTCCGCAGGTCCGCATGGGCGCCACCCAGGTGAGCGGCCGCCTGCCGCCCGAGGTCATCCGGCGCATCGTACGTCAGAACTACGGCCGCTTCCGGCTCTGCTACGAGCAGGGTCTCGGGCGGAACCCGAACCTGGCGGGCCGTGTCACCGTTCGGTTCGTCATCGGCCGCGACGGGGCGGTGTCGAACGTGTCGAACGGCGGCTCGGACTTGCCGGATTCGAACGTGGTCAACTGCGTCGTGAAGGCGTTCTACGGGTTGAGCTTCCCGAAGCCCGAAGGCGGCATCGTCACGGTCCAGTACCCCATCATGCTCGAACCGAGCTGAGCGGGTCTCGGAGGCCAGCGAGGGGCGGCGCGTGGCGCCGCCCAGCCGGTGTCTGGCGGCCCCGGGCGGGTGCGCACGAGCCAGCGTTGGGCCAGCCTGCTCGGAGCGGCCTCGGGCGCGGACGTAGGGGATGCGCGCCGATGGTGGCCGGGAGGTGGCAACGGTGGGGTGCGCGCGGCGGGGCGTCGCATCAGTGCGCCATCGGGTAACGAAGCGGGTGTGCCCAATACTGCCGCGCAGAAACGGTTGCGGCGCGGGCGCCTGCGTTGCGCAACACATCGCGCCCGGGGCGCGACGGCGGGGCCGAGCACGAGCGCGTGCTAGCTCGTTGTGTCGAATTGTGGAGGCCTCTCGCGACGCGCCGCGGAACGCACGCGGAGGGGCCTGGATCTCGAACGTGTCGACCGACGCCGAACGCAGCAAAACAGCAGGGAACATGCAGGCGCACGCGGGCGCATGCGGGGAGCACAGCCCCGAAAGCTGCTCGGAAATCAGTTGCGCGACAGTGCCCCGCAAATCGCAGATGATGCCTTTACTTCAGCGGGCCAGTCCGACTATTGTGGCGTCGCTGAGATCAGGGTTTCCGCGCGCTTTCATCGCAGCGCCGCCGCGGTCAACGATGCCGGCTGGATGTCGGTCGGTGACGCCGGGTGGGCGAGGCGAAAAGCGGCGGGGAAGCCGAGGCTCAGGGTTGGCTTTGGAAGGTCTGATTCCTGCTGGTGATGCCGTCTCGAAGCGTCTGTTCGGGTGACAATTCTTCGGAAGACAGTCGTCAAACACACGTGAGCTCGGCGCGGAAGCAGAGAACGATTGGGTGGCGCGCCGTCGCCGCTGGCGGTGTCGAACGACATTGTCGCTCGCAGAGCGCGTCAATCGCGGCGGTAGCCGAGTTATTGGGTGCCGAGGAGTAATGGTGATGACTGAGTCGGGGATCGATATGCGCGACAACTCCACTGTGCGGCTCACGACGATGCGGATGGGGACGAGCACGGGCGATTCTCCGATGACGCCGTCCGTCAATGTTCACCGGAGCGTTTGCCAGAGTGTAGGCCGAGGTGTCCGCGCTCTCGGCGTCGCGGCAGGGGCGCTGCTGGCGCTCGGCTGCAGTCGAGACCACATCGAGGCCATCAACCTCGCTAACAAGGCGGACCAGGCGCTGAAGGTGAACGTCGCCGGGGCCATCCGTGATTATGAGGAGGCGACCCGGCTCGACCCGAGCAACCATCGCATCTTCTGGAAGCTGGCAAACGCCTACCAGAAGCAGGAAGAGTGGGACAAGATGGCCTCCACCCTGGCGCGGGCCTCGCAGGTCGCTCCGGAGTTTGCGAACTACTACTACCACCGCGGCTACGCGCTGGCGAAGATCGCAGAAGGCGGCAACAAGGACGCCTATCAGGAGGCGAAGGAGCCCCTGAAGGAGTGCATCGCGAAGGATCCGAACTACGCCGAGTGTTACCACTGGCTGGGGACGGCGATGCTCTGGACCGACGACGAGCCGGGCGCCCTGCAGAACTACACGAAGGCGATCGAGACGGATCCCACCGTCCCGTACTTCTACCCCGCGCTCGGTGAAGTCTATCTGACGCTTCGCTTGTATGACCAGGCGGAGAAGGTCCTGCAGGAAGGCGCGCGCATCATTCCGCCGACGGAGAAGACGGCGAACGCGCTCTACGGCGTGTATACGCTCCTGTCGAACGTTCACCAGGCAAAGGGTGACGACGAGGCCCGCATGGCGGATCTGGAGAAGGCGAACGACATTGCCGGGGCTAACCATCCGGAAATCGCCTTTAATCTGGGCAGCACGTATGCCGTAATGAAGCCACCACAGACGGAAAAGGCGCTACGGCTAC
>Ga0315910_10002560_pt1 | contig 15866 bp, 12 predicted proteins | sample EdamamesoilMG_FD_204470 | JGI IMG/M metagenome (GOLD analysis project Ga0315910, IMG submission 204470) | Garden soil microbial communities collected in Santa Monica, California, United States - Edamame soil | ecosystem: Environmental > Terrestrial > Soil > Garden | place: USA: California... | reverse complement strand
GCCTTTTTTCGACAGTTTCTGCACGTAGCCGGCGCGCTCGCCTTCCGAATAGCTCCAGCTGAGCACCAGCCATGTGTAGGCGACGGATAGCGCGACCACGAAGGCGATCAGGATCAGCAGTACGCGTGCGACGGCGCTCATGGCAAGGGACCTCCCGGCGGTTGCAGGGCACGCGGCGATGCACGCCCAGGGCGAAATATACCGCATCGGCCTGACGGCGCCGCGGCCGGGGGAGGGGGGACGATCCGGGCGGCGCGAAGTCCATGGCCCGATGCCCGATTGGGCATACTATTCGACTCTCCCACTGCGCCCGGCACGCGATTGCCCCACCCGCTTCCTTGAAAGCCCTAGCCCCGCGAGCGCCGGGCGCCTCGCCGGCGCGCCGCAACGACTGGCGCACCCTGCTCACGCTGCTGCCCTACCTCTGGGAATTCAAGTGGAGGGTGGCAGCCGCGCTCGTTTTCCTCACGCTGGCGAAGCTGGCAAACGTCGGCGTGCCGCTGGTCATGAAAGAAATCGTGGACGCCCTGGATCCCCGCCAGGCGGTCCTGGCCCTGCCGATCGCGATGCTGGTCATGTACGGCCTGCTGCGCTTGTCCACGGTGGTCTTTGCCGAACTCAGGGACATCGTTTTCGTGCGGGTGGCCAAGCGGGCGATCCGGCGCGTCGCGCTGCAGGTCTTCCGCCATTTGCACAGCCTGAGCCTGCGCTTCCACCTCGAAAGGCAGACCGGCGGCGTGTCACGCGACATCGAGCGCGGCACCCGCGGGATTTCGACCCTGCTGAGCTACATGCTGTTCTCGATCATCCCCGTCATCATCGAATTCGGCCTGGTCGCCGCGGTGCTGCTGGCGAAGTTCGACTGGCGGTTCATGGCCATCACCATGACTGCGGTCATCCTCTACCTGCTTTTTACCGTCACGGTGACCGAGTGGCGCATGGAGATCCGGCGCCGCGCCAATGAACTCGATTCGAAGGCCAATACCCGCGCGGTCGACAGCCTGCTCAACTACGAGACCGTGAAGTATTTCAACAACGAAGAGTTCGAGGCCAGGCGTTACGACGACAACCTGCGGAAATTCGAATCGGCCGACGTTCGCAACGAAGTGTCCCTCGGCGCCCTCAACATCGGGCAAAGCCTGGTCATCGCGGTGGCGGTGACGCTGCTCATGATCCTTGCCGCGCAGGGCGTGGTCGCCGGGACCCTGACGCTGGGCGACCTGGTGCTGGTCAACGGGTTGCTGATCCAGCTCTATATCCCGCTCAATTTCCTGGGCATGGTCTACCGCGAGATCAAGCAGGCGCTTACCGACATGGACAAGATGTTCCGGCTGCTGTCGGAGAACCGCGAGGTGGAAGACCGCGCGGGCGCGATGCCGCTGGCGACGGAGCGGCCGGCGGTGCGCTTCGAGAACGTGGACTTCGGCTACGAGTCGCGCCGGCAGATCCTGCACAACGTGAGCTTCGAGATCCCGGCGGGGCATACGGTCGCCGTGGTCGGCGCGAGCGGTTCCGGCAAATCGACCCTGGCCCGCCTGCTGTTCCGGTTCTACGACGTCAACGGCGGCCGCATCACGATCGACGGCATCGACATCCGCGACCTGACGCAAAAGAGCTTGCGCGCGGCGATCGGCATCGTTCCCCAGGACACCGTGCTGTTCAACGACACGATCCGCTACAACATCGCCTACGGCAATACCGAAGCGCCGGAGTCCGAGGTGATCCAGGCGGCGCAATCGGCGCATATCCATGATCTCATCCAGAGCCTGCCCGACCAGTACGAAGCCATGGTCGGCGAGCGGGGGCTCAAGCTCTCGGGCGGGGAAAAGCAGCGGGTGGCCATCGCCCGCGCCCTGCTCAAGGATCCGCGCATCCTGATCTTCGACGAAGCGACGTCGGCCCTCGATTCGCGCTCGGAGATGGCAATCCAGTCGGAACTGGGCCGAATTTCCGTTTCGCGCACCACGCTCGTCATCGCGCACCGGCTCTCGACCGTTGTCGATGCCGACCAGATCCTGGTCATGGACGGCGGCCGCATCGTCGAGCGCGGCACGCACCGCGAATTGCTGGCGCGTACGGGCGTCTACGCGCACATGTGGGCGCTCCAGCAGGAAAAGGCGCGGGTCGAGGCAGCCGGCCTGACGTCCCCCGTCAAGATTGCCTAGGCGTTCAACCCGAGGGTACATGCCGCCGTTATACGGGGCAGGCATGGCAGTTGCATAAGGAATTCCCAGACGAATGAGTACATCAGGGAGCGAAGTTACCTAAGGTTTTTAGAATGTTCCCTTAGTGATTGATTTTTGATATGTTGTTGCCGGGCTTGTGCGGGAGGTGAGGGGATTGCAGCGAGGTGAGTGCCTCCTTACAATCCAGTCGTGAATCCTGCGATTTTAGAAAAACACATATTTTTCATCTAGTTATAATCTGAGAAGCAGGTCGCGACGAACATGAAAGCGCTCTTTAGTGCACTGGTTTTGTGCCTTGCCTCGGCAGGTTTGCCCGCCCTGGCGGACGGTGGCGTGCAGAAAACCGCGGTCGGCGTCCAGAAAAACATGGCGAAGCCGGCGCGGTTTGCGGCAAAACCCGCCGCTTTGCGTCTTCGTTCCGGCGCGGTGCTGGTCCTCGACCAGCAGACGGGCACCCCGTTGTTCGCCAAGAACACCGACCAGGTGATGCCCATTGCCTCGATCACAAAGCTGATGACGGCCATGGTGGTGCTCGATTCCGGGCTGCCGCTGCTCGAACTGGTCAGCGTGGACAATGCCGACGTCGATCGCGTAAAGGGATCCCGCTCCAAGCTGAAGGTCGGCACTTCGCTGATGCGCGCGGAGATGCTCAAGCTGGCGCTGATGGCGTCGGAAAACCGTGCTGCCGCCTCGCTGGCGCGCAACTACCCCGGCGGCACCGAAGCCTTCGTCGAAGCCATGAACGCCAAGGCTGCCGAACTCGGCATGATCAATTCCCATTTCGTCGATGCGACCGGCCTGCAGCCGTCGAACGTGTCCACCGCCGACGACCTTGCGAAAATGGTGGAAGCGGCGCACGGCTACCCCCTGATTCGCGAGTACACCACTTCCGATTCCTTCCGCATCGAATCGGAGGAGAAGCGCCGCCGCATGCTCTCCTACGTGAATTCCAACCGGCTGATCAAGAGCCACCAGTGGGACATCGGGCTTTCCAAGACCGGCTACATCAGCGAGGCGGGGCGCTGCCTGGTGATGCAGGCCATGATCGCGGACAAGCCCACGATCATCGTGCTGCTCGATTCCTGGGGAAAAATGTCCCGGATCGGCGACGCCAACCGCATCAAGCGCTGGATCGAAACGGATGTGATCCGCGTCAGCGGCTGATGCCTCGCGCGTGACGCAGGAGAATGCCCGCCGCTGGCGGGCATTTTGTTTTTCAGGCGGACTTCAGGCCAAGCCGGTGGCCCAGCGCGCGCGAGATCTGGTCGGCGACATCCTTCACGCGCGCCCCCCAGGTCTTGTCGATGCGGTTCGAAGGCGCGGAGAGCGAGAGCCCCGCGATCAGCCGTCCCTCGTCGTCATGGATGCCCGCGCCGATGCAGGAGACGCCTTTCTCGGCCTCCTCGTTGTCGAAGGCATAGCCCAGCTTGCGCACCCGCTCGAGTTCCTTGCTCAGGGCCGTGAGGTCGCGAATGGTGTTCTTGGTGAACACGGGCAGGCCGGTTCGATCCGCATACTCCCGGCATTTCTCGGCGCCGTCCTCCACCAGGAAGATCTTGCCCGCCGCGGTGATGTGCAACGGCGCGCTTGCGCCGATCAGGTGCACCACCCGCATCGCGGTGCGATCGGACAGCAGGCGCTCCACGTACACCATCTCGTCGCCCTGGCGCACCGACAGGTTCACCGTCTCGTGCAGGTCCTGGTGCAGGCGCTGCATGTAAGGCAGCGCTTCCTGGCGCAGGTTGATGCGCGACTTGACGAGGTTGCCCAGCTCCAGCAGCCGGATCCCGAGGCGATAGGTGCCGGGCTCGACGCGGTCGACCATCCTGAACTCGACGAGCATGTTGAGGATGCGATGCGCGGTCGACGGGTGCAGGCTCGTGGCGTTCGCCAGCCGTTTCAGGTTGACGGGCTCGTTGTTGCGGGCCAGCGCGTCAAGCAGGTCCATCATGCGCTCGATGACCTGGATCGAAGTCTTGCCGTTCGTTTCAGCCACGCTTCCTCTTTCCGGTCCGGAAATTGTGCAATGCAGAAATTTTACATGCTGAAACCCGGGGCCACAACCATAGGGAAAGCGGCCGCGCCCTGCGTGCTATGATGCGCGCCGTGTTGCGCTGCGCCGCTGCCCGGGATGTCAAGGGCGCGTCCCGCCTTATCTGCATGGCCCGTCGCTGAAATCTGCCGGATCCGTCCGTGCGCCCGCGAAGCACCGGGCGCGCCGGCTGAGCGGGCGCGATCGAGTACTGGAGGGAAATGAAAGTCGGTCTGTTCGTCACCTGTCTGGTCGACCTCATGAGGCCGAATATCGGATTCGCTGCGCTCAGGCTGCTGGAGGCCGCCGGCTGCGACGTCGTGGTGCCGGCCACCCAGACCTGTTGCGGCCAGCCCGGCTACAACTCCGGCGACCGCATTGCGGCGCAGGCGCTTGCCCGCAAGGTCGTCGATGAATTCGACGCCTGCGAGTACATAGTGGTTCCGTCGGGCTCCTGCAGCGGGATGATCCGGGCCCACTACCCGGAGTTGTTCGCCGAGCTGCCGGAATACCGGGCGCGCGCCGAAGCCGTCGCGGCACGCACGTATGAACTCACCGATTTCCTGCAGAACATGGTGCGGCTGGAACGGGTGCCGGGCAAGTTCAGCGGCAGCGTGACGTACCACGATTCCTGTTCGGGGCTGCGCGAAATGGGCGTGAAATCGCAGCCTCGGGCCCTGTTGTCCAAGATCCCCGGCCTCACCATCAAGGAAATGCAGCAGCCCGAGCAATGCTGCGGATTCGGCGGCACGTTCGCCGTCAAGTATGGCGACATCTCGTCGCGCATCGCCGACCTCAAGTGCGAAGACGTGCAGGCCGCGGGTGCGGATGCACTGGTGCTCGGCGACCTCGGCTGCATGCTGAACATCGAGGGGCGGCTGCGCCGCCGCAACGACAATACGCCGGTTCTGCACGTCGCCGAAGTGCTGGCGGGCGAACTGCCGCAGGACTGAAGGGCGATACGATGCAGATCACTTCCCGGGATTTCAAGCGTGTCGCAAGCCGCAAGCTGGCGGATCCCAAGCTGCAGAAAGCGCTTGGCAACGCCAAGGGCAAGCTGGTGGTTACCCGGGCGCGTTCGATCCTCGAGCTCGACAATTACGAGGAAATCCGCGAGGCGTCCGCCCGCGTGCGCGACTTCGGGCTGCAGAACATGGACGTCCTGCTGGAGGAATGGGAGCGCAGGGCCGTCGCGGCCGGCACCATCGTCCACTGGGTGGAAAGCGGGCGCGAGGTCAATGCCAAGGTGATCGAGATTGCGCGGCGGCACAACGTCCGCAAGATCATCAAATCCAAGTCGATGCTCGGCGAGGAGACCAACCTCAACCACGAGCTGGAAGCCGCCGGCCTCGACGTGCGGGAAACCGACCTCGGCGAATACATCATCCAGCAGTCGGGCGAGACGCCTTCGCACATCATCGCCCCCGCCGTGCACAAGTCCAGGGACGACGTCGCGGACCTGTTCGCGGAGAAGCACCAGCGCCGCCGCCTGACCGACATCGCAGCCCTGACGCACGAGGCCCGGGAGATCCTGAGGCCGCATTTTCTGGATGCCGACATGGGCATCAGCGGCGCCAATTTCCTGGTGGCCGAAACCGGCTCGACGATGATCGTCACCAACGAAGGCAACGGCCGCATGACGACCACGATGCCGCGGGTGCACGTGGCGATCACCGGGGTGGAGAAGATCATCCCCACGCTGGAAGACGTGTCGATGATTCTGCGGCTGCTGACCCGCTCGGCCACCGGCCAGTCCATCAGCAACTACCTTTCGTTCACCACCGGCCCGAAGCGGCCGGACGACAAGGACGGTCCCGGCGAATTCCACGTCATCATCGTCGACGCCGGGCGCACGAAGGTCCTGGCATCGGACATGCGCGAGGCCCTGCGCTGCATCCGCTGCGGCGCCTGCATGAACCATTGCCCTGTCTACCAGAACATCGGCGGCCATGCCTACGGCTGGGTCTATCCCGGCCCCATAGGCTCCATCCTCACGCCTTCCTATGTCGGGCTGGAGAACGCGATCGACCTGCCCAATGCGGCGACCCTCTGCAACCAGTGCGGCGTGGTCTGCCCGGTCAAGATCCCGCTGCCCGACCTGATGCGCAAGCTGCGCGAGAAGCAGGTGGAACGCGGACTGCGTCCGTGGGGCGAACGCGTCGGCCTGCGGTTGTGGGCCTGGGCCGCGGCCCGTCCGCGGATCTATTCCCTGCTCACCCGGATCGGCGCCCGCATCGGCCGGCTGGCCGGAGGCAGGGCGGGACTCCTGCACAAACTGCCCCCCGGCGGCAGCGGCTGGACGACGGGGCGCGATTTCCCGGCCCCGAAGGGAAAGACGTTTCGCGAGCTTTACGCGCGCGAGCGCGCCGGGAAAAGGAGCGGCCCGCAATGAGCGCTCGCGAAAACATCCTCGGGCGCATTCGCGCGGCCAACGGCAAGACGGGGGCAGCGAGCGCGGCGGAGCGCGAGGCCGTTGCCGCCCGCCTGCGAACGCACGCGCGGGGACCGCTGCCTTCGATGGACTGGGATCCGCTGCCGCGATTCAAGGAGCGCTGCATCGTCATGATGTCCACGGTCGACCAGGTGGCATCGCGATCCGACCTGCCTGCTGCGATTGCCAGGTACCTCACGAGCAACCGGTTGCCCCTCGGCGGCGTGTGCTGGCCGGAATTTGCCGACCTCGACTGGGGCGGTGCCGGGCTGGACATCGCGGCCCGTCCGGCGACAGGCCGCGACATGGTCGGGGTGACGGGCAGCTTTTGCGCGATCGCGGAGAACGGCACGCTGATGCTGCTCTCCGGCGAAGACACGCATGCAACGACGAGCCTGCTGCCGGAAACCCACATCGCCGTGGTGCCGGCATCGCGGGTCGTGCGCTCGATGGAAGACGGCTGGGATCTGCTCCGGCGCGAGCGCGAGGGCCTTCCGCGCCAGGTGAATTTCGTCTCCGGTCCCTCGCGCACCGCCGACATCGAGATGACCCTGGTCATGGGTGTCCATGGGCCATTCAGGGTCCATGTCGTAGTCGTCAATTAGGCCCATCGAAGGCGGCGTTGGCGGCCACTACTTGCCGCAGGTTCCCGCCGGTCATTCGTTCGTCATGAGCCTGCGCGCGCGTCTCAAATAACGCGCCGACGCTGCAACCTGCACGCATCGGCGCTGGTCAAACCCGCGTGTCAAAAGATGTAAAACGCATTGCCCGGGGGTGAGGCAGTGCCTGAAAATCCTTTAAACATAATAATTTAAACGCTGCCAGCCGATCGGTCCGGCAGTCCCTCAGCGAATCCGGATTCAAGCCCGCATGGACGACGTCAGTTTCCTGCCCACCTTTCCGCTCGCCGCCGCCAACATGATGCTGGTGGGCGCGGTGCTGCTGTGCGGCCTGGCCGCGGGGCAGGTGTTCGTGCGCTTCCTGAGACTGCCGCGCATTACCGGCTTCGTGGCAGCGGGCCTGCTACTGGGACCGGCAGTCCTCAACCTGCTCGACCAGTCCATGCTGGACGAGCTGTCGATTTTCGTGGATATCTCGCTGGGACTGATCCTGTTCGAGCTCGGCCGGCGCCTGGACCTGCAATGGCTCACCCGCGACCGCTGGCTGCTGGCAAGCAGCGTCGCGGAATCCCTGTTGTCGTTCCTGCTGGTCTTCGCCACGTTGCGCCTGTTCAACGTCGGGGGCGTATACGCGGCCACCGCCGCGGCGATCGCCATGGCAACTTCCCCGGCGGTGATCCTCATGATCATGCACGACCGGCGTGCGAAGGGCGCCCTCACGGAGCGCCTGCTCGCGCTCACCGCGCTCAACAACGTCTTTGCGTTCCTGCTGATCACCCTGCTGTTCGGCTTTGTCCACCTCGAGTACAAAGCCAACTGGGTGAAAGCGGTCGCCCATCCCCTGTACCTGATCTTCGGCTCCATCGTGCTGGGCTACCTGGCCTTCATGATCGCGCGCTGGCTGGCCCGCTGGCTGGGCAAGCGGGAGGAAGCGCAATTCGTGATGCTGCTGGGGTTGATCGTCACCACCGTCGGCTTCGCGATCTCATTCAAGCTGTCGGTGCTGCTCGCGCTGCTGGCATTCGGCGTGTTCGTCAAGAACCGGGACCGGGACCATTCGCTGATGGCGGTGGAATTCGGCCCGGGCGCGCAGTTTTTCCTGGTGGTGCTGTTCGTCATCACAGGCGCCGGGCTCCAGCTCTCGGAGCTGGCCGTCGCGGGCGCGATTGGCGCCGCATTCGTAGTGGCGCGGGCGGCGGGGAAGCTGGTGGGCATCACCATGTTTGCGCCGCTGTCGGGCCTTACGCAGGAGAAGGCGGTGCTGCTGACGGTGGGCATGATGCCGATGTCGGCGATCGCCGTGGTGATGGTGCAGGGGGCTTCGGCACTGTACCCGGAATTCGGCGCGCGCCTCTCGGCCATCGTCCTGTCGGCGGTCGTCATCCTGGAACTGGTGGGCCCGCTGGCGACTCAGTGGGCGTTGACGCGCGCCGGCGAAACGGAGGCGACCCGGCCCGCCGAGGCGCGGACATGAGCCTCGAATTCACCAAATCCGATGCCTTCACCATGGGCGTCGAGCTCGAGCTGATGATCCTCAGCACGCACGATTGGGACCTGATGCGCGGCGCGGAGGATCTGCTCGCCCTCATCGCGAAGCTGCAGCACCCGGGCGACATCAAACCCGAGATCACCGAGAGCATGATCGAGATCAGCACCTCGGTGCATCGCGGCTACCACGAGATGCTGGCGGAGCTGGTGGCCATCCGCGATACCGTGCTCACCCAGGCGCAGCGCCGCAACCTCGCCATCTCCGGCGGCGGCGCGCACCCGTTCCAGCACTGGAGCGAGCAGCGCATTTTCCCCAAGGAGCGCTTTTTCCACCTGCACGAGATGTACGGCTACCTGGCGAAGCAGTTCACGGTTTTCGGCCAGCACATCCATATCGGCGTGACCTCCGGGGACGATGCCGTCTACCTTGCGCACGCGATGTCGCGCTACATCCCGCATTTCATCGCCCTGTCCGCGTCGTCGCCGTTCTCCCAGGGCATCGACACGGCATTCGACTCCTCGCGCCTGAACAACATCAATGCGTTCCCGCTCTCGGGCACCATGCCCTTCGTTCGCGATTGGGCGGAATTCAATGCCTACTTCGACACGATGCGCGACCTCAAGGTGGTGGAGTCGATGAAAGACTTCTACTGGGACATCCGGCCCAAACCCGAATTCGGCACCATCGAAATCCGGGTTTGCGACACGCCGCTGACGGTCGCCAAGGCCGCAACGCTGGGCGCCTATGCGCAAGCCCTGGCGCGCCACATCATGATCGACCGTCCGCACGAACCGTCCATCGACCTGTATCGCGTCTACGGCTTCAACCGCTTCACGGCGTGCCGCTACGGACTGCAGGGCGGCTTCATCGACGCATACAGCCGCGAGCGTCGCGGCCTCAAGGAAGACATAGCGGCAACCCTCGATGCGGTGGCGCCGCATTTCCGCGAGCTCGGATCGGGGGAGGCGCTGGCCGCCATCGTCGCCAGCCTCGAGACCGGGCAGAACGACAGCGGATGGCTGCGCGAGAATTTCCGCAAGCACGGCGCCCTGAGCGACGTCGTGCGGCTGCAAAGCCAGCTCTGGGCGCAGCCCTAGCGCGGGAGCTTCCGATACTGGCGCAACAGCCGGGCAAGCCCTTATGATGTCGGTTTTCCCGACCCGCACAGTGTCCCGCACCGGTGGAGACCGCGCGGGCGGCGGGCATCCTGCATGAATTCTCTACGCCTGTTCCGCTGCGCCGGCCCGGCCTTGGCCGCAGTCATGCTGTTTCAGATCGTCTCGCCGTCGCACGCGCTGGCGGCGGGCGCGAACGCGGAGCATGCGGCATGGCTGTTCCTCTGGATCTCGGTCATCCTGGTCGCTGCGCGCATCGGCTGCCTGGTGTCGCGCATCGGCCAGCCCGTGGTGCTGGGCGAGCTGGTGGTGGGCATCCTGCTCGGCAACCTCACGCTGGCCGGCATCCACTGGCTCGAGCCGGTGCGATCTGACGAGATCATCCTTTTTCTCGCCGAGCTCGGAGTCGTCATCCTGCTGTTCCAGATCGGCCTCGAGTCCAGCGTGCGCTCGATGATGAAGGTGGGCACGCGGGCGGTGCTGGTCGCCGTGATCGGCGTCGTCGTGCCGTTTGTGCTTGGCACCTGGATTGTGGGCCCGTGGCTGATGCCGGGCCTGTCGTTCAACGCCTACCTGTTCCTGGGCGCGACGCTGACAGCCACGTCGGTGGGGATCACCGGCCGCGTGTTCCGCGACCTCGATCGCCTGCAGATGCCGGCGGCGCAGATCGTGCTCGGCGCGGCGGTGATCGACGACGTGCTGGGGCTGGTCATCCTTGCAGTCGTTTCGGCCATCGTCTCCACGGGCACGCCGGATGCCGTCGGCATCGCCCTGATCCTGCTCAAGGCCTTCCTGTTCCTGGCCGGCGCGCTGCTGATTGGGCAGGTAGCCGCCCCGCGCGTCAGCCGCCTGTTCTCGGCCATCAATACCGGCATCGGCATGAAGTTCACCCTCGTCATCGCCACCTGCCTGGTGTTCGCCTTCATCGCGCAGCAGATGGACCTCGCGCCCATCGTCGGCGCGTTCGCCGCCGGCCTGGTCCTCGACGAAGTGCACTTCCGGAACTACGAGCGTCCCGCCATGGAACGGGAGATCGACGAGGCCGTGCGGGATAGTCCGCCGGAGGTGAAGCAGAAAGTGCACGACGTGCTCGACCGCCACGGCGAGAAGCACATGGAGCACCTCATCGAGCCCCTCGGCCTGTTCCTGGTGCCGTTCTTCTTCGTGATCACCGGCATGCAGGTCAAGCTCGACCTGCTCGCCGACCCGCACGCAGTCCTCATTGCGCTGGGCCTCACGGCAGTGGCCGTGGCCGGCAAGGTGGTCGCTGGCTTGGCGGCGGGCAAGGGCAACGGCTGGCTGGTCGGCTGGGGCATGGTCCCGCGCGGCGAAGTGGGGCTGATATTCGCCGCCGTCGGCAGCCGCCTCGGGGTGGTGAGCGACGAGGAGTTTTCGATCATCGTGATCATGGTTATCCTGACGACCTTGATGACGCCGCCCATCCTATCCCACCTGCTCCGGCGCCAGGCAGCCGGCGCACAGGCCGCTTCGACATGAAAAAGATTCTGGTGACTCGCGAGGTTTTCGACGAAACCATCGCATTCCTCAAAACCCGTTTCGACGTCGAGGCCAACCAGGGCGACCGGCCCTTCCCGCGCGACGAGCTGATCGCGAAACTCCAGGGCCGCGACGGCGTCCAGACGTCCTCGAGCGACCGTGTCGACGGCGAGCTGCTGGACCGCTGCCCCACGGTCAAGGCGGTCTGCAACACCGCGGTGGGCTACAACAACATCGACGTCGAAGCCTGCACGAAACGCGGCGTCATGGTGACCAACACGCCGGGCGTGCTGACCGACAGCGTGGCCGACTATTCGATCGGGCTCATCATCGCGACCTGCCGGCGCATGACCGAAGGCGAGGCCTACCTGCGCACGGGCGAGTGGAAGGGCAGCTTCCTCAAGCAGATGCTCGGCCAGGACGTGCATGGCGCCACGCTGGGGATCGCCGGCTTCGGCCGCATCGGGCAGGCCATTGCGCGCCGCGCGCGCGGCTTCGACATGAAGATCCTGTACCACAGCCGCAAGCGGGCGGATCCCGCCGCGGAGGCGGAATCCGGCGCGGCGTATGTCGGCAAGGAAGAATTGCTGCGCACGGCCGACATCGTGCTGCTCATCCTGCCTTACGGGCCGGAAACCCACCATTTCATCGGCGCGCCCGAGCTGGCCATGATGAAACCCAGCGCGGTGCTGGTGAACATGGCGCGTGGCGGCATCGTCGACGATGCCGCGCTGGTCGAGGCGCTGAAAAGCAAGACCATCTGGGCGGCCGGCCTGGACGTCTACGAGAACGAGCCGCGGGTCAACCCGGGCCTCATGCAGCTGCGCAACGTGGTGCTGTCGCCCCACATCGCAAGCGCTTCCGAGCCCACGCGCCAGGCGATGGCGATGACCGCCGCTCGCAACCTGGCGGCGGCGCTCTCCGGGCAGGCGCCGCCGAACCTTCTCAATCCGGAATACAGGAACTTCGTCAAAGGCTGAACGCCGGCGCGGAAGGGTCGTTCCCGCGCCATCCAGACACACGGAACAACATGACTGAACTTCACAAGCTGGGCCTGCTGGAAGCAGCACAACGCATTCGTTCCGGCAAGCTCACCAGTGCCGCCTATGCGCAAAGCCTGCTGGCCCGCATCGAGGCCAAGGAAAAAGACGTCCAGGCCTGGCAATGGCTGGACGGCGCGCGCGCGAAATCGCTGGCCGCTGACGCGGACAAGGCCACCAGCCCGATGCGCGTCGCGCATCCGCTGCACGGCATACCGATCGCGGTCAAGGACATCTACTACACCGCCGGCATCCCGACCGAAATGGGGTGCAAGGCCTATGCCGGTCATGTGCCGGAAGAAACGGCGGACGTGGTTGTACGCCTGGAATCGGCGGGCGCCATCATGCTTGGCAAGACCGTCACGACGGAAGCGGCGTTCATGCAACCGTCGAAAACGCGCAATCCGTGGAACATCGCCCATACCCCCGGGGGCTCGTCGAGCGGCTCGGCGGCGGCCGTGGCCGCGGGCTTTGTCGCGGGTGCGCTCGGCACCCAGACCAATGGCTCGATGATCCGCCCCGCGGCCTACTGCGGCATTGTGGGCTACAAACCCAGTTTCGGGCAGATGTCGGCGCGCGGCCTGATGCCGTTTTCCACGACGCTGGACCAGCCCGGCGTGTTCGCCCGCAACGTGGCCGACGCCGCGTTCCTGGCCTCCAACCTGACCACCCAGCGCAATGCAATCTCGCCGGAAGCCCGTCCCGCCCGCAGCGCGCCGCGGCTGGCGGCGGTGCGCTCGCCGACCTGGTACCTGGCCCAGCCGCCCCAGCGCCTGCAATTCGAAGCTGACATCGCACGGCTGCGCGAAGCGGGAGCGGCCATAGACGTGCTCGAAATCCCGGGCGAATTCGACGGCTCGGTGCGCGTGCACCGCACGATCATGCTTTACGAGGCGGCGCGCCTGGCGAAACCGGCGCGCGAGGTGTCGAGGTCGGGTTTTTCCGAGCTGCTCAACAAGGCGCTCGATGAGGGGGAAGGCATTCGCGACGCCGACTACCGCGAAGCGCTGAAGATGCGCACGCATTTGCAGCAGAGCCTGGCGCAATTCTTCGATCGCGGCTACTCGGCCATCATTACGCCGCCCGCCGCGGGCGAAGCTCCCGGCACCCTTTCGAATACGGGAGATCCGCGCTTTTGCACGCTGTGGAGCCTGGTGGGCGCGCCCGCCATCACCATCCCAACCGGCAAGGGGCCGACAGGCATGCCTCTGGGACTGCAGATCGTGGGCGCGGCTGAAGAGGAGAATTACCTGCTTGCGACGGCGGCCTGGTGCGAGCTTCACTCCCCGTTCAAGGGGCTGGCATGAGGTTTACGGGCTGCTAGAAGGCTGCAGTCATTTCTGGGACGTGGGCGGTGAGCTGGATCACGCCGCGCGACGCGCGCTGGTCCAGCAAGGGGCCGGATTCCAGGCTCTCCGTGTAGTTCAGGATGCGATAGCCGGCAAATCCGTTCTCCTCCGCAAGCCTTTCCGCGGCGCGATGGAATACCTGCTGCGCTTCGCCGTCCCCCCCGAGGGCGAATTTTTTCTGGCGCAGGTCGATGCGGTAGCGGTTGTCTTCGAGCTTGCGCAGGTTCACTCCCCAGGTCGGCGCCATCGGATCGGCGATGTACCAGATGACCGCTGCGGCGATTGCGGCGCCCGCCAGCGCCTCGTATGAAACGCTGACGCTCGGGCTGAGCCACACGGCTTTGTCCGCGATGAAGGGCTGGGTGGCGGTGGTGCTGCAACCGGCGGTCGCAAGCAGCAGGATCAGGCAGGATAAACAGCGGCGCATTGCCATGTAAGGCCCCATTGTGCGTTTGTCTCCCTGCCCTAACGGCGCCGCCGCCTGCCGCCTTGAGTCGAATCGCGATGGGCCGCCGGCAAAATTCGGGACAGAGGCCCAGGGGACGATGCTCGTTTAGAATTGGGGAACGGCATGAGTTCCGTGCCCGCCCGCATCCCTGCCTGATTTGACCGCCGCCGCCCCCCAGATTCGATTCGACCCCGCCCCCCTGCGCGCCGCCATCGACCGTGCCATGTTGCGCGACCGCGGCGGGCTGCGTGCCCGGCTGCGCCGTATCGAGGAAACGGCACGGCGCGGGGGAGGCGACACCGCGGCGGAGCAGGCCGGACTGCGCGCGGACATCGAGCGGTCGATTGGCGTGGCGGACCAGCGTCGGGCGCGCCTGCCGAGGGTGACGTTCCCGCCGGAGTTGCCGGTCAGCGCGGTGCGGGAGGAGATCGCCGCGGCCATCCGCGCGCACCAGGTCGTGATCGTCAGCGGCGAAACGGGGTCGGGCAAGACCACGCAGTTGCCGAAGATCTGCCTCGACATGGGACGCGGTGTCCACGGCCTCATCGGGCACACCCAACCGCGCCGCATCGCCGCGCGGTCGGTCGCGGCCCGGGTCGCGAAGGAACTCGGCACGCAGCCGGGCGAGGTCGTCGGCTACCAGGTGCGCTTCACGGACAAATCGGAAGCGGGCAACCACGTCAAGCTGATGACCGACGGCATCCTGCTCGCGGAAACGCAGGGCGACCGGTGGCTGACGCGGTACGACACGCTGATCATCGACGAGGCCCACGAACGCAGCCTCAACATCGATTTCCTGCTCGGCTATGTCAAGCAGCTGCTGCCGCGCCGTCCCGAGCTGCGGCTCATCATCACCTCCGCCACCATCGATGCCGGTCGCTTTTCCGCGCACTTCGGCGGAGCGCCCGTCATCGAGGTTTCCGGCCGCCTGTATCCGGTCGAAGTGCTCTACCGGCCGTTCGACGAGGACGACGAGGACGAGCATGAGATCGACCTGCCCGAAGCCATCGTCAGCGCCGTCGACGAACTGACCTCGCGGTCGCATTCGGGGGACGTGCTGGTCTTCCTGCCCGGCGAGCGCGAGATCCGCGAGGCCGCGGACGCCTTGCGCAAACGCCATCCCGGCGGGGCGGAAATCCTGCCGCTGTTCGCCCGGCTCTCGGCGCAGGAGCAGGAACGCATCTTCTCCCCCGGCGACCATCGCCGCATCGTGCTGGCGACCAACGTGGCGGAGACCTCGCTGACGGTTCCCGGCATCCGCTACGTGGTCGATACCGGGCTGGCGCGCATCAATCGCTACAGCTATCGCAACAAGGTCGAGCTGCTGCAGGTCGAGAAGATTTCCCGGGCATCCGCCAACCAGCGCGCCGGACGCTGCGGGCGCGTGATGGAAGGCGTCTGCATCCGGCTCTACAGCGAAGCGGATTTCGCGGCACGCAGCGAGTTCGGGGATCCCGAGATCCTGCGCTCGTCGCTTGCATCCGTGATCCTGAGGATGGCGTCCCTGCGCCTGGGCGAGGTCGAGGATTTTCCGTTCGTCGATCCGCCGGCGCCGCGCATGATCGCGGATGGCTACCAGCTGCTCGCCGAGCTGGGCGCCGTCGACGAGGGCCGCAAGCTCACCGCCATCGGCCAGCAGCTCGCGAAATTGCCGATCGA
>Ga0315910_10002559_pt1 | contig 15869 bp, 14 predicted proteins | sample EdamamesoilMG_FD_204470 | JGI IMG/M metagenome (GOLD analysis project Ga0315910, IMG submission 204470) | Garden soil microbial communities collected in Santa Monica, California, United States - Edamame soil | ecosystem: Environmental > Terrestrial > Soil > Garden | place: USA: California... | reverse complement strand
CCTGCAATTCGACTACGTCGACGGCAGCCGCAAGGGCGAGGACAACTTCTCGATCGCCTTCGATGGCGCCGTCGGCGAGATCCGCATCACGCGGGCCGATGGCGTGGAAACGCTCCCCTTCGAGCGGGACCTGCTCGACCGCGGGAGCCTCCAGGTCGCAGTGATGCGCGATCTCGCAAGCTGCCGACTGCCCGGGACGTATCGCTGGGTCAACGACGACGGCATCACGCTGTATCGTTACGAACGTCTCGAGGACAGGGAGGCCGAGACGGGCGCCGGCACCTTTCCCACGATGCGGTTTCGGCAGCAGCGCGAAGGCTCTTCGCGCCAGAGCATTCTCTGGCTCGCGCCGTCGCAGAGTTTCGTGCCGGTGATCGTCGAGCAGATCGACGACGGCGAAACGGAGACCGTGTTTACCTTGAGCGCCATCACAGTGACGAAGCCCGTGCCGACCGCTTGCTCAGGTTTTGGGTAGCGTCACCCCTCGCTGACCCTGGTATTTGCCGCCACGATCGGCATAGCTGACGTCGCAGACCTCGTCGGCCTCGAAGAAGATCATCTGGGCGACACCCTCGTTCGCGTAGATCTTGGCCGGCAGCGGGGTCGTATTCGAGAACTCGAGCGTCACATGCCCTTCCCACTCGGGCTCGAGCGGCGTGACGTTGACGATGATCCCGCAGCGCGCGTAAGTCGATTTGCCGAGGCAGATCGTCAGGACGTTTCGCGGGATGCGGAAATACTCGACGGTGCTCGCGAGCGCGAAGGAATTGGGCGGAATGATGCAGACGCTGTTCGAGACGTCGACGAAGCTCGAGGCGTCGAAGCGCTTGGGATCGACGATCGCCGAGTTGATGTTGGTGAAGATCTTGAACTCGGGGGCACAGCGCACGTCGTAGCCGTAGCTCGACGTGCCATAGGAGATGATGGGGCTGCCGTCGACGTTGCGCACCTGTCCCGGCTCGAACGGTTCGATCAAGCCCCTCGTCTCGGCCATCCGCCGAATCCAGCGATCCGATCTGATCGTCATTGCTTGCTCTCGACGCTCACTTTGGGGAACAGGTGGCTGTAATCCCTGCCCGCCGCCGCGAGCTCGCCGGCAATGCGCAGTGCCGCGCGGCGGAAACTCCCGGCGGCGGCGCCGTCCGGCTCCGCGATCACCGTCGGCCGCCCGGAGTCGGTGTGCTCGCCGACGCTCGGGGTCAGCGGGAGCGAGGCGAGCAGCGGCAGCTCATACTCCGCGGCCAGGCGCGCGCCACCGTCGGCGCCGAACAGATGCTCGGCGTGCCCGCAAGCACTGCAGACATGCACCGCCATGTTCTCGACGACGCCAAGCATGGGCAACTTGAGCTTGCGAAACATCTCGATCCCCTTGCGCGCGTCGGCAATCGCGATTTCCTGGGGCGTGGTCACGATGACTGCGCCGCTGACCGGCACCTTTTGCGCCAGCGTCAGCTGGATGTCGCCGGTGCCGGGCGGCATGTCGATGAAGAGGTAGTCGAGCTCGCCCCATTCGGTCTGGGTCAGCATCTGGTTCAGGGCGGAGGTAACCATCGGCCCGCGCCAGGCCACGGCCTGGCGCTCCTCGACGAGAAATCCGATCGACATGACGGCCACACCGTATGCCGCCAGCGGCTGCAGATTCTTGCCATCGAGGGTATCGGGGCGGCGCCCGATCAGGTCGAGTATCCGCGGCTGGCTCGGGCCGTAGATATCGGCGTCGAGAATGCCGACACGCGCGCCCTCGGCGGCAAGAGCGAGCGCCACATTGGACGTGACCGTGGACTTGCCGACGCCACCTTTCGCCGATGCGATGGCGACGATATTGCGAAGGTTGGGCAGCGCCTTGACTCCAGGCTGCACGGCATGCGCGCTGACCTGCCAGTCGATCGCGATCGCGATCGACTGCCCGAAGCCGGCCGCGGCGAGAAATTCGCCGAGATCGGCGGCGAGCGAAGGTCGCTCGCGATTGCAGGGAAACCCGACGTACAGGGCGATCTCGATGCCCGCCGCCGATTCGCGGAGCTCGTAGCGCGTGCCGCCGGTCCCGAGCGGCCGGCCCGTCTGCGGAACGACGTACTCGGCAAGCCGCCGCCTGATTGCGCTATCGAGATTGGCTGACATCGGGATCCGCAGGAGCGAAGGGCGGCCATTGTAACCCAGCACAAATCGCCAACCGGGCTGTCATCGGGATGGCCAAACCTGTGATCCCCGTTACATTTTGCCGGAACCCGTATGGCATAATCCGAGCCGTTCGCGGGGAGTTGCGCCCGATCCGAGTGGGATTGGTTCGGGGGCGGCGCCTTCGTGTTTGCGCGCTGAAAACTTGTGAGGATTCTGGTCCTGGACCGCACTCCCCAGGCACATGAATTTCATTACCACATTTCAGGCGGATCGTCTCATTTCGCAGATCGCGGAGCAGACCGATCCGAAATCGCCTGGGGCCCAAAAGGCCTTCGCCAAGCTTGGCAAGCTGGGCGCGGGCGCCGTGCCCAAGATTCTTGAGGCCATCGGCAGCGCGGACAAGCAGCAGACGACCGCTTACGTCGACCTGCTCGGCAAGCTCGTCAACGACAAGACCCTGATGACTGTGGTCAGGGGCCTTGCCGACACGGATCCCCGGATCGTCTCGGGCACGGCGCTGGCCCTCTCGAGCAGCAAGGCGTTCAACATCAACCGTCTCGCCGAGCTCCTGAGCGAAGACGAATACTCGAAGTCGGCGATCATCGACGTGCTGACGACCCATCGCAAACGCCTGAACATCCGCCAGCTGCTGGCCCAGATCTATTTCCTGCAGCCGGCCGAAAAGGCGGCGGTCTTCAAGCTTCTGAACGACATCATGACGCCCGAGCTCGTGCCCGACCTGCTCGGCCGCATCGACGGCAAGGATCCGGTCGTCAAGATGCACCTCATCGACACGCTGTCGCGCTTCGAGACTCCCGAAGTGCACAAGGCACTGCAGGAGGCGCTCAGGGACCCGAACAAGCTCGTCCGCCAGGCGGCCTTGTCGAGCCTCTCGCGCATGCAGGGCAAGGTGGATCTCAAGATCGTTGCCGCCCTGCTCGTCGACCCGGACATCGACGTCATCAACAAGGCCATCGACGTCATCGTTCATCTCAACGACCCGGAAACCGTCAAGTACCTCATTCCGGCGATGAAGTCGGAGAACGAATTCTCGCGCCGCGGTGCCGTCGAGGTCCTGAATGTCATCGGCAACACGGCCAGCGTGAAGTTCCTGCTCGAAGCAGTCGCCGACGAGGACTGGTGGGTGCGATCGCGCGCGTCGGACGCCCTGGCGCGCATCGGCGGCGATCGCGTCGTCGATGCCGTGCTCGAGCTCATCAAGGACAAGGATGAGGACATTCGCCGGGCGGCCATCGAGATCCTGAACAGCTGCGGCGACAAGCGCGCCGTCAATCACCTCATCGAGGCGACGAAGGACAAGGACTGGTGGGTCAGCGAGCGCGCCGCCGATGCGCTTGCCGGCATCGGCGACAAACGCGCGCTCCCCGCCGTCGTCGCCATGCTCGACCGCAATGACAAGTCCCTGCCAGTGGCCCTTTCCGCCCTCGGCAAGCTCGGCGACGCCAGCATGCTGCCGAAGCTCGCGCCCTATCTCAAACGGCCTGAAAAGGAAGTGCGCATTGCCGCCATCGAGGCGCTCGCGAGCCTGACCGACGACGTCAACAGCGAAGCCGTGCGCGCGCATATCCAGCAGGCGAGCGAAGGACAGGACGAGACCATCATCCGCGCGGCTTCGAAGGCAATCCAGAAGATCGAGGGCAAGACGAGCACGAGCGGTCGCTTCACGCAATCGGCGACGCTCGTCAGCACGACGCCGACACCGATGCCCGCGCCCCTGCCACGCCCGACGGCCGAAGGCACGGCGATGATCAGTCCGCCGGCAACGGCGACGACGGCGGCGACACTCCTGCTCGACGACGTCGACATCAATGCCGTGACCTCGCAATCGAAGAGCACGCAGGCCCTCGACATCAGCACCCTGCAGTCCGGCGACATCATCGAAGGCCGCTACAAGTACATCCAGAAGATCGGCAAGGGCGCCTTCGGCACGGTCGTGCTCGTCGAGGATACCGTCGTCGACGACCGGCTGATCCTCAAGTTCCTGAATCCCAACGTCGCTTCCGACGAGGAAATGATGAAGCGTTTCGTGCACGAGCTCCGCTACTCGCGCAAGATCACGCACAAGAACGTCATCCGGATCTACGACTTCCTCTACATCGGCGGCGGCTACGCCATCTCGATGGAGTATTTCCCGTCGCATACGCTCGGCACCGAAATCGCCAACGAGAAGCCGATGGCGACCGACAAGGCCATGCGCTATGCAATCGACATCTGCACGGGCATGCACGTCGCGCACCAGCAGGGCATCATTCATCGCGATCTCAAGCCCGCGAACATTCTGATCGACGACACGGGCCTCTTGAAGATCGTGGACTTCGGCGTCGCCGCGGCAGCCAAGAGCGGGGATACGCAGCTGACGCGCACCGGTTACGTCATCGGCTCGCCGAAGTACATGGCGCCGGAGCAGATCCTCGGCAAGAAAGTCGACGAGCGCGCCGACATCTATAGTCTGGGTGTCATACTTTATGAGATGCTTGCGGGTCAGCCGCCCTACAGCCGGGGAGACCACATGGCCGTGATGTATCAGCACGTGCAGGGCAAAGCCGCCCCGTTAAGCGAGCAGAATGCCAACCTGCCGGCCGGCCTCGTGAAGATCGTCGAGCAGGCCATGGCGGTCGACAAGGCCAAGCGCTTCGAATCGATGGAAGATTTCCGCATCGCGCTCGAACGTACGATGGCCGCCCGCTAGGCCTCTGCATGGCGCGCATCGACGCATTCCTCAAGCTGGGACTCGCTCAAGGTTGCTCGGACGTTCACCTCGCGGTCGGCGTTCCGCCGATGCTGCGCCTCCACGGCGACCTCATGCCGATCAAGTTCCGCGATCTCGGCGACACCGAGCTCGAGGGATATGTCCTGGAGATCCTCACGGAGTCGCAGCAGCAGCGGTTCAAGTCGGGACAGGACGTCGACTTTTCCTATGTGAGCACCGACAGCGGCCGCTTTCGCGTCAATGTCTTTCGCAAGGCAACGGGCGTCGGCGCCACCTTCCGGAACATTCCGAACCAGATTCCGAGCCTCGAGCAGCTCTCGATGCCGGAGGTGATCAAGTCCTTCTGCGACCTGCACCAGGGAATGGTGCTCGTCACGGGCTCGACGGGCACCGGCAAGTCGACGACGCTGGCCGCGATGATCAATCACCTCAATACCACTCGCAGCCTGAACATCATCAGCCTCGAGGATCCGATCGAGTTCGTGCATCCGAGCAAGCGTTCGCAGGTCATCCAGCGCGAGCTCGGAACGCATATCCCGAGCTTCGCCGAAGGCGTCCGCGCCTCGCTGCGCGAGGATCCCGACGTCATCCTCGTCGGCGAAATGCGCGATGCCCAGACGATCACGATGGCAATGACGGCCGCGGAAACCGGACACCTCGTGCTCGGCACGCTGCACACGACGAGCGCGGTCAAGTCGATCGACCGGGTCATCGACGCGCTGCCGTCCGACCAGCGCGAGCAGACCAAGAGCTTCCTTTCGCACAGCCTCCACGCCGTGATCACGCAGAACCTCGTCAAGACACCTGACGGCCGCAGTCGCCGCGCGGTGCTCGAGATCATGGTCATGAACCGCGCAATCGCAAAACTGATCATGACGGAGCAAACGCACCAGATCCCGGCGCAGCTGCAGACAGGCAAGGCCGAAGGCATGCAGATGATGGATCAGGCGCTCCTCGACGCCATCACGGCGAAGCTCGTCGACCCCGATGACGCCTACCGCTATGCCAACGACCGCAAGAAATTCGAGCGCTTCGTCACCGATACGACAGTCCTGCCGAGCGGCATGTCCGTAGGCAAGGCGACCTGAGCGATGTCCCAGATCGACGCCTTCCTGAAGAGCATGAGCATGCGCAAGGGCTCCGACCTGCACGTCGTTGCCGGCGATCCGCCGCGCATGCGCGTCCACGGCGAGCTCATCACGCTCGCCAAGCAGAATCTCGACCCCGACGAGCTCCAGGGCGAGCTTTTCCGGCTCATGTCGCCGGCGCTCGTCGAGCAATTCAAGGCGCGCGACTCGGCCGATTTTGCGCACCACATCCCCGACGTCGCGCGCTTTCGTGTAAACGTATTCCGCCATCTGAACGGCATCGGCGCCGTGTTCCGGGGCATTCCCTCGCGCGCCCTGACGCTCGAGGATCTGAAGATGCCGCGCGTCCTGCGTACGCTGAGCTCGGCGAACCAGGGCCTCATTCTCGTCACGGGCAAGACCGGTTCCGGCAAGTCGACGACGCTCGCGGCGATGATCGACTCGATCAACCAGACCCTGCAGGGCCACATCATCACGATCGAGGATCCGATCGAGTTCCTGCATCAGCGCAAGTCCTGCCTCATCAGCCAGCGCGAGATCGGCGCGCACACCCAATCGTTCGCGAATGCCCTGCACTCGGCATTGCGCGAAGATCCCGACGTCATACTCGTCGGCGAGTTGCGTGACCTCGAGACCATGAGCATTGCCATGACGGCGGCGGAGATGGGCATTCTCGTCATGGGCACCCTGCACACCAATGGCGCCGCCCCTACGATCGACCGCGTCATCAATATTTTTCCGGCCGACAAGCAGGATCACGTCCGCAACATGCTCTCGACTTCGCTGCGCGGCGTGATCTCGCAGCAGCTTTGCCGCACCGCCGACGGCTCGGGCCGCGTCGCCGCGCTCGAGATCCTCGTGAATACGCCCGCGATCAGCAACCTGATCCGCCAGGGCAAGCTCGACCAGATGGAGAACAGCATCCAGTCCGGCGCCGCCGACGGCATGTGCACGATGGACGGCTCGCTGAAGCGGCTCATGGACTCGGGCACGATCTCGGGCGAGGAAGCCTACATGCAGGCGTTCGACAAGAAGAAGTTCGAGGAATTCAAGAACCTCGGCTGACGAGTTCGGCGCGCAGTCGCCGTCATCCGGCGGCGGTGGCGCACACCGATCTGGCACAATGAGGCCCCCGCCCAAGGAGCCCTGAGTGAGCCAGATCCGCCGCATTCTCGTTACCAGCGCCCTGCCCTACGCCAACAGCTCCCTGCACATCGGCCATCTCGTCGAATACGTGCAGACCGACGTCTGGGTGCGTTTCCAGCGCATGCGCGGGCACGACTGCGTCTACGTCTGCGCAAGCGACGCCCACGGCACGCCGACGATGCTGAGCGCCGAGAAACAGGGCATCGCGCCCGAGGCGCTGATCGCAGGCATCGTCGAGGAGCATCGTCGCGATTTCTCGGCTTTCGGCATCAGCGTCGACAACTACCTGTCGACCCATGCGCCGGAGAACAAGGAGCTGACCGAGGAGATCTACGCGCGCCTGCTCGCGGCCGGGCTCATCGACCGGCGCGAAATCAGTCAGGCATACGATGAACAGAAGCAGATGTTCCTGCCCGATCGCTATGTACGCGGCACTTGCCCCGTCTGCAAGACGCCCGACCAGAACGGCGACTCCTGCGGCAAGTGCGCGGCCACGTACTCGCCGCTCGACCTCATCGATCCGGTCTCGGTGATCTCCGGCACGAAGCCCGTCGCGCGCAAATCCGAGCACCTCTTTTTCCGGTTGAGCCGCTTCGCGGACGACCTCAGGACGTGGATTCCCGGACACATCGAGGAGTCCATGGCCCGCAAGCTCGAGGAATGGTTCGAGGCCGGCCTCGAGGACTGGGACATCTCCCGCGACAGCCCCTATTTCGGTTTCCCGATACCCGGCGAGCCGGGCAAGTACTTTTACGTCTGGTTCGACGCGCCGATCGGCTACCTGTCGAGCTTTCTGAATCTCTGCCGCAAGCGCGGGCTCGACTACGACAGCTACTGGGGTCCCGGGAGCGACGCCGAGGTCTACCATTTCATCGGCAAGGACATCGTCTACTTCCATGCACTGTTCTGGCCCGCCGTGCTCGCCGGCGCGGGCTACCGGCGTCCCTCGCGCATCGTTCCGCATGGCTTCCTGACGATCAACGGCGAGAAGATGTCGAAGAGCAAGGGGACCGGCATCACGATGGCCTCCTGCGCGAGACACCTCGAGCCCGACCTCCTGCGCTACTACTTCGCCTCGAAGCTCGGCCCCGGGGTCGACGACATCGACCTCAATTTCGACGACTTCGTCGCCCGGGTGAATTCCGATCTCGTCGGCAAGCTCGTCAACATCGCGAGCCGTTGCGCGGGCTTCGTGCACAAGCTCAATGGCGGCGTGCTCGGCACGGAGCTCTCCGATCCCGCGCTCTTCGCGGAATTCGCCGCCGCCGCGGACGAGATCGCCGCCGACTACGAGGCGCGCTGCAATTCGCGGGCGATACGCCGGATCATGGCGCTCGCCGATCGTGCCAATCAGGTGATCGATGAGCAGAAGCCCTGGCTCATGGCGAAGGATCCGGCGCAGAAGGCAGCCACGGTCGCCGTCTGCACGCTCGGCTTGAATCTTTTTCGCAGCCTGATAATTTGGCTCAAGCCGGTCATACCGGCGGTGGCCGGGCGTGCCGAGGCCTTCCTCGGCACTGGCGAGCTGACATGGAATTCAGCTCTGACGCCATTGCTCGGTCGCCCTATCGCGAGTTACGAGCCACTGCTCACGCGCGTCGAGCTGAAGGCCGTGGCAGCGATACTCAAGGAAGCCGCAGAGGGAGCGCCAGGCTTGACCGGGACCGCCGACAACGAAATCGAGCTCGAGACGTTTCTCAAGGTCGACCTGCGCGTCGCGGAGATCCGCGCGGCCGAGTATGTCGACGGAGCCGACAAGCTCCTGCGCCTCACCCTCGACGCCGGAGGCGGGACGCGGACCGTCTTCTCCGGAATCCGGAGCGCCTACGAGCCCAAGGCCCTGCTCGGACGCAAGGTCGTCCTCGTCGCCAATCTGAAGCCGCGCAAGATGCGCTTTGGCGTCTCCGAGGGGATGATCCTGGCGGCCGGCGACGGCACGGGAATCTTCCTGCTGGCACCCGATGACGGCGCAAAGCCCGGGATGCAGGTGCGCTAGGCATGGGAGAGCTCGGCCTCATCATCATTGCGGCGGCGCTGGTCAACAATTTCGTACTCGTGCAGTTTCTGGGGCTCTGCCCCTTCATGGGCGCCTCGCGTCGCATCGAGGGGGCCCTGGCTGTTGGCCTCGCGACGGGACTCGTGCTCACCATGGCTTCGGGCCTGGGCTACGTCATCGAGACGCTGATCCTCATCCCCTTCGGCCTCGAGTACCTGCGCCTCATCGCCTTCCTGCTCGTCATCGCCGCCGCGGTGCAGCTCGCGGACATACTCGTGCGCCGGTTCTCGCCGCTGTTGCACCGCGTGCTCGGCCTCTATGTTCCCCTGATCGCGAGCAACTGCGCCGTGCTCGGTGTCGCCCTGCTGAATTCCACGGCAAGCCGGAGCCTGCTCGCGTCGGTCTTCTATGGCGCCGGCGCCGCGCTCGGCTTCGGACTCGTATTGGGACTGCTCGCAGGGCTCCGCGAGCGGCTCGAGCTCGCGGACGTGCCAGCTCCGTTTCGCGGCAGTCCCATCGCGCTCATCGTCGCCGGAATCCTGTCGCTCGCCTTTCTCGGATTCGCCGGCTTCGCGAGACTCTGATGCTCAAGTTCACGACGCGGCGCGTCACCGGGGGTTTGCGCCTCCCGGCGAACAAGATCCGCTCGACCGAGAGGCCGATTCGCCGCGGCCTGATCCCGCCGCGGCTCGTCATCAGCACGCGCCAGCACCGCGGCCCGGCCGCGGTGCCCGTGGTCAGCGTCGGCGACGCCGTGCTCCGCGGAGCAACCCTCGCGCGAGCCGAGTCGCGCGCCGGCGCCGACGTGCACGCCCCGACTTCGGGCCGCGTCGTCGCGATCGAGCCGCGCGCCGTCCCGCTTGCAACCGGCGTGACCTCGGAGAGCTGCATCGTCATCGACACCGACGGACTCGACCGTCGCGCGACGCCGCCGGCGCCAATAGAGCTTGCGGCGACAACCGATGCGCAGCTCCGCCAGCTCACGCGGGCGGGCATCGTTGGGCTCGGCGGCGCCGTCTACCCCACCGCGGCCAAACTCCAGGCCGGGGCGCGCTGCGAGCTCCTGATCGTCAACGGCGCGGAGTGCGAGCCCTATATCAGTTGTGACGACATGCTCATGCGCGAGGACGCCGAGGCCGTCATTCGCGGCGCGGAAATCCTGCGCAGGATTTTCTCTGCGGAGCGCTGCGTCATCGCCGTCGAGCGCGACAAGTCCCTGGCGATCGACGCGATGACGCGGACGGCGGACCAGCTTGCCGTCCTGGGCGTCACGATCGCCGAGCTGCCGTCGATCTATCCGGCGGGCGGGGAACGGCAGCTCGTCGAGGTGCTGACGGGCGTCGAAGTGCCGAGCTCGCGCTACCCGGCTGAGTTCGGTTTTCTCTGCCAGAACGTCGGTACGGCCTGGGCAGTGCATAACTACTTCTCGACGGGAGAGCCGCTGACGACGCGCGTCGTGACAGTCACCGGTGAAGGCGTCGCCGAGCCCGGCAACGTCGACGCAATGATCGGCACGCCGATCGCCGATCTCGTCTCGGCCTGCGGCGGCTACCGGGCGAACCCGATACGCCTCATCCACGGCGGCAGCATGATGGGCTTCGCGCTGCCCGGGGATGGGCTGCCGGTCACGAAGGCGAGCAACTGCGTCATCGCCGGCGATCCGGCCGAGTTTTCCAGGGACGCGCGGGAATGGGCCTGCATCCGTTGCGGCGAGTGTTCGAACGTCTGCCCGGCGCGGCTGCTGCCCCAGGACCTGCTTCTCGCGGCCCGCGCCAGCGACCCGGCCGGCCTCGAGGCGCTCGCGCTCGACGAGTGCATCGAATGCGGCTGCTGCGACATCGTCTGTCCCAGCCACATTCCGTTGACCGAGATCTTCCGTCAGGCACGGCCCGTGCTGCGGCGCGATCGCGAGCAGAGGGCGATGGGCGAAGCTGAGGCCGGAGCAGAAGCCGAGGCAAAAGCCGGAACCGAAGCGGGGAACGATGGCCGCTGATCCGGTCGCTTTCGAGGTCGCGGCGGCCCCGCACACGCCGCCCAAGGCATCCGTCCCGGTGATGATGCGGCGCGTGCTCTATGCCCTCGTGCCCGCCGCTGCCTGCCATGCCTGGTTTTTTGGCTGGGGTCTCCTGATCAATTTCGCGATCGCCGCGGTCGCTGCGCTGCTCGCCGAGGCCGCCTTCCTCCGGCTCCGCGGCCGCACGACGCGCGAGGCCCTGCGTGACCTGAGTGCGCTCTTGACTGCCGCCCTGCTCGCCTTCTCGATCCCGCCGCTGGCGCCCTGGTGGGTGCCGGCCTTCGGCAGTGCCGCCGCAATCGTCCTCGGCAAGCAGATGTTCGGCGGCCTCGGCAAGAATCTCTTCAATCCCGCGATGGTCGGGTATGCGATCCTGCTCGTGTCCTTCCCGCTCGAGATGACGCAGTGGGTGCCGCCGCGCATGGGCGACATCGATTACACACGCCTGACCGCGCTCGAGCACCTCTCCTACACCGTCACCGGCGAGCTCCCCGCCGGGCAGAGCCTCGACGCGCTGACGCGCGCGACACCTCTCGATCTGGCGCGCGAAGGCGCACGCGCGGGCCGGAGCTTCAGCGACGTGCGCGCCAACTCGCTATTCGGCGAGATCGGCGGCCGGGGCTGGGAGTGGGTCAGCAACTTTCTGATCCTCGGCGGCCTCTATCTCATCTACGCCGGCATCATTCGCTGGCACATACCGATCTTCGTGCTCGCCGGCCTCCTGTTACCCGCGACCCTGCTCTATTTCATCGACGCAAGCCGCTTCGCGGGGCCGGCCTTCCATCTTTTCAGCGGCGGGACGGTGCTCGGGGCGTTCTTCATCGCGACGGACCCGGTGTCGGCCGCGGCGACGATCAAGGGCCGGATCTTCTACGGCGCCTGCATCGGCCTCCTGACCTACGCCATCCGCACCTGGGGCGGTTATCCCGATGCGATCGCCTTTGCCGTGCTGCTCATGAACGGCGCCGTGCCGCTGATCGACCGCTTTACACGGCCCAGGGTTTTCGGCCATGGCTGAGGCGCGGCCGATCGTGAGCCTGCTGGTCGTCACCGCGATCGCGGCGGGCTCGGCCGCCCTGGTCACGGGCAGCTGGGAGCTCAGCAAGGACCGCATCGCCGCGAATCAGCGCGCGCGGCTGCTCGAGAGTCTTTCGAGCGTGCTCGATCCCGCACTGATCGGGCGCGACCTCGACCCCGTCCTCATCGACGCCCAGGACCCCGATCTGCTCGGCAGCGAGGGCCCGGTCGATGTCTTCGTGCCCGTCGACGGCACGACTCCGCTCGCGGTGATCTTCGCGAGCGTGGCTCCCGACGGCTACAACGCGCCCATCAACCTGCTCATCGGCATCTCGGTCGCCACGGGCGAAGTCACCGGAGTCCGCGCCGTGTTCCACCGCGAGACGCCGGGCCTGGGCGACCAGATGGACATCGCCAAATCGGACTGGATCCTCCAGTTCGACGGCCGGAGCCTCAGCAATCCCGATATCACCGGCTGGGCCGTAACGCAGGATGAGGGCATGTTCGACTCGATCACCGGTGCCACGGTTACCGCGCGCGCCGTCGTGCGCGCCGTGCATGACACCCTGCGCTACTTCGAGCGGCATCGCGAAGAGATTCTCGCGCGGGCGCGCGAGGCCAGCCTCGCGCGTCAGGGCGAGGCGCCGCAATAATGGCTGCCTCCCCTCTGACGCTCCCGCCTGCCGGCGACTCCTGGGCCGCGGGTCTCTGGCGCGACAACCCGGCGCTCGCGCAATTGCTCGGCCTCTGCCCGCTGCTCGCGGTGACGACGAGTTTCGTCAACGGGCTCCTGCTCGGCCTCGCAACGGCGGCCGTGCTGCTGGTCAGCAGTATTTGCGTTTCGCTGCTCCGCAATCTGCTCGCGCCGGCGCTGCGGATTCCGCTCTTCGTGCTGATCGTCGCCGCGCTCGTGAGCGCGGTCGATTTCCTGACGCATGCCCTGTTCTTCGATCTGCATGAGGCTGTCGGCCTCTTCATCCCGCTGATCGCAACGAATTGCGCGATTCTCGCCCAGGCCGAAACCGTGGCCAGCAGACAGCCCGTCGGCCACTCGGCCCTGGCCGCAGTCGCGACCGGCGCGGGTTTCGCGGGGGTCCTCGTCGTCCTCGGTGCCCTGCGCGAAATCCTGGGCTCGGGAACGCTGTTCGCGGGCCTCGATCAGCTGTTCGGCCCCGCGGCCGAAAGCCTCGAGATGAGCTTCGGGCTGAACGGCGCGCTGATCGCCATCCTTCCGCCCGGGGCCTTCTTCGGGCTCGCCCTGCTCATCGCGCTCCGGAACGCCATCGCGGCCCGGGGCAACCGCCAGTGAATCCCGCCAAACGGGCGGCGATCTACGCCCGCCTCGCCAGCGCAAACCCGCATCCCACGACCGAGCTCGACTACGGCTCGCCGTTCGAGCTCCTCGTCTCCGTGATCCTGTCGGCACAGGCGACCGATGTCGGCGTCAACAAGGCGACCGCGCTGCTCTTTCCGGTCGCGAATACGCCCGAGGCGATCCTCGCGCTCGGCGAGACGGGCTTGAAGCGCTACATCCGGACGATCGGCCTTTTCAACAGCAAGGCCAGGCACATCATCGCGGCCTGCCGGATGCTGGTCGAACGGCACGGCGGGCAGGTGCCGGCGGATCGCGAGGCGCTCGAAGCCCTGCCCGGCGTCGGCCGCAAGACCGCCAACGTGATCCTCAACACCGCCTTCGGTCAGCCGACGATTGCGGTCGACACGCACATTTTCCGCGTCGCCAACCGCACCGGGCTCGCACCCGGCAAGAACGTCGTCGAAGTCGAGAAACGACTGCTGAAGTTCACGCCGGACGAGTACCAGCGCGATGCGCACCACTGGCTGATCCTGCACGGGCGCTACGTCTGCAAGGCGCGGAAGCCCTTGTGCCATCAGTGCGTGATCGCGGACCTCTGCGAATACCGTCGGAAGACGCGACCGAGAGCGCAACCCTGAGGGCACGATCGGGCGCGCGGCAGCGCTCAGCGACCGGAAATCGAGCCGTCAGCGCCCACGAAGAACACGTCGCTGCTCGTGTAGCGCTGACCTTCGCGCCAGGCGCGCACTTGCGTGAACAAGAGCGACAAGCCGCCCTCTCTCATGGCCCAATCCAGAGGCTGGATCTCGAAGCGCTCGAACTCCTCGGCCGGCCAGCCGAAGAAACCGAAAGCCGCCAGGGAGATCACCCGCGTCGCATCCGTCGCCGCGTAGCTGCCGTCAGGCTGGCGCACGAAGACGTAAACCAGCGTCTCGTTCTCGCGAGGCAGGGTGACGGCCACGGCGGCCTGGTCCTGCCGCCAGACGCCGCCCCTGAGCGCAGACCCGATTTCCGTCAAGGCCGTTCCTGACGGCATGATGGCCTGCGCTGCCACCACCAGCCGATCACCGCTTTCCGCCGCTGCGGCAGGCAGCTGCGCAACCAGGTCCGCCACAGTGATGACGCCGAGATTGCGCATGTCTTCGGCTGTGACCGTGACGGTGGAATCTGTCGTGATGAAATCCGGACGTGGACGTCGCGTGGACGGCGGATCGACGCAGGGATTGCAGAGCGACTGCTGCGCCAGGCCCGGGGAGGAGGCAAGTACCAGCAGCGAGGCGAAAAGGATGGTTCGCGGCATCAGGGATTCGTAACCGAGCCGTCGGGTCCGACGAGGTAGTAACCGGTTACAGCGTAGCGCTGGCCCTGCCGCCAGGCGCGCACCTCCACGTAGAGCAGCGACTGTCCATTGTCCGCGATGCGCCAGTCGACCGGCTCCGTCTCATAGCGCTCAAATTCGGCGAGCGGCCGGCCGAAGTAACCGGAAGCGGCATTCGCGACCGTGCTGCTCGCGTTCGTGGCCGCGTAGCTGCCGTCTCCCTGCAGGACGAAGACGTAGGTTCGGTATTCCGTTCCCTCGGGGATCGAGACCGCGACGGCGTTGAGATCCCGACGCCAGAGTCCGTCACGGAGCGCGGCCGACACGTCGGCATCCGTCATCTCGCGGGGCAACAATGGCCGCGCGGCGGACAGCAACGGGTCCTCGACGAGGACGAGGGCACGCCGGCTGTCCGAAAGCGTCAGGGTTCGCAACTGCGACGTCGCGGCGCCAAGGTCGAACACCCCGTCGAGACTTCGCGTCTCCATGTCCCGCAAGTCCCGTTGTACGGAGGGGCTGGGCGGATCGACGCAGGGATTGCACAGCGACTGCTGGGCCAGACCAGGGGAGGAAGCCAGAAGCGTCAGCGTGGGGATGATGATGGTTCGCATGGAGATCTCCGGCAAAGCCTGCACGATCCTGCGATGAACCTGGGCCGACTATAGCGCTGTCGGCACTGATTGTCAGACAGCGCTCAGGTCGGCGGGGTTTCCTCGCCGATCAGCGCGCAATTTCCATCCGGTCGAGCTCGCGCACGCTGTCCCCTGCCCCGCAGAACCCCCGAATCTCGACCTCGATGGCCGTGGGTGTTTCACTGAGAAGGACATAATTCAGCGGGCGGACGAGGTCGTCATACTTCTCGCGCTCACAGTCCGGCCCGCCGTAGCGATCGTCGGGGCGTTCCGCGGCGAGCGGCCCGCGCGGTCCGCCGCCGCCCGCAGTCGTCACGTAATGGACTCCCTCGCGCACGAGATACTCGAAGCCGTGCACATGGCCGCTGAAAACGATCACGGGAGTCGTCGCCGCGCGAAGCGCCGGCACGAAAAACTCCTGCACTTCCGGGCTGCCGACGGCACCGCGAACGATCGAGTTCGTGAAGGCCGGACGATGAAAGAACACGAGC
>Ga0315910_10002557_pt1 | contig 15873 bp, 9 predicted proteins | sample EdamamesoilMG_FD_204470 | JGI IMG/M metagenome (GOLD analysis project Ga0315910, IMG submission 204470) | Garden soil microbial communities collected in Santa Monica, California, United States - Edamame soil | ecosystem: Environmental > Terrestrial > Soil > Garden | place: USA: California... | reverse complement strand
ATCTCGGCCACGATCGACATGGCGCCGCGGAACGTCCCATCCCCGCCGATCACGAACAGGCAGCCGATGTCGAGCTCCTGCAGGCGGTCGACCATCTCGCCCGGGTCCTGGTTGCCGCGCGAGGTCCCGAGCATGGTGCCGCCCTCATGGTGGGCGTCGGCCACCACCGTCGGGGTGAGCCGCACGGGCCCGATCCCGTGTCGCCGCACCAGGCCCTCGTAGCCGTATCGAAACCCGAAGATCTGGCTCACGCCGTAACCGTGGTTGAGCTCGACCACCAACCCGCGCGTGACGTTGTTGAGGCCGGGGCACAGGCCCCCGCAGGTCACGATCCCGCAGCGCAGCTTCGAGGGGTCAAAGAACACCTTGTGGCGCGGGCCCGCGAGCTCGAAGCTCGGCACCGCTCCGAGGTCGTCCCGCTGATCGAGCACGTGTGAGCGGCGATCCTCGAGCAACACACGGTCGGCCTGGCCGACGTAGTGGATCGTCGCCTGCGCCAGGCGGTGCGCTAGCGGAGAAGGATACTTGCACTCGCCGAGGATACTGATTTCCAGATCCGCGGCGACCACGCGGCTCGCACGCTCGTGTACGGTGAGTCCTACCGACATTCCCGGAGTATTCGAGCCCGGGTGTTTCATGAGGCTTTCGGCCCCGTTGCGTGGCCGAATTCCTCGGCGCGAGTCGTCAATCGGATCGCCGCTCGTACCGGATCGTCACCTAGCGCTGCGCCGCGAGGTAAGCGTTCACCACCGCGGCGCACTCGCGCCCTTCGTTGATCGCCCAGACCACGAGGGACGCGCCGCGGCGGGCGTCGCCGCAGGCGAAGACGCGCGGCCGCGACGTCGCGTAGTGGTCGGCGCGCACGTTGCCGCGCTCGTCTTCCTGGATTGACGCTTGGCTGAGGCAGGCGTCTCGTTCGGGCCGCGTGAAGCCGATCGCGACCAGCACCAGGTCGGCCGAGAGCAGGCGCTCCGTGCCCGGCTCGGGATCCGAGCTGCCGGGAGCGAGGCGAGCGATGCGGACGCCGCTGACCCGCCCCGCGGCTCCGGTGAGCTCGAGCGTGCTCGCTTCCCACAAGCGCTGGCCACCTTCCTCGAGCGCGTAGGACGACACCTCGCGCCGGGGGGCGTTGGGCCAGCCCACAATCTCGCGCGGGCGGCTCCCGCGTGGGGCCGGGTATCGATCGAGCTGAGTGATGGATTTCGCCCCTTCGCGGTGCGCGTTGGCGATGCAGTCGGCCGCCGTGTCGCCGCCGCCGATCACCACCACGTGTTTGCCGCGCGCGGTGATCGAGCGCTCGTGGCGATCGACCTTCGCCTCTTCGCCGCGGGCGACGGCGCGGTTGCGGTCGTACAGGTATTCCATCGCCAGGTGCACGCCCTCGAGCTTCGAGCCGGGTACCTCGAGCTCGCGGTGCAGCCGCGCGCCCACGGCCAGCACCAGCGCGTCGTGCTCCAGCAGTAGTTGCTTCACGCTGACGTTCACGCCGACGTTGGCGTTGGTGACGAACTCGACGCCCTCTGCCTCCAGGATGGCCACGCGCCGGTCGATGACGTGCTTCTCGAGCTTGAAATCGGGGATGCCGAACCGGAGCAACCCACCCACGGCTTCGTCGCGCTCGTACACCACGGCGCGGTGCCCGGCGTAGTTGAGCTGTGCGGCGACCGCTAGCCCAGCCGGCCCCGAGCCGACGACCGCGACGCTCTGCCCGGTGCGCTGCGCGGGCGGCCGCGGCACGACCCAGCCCTCCCGGAAGGCGTTTTCGATGATCGACAGCTCGACGTGTTTGATCATCACCGGGTCGTCGTTGATCTCCAGCGTGCAGGCGGGCTCGCACGGTGCGGGGCAGGTGAAGCCGGTGAACTCGGGGAAGTTGTTGGTCGCGTGCAGGCGGTCGATCGCGTCCTGCAGGCGGCCCTGGTACACGAGCTCGTTCCACTCGGGGATGAGGTTGCCGAGTGGACAACCGCGGTGGCAGAACGGCACGCCGCACTGCATGCAGCGGCGCGCCTGCTCGCGCACGTTCGTGATCGGGAGCAGCCGGATCACCTCGTGGTAGTCGCGCACCCGCTCGACCGGGTTGCGGCGAGGATCGCCCGTGACGGCGCGTTGAACGGTCAAGAATCCGCGCGGGTCACCCATGTCAGGCGCTCACTTTCAGCGGCGCGGCGGCGACGCGGGTGGATTCCGGCGAGCCCGCTCGCGAAGCGAGCTCGGCCAGCACTTTCTTGTACGCCCTGGGCATGATCTTGGTGAAGCGACGGAGCTCGTGTTGCCACTCGGCGAGCAGGCGCGCGCCGAGCGGCGAGCCCGTGCGCTCGACGTGCTCGGTGACGAGAGCCTGGACGAGCGTGTGATCGTCCGCGGTCAGGTCCTCGAGGTCTACCAGCTCGAAGTTGCAGCGCTCTCCGAGCGCGCCGTCTGGATCGTACACGTAGGCCGCACCGCCGCTCATTCCGGCCGCGAAGTTATGACCGGTGGGGCCCAGGACCACCACGACGCCCCCCGTCATGTACTCGCAGCCATGATCGCCCACGCCCTCGACCACGGCGCTGGCGCCGGAGTTGCGCACGGCGAAGCGCTCGCCGCCGAGACCGCAGAAGAACGCGCGCCCGCTGGTGGCGCCGTACAACACGGTGTTGCCGACGATCACGTTCTTCTCGGGAGCAAAGCGCCCCTCCGCCGCCGGCCGCACGGCGAGCACGCCGCCCGAGAGGCCCTTGCCGACGTAGTCGTTGCCTTCGCCCGAGAGCGTCAGCTCGACGCCGTGGGCGAGCCAGGCACCGAAGCTTTGCCCGGCCGAGCCGGTCAGCGACAGCTTCAGCGTGCCTGCCGGCAATCCATCCGGGCCGTGCAGCGCGGCGATGCGCGACGACAGGAGCCCGCCGACGGCGCGATGGCGATTGCGTACGCCGTAGCCGAGCTCCAGCGTCTGACCGTGCTCGAGGGCGTCGGTCGCGTCTGCGATGATCTGGTGATCGAGCGCGTCCCCGAGCACCGGATCCGGGTCGCGCACCTTGCGACGCGCGCGATCGGGCGGGGCGACCGGCAGCGCCAGGACGTTCGACAGGTCGATGTAGCGGGCCTTGGGATGCTCGAGGTTGCTGTCGACCTCGAGCAGCTGCGTCTTGCCGATCAGGTCGGCGTAGCGCCGCACGCCCAGCGTGGCCATGATCTCGCGCGCTTCCTCCGCCACCATGAAAAAGTAGTTGATGACGTGCTCGGGGGTGCCCGTGAAGCGGCGGCGCAGCTCGGGATCTTGCGTGGCGATGCCCACGGGGCAGGTGTTCAAATGGCAGACGCGCATCATGATGCAACCGACAGCGACCAGCGGCGCCGTGGAGAAGCCGACCTCCTCGGCGCCGAGCAAGGCCGCGATGACCACGTCGCGCCCCGTCTTCATCTGGCCGTCGGCCTGCAGCGTCACCCGTGAGCGAAGGTCGTGGTGGACGAGCGTCTGCTGGACCTCGGCCAGGCCGAGCTCCCAGGGGATCCCCGCGTGTGAGATCGAGCTGAGTGGTGAGGAGCCGGTGCCACCCTCGTGGCCCGCGATCACGATGTGATCGGCGTTGGCCTTGGCGACGCCGGCCGCGACCGTGCCGACGCCGACCTCGGCCACGAGCTTGACCGAGATGCTCGCCTTCGGGTTGGCGCACCGGAGATCATAGATCAGCTGCTTCAGGTCCTCGATCGAGTAGATATCGTGGTGCGGCGGGGGGCTGATCAGCTCGACGCCCGGCGTCGAATGGCGAAAGCGCGCGATGAACGGGCTCACCTTGTGCCCCGGCAGCTGGCCGCCCTCGCCGGGCTTGGCGCCCTGCGCCACCTTGATTTGCAGCTGATCGGCGTGCACCAGATAGTGGATCGTGACGCCGAAGCGGGCCGACGCGACCTGTTTGATCGCCGAGCGCCGCTCGTCACCGAAGCGAGCGGCGTCCTCGCCGCCTTCGCCGGTGTTTGACTTGCCGCCGATCCGGTTCATGGCCACCGCCAGCGTCTCGTGCGACTCCGGGGAGATGGAGCCGAGGCTCATCGCTCCCGTCACGAAGCGCTTGACGATCTCGCGGGCGGGCTCGACCTCCTCCAGGGCGATCGGCGACTCGGCTTTCACGAAGCGCATCAGGCCCCGCAGGCTCGCCCGGCGCGCGGCGTCGTCGTTCATGGCCTTGGCAAAGCGCCGATAGGTGGTGCGCCCGTCTTGCCCCGGTTTGACCGCCGATTGGAGCAGGGGGATGGTCTCCGGGTTCCACATGTGCAGCTCGCCGGAGCGGCGCCAGGCATAGTTGCCGCCGCTCGGGAGCTGCTTCGGACGGCGGGCGGGCGTGACCTCGTGCCGCGCGGGACCCTTCGGATAGCCGCGTTCGTGACGCGCGATGGCCTCGCGCCCGAGCAGCTCCAACCCGACGCCTCGGATGCGCGAGGCCGTGCCCGTGAAGTACGGTTCGATCACGTCGCGATCGAGCCCGATCGCTTCGAACTGCTGAGCCCCCATGTAGGAGTGCAGCGTCGAGATGCCGATCTTTGACAAGATCTTGAGCAGCCCGTAGCCGATGCCGTCGATCACGCCTTGGCGCACCTCGGCGAGGTCGGGCGTGCCCGGCAGCTCGCCGCTCTCGCGCAGGCCCGCGATGCTCTCGAACAGCAGGTAGGGATTGACGGCGCCTGCCCCGTAGCCGAGCAGGCACGCGATGTGGTGCACCTCGCGCGGCTCGCCGCTCTCCACGATCAAACCCACCCGCAGACGCTGACCCTGCCGGACCAGGTGCTGGTGCACGGCTCCGACCGCCAACAGGGACGGGATCGGCACGCGCTCGGCCGTGACGCCGCGATCGGACAGGACGAGGATCGCCGCACCGGCTTCCACGGCGGCGTCGGCTTCTCCACACAACCGGTCGAGGGCGGCACGCAAGCCTCGCGGGCCGGCGCTGAGCGCCCAGGTTGCGTCGAGGGTGCGCGTCGGCAGGCGCGTCTGATCGGGATGGCGCAAGCGCGCGAGCTCCGCGTCCTCGAGCACCGGTTGCTCGAGGATCAGCTTCTTGCAGTGGTCCGGCGTCTCCGCCAGCAGGTTGAGCTCGGGCCCGAGCGCGGACTGCAGGCTCATCACGATCGCCTCGCGCACCGGATCGATCGCGGGGTTCGTCACTTGCGCGAAGCGCTGCTTGAAGTAGCCAAACAGGCTCGGTGCCTGGTCGGACAGGACGGCGAGAGGGATGTCGTTGCCCATCGAGCCGTTGGGTTCCTTGCCCTGGGCGGCGAGCGGCGCCACGAGCACCCGCAGGTCCTCCTCGGTGTAGCCGAACGCGAGCTGGCGCGTGCGCAGCGGCTCGGGCTCGGTGGGCGCGGAGGCGATCGCCTCGGGCAGATCGTCGAGGCGAACCGCCGAGGTCTCGTACCACTGCCCGTATGGCTTGCGATTGGCCACCTCGAGCTCGACCTCGCCGTCGGCGAAGACCGCGTGTCGCTCCAGGTCGACGACGAACAGCTTGCCCGGCTTCAGCCGGCCTTTGCGCGCCACCGTCGCTTCATCGACCACGAGGGTGCCGGCTTCGGAGGCGAGCAGGACCCAGCCGTCGTCCGTGACCACCCAGCGCCCCGGCCGCAGGCCGTTCCGGTCGAGCGTGGCACCGATCAGCCGCCCGTCGGTGAAGCTCACGCAAGCGGGGCCGTCCCACGGCTCCATGAAGCACGAATGAAAGCGATAGAAGTCGACGAGCTCCGGCGGCAGATCCTTGCGCCCCTGCCAGGCCTGCGGCACGAGCATCATGATGGCGTGGGGCAACGAGCGGCCCGCGCGAACCAGGAGCTCGAGCGCGTTGTCGAGCGTGGCCGAGTCGGAGCCCCGCGGGCGGAGGGCGGGCAACACCTTCTTCAGATCCGCGCCCAGGAGCTCGCTCTGGAGCTGCGCTTCGCGGGCGCGCATCCAGTTCACGTTGCCGGTCAGCGTGTTCACCTCTCCGTTGTGCGCGAGCAACCGGAAGGGGTGGGCGAGCCGCCAGTTGGGGAAGGTGTTGGTCGAGAAGCGCGAGTGCACGAGCGCGAGCGCCGACTCCATGCGCTCGTCCTTCAGGTCCGGGAAGAACTTGGGGACCTGGTTGGCCGCGAGCATGCCTTTGTACACGATCGTGCGCGACGAGCAGCTCGGGATGGTCAGGTCCTCGTTGGAGGCGATCTCTGCCGAGCGATGGATGACGTAGAGCTTGCGCTCGAAGGCGTCGTCGTCCGGCGCGTCGGCACCGGCACCGATGAACAGTTGTCGGATCACGGGGGCCGCCTCGCGCGCGACCCGCCCGATCTGCTCCGGGCGGACGGGGACGTCGCGCCAGCCGAGCGCCGCCTGGCCTTCGCCTTCGACGCGGGCGACGAGCAGCTGCTCGAGCTCCGCTCGGCGGCGTGGATCCTGAGGCAAGAAGCAGACGGCGACGCCGTACCGGCCCGCCTCCGGGAGCTCGAAGCCGCTCACGGCGCGCAGCAGGCGATCCGGCATTTGTGTGCAGATGCCGGCGCCGTCTCCGGTCGCGGAATCGGCGCCCTCGCCCCCGCGATGCTCCATGTTGCGCAGCGAGTGGAGCGCGCGCCGGATCGTCTCGTGCGCCGGCGTACCGCTCAAGCGGGCGACGAGCGCGACGCCGCAGCCGTCATGCTCGTTCGCCACATCGTAGAGGCCGTGGCTCACGTCCTCGGGAAAATCCGTGTTGCAGATTGGTTCGTTTGGCATGCCCACGACTCAGACTGGCAACTGCTTGTTTCCGGCGAGTAACGGCAGCGGGTGATGCGCGCTCACGCCTCGGCAACTTTCCGGTAACGCAGCACAATTATCTTCGGATCTCGATCGATCTAACCTCCGCGTGCTCGCGCTGCCAGCGTGGCAGGCGCCCACGTGGATTCGTGCACCCTCGCGCGTCGGGAGCTTCGGTATCCATGTTGAAAAAAGAAGCACCTCGGGTCGTCATCATTGGAGGCGGCTTCGGTGGCCTGGCCGCAGCGAAGGCGCTGGCCCGGGCGAATGTGGCCATCACGCTGATCGATCGCACCAATCACCATTTATTTCAGCCGCTGCTGTACCAGGTCGCCACGGCCGCGCTGGCGGCCCCCGACATATCGGCCCCGATCCGCAAGTTGCTGGCACGGCAGCCCAACGTGACGGTGTGGATGGCGAACGTCGACCGCATCGACGTCGAGCGGAAGCAGGTTCTGATCGACGAGCGGCGGGTCCCGTTCGACTACCTCATCCTCGCTACCGGCATGCGGCAGGCCTACTTCGGCCATGACGATTGGGCGAGCTTCGCGCCGGGTCTGAAGACGATCGGCGAAGCGCTCGACATTCGCCGCCGCATCCTGCGGGCGTTCGAGGCGGCGGAGCTCGAGCCGGACGCCGAGCAGCGGCGCGCCTGGACGACGTTTGTCGTGATCGGTGGAGGGCCGACGGGGGTGGAGCTCGCCGGCGCGCTGGCAGAGATCGCCGGGCGCACGCTGGCCAGCGATTTTCGCCGTTTCGATCCGCGTACGACGCGGGTCGTGCTGATCGAGGCTGGCAGCCGCATTTTGCCCACCTTCTCCGAACGGCTGTCGGCGCGCGCCCGGGAGCAGCTCGAGTCGCTCGGCATCGACGTGCGCCTGGGCGCGCCCGTGTCGACGGTGACGGAGGAGTTCGTGGACCTGGGCAGCGAGCGCATCCCGGCGCGCACGGTGTTGTGGGCAGCGGGGGTCCGCGCCAACCGGCTCGCGGCCGACCTCGGCGTGCCGATCGATCGCGCCGGTCGCATCTGGGTGGAGAACGATCTGTCCGTGCCCGATCGTCCGGAGATCTTCGTGGTGGGCGACTTGATCGCCAAGACACAGGACGGCAAACCTCTGCCGGGCGTCGCGCAGCTCGCCCTGCAGAGCGGCCACGTCGCGGCACAGAACGTCGCGCGACGCATCGCCGGCGCGCCGACGCACGCCTTCCAGTATGTCGATCGCGGAAGCATGGCGACGATCGGTCGCAACAAGGCGGTCGCTCAGATCGGACGCTTCGAGTGCTCGGGCGTCGTCGCGTGGTGGCTCTGGTTGCTCGTGCACGTGCTGGCGTTGGTGGACTACCGGCGCCGTTTCGCCGTGCTGGTCGAGTGGGCGTGGGCCTATTTCTCATGGCAACGCCGCTCGCGTGTCATCCTGGAGGTGCCGGTGGAGCCCGTCGATGCTCGCGCCTCGTCCTACAAGTCCGCCCGACCTTCGGGCGCCTTCCGCAGGCCGGGGGCTCCCGTGCAGCGGGCCTTGCACACCAGCCGTTGAGCTCGCGCGCGTGGATTCTGCTATAGGCGACGCATGTCGCGTTCGGTCGGTCTCGCTCCCGGGCGCGCGCGCCCGACGCGCGCGGAGCTCGACGCGGCGACGGGCCGGCGTGTCCCCGATCTGATCGCCGACGACCTGCGCGTGCTCTTCTGTGGCATCAACCCGAGCCTGTACTCGGCGGTCGTAGGTCACCATTTCGCGCGCCCCGGCAACCGCTTCTGGCCGACGCTCCACCGCGCGGGCTTCACGGAGAGGCAGCTCAGGCCGAGCGAGGAGGCCGAGCTGCTGGCTCGAGGCATCGGCATCACGAACGTCTTTCCGAGGGCCAGCGCGAGCGCCGAGTCCCTGTCCCCCGAAGACTATCGGGTGGGCAGCGCCGGCCTGCGCCGCAAGCTCGGCCGCTATCGCCCGCGCCTGCTGGCGTTCCTCGGCCTCGGCGCCTACCGCATCGCGGCGGGGCGGCCCGATGCGGTGGTTGGACCGCAGCCCGTGCCGTTTGCCGGCGTTCCGACCTGGGCCTTACCAAACCCGAGCGGGCTCAACGCGCACTACCAGCTCGCCGAGCTCGTCGAGTGCTACCGCGCCCTGGCGCGCGTGGCCCTGAGCGCCGAGCCGCGGCCATGAAGGCGAGCTACGACTGCACGCGCTGCGGAGCGTGCTGCTTCAATCCTCCCGAGAACGTGCGCGAAGGGTACGTCGACTACATCGAGGTCGCAGCCGGCGACGAGCTGCGGCGCAGGGCGGACCTGCTCCGCCGCTACGCGGTCGAGAAAGACGGTCAGCTGCACCTGCGTATCCTCGACGACCAGCGCTGCATTGCCTTGGCGGGAGGCCTCGGGCGGCGCGTCCGCTGCACCATCTACCACGTGCGGCCGTCACCTTGCCGTCGCGTGCAGGCCGGCAGCGAGCTCTGCGATCGCTATCGACGAGGCCTGGGTCTGGCCTAGCGGGGGCTCGGTCGCTGCGCCCCTGGCTCGGCAACTTGGCGCGGTACGCCAGGCGCACAGGCCAGGCTCAGTCGTCGCAGGTCGAGCCTTCCGACTGACGGCATTCGCGCGGTGAGTCGCAGCGATCTTCGATCAGGTCGCCGTTGTCGCAGCTGGTGAGGATGTCGCCGTCCTCTCCCTGGCAAGGATCTGCGAAGAAGAGCTCGCCGTCGTCACACACCACCAAGTCGTCGCCGCTGCAGAACGCGGGCCCAGGCGTGCAGACGCACTGGCCGGCGCCGCCGCAGACCAAACCTTGCGGGCAGGCATTCTGCAGCACCACGCCGTTCACGCACGAGACCTGGAGGCCATTGTTGCAGTCGCTGGCGCTGTTCAGCGGCGTGAAGCTCCGCCCGTCGTTGCAGCGCTGCAGGCTCCCGTTGGTGCAGATGTACTCGCCGATGTTGCAGGTGCGGCACAACCCCGTGGGGCCGTTGCAGCCCAGCGGGCAGAACGTCTCGGGGCCGAAGAAGTTGCCGCTGAGCGCGCAGACACGGCTCGATGCCAGATCCGGGGTGCACTCCTGGCGGCCCGGGAAGCAGAAATCGCAGCGCCGGCGCTCGGCGCTACAAAGGTCGGGGCGCAGGCAGGGGGGGCCGGCGAAGTCGAAGCCGGTGCGACCTGCATTGCACACCTGCAACTGGCTACCCCCGAAGCAGTCGTACTGATCGACGGCGCAGAGCGGCGGGTCGCAAGACACGTCGGCGGGGTCGAAGTCGTTGCACAGCTCGGCCGTCGCGCACTCCTCGCCAGAGGGGACGAACCCCGTCTGATCGTCGGCGCAGACCTGGACCTCGGCGCCGTTGCAGCTGCGCTCGCCCGGCTCGCACGGGGCCGGATCACACTGCCCGGCCCCCGCGTTGCAGAAGGCGGGCCCGATGCACGTGTCGGCGTCCACGTAGTCCGTCAGGTCCTCCCGACAGGCGCGCAGCACGCTGTCCTCGCACACGAAATCTCCGGACGCGCACGCGGGCGGCTGGCAACGCGGGGGCGACAAGGCGCGGCCGAGCTCACACAGCTCCGGGGTGCCGCACGCACCCAGCGGATCCCAGCCGGTGCGCCCGCGATTGCAGAGCTCGAGGCCCGCGTCCGAGCAGCGCGTGTCGCCGTCGTTGCACTCCGGCTCCTGACACGCGCACGCGGCGGGGTCCCCGCTGCACGCAGCCAGGCCGGCTTGGCAGAGCTCCTGAGTGCCACACGTCGAGCGCGGCGCCCAGCCGGCGAGCCCTTCCTGGCACTCCTCCAGCCGGCCCTCGTTGCAGCGCAGCTCGCCTGCTTCGCACGGCTCCACGAGGCAGCAGGGCGCGCCCTCGGGACACTCCGCGGGCTCCGTGGAGCAGTGCGCCGCGCTCTCGCACGCGGACAGATCGCTCCAACCCGTCAGGTCGGCGTTACACACGCGCGGCGTCGCGCCCGAGCACGAGACCTCACCCGCCTGGCAAGCGGCTTGCCTGCAGACCGGGCGCGGCCCAGACAAGCACAACGAAGGCGAGCCACAGTCAAACTGATTCAGCCAGCCACCGGGCGCACCGGGCTCGAAGCGAACGCACATCTGCAGCTGGCCTTCCTCGCTGCAGCGCACTTCGCCAAGCTCGCAGTCTGCCGTCACCACGCCGCCCGTGCCGGTGCCGTCCGGCGGCGTCGGCGCCGGTTGCAATGGCTCCTGCTGGACGTCGATGTCGCCCAGGACTTGCGCGCACGCCACCGCCAACACGGCGGCGAGCCCGAAACTCAGTCGCGCCCCGCGCCGCGCGCCTGCCGGGAACTGCCGTCGCGGTCCGCGCTGTTGCCGCATGAAATCGTTTGCAGTATCGCACGACCCTAGCCGTGCCGAAAGGATTTCGCCGGGCTCTGCTCGCGCGCGCGAATCGGTTCGCGGTGGGGCAGGGCGTCCCTCCTGCGCGCTCGAGCGTGGCGCCCCTTTTGGCGACGCGGGCTCGACCAGTCAACGTGACGGGTGTCGAGGATTGCCTGGCCGTGCCGACGCCTGCCGCGCAGACGCCGTCGAGCGGCGGAGTTGCATCGGCAACTCGGTTATTTTTGTCAGTTACTTTTGTCCCCGGCCGAGCTGTCTTCCTCGCCGCGTGTGCCGCGGCGCGGCGCACGCGCGCGGGTCCCGGCGGCCGGTCTTCGAGAGCGCGACGCGGCGTGCATGGCTCACGGCGGGTGTCCTCGCTCTATTTTTCCTCGTCGGGGCGCTCCAGCCGGCCGTGGAACGCGGCGCTCAGGGCGTGTTCGGCGGCGCTGCCGGAGGCGCAGGGGGCGAGGGCAAGCCTTCGGTCGTGATGAACGTCAAGGTCGTGGCGAAGCTCGCTCCGTCGAACGCCTCGGTCTCGCCCTTGGGGGTCTTGCGGGTGCCGGCGGTCGCGTCCTTGTGGCGCACGAGCAAGGCGTAGCCGCCTTTCCACGGAAGCCGGAAGCTGACCTTGCCCTCGGCGTCGGTCGTGCCCGATAGCGACCAGCCGGAGACAGCGACGAGCGTGACTTGCACCTTCGCGAGCGGCGCTCCGCGGTAGTAGACGCGAAAATCGCCGGTAGAGCTGGTCGGCACGACGTCGAGCGCGAGCTTCGGAGCTCGCGGTGACAGGTCGGCGACGTATCGGGCGGCGGGCGTCCAAGCCGTGCGCGTCTTCTTCGAGCCTTCCGTGCTCTCCATCATCGGATAGGCACGGTCCTCGACGATCAACGACTCCCCAGGAGCAGCACGGCCCGAGAGGCGGACCCCATCCTTCTCCTTCTCCACGCCGAGCGCTTTGTCACCGGCACGCGACACGAGCTGCGCCGAGACCTGTGTCAGCTTGTCCAGGTAGCCTGGAGAGGCCTCGTGAAGGTTGTCGCCGAACTCCCCAAAGTATAGCTTGCCACTCCGCGCATCTTGCTCGAGCCACACTTGGTGGGCTCGAGCCGAGGACGGCGCGCCGAGCGACAGCGCTCCCAGCAACAGGGCGCCGAGCGACAGTGAGCGCAAGGACAAAAAGCGCAGAGACAGTGAACCCAGGGGCAGCGAGCCGAGGGCACGGGCGACCGGGCGAAACGAGCGATTCATGGCTTCTCCTGGGTCCGAGGATATGATAACGATATCCAAAATCAACAGTGGCGTGAGCGCTGATCGCGCCCCGAGCCAGGCGTACAATGGCCGCGATGCTCGCTCGCTATCACATCGTGCGCGGTCGGCGCCCAGACGATGACCCGCTCCCGGCAGGAGTGCGACAGGATACGCGCAAGCACACGCGCCACGTGCTGCGCCCGACGGCGGAGCTGGTGCAGGGGCTGCTCGATGATCCGGGTTCGCACGAGCGCTTCGCGCGGGATTATCAAAAGCTGCTCGAGCAGCGATTTGTGAGCGAACGGTCGCGCTTTGACGAGCTCGCCGAGCAGGCGCGTCGAAGTGATGTGTACCTCGGCTGCAACTGTCCTACGGCGCGGCAGCCCGACGTGCGGCGCTGTCATACGGTGCTCGCTCTCGCATTCCTGCGCGAACGTTATCCTGATCTGGTCGTGCGCTTGCCGTGATCGCGGCGCGCTCCAGAAGCATGCAACGAACGCGCGACGGCTAGTCGACGAGCGGGAAAAAGCAAGATCGAAGCTGGCAAGCGGCTCCAGAAACATTCCAAATACCGTTCGGGCAGCGTTTTGGGGCTTGAGATATGAGGTGCAGTCATGTCAACCGTGTGCCCGCCGCTCTGGCTTGGCGCAATGGGTCATCGAGGTACGATCTCGTGTTTCCCACTGCGATCCGTCGGTGCTGCCCTGGGTTTGATTGCACCGGGTGAGCGAGGTTAAAAGCGATGCGAGAGATGCGACGTGTGGTGATCGTTGGCGGCGGCTTCGGCGGCCTCAATTGCGCGCGAGCTCTGTCGAGCCGACCGGACCTGACCGTCACGCTGATCGATCGTCGGAATTATCACCTGTTTCAGCCGCTGCTCTACCAGGTGGCCATGGCGGGCCTGAGCCCGGGCGACATCGCGTCGCCCATCCGTGGCCTGTTCAATGTGTCGAGCAACGTCGGTGTCGTGCAAGCCCAGGTCGACGCCGTGAACGCCGAGGCTCGCAAGGTGCTCACCAGCGTGGGCTCGTTCGATTACGACTACCTCGTGCTCGCGGCCGGCGCCCAGCACGCCTACTTCGGCAATGACGAGTGGGAAGAACATGCGCCCGGCCTGAAGACGCTGGAGCAGGCGACGGAGATTCGGCGCCGTGTGCTCAGCGCGTTCGAGCGAGCCGAGTTCGAGCGAGACGCGGCGCGGCGCCGAGCCCTGCTCACGTTCGTGGTGGTCGGCGGCGGGCCAACGGGGGTCGAGCTGGCGGGCGCCATCGGCGAGATGACGCGCTTCACGCTGGCCCGCGATTTCCGCAACATCGATCCCAAGCTGACGCGCATCGTGTTGATCGAGGCGGGACCGCGCATCCTGCCGAGCTTCGATCCTCAGCTCTCGAGCCGCGCCACCACCGAGCTGGAGCGCCTCGGCGTGCAGCTGTGGACCAACAGCGCCGTCACCCGCATCAACGCCGACGGCGTGTTCGTTGGCCAGGAGCACCTGGCGTCGACCTCGGTGATCTGGGCCGCGGGCGTGCAAGCGTCGCCGATCGGCAAGACATTGCACGGTGAGACTGATCGCTCCGGTCGCGTCATGGTGCGAGCCGACCTGAGCTTGCCGGGCTACCCGGAGGTGCTGGTCATCGGCGATCAGGCGCACTTCAAGGCGCCCTACATGGAGCGCCCTTTGCCCGGCGTCGCGTCCGTCGCGATCCAGCAAGGCAAGCACGCCGCCAAGATCATCTGCGCCGACCTGGACGGGCGACGGCGCACCGAGTTCCGCTATCTGGACAAGGGGCAGATGGCCACCATCGGCCGCCGTCGCGCGATCATGCAGAAAGGCGGGTTTCGCTCCGCTGGCGTCTTCGCGTGGCTGGTGTGGCTGCTCGTGCACATCTATTTCCTCAGTGGCTTCAAGAACCGCTTGTTCGTGCTCATGCAGTGGAGCTGGTCTTATCTGACCTTCGCGCGCGGCACCCGCCTGATCGTGGAGAAGGAGTGGCGCTCGTTCCAGAAGAAGCCGGAGCCAAAGCCCGCCGAAGCCCCCGCGCCAGCGTCTGCGCCTCTGCCGCCTGCTCCAAAGGTCGAGGCGGCGCCGCTGTCGCGCGCTCCCGAGAGCGTTCGTCCGCCGCCGCCCCAGCCGCTCGAAATCCCCGTGACCCCGGCGATCAAATCCGTGCCCCCGCCGGCGCCGGTCATCGTTCAGGAGCCGGTCACCCGCACCTGGCAAGCGCCGACGCCGACGGACGCCTGGGAAGAGCCGACCACGCTCTACCCGTCGCGAGACTGAGCCGCCGCCGCTTCGAACGGTGTCGTGGCCAGGCGTCCGCTGTCGAGCAGGCGGCCCAGGCTCGCCTCTTCGACGTGGCGCAAGCCCAGGCGCGTGCTGCCCTCGAGATCGGCGGCGGTGCGGGCCACGCGCAGGATCTTGACCCAGGCGCGCGCGCTCCAGCCGAGCTCGCTGGCCATCTGCTCGAGCCAACGGCGGGCGTCGCGCTCGAGGGGCGCGACGCCGTCGAGCTCGTCGAGCGAGAGCTCGGCGTTCGTACGACGGCGCGTGATGCGCGCGACGTAGCGCGCGTGCTGTCGCTCGCGCGCGGCGATGACGCGGGCGCGGACGCTCGCCGAAGACTCGCCGTCTGCCGCGCCCGACAGGGCTCGGACCTCGACGGGCAGGACCCGGACGTGCACATCGAGCCGATCGAGCAGAGGTCCCGAGAGCTTCTGATGGTAACGCGCGATCTGCTGCGGGGAACAGCGGCAGCGCTGCCGTGGATGACCGCGGTAGCCGCACGGGCACGCGTTCATGGCGGCCACCACCAGCGGGCGCGCCGGGAACGTCGCGCACGTGCGGGCGCGGGCGATGCAAACGATGCCATCCTCGAGCGGTTGCCGGAGGGCCTCGAGCGCAGCGCGGCGAAACTCCGCAAACTCGTCCATGAACAGCACGCCGTGGTGCGCGAGGCTCACTTCGCCGGGCCGTGGGCGCGAGCCACCGCCGACCAGGCCGGCCTCGCTGATCGAGTGGTGGGGCGCGCGAAACGGCCGGCTGTCGACGATGCCTTTTTCGATACGCAGGGCACCCGCGACGCTGTGAATGGCCGTCGCCTCGACGGCCTCTTCGAACGAGATGGGCGGCAGGATGGTCGGCAACAGCCGCGCGAGCAGCGTCTTGCCGCCGCCGGGTGGACCCAGAAAGAGCAGGTTGTGGTTGCCCGCGGCCGCGAGCTCGAGCGCGCGGCGTGGGCGTGCCTGGCCGCGCACGTGGCGCAGGTCGTCCACGCCATGGCTGGAGGTGTTGGGGGCGAACGGCGTCGGCGCCACCTCGGGTAAAGCTCGCTCGCCGCGCAGGTGCTGCACCACCTCGGCGAGCGAGCCGCCGTGCAGCACGCGGCCGCTGCGCAGCAGGCCAGCCTCGCCGGCGTTGGCGGTGGGCACGATCGCGCCGCGCAGCGCGCCACCCAGCAGGCCTCGGAGCTGGGGTAGCACGCCGCGCACGGCCTGCAGCGAGCCGTCGAGCGACAGCTCGCCCAGGACCAATAGATCCGCGAGCTGGTGCGCTGCGAAGCGGCCCACCGC
>Ga0315910_10002556_pt1 | contig 15887 bp, 15 predicted proteins | sample EdamamesoilMG_FD_204470 | JGI IMG/M metagenome (GOLD analysis project Ga0315910, IMG submission 204470) | Garden soil microbial communities collected in Santa Monica, California, United States - Edamame soil | ecosystem: Environmental > Terrestrial > Soil > Garden | place: USA: California... | reverse complement strand
TTTCCCCAGCCCCGACACCGGTTGCGGCGGATTACTCCGCCGGTCGCCCGCTTCTACGGGCGGTGTTCATGACATAGACATCACCTGCCTATCGTCGCTACCGAAATGACCAATCGCATCCACGCCCGGGACTGATACTCCCGGGCGTGGATAAATCTTATTCCCGCGACTTAGCGAGCGCAACCATTTTCTGAACGCTCGGCGGAGAATCGCTAGATTTCCAGTCCATGGTCTAGCGCAGACAGAAGCGTCTACGGAGTAACTGCCAGCCGGTACCGCTGTAAACCATGCTGTACAAGCCTTCCAAGGCCACTGTCTTGGCTGGACAGTGATGTAGAGGCCGCCGGATCCAGCAAACAGTTCATGACAAGTTCCTAACAGGTGTTTGGAAATGGTGCCGGTACCGCCAATTTCGAGCAGGTACCAGCCGTGCGGTACCGCCCGAGCTAAGGTACCGATGGCGAGCCATTCGCGGCCCAGCGCGGCCTACGCATTCGCTGCGCTCAAGAAACGGGGCCGGACCATGCCGACCCCGTTGCAGCGTCAACGCGCAGGAGAGTACGCGTCCGCTGCTGCGAGGATATTCGCGTGCCCCTCGCGGGCACGGCTATCGGGGGCAATCACGGACCCGATAGCTGGCCAGCTGATCGGTATCGCTCGCGACGATTGCTCAGGTCTCTTTCGTAGCGCTCGCGCTGCGCTGGCGTCATTTCCTCCACCCGTGTTGCTGTGGGCTGACCGTGCTTGCACGAGTCGCATAGGCGGACAGCTCGGCAATCGCGCGATAGGAAGCGTCGGCGGCATCTCAAACACGGTTGCCATCCCACGTGTCGGATGACTCGACCATCGTTTGGATCGACAACGGGCTCGCGGCGATTGGTTCCGTCGTCGGCCCAAGCTGGCGGATCGACAATCGCCTTTGCGAGAGGGGCGTACTCGTTCATCGGTACAGCCCTATCGCTTTGGCGTAGGCATACGCTGCACGCTGTTCCTCTGTCATCGGCTTGCGCTGCCGCTTAGTCGTCTCAACGTCTTGGAGGAACGCTCGCTCCTGGTCGGCGGTCATCGCTTCGGGCGCAGGCTCCCGGACGTGTGCTCCGCCGTGTGTGGTCATTGACCATTCCATGAGGTCGCGTTGGTGGGGTTCGGCTTGCGCCTCCCATTCCTCGATGGAAAGCCTGCGAGGCACCTGCATGACACCGCCCTTGGGAGCAGCTAGTGAGCCGCGCAGCTCAGCAAGCTGGCGGTACATGCTGTCGGTGACGCGGAGCCTCACGATGCGTTCAATTCGTCAATCAGCGCTTGCACCTCAAAGGAGAGACGACAAGCTTCCGGAGTGATCTGCGCCGTGACAATCGTGTCGCCGACGACCTTGAAGTACCGGATGCCTGCCTGCGCTGGGTCGAGCATGTCTAGCGCCAGAAGAATCGCGGCGGTGCGACCCTCGTGGTTCAGCCTCGTCGGGGCAGTGGCATCCTCGATGAGCTGATCGATATACCGCCGTCGTTCGGTTTCGATGGTGTCGTGCGTGGTCATTGATAAACGACGCCTCCGGGGATCGCGTGAATCGGCTTGGAAGTTTTCAATCGCCGCAATTCAGCAAGGAACGTTTCTAGGTCGCGCATGCCGATATGAGCGCTGACCATGTCGAGCACGATCTTGGCGGTGTCGGGATCGATCTGACCGGTAGCCACAGCCGTCAAAACCGCCTTCGACATTGCGGACGGTTCGGCGTCTACGTCCAGCTCAAACTCGACGGTAGGCGGTCGGGAGCGCAAGGGCGGTGAGATACGCGTCAGGACCAGCGACGCAGCCTGCATGTCGCCTTCGAGCGCTTTCGCCATAACCACACGCGCAACCTCGCTGCCTTGCTTCTCGAACTCAACCGCTACGACGTTGCGCTTGTTGCGGACGCCCGGTGCACGCCCGGCAGGGTTGCCGGAGATCCCAGGAACGAATCGGCCCTTGTCATCGCGCGGCTCCGCAGGCGGCACGTTCGGGTCGTCATTGACCCACGGCGGCTTGATTGGTATCTCAGCCATACCCTGTTGAGTGCAGCGATCTACAGGGACGGATGCTTGTCGCCAACGCGGTAGCCCTTGCGCTGGTCGCGCTGCGCTTTGCGCTCCTGCTGTCGCGCAGCTTTCTTCGCACGCTTGCGCTCAAGTGCCCGCTGGGCTGTTCGGTCGTTGCTCATGCGATCCTCCGTGTGACGTGCTGTTGTCTGCACCGAATCAGCAGCTATGCCGCTGTGGGCGAATCCATCTCCAGCGCGTCACGCGCCGCCTTGTCGCCCGCGTTGAGCTCGTCGATCAGGCCCCACATGGAACCCGGTCGAGCGTCCTCTGCCATGCCCATTGCCATCTCCACCTGCTTCCACAGGAGCGGGCTGCGCTGGTTCAATAGCTCGATGGCGCTGCGCGTCGCTTGAAGGCGTCGCATGTCGTCCGGGTTGCGGCTTTCGTTGTACCGGCGAACCAGCATCTTGTGCTCAGCTTCCCCGAGGCCGGTTAGGTAAGGCCCGACGCCCAGTACGGAGCTGAGCGCATCCTCGTCGCCGCGTTTGATCGCAGCATTGATGAACTTCATGCGCTCCTCGCTGCTGAGCGACCTGACATGAGCGCGTATCTCTTGATTGAGGACGCCGAGCGACCGTGCTTGCAACGGCTTGGATAGACTTTCCTCGATCTGCTCAGCAGCTTTGGTGAGATCGCGGGTGGCTGTGTCCACCGCACGAGTCATTGCCTCTTGCTTCTTCCTCGCGAGAGGCGCGATTGCGAGAAGCTTTTCCCACTGGTTCCAAACTTGGTTCTTCGACGCGGCTGCGCGTGCCTTGTCGATCGCTTCGAGTCCATGCCATATCGTTTCGAGTGCGTTGGTTGCCGAGCGGAGATACGGCTCGAACTCGGTGAATCCATCAATCGCTTTGACGGTATCGGGATGGAGGCCGATGGTCGGCGCGAATGCGGTGTTGCCAATGATGCCCGCTGCGACTGTCCTGGCTTTGAGGGGGTTATCTAATCTGCCGAGCGCGGTGCGTGGATTGCCCATTGCTGTTCTCCTGAATGTGCGTGTTGTGCTGGCTCTGGGCTGCAAAACGTAAGCGATCTCCGAAAACGCCTACAAAACTTTGTGCGTGTGCAATCGCTTAACGCATCTGAACGATTGGAGTGTTAGTCCAAGTGCCTGATGGCAGTGCTTTGATAAAGGGCCGACCGCGTGACAGTTTTCAAAAGTCGCCGTTGCCGCTTCTCGGAGATGCGTCCTAGCGTTGCCCCGTCGATCAACACACAGTAAGGAGACGCAAATGGAAATTCAGACGATGGGCAAGACGGAGCTTCGCGCAGCGTGCAAGGACGCCAAGATCAAGAACTACTCGAAGCTGACAGTTGCGGGCATGCGCGAAGCGTTGGCGCAGTTGACCACACCAGCGACGGAGAAGGCAGCGCAACCCCGCGTCGAGCGCGAGGAGCGAAACGGCGTGCGGAAACCAATCAAGGGCGTCTGCGCTGACGTTTGGGCCAAGTGCGCCGAGCTGCACGACGCGGGCACGCTGGATTCCAAGACGCTGCTCGCGTGGTCAGATAAGAAGGGCCTCAACCGGTCCAACACCAGCATCGAGCTGAGCGCCTTCCGGCGATTCCACGGGCTCAGCAAGCCGAGGAAGGCGGCAAGCTGACGCGCACCGTCCTTCACGACTCACAGCCCCGCTTCGGCGGGGCTTTTTTTGATCGTTCGATTCGCGTCGGATGCGATGTATAGTGTGAACAGAAACTATACACACCGTTCATCGACTTTTATGGCGACGCGCAAACCTCGTCCAGGGTCCCTTCCACTGCCTAAGGACGATTCATCGGACGCAGATGTAGCCGCGGACCCGTGGTGGAACGTAGCGCGGCGCAGCGGCTACACCATGACGGAGGAAGAACTACAGCCGTTGAAGGATGCCTTTGAAGCCGACCTGCTTCGCCGCGAGCGAGAGGCTGCGTTCTCCGGCTTGCAGCAAGCTCGCGCGAAGGCGGAGCAACTGAGCGGCGCGGTCCGCGATGCGGCTTTCGAGGATTGGATTCGCCGTTGCGTCGTCGATGCGGAAAGGCCAGACGAATGGACGCAAGCAAGAACGCTCTACGAAAACTATCTCGCTCACGCGCAGCGCTTTGGACGCACGCGCGATCAGCGTGCGCAGTCCGTCTTGGCGCTGGCGACGTTGACGCAATGGGGGCGCATGATGGCGACGCAGTTCACCAAGAAGCGGCGCGGTGCTGGGTGGTACTACCCGCTACGGTGCAAGCGCGGCGGGTAGTACGCACTGCGCGTTGGCGGGAACTTCGCCCGAGCATAGCTACCGATGAGCAGCCGATCACAGCCTGTGCCTGAGTACGTTGCCCCGGAAAGCGGCAATGCCGTTGCTACAGCCGGCACGGTATAGTCTCGTCGCGTGCAGATATTGAGGGCGGTCCATGGCGCAGATGTTCAAAGAAGAGAAGGGGTTCCCCGACAACACGCCAAGGAAGAACTTTGTATTCTTGGCGTATCCCTTCAACCCTCCTTTGCCTCTCGATGACTATCGTGCACTGACGGCTGAGCTTCAGAGGGAGATCCCGGTCCGTCTTTGGTATTTCCTCGACGAATTGACCACTGATGAACTCATGCGGAAAGTATGGAGGGCCATCCTGCGGAGCGACTTGTCAGCATTCGACATCTCCGGTGGCAATCCAAACGTCGCGTTCGAGCTGGGCTTAGCGGTAGCGGCAGAGAAGCCGTGCATTTCGCTATTGAGGACCGGCTCGGCGAATCCACTCGGTGGTGCAGACTTGGGCTATTCCGAACGTGCTGAGTACACATCACGCGAAACGTTGAAAGCTGTTCTGCTCAGGATTCTCACCAGCAAATCATCTGCCATGCGCACCGCGAACCGGCTTTCATATCAGCTCATTAGCGACGCGTTCCCATTCGATCGTGCGGAACTGGAGAAGCGTCTAATTCAAATAATGACCACGGTTTTCTTGAACAAACGCACGACTAGAAGCGCTGTTCGGAAGCAGCTTGAAAATAACGATGCACTCGCTGGCGCCGTGCTCAACGGACTGCGTGCGGAGGGCGTGCTACAGCCCGAGGGAAGTCGACGCCATGCGCGTTGGGTCTTTTCGCCCGGATGGTGCTATCACGATCACGAGGTAACGGGCGTCTAACGCGATCTACTAGCTATAGGCTGGCTGGTGGACACCTGGAGCGCTACCCTCGCGCTCAGTGCCAAGCACCGCGCGGCGATTGTGCTAGCAGCGACGCGGAACGAACATCCTGTGCCACTGGCGAGATTATTTGATTACCGCAAAATCGGGGTGAAACCCAGCAACCGCAAGGAATAATGCAGTAATCAATAATCTCGGTTACTCCCTTGCTCCCGTGTTGGCCGGGGTACCCCGAGCGAAGATTCATTCGTCGCCAGTACCGAGTAAGAGCCAATAGAGTAGTAGAGATTATTTATTATTTTTCCTTGTAAACCCCAAGCTGCTCACGGCTTCCAGCGGTAATCTCGCCGTATTAACGCGCATTACTCGCGCATGTGGTCAGTTCAATGGAATTCGTCCAGCGGACGGGCGATGCGGTAGCACTTCCCTCGGAACTGGTACTGCTCAACGACATCTTTCGCAAACAACTCGGTGATGTAGCCGCCGTCAACGAGAGCTTGGATGGTCTGCTTGAGCATCGCGTTAGCTCCAGCTTTGGGAGCCGTGAAGGCGGAAATCTGGTACGCCCGTTTCTGCAAGACGCTGTACGGCACGACTCCGTTCGTCAGCATGCCGCGAGGAACCCGGTAGCCGTTCGGCACGCCGCTGATGATCGCCTCGTAAATGATCGCCTTCAGCTTTTGCTGGCGCGTGCGGTCATCATTGCCAATATCCCCGCTCTGCAGGCGGTCGTGGAACATTCCAATGTCGCGCTGGATGATGCCTATTGCCCAGTCGGCCTGTGTTACTGCGATGACCGGTTGTAGATAGTTCTCTGCGACAGCTAGGAGGCTAGCGATGCGCAGCGCCTTTAACGCTCCGCGGTTGTACATCTGCCGGAGCGATTCGTTGTCGCCAGCATCGTCGATCTCTTGATCACAAAGCGCCTCGAAGTCATCGAAGCTTGCTTTCGCGCTCGGTGAAAGCTCGACGTTGATGAATTCGTTTCGGCTGAGTAGCGCCTGAGCGTGGACAGCGATTGGAACGAGCTGATTGATGAGGTCGTCGGATGGGTGGCCTAACCGCGACGGGTTCTTCGGCGGTCTTTTCCCGTCGTACTCAATGATCGTCAGGCGCGACATGAACCCGTTCGTCAGGAGGTCGCTGTTGATCCCTTCGTAGAAGTTCGCAGGCGTTGTCTCACCGATCATGCTGTATGCCGCGCCGCCGATAGCCTCGACATTGTTGTCCTGGTTGGAGTAGCGGATGCCGCCCGCCACATCTTGCGCACCCGACTTGGAGTGAAGTCGCATCATCACTTTTCGCAGACCGCTCATTGGTCCCGTCGGACTGTCATTCGCCATTGCCCTCAAAGTCTCTCCGAACTCGCTCATCACATGAACGAAGCAAGGATTTGCGGCGACTGCCTTCGTCAGCGCAGGCCCGGACGCCATATCGCTGAATTCTACGAAGGACGGGATAAGTGCTTTTCGGCTAACAGCGTTATGAAGCGCCGCTACACCGCTAGTCATGGCTTCCTTGCCGATTGCACTGCGAGCTACGAGGATCATGTACCCGTTGAGACCGGAATCGGAGACTTGCCACTGTCGTCCGCAAATGCCTGCTAAGAATCCGAGAGCGCCGACGATTGCAACCGCTCGCACCGGGCGAGGCGCGTTCTGATAGATAAATCCGGCGACTTCACCAGCGACACCGGGCGGCCAGTCATAGCTGTTGTCTTGCTGACCTCTCAGCGCCTCTCCTAAGCTGGGGATCATCGCCATGGCGGTTCTCCTGCCACCTTGGCGGTGCTTGTGATGTGTACTGCTCTCAAGCGGCAGGCGGTGTGATGGACACCTGCCGCTTTCCCATCTATCCAAATCATGTGTTCGCTCCCACTGGGCTGAACAGGTCGCAGATGAAACGGCGTACACCGCACGCTCATTGACGTGCGGCGCGGACGTTACGTCTGTTGCCAGGGGAACGGCTGTGCGCCGGGCTGGGCGGGTGCCACTCGATAGCGGTGGCTTTCAACCCAAGCGATCAGGTCGCTTTTCTTGTACACGACTAGCTTGTTGCCAAGCATCACGTAAGGCGGCCCATCAAGTTTGCGCGGACCTCTCCGGTCACGGGTGCGCCAGCTTTGGAGCGTGCCCGGCTTGAGACCGATGAACGCGGCTGCGTCTTCGGTATTGAGATACCCGTCGTTATCGTTCGGGTTCGGAATTACGGCAGACATGATTCCTCCTTAGAGGTTTCATTGACCGCCGGAGTCTCTGAGGACTCTATTTCGCCGCACGATTGCGGGTGGCTGCGAGGTGGGGGACGTTAACACACCTTTTCGCGGCGTGTTGGATAATTCCCAGCGGGGCTAGCCTGTTTCTCGCTGAGCAGGCAGGGGCAGCGAGACCACGTTGGCACCTGCTGCGATTTTGCCTTGCATCGTTACCCATGCCGCGATGGCCTCGATCGCGGCAGGCAGCGCCCTACGGTTGTTTGAGTAGTGGCGGCTATGGACATCATGTCCAACGTGATTGAGCACCATGCGCCGCACGTCGCTGTCGATCTTGCACTCAACCGCAATGTCCTCGCACGTCCGACGAAGGGAGTGCCGACCGGTCGGGGTACCAGCGATCCTCGAAATTTCATCCCAAGTCGCCGTCGAGGTGTCGGGCCAGATGTGCCCACGTTTGGACGGATACGCGAACACGTATCCCGTCGCATCCTTTGGCTTCCGTGCGGAGAGAATGTCGTGCAATGACGCGCTGATCGGCAGCGTCAGCTTCGCGTGAGTCTTGGTCAGCTCGGAGGCGAAGGTCATGGTCTTGGCGTCTAGATCGACGTTCGGCCACTCCAGCGTGGCCGACTCACGAGCACGTAGACCTGTGGTCAAGATCAGGCACGCCCAATCCGCTGCGGCGCTGTGCTTTGGATCAGAAGCAAGCTCGCGCAGCCTGTTCCAAACCGCACCGATCTTTTCGAGCGGTACACGATCCTCGCGTGCCTTCTCCGGATTGCGCTTGCGCAGTTCGTACATGAGCGTCACCGGGTTCTCCACGAATGCGGAGCTTCTGCCATTCTTGTCACGGTTCATCTTCTTGCCGTGGTTCCAGAGCGCTCTGAAATAGTCGAGACACAAGTTGGCTTGGATCGGCGCTCCGCGGTCTGTGATGGCCTTGTGCTTGTCGAGACACATCTGCCAAGACACATCAGCGATAGGCTCATCGAGCCACGTAGTCAAGTTCTTTTCGCAATGGCGACGATAGTCGGACTGAGTGGCAGGACGGAGCGGGCCGTGCTTGGTCCGGTGATGCTCGAGGAAGTGTTGGAGAACTTCTCTCAGCGTCGTGCGCTGGGCCTTCTTGATGGAGTCCTGACGAACAACCTCGGCCAAGTGCTCTTTCCGCTCGACGTTGGGATTCTTCCCGTCTGCCATCAAGTCGCGGTACCTGATGGCTTCGGCGCGGGCGCGAGTGACGTCCAGCATTACCGTCTTGTTGCCGACTTGGAGCTTTTTGCCGAACCGCCCGATTGTGACCACGGTGTCGGTCATCACGCCTGCGACACGGTGCTGGAATATGAAAGTCTTTGTCTTGCTCTTGGTTGAATAGCGGATGCCGAAGCCAGGCAGCTCCGTGTCCCACAGCACGTCGTAATCCTTCAGCTCGCCCTTGCGCTTGCCTGACTCGTATCGATTGCCACCACTGAACCTCCGCACCTTGTCATCATCGAGTGCTTCCCTTTGTGCCATGTCGCAACTCCTTACAGCGTGTTTACAGCGCTGGAGCTTACGAGAAGCACATACCAAAGCATAGCTGTGCATCGGACAAAAGATTAATCGAATCAGTGCCTTACTAGTACGTTACGGGCTAAGCATGGCTGCGCGTAGCAACGCATAGGGGAGGGCGACTAGGCTTAAAATCCGCTGGCCGATTTTTTGGCCGTGCCGGTTCGAGTCCGGCCCTGGGCACCAGCTACCTCCTGTAACAGATCCGTCATCTTTTCTTAAAGCTTTTGCAAAGAAGCGGTGTTGCACTCCCTGCCCGGAGTGCGAAACGACCGCTGATGAGCAAATCCCTGCTGCTCGTACACCCGGATGGCGCCGTTCGTCGCGACATCCGCGCCCTGCTGGCGACCGCCGACGTTGAGCTGTCCGAGGCCGGACAGCTCAGCCTGTTCGAGCTTGGCAATCCCGATCTCGCGCTGATCGCCTGGCGCGCCCTGAAGCAGCCTGCGGAATCGCTGCGATGGCTCAAGCAGAACGGTACAGCGCACAGTCTCCGGGTCATCGTTCTCTCGGACCGCCCGGACTATTCGGTCGCCATCCGCTCGCTCGAGTACGGCGCCGACGACTGCGTGGGCGTACCTCTGCAAGGTGACGAACTGCTCGTGCGCGTCAACGCCTGCCTGGGCCGGCCGCAATCTCCGCCTACGGAGCAGCGACTGACCGCCGGACCGATCGTGCTCGACCGCGGCAAACACAAGGTGTCGGTTTGCGATGAGGCTCTGAGTCTCGCTCCAACGGAATTTCGCCTGCTGGCCTTTCTGTTGGAAAACCAGGGCCGTGTCTTCAGTCGCGACGAACTATTGAGTCGAGCCTGGTCCAGTCATGTTCGGGCCGGCCACAGGACCGTCGACGTCCACGTTCGCCGCTTGCGCCAGCAACTCGAGCGCTACGGCTGCCAGGAGCTGATCCAGACCGTTCGCGGCTTCGGCTACCGCTTGCGCGCGGACTAGCGCAGCAGCTGCTGCCCGTAGTCGGTGCCTCGCGGTGTTTCTGAAATGTTTTCGTAACCTGGAAGACATAGAACTTCAAAGAACGGCGACTAATGTCCCTCACCCTGAATCAGGTGTTCCGGAGACATGTCCCCATGAAAACCATCCGCATTCTTGCCCTGTCGACGCTCGTGGCCGCCCTGGGCGCCTGTGAAAGCGGCGACATCGTCCTCTCGCCAACCGTTAACGGCACCGGCGGTGGCGGCGGGGGTGGCGGGGGCGGCGGCACGACGAATCCCTGCGCAAGCTACACGACGCCTTCAAACCAGACCTTCCAGGGCAGCGTCGATTCGAACGGAAACTGTTTCTATAACTCGCTCTTCGTGAGCGACACGCGGCCGATCACGGTCAGCGACATCACCTTCCCGGCCCTGGCGAGCGGCAAGTTCCATGTGTTCGAGGACAGCCTGTTCATCGGCGACGACGTCGATGCCAGCACGGCTGCGACCGGCCGGCGCATTCCGCAGGAGGGCGAAGGGACTCGCGTCACGATCGCGGCGGGCAGCACGATGGTGTTCTCGCAGCCTGACAGCTACGTGCGCATTGCGAGGGGATCACAGATTTTCGCCGAAGGCACGGCGGCTTCCCCGATCACATTCACCGCCGACGAGGACGCGATCCTGGCAACGGCGACGGAAAACAGCCGCGGCCTCTGGGGCGGCGTGCAGATCAACGGTAACGGCATGACCAACAAGTGTCACGACGGCACGCTCACGGGAAGCTCCGGCGCAGTCGTCCCGCTGCCCGCCAGCGATTTCCTGCCGACAGCCAACAATGTGCATCGGTGCCATGTCACTGCCGAAGGACGTCCGGCTACCTACGGCGGCGGCAACAACTCGGAAAACTCGGGTGTGCTGACCTATGTCGTCATCAAGTATGCCGGCTACGAGGTCGTCGACGGCAACGAGCTCAATGCGCTGACACTCAACGCCGTCGGCAGCGGCACGACGATCCATCATGTCGAGACCTATACCTCCCTCGACGATGGTTTCGAGCTGTTTGGCGGCGCTGTCAACATGGATCACATCGTCGCCGTCAATGCCGGCGATGATTCGATCGACTACTCCGAAGGCTATAACGGCGACATCCAGTACGCGATCGTGCTGCATACCTCGGGCGCCAATCGCTGTATCGAGGCGGACAACACGGGGGTCGGGCGTGGCGACGGCATCACGCCGACAACCAAGCTCCGCATCTCGAACATGACCTGCATGACGTCGAACATCGACCAGAACCAGGGCACGAGTCCGTCCGGGAAGGGCGACTCCGAGGGTGTGATCTTCCGCGAGGGTGCATTCTTCGAGATCTACAACTCGCTGATCACTTCCAACAACGTCTCGATGGGGAGCAACGAGTGCTTCCGCGTCGAGGATACCGAGGGACCGCAGACCATCGCCGCGATGAAGGCCGGCACCAGCAAGGCGAGCGGCAATCTGATCATGTGCTCGGAACCGTTGCGAGTGTCGATCGCCAATGCGGCCAACGCGCCGTTCACGAATACCGAGCTCGCCGCGTGGCTTGTGAACAATCCGGCAGTGCCTCCGAACACCAACATCAATAACGTCATCGTCCCGCACGCGACGTTCTCTCCCGGATTGAACATTCCGGGCATCGTCGTGGTCGGTGGAACCGGCACGCGCGGTTACCAGACTGCTGCGAGCCTCGTCGACTCCGGGGGCAATTCCGTATTCAATCAGGCCACTCAGCTGTTCGCCGCGGCGACACTGGGTAGCTTCTTCCAGACGCCGGCCTATCTCGGCGGCGCCAGCGCCTCCGACGACTGGCCGGCGGGTTGGACCGTTGGCCTCACCGGCACGCTGACTCCCTGAGCTCGAGAGACATGCAAGCACAGGCAGGGAAAGGGGAACGCAGCACTCCGCTGGCGCTCGCTATTGCGGCGGCACTCGCCGCCGGTTCGGCGTCCGCGCAGGACGATGCGGCCCCTGCGCCGACTGAGGGCGCTGTCGAGTCCGTGGTCGTCCTTGGCAGGCTCGTGGATGCACAAGAGTCGCTGACACTCGAGCGCTTCGAGGCACCCGTGTCGGCGGACTTTCTCGGCGCGGCCGTTATTTCTCGCGCCGGCGACTCGGATATCGCGGCGGCGCTGCGGCGCGTGCCCGGCATCACCCTCGTCGATGGCAAGTTCGTCTACGTGCGCGGCCTTGGCGAGCGCTACTCGAGCGTACTCGTCAACGGCGCCGCGGTGCCTTCGCCGGATCTGACGCGCAGTGTCGTGCCGCTCGACATCCTGCCGACCTCGATGGTCCAGTCGATCAAGATCCAGAAGTCCCCGTCGCCCGAAGCCACGGCGGCATTCGGCGGCGGCATGATCGATATCCGCACCAAGAACGTGCCCGACGGTCCTGTCGCGACGTTCGATTTCGGCTACGGATTCAATTCGACGAGCGATGACGAAGGTCTCTCGTCTCGGGCCGGGGGCTCTCCGCTGCCGCCGACATTGCAGAGCGCGATGGATACCTACCAGGGTGACATCAGTGTTTCCAACATCCTCTCGTACCTGCGCGCCACCGATCCCGTCGCGCCATTGAGCCAGGCAGAGTCCATCCACCAGGGCCTCATCGACAGCCTGGACCACAACGTGCGGATCCGCGATCAGGACCTCGATCCCGACGTCGGCTTCAAGCTCGCGCTCGGCAACGCCTGGTACTTCGGCAATGACGACGATGTGACGTTTGGCGTGCTCTTCAACGGCACCTACAACGAGAAGTGGCGGAACGCTGACCAGTACCGGGAGCTCGTTGGAAATCCGGAGACGAGCTTCAGTTTCGTCGAGCGGACCATCTACGAGGAGCGGGCGATCTCTTCGCTGCAGCTCGGCGTTGACTTCACGACGGATCATTCCGTGCAGTTGAGCAGCTACAGCATCCGGAACGATGAGGACGAGGCGGGCATCAGTCGCGGCTACGATGCCAACAACCAGTTCCCCGACCAGAACGTCAGCTACGTGACACGACTGCAGGAACGCGATCTGACGATCAATCAGATTTCCGGTTCGCATGCATTCATCGAGTCGCTGGATTTCATTGGGCGTCCGCTCGAGCGCTGGGGGATGCAGAACCTCACGTTCGACTGGATCTATTCCGACAGCTCGGCCGAAACCGACATCCCGAATGCGACTACATTTCAGGCCGGCGCCTTGCTCGACGCGGGTACAGGGCAGCAGCTGTCGACCGGTCTACTGCCGACCGCTACGGCAGGTCAGTTCCAGTTCCTCGAGCTCGACGATGAGCAGGAGAGCTTCGGCGGCGACCTCAAGCTGCCGCTCGATCTCGAAAACATGGTGCTGCAGCTGAGCGGCGGGTGGTGGGGCAGCCGCAAGAGCCGCGAGTACTCGCAGTATTTCGTTAACCTCAACGCGATCGGCGTGCAGGAGTCGTTGTTGAGCGGCAGTCCCGGTGACGTGCTCGAGGGCGGCAATGCAACGGTGGGCAACGGCTTCGACCTGTCGCTCGGCTCGAATTTCGGGACGGAGAGCTACCTGGCCGCGCAGAATGTCGACGCTGCCTATGGCAGCATCGATTTCGACTGGGACACCTGGCGGTTCATGGTCGGTGGACGCTGGGAAGACTACCAGCAGGCGGTGCTGCCGCTCGACCTGCTCGACTATACCGGTGTCAGCATCTTCAACCTCCAGGTCGCGCTGATGGATCCCAACCAGCGGCTGGCGATTCGCGAGGACAGTGTCTACGGTTCCGCGGCACTGACCTACAACGGCACCGGGGCACTCGGCTCCGCCGACTACCAGCTGCGCGCGAGCTACGGTGAGACCGTCGTTCGTCCCGATCTGCGCGAGGTCGCGGACGTCGTCTACATCGATCCAGAGCTCGGGATACGCGTCAAGGGCGCCCCGAGCCTGACTTCGTCACCGATCGAGAATTTCGAGATCAGGTCAGAGTTCTATTACGGTCGAGGCGACAATTTCACAATCTCGCTGTTCTACAAGGACATCGAGTCGCCGATCGAGCAGATCAACCAGGCCGGGCCGGACTCCGACATTGTCCTTAGTTTCGCCAATGCGCAAAGCGGCGAGGTGACAGGCCTCGAGATCGAGGGCCTGATGATCCTGCCGGCCGGATTATTCCTGTCGGGCAATATGACGATCAGCGAGTCCGAGGTTCTTCTCGATCCGGATGTTCCGACGATCGCGACACACCTCGAGCGGCCAATGACGGGCCACTCGGAGTGGGTTTTCAACTCGACGCTGGGTTGGGACTCAGACAACGGCATTCACGGCGCCTATCTGAATTTCAATTCGTTCGGCGAGCGCATCTGGTATGCCGGCACGGAAGGCAATGACGACGCTTACGAGCTGCCGTTCTATTCACTCGGCGTGGTCTACAAATACTTCCCGACCGACCACATGCAGCTAGAGTTCTCGCTCGACAATATCCTCGACGAGGATCGCGAGTTCGAGCAGCGGAATATCGAGGGTGATTTTGCGCGGGTTCTCGTTCAGGACGTCGGCGTGAGCTTCGGCGCGACCGTCGTCTGGACGTTCTAAGACAAGGGCCGCTTTAGCGGCCCGCCGTCGCACGCGGCAGACAAGCGGCCCAAAGGGCCGCGCCGTCGAGAGCGCACCTCGCTAGCGGACTACGCGCAGCGCGGCAGCGCGCGAGTCGTCCACGCCCTGCATGACCGCTGTATCCGCAAGCATCTGGTCGACGACCTCGGCTCCTGCGCGCGCCAGTCGATCGGCGAGCTCGACCTTGATCCGGTACGGTCCGATGCGGATGACGTCGCCGTCATTGATCGGCGCCACGCTCGCTGTCTCGCCATTGAGCAGAATGCCGTTCTCGCTGTTCAGGTCGGTGAGAGAGTAGCCGGAGGCCGACCTGAGAATCAGCGCGTGGTGCCGGCTCAGGTAGTCGCTGTCGAGGCAGAGGTCGTTCAAATCACTACGGCCGATCAGCAGCCGGTCGCGCAGCTCGACGCGACCGACGACGTCGCCATCGCGCGAGATCAGCAGCTGGCCTTGAGGCGCGCGGCTGGCACGAACGGCCAGAGTGCCGCGCCGGCGCTGCAGCTCGTCGAGCGCCTCACGAACGAGCGTCACGTCGACATGATTTTCGTTGTGCTTGCGCAGCAAGAGCAGGGCGATCTGGCAGAGGTGATCGACTGCCGTGAACGAGCCCCTGGTGCAGCGCGCGATCAGGCGGACGGCGGGCGGAGTGAACAGCTCATCGAGTCCGAAACGGCCGAGCCGCCAATTCAGGTACCAGCCGACTTCGCGATCGCTGAGCCAGGAAAGCACGGAGAGCGCGGGTGACGCGTGCGCGCGCAGGTGATCCGCCGCCGGCGAGCTGCCCTCGTCGAGATGCACGAGCACGAGCACGAGCTCAGGCAGAGGTCCTCGTGCGCCATTGCCCGCGGTCAATCGCTGCACCTCGGCGAAGGCCGCAGGCCCGAAAGTGTCGGCGTCGTCGATGACGACCAGCACGCGCTGGCCATGTGCCAGCCGCTCGCGAACGAAGACGTCGAGCATGCGGCGCATTTCGCGGCTGTCGAGGCCGTCGGCAGCAAGACCTGCCGAATGGAGCAGGCACTTGAGCACCGCGTTCTTGAATCGTTGCGGCCCTGGAACGGTGAGCACGACCCAGGACTCTGTTGATTTGCCGAGCTGGCGAAGCAGGGTCGAGCGACCGCTCGATTGGGGACCGACCAGGGCCCTGAGCGGTGTGTTCAGAACAAGCTGGCTCAGGGCCGACTCTTGTGCCGGCCCGAGCCAGAGCGCATCCGCCGTTGGTCGCGCAAATATCCGTGCGGGCGACAGCTCGCGCAGCACTGCGGCCGGCTGTTGATTCTTCACAGTTTTCAGTCGTTTGTTGTTGTTAAGTAGAATCCGACTCGGCACCGCGGAGTCTATGCGAAGCTGATTAGTTATGTAAACATCATTCGCGGAACAGTTTGTTACTCATTGTT
>Ga0315910_10002555_pt1 | contig 15890 bp, 16 predicted proteins | sample EdamamesoilMG_FD_204470 | JGI IMG/M metagenome (GOLD analysis project Ga0315910, IMG submission 204470) | Garden soil microbial communities collected in Santa Monica, California, United States - Edamame soil | ecosystem: Environmental > Terrestrial > Soil > Garden | place: USA: California... | reverse complement strand
GATCCGCGCGAAGCCGCGACCACGCTCGGGCCGGTGGTGCGCACCGCGGCGGCGGATTCGATTCGCGCGCAGATCGACGCCTCGGTGAAGGCGGGCGCCAAGCCCGTGATTGCCGAATCGGCGTTCACCAGGAGCGAGCGCGGCACGCCGTACCTTGCGCCGCAGGTGCTGCTGAACGTCGATCACCGCATGCCGATCATGCGCGAGGAAATCTTCGGGCCGGTCGCGGGCATCATGAAGGTCGGCTCCGACGATGAAGCCGTGGACCTCATGAACGACAGCGACTTCGGGCTCACCGCCGCGATCTGGACCGAAGACGAAGACGTCGCGCTTGCGCTCGGCCGGCGCGTCAGCACCGGGACCTGGTTCATGAACCGCTGCGATTACCTGGATCCCGCGCTGGCCTGGGTGGGCGTCAAGGATTCGGGCCGCGGCTGCACGCTGTCGGTCGTCGGATACGAACACCTCACGCGGCCGAAATCCTTCCACCTGCGGACAAAGACATGACCATTCCCATGAAGGGCAACTGGAACTACCCGACACGCGTGTGGACGGGGCCGGGCCGCATCGCGGAGCTGCCCAAGGCCTGCGAGGAACTGGGTATCGTGCGGCCGCTCATCGTCACGGACTCGGGCCTCAAGGATTCGCCGATGATCCGCCAGGCGTTGAGCCTCGTGCCGACGGCCAAACTATTCGCGGACGTACGCGGCAACCCGGTGGCCGCCAACGTCGAAGCGGGGCTCAAGGCGTACCGCGCGGGCGCGCATGATGGCGTGATCGCCTTCGGCGGCGGCTCGGGTCTCGATGCCGGCAAGGTCATCGCCTTCATGTCCGGCCAGACGCGCCCGTTGTGGGATTTCGAGGACATCGGCGACTGGTGGACGCGCGCGGATCCGAAGGGCATCGCGCCTGTCGTCGCGGTGCCCACCACCGCGGGCACCGGCAGCGAAGTGGGACGCGCGGGCGTCATCCTCAACGAGGAGACGCACCAGAAGAAGATCATCTTCCACCCGAAGATGATGCCCGGCATCGTGATCGCGGATCCCGAGCTCACCGTGGGCCTGCCGGCGAAGATCACGGCCGCCACCGGGTTCGATGCATTCGTGCATTGCTTCGAGGCCTTCTGCGCGCCGGGCTTCCATCCGCTGGCGGACGGCGTGGCGCTCGAGGGCATGCGGCTCATCAAGGCCTATCTACCGCGCGCCTGCAGGAACGGCGGCGATCTCGAGGCGCGGTCGCGCATGCTGGCCGCGGCCAGCATGGGCGCGACGGCCTTCCAGAAGGGCCTGGGCGCGGTGCACGCCATCGCGCACCCGGTGGGCTCATTCTTCGACACGCACCACGGGCTCACCAACGCAGTCATCACGCCGTACGTGATCGTGCACAACCGCGATGCGATCGCCGAACGCATGAAGGTGGTGGCGCGCGTCCTGGACCTGCCCAGGCCGGGCGTCGAAGGCGTGCTGGCCTGGGTGCTCGATTTCCGCAAGGAACTCGGCATTCCGCATTCGCTCGCCGACATCGGCGTGACCCTGCGCAACCCGGAGGAAATCGGCCGCGAGGCGGCCATGGATCCTTCGGCCGGCGGTAACCCGATTCCCGTGGACGCGGCGACCCTGGAGCGTATCTTTCGCTCGGCGGTGAAGGGCGATCTGTCGCTGAAGAGCTAAGGTGGTGAAGCCAATTCAATCGGTCGCGGTGGCGATCATTGCCAGCGTCACCATTGCCTCTGCTGCCGATGGGAATCATATTTCCTGGAATCAGGCAGGCGATTCAGCTTTACAGGTGGCGCTGGTCGACCTCGTAGGACCGGACGTCATCGACTGTGGACTCGTGGACTTGCGCAAGCGCAAGCCGAAGAGTGAGGCAAAGCGTGCGGCACTCGATTGCATCGCAAGTGCGGAGCAACGCCGATTGCCATTCAAGTTCGGAATCGCCAGGTTGTTCCTTGGGTCTATCGCTTACGAGGTATATGCCAGGTCGACGAAAGGCGAGTCCTGGCTGCTGGCCCATGGTCTGAATCTGGCGGAAAATGTGGTGCAGTCCTCAATGGAACGCTGCCTGTTCATTGACGTGAGTCCGCGCACGCTGCTCATCAGTGGCTCGGACTGTTCGCGGTTCAAGCTACTCAGCGAACAGCCTGCATGACGAAAATACTCGTGGTCGACGGCAATCAGGCCGAGCTGCGCGCCAAGCACGTTTCCATGGGTGGCAGCGACTCGGGCGACGGTTACGCCGCGACGCTGAAGCGCCTCGCGCCAGGGATCGAAACCGACATCGTGCGTCCGGCAGATGGCGAGCCCAAACTACCCGACGGTGTGGCGCTCGACGACTATGACGGCGTGGTGATCACCGGCTCGGCACTCAATGTCTACGACCATACGCCGTCGGTGAACCGGCAGGTCGACCTTGCGAAGGCAGTGTTCGCAACCGGCGTGCCGTGCTTCGGCAGCTGCTGGGGTCTGCAGGTGGGCGTCACTGCGGCGGGCGGCTCGGTCATGCGCAATCCGCGCGGGCGGGAGTTCGGCTTCGCGCGGCGCATTGCGCTCACCGACGAAGGCCGCCACCACCCGATGTTCGCGGGCAAACCGGACGTGTTCGAGGCGCTGACCGTGCACGTGGACAGCATCGCGAGCCTGCCGACCGGTGCGACGGTGCTGGCCGAGAACGACATGGGACTGCAGGCAGCGGAAATTCGCCTGCCAAATGGCGGCAGTTTCTGGGGCGTGCAGTATCACCCGGAGTACACCTGCGCGGAGCTCGCTGCCATGGCGCGGCGCTACGCGGATGCGCTGATCCGCGATGGACTGGTCGCCGACCGTGCAGAGGTGGAGGCACTCGCCGGCGATCTGACCGCCTTCGACGCCGATCCATCGAACGCGCGGCTCGCCTGGCGCTTCGGCGTCGGTCCGGCGATCACCGACCCCCGGATCAAGCTCGCCGAGCTCACCAACTGGCTGACGAGCCGCGTCCGTTGGCGGCCGCAGTAGTACGCGCGATCTTCCTGGCGTGTATCGCCGCGCTGGCGGCGGGTTGTGTCAGCAGCCTGCTGGCGCAGCGGATCGTCGCGCCGCCCAACAAGAGTGGCATCAAGCCGCTGTTCGCCGACTGGGAAGTGCTGAAGCACGCGCCGCAGGCCTTTGCCGCGACCTGGACGGTCGGCATGGACGCGCCTCCGGCCAGCATCGCGGTGGCGTCGGTGGAGCCGGGTGACTATGGGTTCGTGTATGAACTGCGACTCGAATACGCGGAGGGCGGGGCGCCAAAGGTCGCGTTCTTCAATTCGTACTTCCGGCCGGCGGAGGAGCGCATACCCGCCAGCGGACCTTCGCGCGGCACGATCCTGCTGCTGCACGGCTACCTGCAAAACCGCAATTACCTCACGCCCTGGGCCGTACGCCTGGCGCAAGCCGGCTACCGGTGCGTGCTCATGGACCTTCGCGGCCACGGCGCATCCACGGGTGCCCACATTTCCTTCGGCGCCTTCGAATCGCGCGACGTGTCGCGCGTGCTCGACGATCTCGGACGGCGCGGCTGGGATGTCAGCCAGGTTGGCATCCTCGGCGTTTCCTACGGGGCTTCAGTCGCGCTGGTGACGGCGGGCAACGATCCGCGCATCGCATCGGTGGTGGCCTTCGAACCATTTGCCTCGGCCGAGCGGGCCGTGCCGGAGTTGATGCGCTCCGCGTTCGCGGGCGAAGCGCGCGGCATCTCGGACAAACAGTTCGCGGCCGCGCACCTGAAGGAAGCCAGGATCGCGGGGTTCGCCTGGCCCGACGCGGACATCCCCGCGGCGCTCGCGCGCAGCCATGCGCCGGTGTTGTTCCTTCACGGCGAACAGGACACCTGGATCTCGCCCGCGCACAGCCGCGAGCTCGTGAAGCTCGCGCCGCGGGGCAGTCGCCTGGTGCTGGTGCCGCGCGAAACCCACATTTCACTTCCATTGCAGATCGAGCCATTCGCGCAGCAGGTCATCGACTGGTTCGATGCGGGATCGAGGGCGCACTGATCGGCCGTGTCACGCTGTTGCAACCTCCGACGACAATCATGCGCGTCAACGAGATCGGAGGTGCTTCTGCGAATTCTCCTCGTCACAGATGCCTGGGAACCGCAAGTGAACGGCGTGGTTCGCACGCTCAAGACCACCGCCCGGGAGCTCGCGTCGATGGGCCACGAAGTGCGCTTCCTCACGCCGCTCGAATTCCGCACGCTGCCGTGCCCGACCTATCCCGAGATCCGGCTTTCATTGTTCCCGCAATCCAGGGTGAACAGCACCATTCGCGAGTTCGACCCGGACGTGTTGCACATCGCCACCGAAGGTCCGCTCGGCATGGCGGCGCGGCGCTTCGCGCTGCACGACGACTTTCCGTTCACCACGGCCTATCACACGCGCTTTCCGGAATACGTTCATGCCCGCTTCCGGCTGCCGTTGTCGTGGAGCTACGCGTGGCTGCGGCGATTCCACCGGCCGTCGCGCGCCATCATGGCGCCGACCCAGGTGGTGGTCGACGATCTCGTCGCCAACGGTTTCTCGAACGTGCGGCTGTGGTCGCGCGGTGTCGACACCGACGTGTTCCGCCCGCAGGAGAGCCAACGCCTGCACAGCACGCCGCCAATCTTCCTGTACGTGGGCCGCGTGGCGGTGGAGAAGAACGTCGAGGCCTTCCTCGAACTCGACCTGCCGGGTTCCAAGTGGGTGGTGGGCACCGGGCCGGCGCTCGAGCGGATCCGCGAAAGATTCCCGGAGGCTAACTACCTGGGCGTGCTCGAACGCGAGGAGCTCGCCCAGGTTTATGCCGCGGCGGACGTGTTCGTATTCCCCAGCAGGACGGACACCTTCGGACTGGTGCTGCTCGAGGCCATGGCCTGCGGGCTGCCGGTCGCCGCTTACCCGGTCACGGGGCCGCGCGACGTCATCGGCAACTCGACCGCGGGTGTGTTGCACGAGGACTTGCGCATCGCCTGTCTCGAGGCGCTGAAGCTCCGGCGCGAGGACGCGCTCGCGCGTGCGCGCATGTTCAGCTGGCGCGCGGCCACCGAACAATTCTTCGGTCACCTGCATCCGCGCCGGCGCGATGCCGGTGCAGCGGCGCTCGCGTAGGCAAAATTACTCAGTCAGTCCAATAGGTTACGAGCGCCTGCACCGAAGCCGTGCCGTTCGCTGTCACGCTCGTCAGCGCCTGGGTCCATTCCCTTTCAGTTGCGGGGCGCGACAGCGCTCGGCCTATACTGCGGCCCGTTGATGCAGAAGAAGAATTAACGGGATCAGATCAACCGGTCTGTTCTCACTCAACGGGGAGTTACGCATGAGCACTGATTCGTCGGGCGGCGTTTCTTACAAGCAGGTCGGGGCGGACTACTTCGCCAAGCGCGGCCTGAAGCGATACGCCAAGGTCTGGTCTCTGTGGGCGCTGGGTGTCGGCGCCGTGATCTCGGGTCATTATTCGGGCTGGAACTTCGGCCTCGCCAACGGCTTCGGTTCGATGCTGGTGGCGCTGTTCATCATCGCCGCCATGTACTGGGGACTGATCTTCAGTCTCGCGGAGATGTCACCGGCCTTGCCGCACACCGGTGCGGCGTATTCCTTCGCGCGCAGCGCGATGGGACCCTGGGGTGGCATGTTCACCGGTCTCGCAGAGAGCATCGAGTACGTCCTGACGCCAGCCGTCATCGTGTTCTTCATCGGCTCGTACATGTCGGCAATCTTCGAAACGCCCGAGGCCTATCAGCCTGTCTGGTGGGCGGCGTCGTACCTGGTATTCCTGGCGCTCAACCTCTGGGGCGTGGAGCTGTCGTTCCGCGTGTCGGTGATCGTCACTCTGGGCGCGCTCGCGGTCCTGGCTATCTACTGGGTCAGCGCGATCCCGGCGATCGACTTCAACCACTGGGCGCTCAATATCGGTGTCGGCGAAGACGGCAAGGCGACGGAGCTGGCCGAGGGCAATGGCCCCTGGTTCCCGTTCGGATGGAAGGGCGTACTCGCGACGCTGCCATTCGCGGTGTGGCTGTTCCTGGCCATCGAACAGTTGCCGCTTGCGGCCGAAGAGTCGGCGGATCCCAAGAAGGACATGCCCAAGGGCCTGATCCTCGGCATGACCACGCTCATGGTGTCGGCGCTGCTGATCACCTTCCTCAACTCGAGCGTGGGCTCAACGGAAGAAGGCAAGATGCACGGCGCATTCTCTCTTGCCGCCTCTGGGGAACCTCTGCTCGACGGGTTTCGCGTGCTGTACGGTTCAGGTGCCGCCAAGACGCTGGCGTTCCTCGCGGTGATTGGTTTGATCGCGAGCTTCCACACCATCATCTACGCGTACGGCCGGCAGATCTACTCGCTGGCGCGCGCCGGCTATTACCTGCCGTTCATGTCGCTGACCAACCCCAAGAAGGTTCCGCACATGGCGCTGTACGCCGGCACCGCCCTGGGCTTCGCCACGATGCTCATCGTCTGGTTCGTGGCGCCAGATGACAAGCGCGGCGCGGTGATCGGCGGCACGTTGCTCAATATGGCGGTGTTCGGCGCGATGATCTCGTACGCCATGCAGGGCCTTTCGTTCATCCTGCTGCGCAAGAACATGCCCAACATCGTGCGGCCGTATCGCAGCCCGGTGGGCGTGTTCGGCGCCGTGGTCACCGTCGTGGTGGCGCTGGTGACGCTGTACTACCAGCTGCAGGACCCGGTGTATCGAGTAGGTGTCTATGCGGTGGCGGTTTTCTACGCCCTGGGCATCGTGTACTTCGCCGTTTATGGTCGCAACCAGCTCATCCTCTCGCCTGAAGAGGAGTTTGCGATGAGCAAGGGCGAAAAAGGACATGCCTGAGTCCATGCGCACGCCGGCCGGCGTGACGCGGTGATGTAGCAGGGGCGCGTCGCGCAAGCGGCGCGCCCCTTCTTCTTGGGGTCTAAAGGGTCTTTGGCTCGGGCACCGGGTGCGGCCCGAGACGTCCCACGATGGGTAGTTTGAGCGACAGGCTCTTGGGGTCGACGCCGAAGTTGAGTCCCAGCAGGTTGACCTCGAGACCTTCCTCGATTCCCGCGGCAATACCCACGACGCCGAACAGGCTGGCCTGCCCACCCGTGCCGCTGGGCGTGGTATGCACCGAACGCCAGCCGAGATAGTCCTTGCCGATGGCCGTGGGTGGCAGGTCCACGCGCAGCTCGGGCGCCTGCCGCACCAGGTACGCGGTGAAGGTGTTTGAGTTGGGCCCCGGCCAGACGTGGTAACGATCCGGATACGGATATTCCTTCACCGCAGCCTCGATGCGCTCGATGACCGCGTCGACTCCGGGCCCGCGCAGGTCACTCAACAACTCGGGGCGATTGCCGTACCAGTAGCCATCCGCCGGCCGGTTGCCCGTGACGATCGCGGTGCCATTGCGCTTCAGCCGCCAGCCGACGACTTCGTACACGGTGAATTTCGACGCGTGGGATTTCTTCACCGCGACCCAGGTGTGCACACCAAACCACCCACGCCAGCCCACGGCGCGCGCCGAGTAAACCTGCACGACGGCCTCGGGAGTCTGTCCCGGATCGGGCGCGAGGCCCGCGGGTTCGCGCGAGGCCGTGCGCCAGTCGGTGGCGGCGAGTTGCCCACTGAACGCGAGGTACGTCACAGCGAGCGGGAAATAGGCCAAAAACAAGGCAAATGTGACGCGTCGCCGCTTTTTTTCGACCATATGTCAGTGACCCCGCAAGGATCGGGGAGTTCCTCAGGAGTGTGCCGCAGGTCGCTGCGAAGCAGTGCTCAGCTTGAAAATCCCGCCGTTGCGGGCTCGGGGCGGCACTAATAAGTTGGTCCCATGGTGATGAATCCGGCCCACATCATCGTGTCCCTGCTGGCCGTGGCGCTTCTGTCCGCGGCTTCACCCGCGCGCGCCGATGATGATCTCGGTGAGCTCGTCGACCGCGAAGTACCCGTCCTCAAGGACGGCACGCGCATGGCGCTTGCCGACGTGGAACGCGCCATCCTCGCGGCCTGCGCCCGCGGAAAGTTTCGCGCCTCGGTGGTCGCACCGGGAATGATCAAGGCGCGCCGCACGCGCATCGGCAAGGACGTCGTGGTGATGATCCCGTTCACCGAGTCGGCGTATTCGATCCACTACGGGGCTCTCGAGCGCCTCGACGACAAGGTCAGTGAGCAGGTGACCGACCTCGCGGGCAACATCGAATCCGACCTGGATCGCGCGCTGGTGCGCTTCAAGAGCCTGCAGAAGCCGACGCGCCGCGCCAAGCGCATCAACCCGCGCTACGCGGCCTAGCTCCTCGCGGGCGCCCCGGCGAGCAGTCGCCGCCGCGGTTCACCGTTCTTCCAGCGCTCGCGCGACTGGCCCCAGGCATCCACCGCCGCGTTCTCGAACGGGAAGGGCATGTTCACGCGCCCCAGGTGGGACGATCCCAGCTTCTTCGCCACGCCTTGCGAGGCCACGTTGTCCACGTGCACGCAGTGGATGACCTTGCTCCAGCCGAGCACGTCGAAGGCATAGTCCATCGCCGCCGCCGCGCCTTCGCTGGCGTACCCCTTGCCCCAATGGGCGCGCGCGATTCCCCAGCCGACTTCGGGTTCCGGCCAGCCTTCGGGATTCCACGGCCCGAGACGGCCGACCCACTGGCCCGAGAACTTCTCGATCACGCTGAACATGGCGACGCCCGTCATGTGCCAGCAGCCGCACATCCCCATGAAGGTGCGCCAGGCCGTGGCGCGCACCTGGCGGCCGCCGATGAAGCGCGTGGCGATCTCGTCGTCCAGGAATTCCGCCCAGGCGTCGAAGTCCTCCATGCGCGGAGGACGCAGGATGAGCCGCGCGGTTTCGAGTCGCAGGGAGGCAAGGTCAGTCGCCATCTCATTCACCGGGTCTGAAGGCACGGAAGGAATGCGGCGCAATTGTAAACGCAGCAACCTTCGATGCGGCAGGGCGCCGTTGCTACAGCAAGGGCGCGATCGCGTCGATCAGGACCTCCGGATCGGCGCGCCGGCCATCGCGCCATTCGGACTCGAACTCCGCAATCTCGATGCCGAGCACCGGGCGGCGCGCGAGCTCGACCGCGCAGGCGCGCAGCTCGGCGAGTGTGAGCCCACCCGCGACCTCGTATTCGATCGGCACGAGCCCGGGCTCGAGCACGTCGCAATCCAGGTGCACGTACACCTCGCGCTGGCCGACCAGCTTGCCGAGGCGCGCCGCCAGGTCCGGGCCCGGTTCGAGCAAGGTCAGGACACCGCTCGTGATGAGCTGCTTCTCGTGCGGGTCCAGGTCACGCGCGCCGACCAGCACGACGTTGCCCATGGAAAGACCGCTGCCGAGCCCGCTGTCCCAGTGCCCCGCGGCGCCCGTGATGACCATGCCGCCGAGATAGGGCACGGCATTGGAGCTAGGCAGGTTCGAGTCGCCGTGCGCGTCGAACCACACCACGCAGGCCTGCCCGTGGTGGCGCACCACCGCGGGAATGGTGGCGAGGCCGGCCGCGCAGCGCCCGATGGTGCTGATGCAGCGCTCGCCGTTCGCCAGCAGCGGCGCCAGCGTGTCGGACAGCGCCCGCAAGTCGGTGCGCGCCGCGGAGAGCTGCTCGTCCCAGAGCGTGCTCGGAAGCGGCTCTCGTGCCGCGCCCACGACCTTGGGTTCGAGATTCAGTCTACGCGCGAGCGCATTGCCCAGCATGCGCGCGCCCGCGGTGCCGCGTGGATTCCGGTCGCCGGCGCGGCCCTGGTAGACGATGAGCGAGGTCGAAGGCATCGCATGAGAAGTTAGCCGGTTGGCGCGCCGAACGCTACTCGCAAGTGAGGCAGCGTCCCGCCGGTGCACCATGACCGGGCGGCAACGGCTCGTGCGGGTCGTGCTCGTGGACCGCGAACAGGCGTCGTTCGCCGCCGCGCCTAACAAAGACCATGGCGCCGCTGGCGCCTTCGCTGAGCCAGCCATCGCGTTCGAGTTGCGCCAGCCCGTCGGCGAAGGCGCGCCGCAGGTCGGTGCCGGGCGGCAGCTCGGTGGAATCGAGCACGTTGTGGAACATGTCGCGGAGCACGAGCCAGCGTGCGAGGCGCGAGGTGGCGAGAGGGTCGTATTTGCTGCGTTTGGTGGTCATGCGGGGAAAATAGCGACGCACGCCGGGCGGCGTCCATTCAGTAGTCCGTGTCGCAACAAGCTGTATGCAGCTCGAATCACTTGGGAGTTGAATCAGTTGCGGCGAATCGGCGAGAGTCTCCCTCATGAAACGGGGTCGCGGATGAATTCGGTACTCAAGATCGCGGGGCTCATCGCGGCCGGTTTCGTTGCGGTGCTGCTGGCCTTCTGGCTGATGCAATCACTCGCCGTATTGGTCGTCCCCACGGCGGTGGCCCTGGCCGGCGCGATCCTCATGCATCGCGCTCGAATCGGCGGCTGGGGCTCGCTGATCCTGCTTTGCCTGCTGCTGCCCGTGGGCGCGGTTGCGGGCATCGAGGCGCGAATGAAGGCTGCCGATGCCGCCGGATATGCCGGCATGTTCGAAGGCGGGATGGCGCTGGCGCTGGTGGTGCTAGTGGTGGGCCTGTTGATCCCGCTCGCGGCTTCCTTGTTCATGTTCGCGGCCCTGAAAGGGCTGCGGGCCAGCGAGAACTAGGTGATGGACGCGCCCACGCTGCAGACGAAGAATCTCGAGCTCGTGGCGAAGACGCGCGCGGAGACGCGCGCCTTCATCGACGCCATGCCGCCGGAATACCGCAAAGAGGTGTCGTCGGAATGGCTGGCACGGCTCGATGCTTCCGCGCACATCGACCCGTGGGTGCATGGCTTCGCGATCCGGCACCGCGCCAGCGGCGCGGTGATCGGCACCGCGGGATTCACGGGACCACCGGATGCGAACGGGGAGGTCGAGATCGCGTACGGAGTCGACACCGAACACCAGGGCAAGGGTTACGCCACCGAGTCCGCGGAAGCGTTGGTGCTATTCGCCTACGGCCACGAGTCGGTTCGACTGGTACGCGCCCACACCTTGCCCGAGGCGAATGCGTCCACGCACGTGCTCGCCAAGTGCGGCTTTCAGAAGGCAGGCGAGATCGTCGACCCGAACGACGGCGTCGTCTGGAGATGGGTGAGGCCGAGGGCGGGCTAACTCAGCCGGATCAGTCCCCGCTTGTGCGCCACGGCCACCGCCTCGGTGCGCGAGATGGCGTCGAGCTTGGCCAGGATGGCCTTGACGTGTGTCTTGGCCGTGCCCTCGGTGATCTCCAGGCGCCGCGCGATGTCCTTGTTCGAACGGCCCTCGGCGACCAGTTGCAGCACATCGAGCTCGCGCGAGGTGAGCGAGGGCTTGGACATGCGCTGCAGCGCCTTGGCGGCCACGCTCGACGAGGTGTACGGCCGGTCATCGGCGACGGCGCGGATGGCCGAGAGGATCTCGGTGCGCGGCGAATCCTTCAGTAGATAGCCCTTGGCGCCCTGGCTCAGGCTGCGGAAGATGTCTTCGTCGCCGTCGTAGGTCGTCATGATGAGCAGGCAGGCCTTGGGATGTTTCTCCAGCACCTTCTGCACGACAGTGGCGCCATCCATCTTGGGCATGCGCAGGTCGAGCACCATGACGTCCGGCAGGTGCTGCTCGTAGAGCTCGAGCGCCTCGGCTCCGTCGCCGGCCTCGGCCACGACCTTCATGTCGGGCTGCTGGTTCACGATGGCCGCGAGACCGTCGCGCACCACGGGATGGTCATCGGCGAGGATCACGTTGATCTTGCGCGTGGGTAGTTTGGCAACGGCGTTCATGTGAGTGGTATCAGGTGGCGGGACGGGGCAGGGTGACGACGACGCGGGTACCCGCGCCGGCGCCGCTTTCGATGCGGAACTGGCCGCCGATGGCGCCGGCCCGCTCGCGCATGTTGTTGAGGCCGTATCCCTGGCTGGCGTAGAGCTCGGGCATCAGCGTCATGCCGCGGCCATCGTCGATGACCGACAGCCGCCAGAGCGCCGCTTCCTCTTCCAGCAGGATGCGGATCGTGCCGGGGCGCGCGTGGCGCACGGCGTTGCTCACGGCTTCCTGCGCGATGCGCAGCAGTTCGTGCTGGCGTTCGGGGGCGAGTCCGTCACCGGTCAGCACGCCCTCGAAGCTGCAGGCCACGCGCCCGTCGACGGTGGAGCGGTCGGCGAGCTGCCGGAGCGCGAGCTCCAGCCCGACGCGGCGGGTCTGGTCCGGGCGCAGCGCCATGACCGAGCGGCGCGCCTCGGCGAGTCCGTCCTTGGCGAGATCGCGGATGCGCGTGAGGATGGCGGGCAAGGGAGACTCGCGCTTGCACTCGCGCATGGCTTCTTCGGCGGCGCCGAGCTGCATGAGGATGCCGGTGAAACCCTGCGCGAGGCCGTCGTGGATTTCCTGGCCGATCCGGTTGCGTTCGGCGAGAACCGCGGCGTTCTTGGCCGCCATGCCGAGCTTCTTGAGTCCGATGCACAACGTGACCTGGTGAGCGACGGCGAGCGCGAGCTCGGCGCGTTCGGCGTTGAGCGCGGTCGCCTGGCGGAACACCAGGCCGATGCAGCCCTTGCTGGTGCCGTCGCCGAAGGTCAGCGGCAATAGATAGGCGCTCTTGTGTCCCTCGCGTTCGTGCCAGTCGGCGACGCCGGGCCACAGCAGCTTGTCGAGCGGCTCGAGCGGGTAGAACACCGGCTCCTTGAATTCCTTGAGCACCTCGACAATACGGGTCTCTTCCGGCGTCGCAGTCACCTGGTAGGGCGGAGCGCCGGCCGCGCCGTTCTCCACGTGCACGAAGCAGCGCCAGTGATTGGCGGCGGGGTCGAAGCCGATGGCGTAGGCCGCGGCGGCATCCATCTGGCGCGTGGCGTCGAGCAGGATGTTCTGCACGAAATCCTGCGGATCCGGGTCGCGCGCCAGGCGCACGAGATTTTCGCGCAGCAGCGCATTGGCGCGGCCGAGCTGCGTGAGCCGCTCCTCGGCGGCGCGCTCGCGCTCGACGCGCACGGTTCCGAGCAGGCGTTCGCGATGCAGGGCGGCACCTACCAGCCCGGCGGCAATTTCCAGCGCCGAAACGATGGAGGAGTCGAACTCGCGCACGCGCTGCCAGTCGTCGAAGCCGATGGCGCCGACGTAGTCGCCGTCCACGAGAATCGGAACGATGGCCGAGGTGCGCGCCTGCTCGCTGGTGATGCTGACGCCGTCGTAGCCTTGCATGGCCTCCGGGCAGAACACCACGCTCTTGCCGGCCATCAGCATGGAACAGAACTGGTCGGCGCGCGGCTCCTTCCAGGTGCCGTCATCTTCGCCGTCGCAGTGGCACTGCACCGACTCGCTGATCCACTCGGCCTTGATCTTGAGCCACTTCTCGCCGTTGGGGCCGATCTCGGCGAAGGCCAATGCAGTACGGTCGACGTGCGCGGCCTCGCCCAGCAGGCGCAGGACCTCGGGCATGACCTTCATGGCGTCGGGCGCTTCGAGCAGCAGGCGGCTCGCCTGCGCCGAGGCCGCCAGCAGGCGTTCGCGCTGCTGCAGGTACTGGTGGTTGAGGACGCCCTCCGCCGCGGCGGCGAGGTCGATCGGGTTGATGCTCATGGTGGCTTACTTTACTCGCGGAAGCCCTTGATTGGCCTCTCTCTATCGGGATGGGGTACTGCCCATTCAACGACCGCCCGGCGCCTGATCAACCCCCCGCCTGCCAGCCGCCTCCCAGGGCCTTGTAGACGGCAATCAGGCTGGTGGCGGCCTCGGTGCGGCTGCGGGCCAGGCGGTCCTCGGATTCGAGCAGGGTGCGCTCGGCGTCGAGCACCTGCAGGAAGTCGCTGGCGCCATTTTCATAACGCACCCGGGCCAGGCTGGCCGCCGTGTTGCTGGCGCGCACCGCCGCTTCGTCATGGACCAGCTTGTCGCGCGCGCGCGCATGGGTGACCAGCGAATTCTCGGTCTCCTCGAGTGCGCGCAACACGGTCTGCTCGTAGTGCGCCAGCGCACCCTGCTGATGCGCCTTCGAGGCGGCGATGCGTGCCTGTACGTGGCCGAGGTCGAAGATGGCCCAGGAGATTCCGGGCGCGATCAGGTGCGCGTCCGTGCCGCTGTCTCCGAGCCCGCCCGAGCTCGCCGACACGTATCCGACGCTGCCGGTGAAGGTCACGCGCGGGAAGAGATCCGCCACGGCGATGCCGATGCGTGCCGTGGCGCCGGCGAGCTCGCGCTCGGCGACCTGGATGTCGGGCCGGCGACGCAACAGGCCCGCCGGATCGCCCACGGGCACCACGCCGGGCAGCGCGGGCAGATTCTGCGCGGGCGCGAGCTCGGCGCGCAGTGCGCCGGGTTCGCGACCCACCAGCACCGAGAGCCGATGAATGGAACGCGCCACGGCCGCCTCGAGCGGCGCGATGGTGCCGAGCGTGGTCGAGAGTTGTGCCTGCGCACGGGCCGTATCGAACTCGGTACCCGTGCCGCCTTCGAGTCGCGCATTGGCGAGATCGAGCGTCGCCTGCTGGTTGCCGACATTGCGGCGGGCCACGTCGAGCTGCTGCTGAAAGCCTCGCAGCTCGAAGTAACTGCGCGTGACTTCGGCCGTGACGATGACCAGCGTGTCGCGCCCGGCCGCCTCGGCGGCGCCCACTTCGGCGCTGGCGGCCTGCACGCCGCGACGCACGCGCCCGAAGAAATCGAGTTCCCAGAAGGCGTCGAAGCCTGCGTCGTAGTACTCCGTGCTGCGCGGCGCACCGGCGAGGGTCTGTTCACGAGAGACGCGCGTCTCGGTATAACCGCCACTGGCATTGATGCTGGGCGCGAGATCGAAGGCCGTGTCACGCCGCAGCGCGCGCACTTCGGCCACACGGGCGAGCGCGATACGCAGGTCGTGGTTGGACGCCAGTGCCTGGCCGACGAGCTTGTCGAGCTCGGCATCGCCGAAGCCCTGCCAGAATCCGGCCAGCGTCTTCTCGGTGGTGGCCGGATCGGCGGAGTAAGTCGGCCCGGCACCGTCGAACTTCTCCGCCGTCTTCTCTTCCGGCGCGTGGTAGTTTGGCCCGACGGCGCAGGCGCTCAGGATCGCGGCAGCCAGCGGCGTCACGATGAACCTCATCTTGTTAGACATGGGAAGGGACCTCGTCGGCACGGGGCGCCGGCAGCGCGGCCTTGTCCAGGCTCAGGCGGCGCATCAGTACGTAGAACACGGGAGTCAGCATCAGGCCGAACACGGTCACGCCGATCATTCCGGCGAACACCGCCGCGCCCATGGCGCGCCGCACTTCGTGTCCCGCGCCGTCGGCGAGCACCAGGGGCAGCACGCCCATGACGAACGCGATGGACGTCATCACGATGGGGCGCAGTCGCAGGCGCGCGGCTTCGAGCACGGCCGCGACGCGGTCGCGTCCCTGTTCCTCCAGGTGCCGCGCGAATTCCACGATCAGGATGGCGTTCTTGGACGCGAGGCCCACGAGCACCAGGAACCCGATCTGCGTGAAGATGTTGTTGTCGCCGCCCTGCAGGTAGATGCCCACCAGGCCGGAGAGCAGCGCCATCGGCACGATGAGAATGATCGCCAGCGGCAGCGTGAAGCTCTCGTACTGCGCCGCCAGCACCAGGAACACGAACAGCACGCACAGCGGGAACACCCACAGTGCCGCATCACCCGCGTCGATCTGCTGAAAGGCGAGGTCGGTCCACTCGTAACTCATGCCGGCCGGCAGGCTCTCGTCGAGGATCTTCGAGATCGCCGCCTGCGCCTGGCCCGAGCTGTGGCCCGGCGACGGACCGCCATTGATGTCGGCGCTGGCGTAGCCGTTGAAGCGTTCCACGATGTCCGGCCCGAAGGATTCCTTGACCGAAATCAACGAACCGAGGGGGACCATTTCTCCTGCGGCGTTGCGGGTCTTGAGTGGAAGAATGTCGTCCACCTGCGAACGGAACGGCGCATCCGCCAGCGCCACCACACGGTAAGTACGGCCAAATC
>Ga0315910_10002554_pt1 | contig 15892 bp, 12 predicted proteins | sample EdamamesoilMG_FD_204470 | JGI IMG/M metagenome (GOLD analysis project Ga0315910, IMG submission 204470) | Garden soil microbial communities collected in Santa Monica, California, United States - Edamame soil | ecosystem: Environmental > Terrestrial > Soil > Garden | place: USA: California... | reverse complement strand
TCCCGGCTCCACGCCCATCCATGGCCATCCACGTCGCGCTCCACCACAAGACCTCCTACCACTACGATCGCCCCGTGTTTCTCGGCCCGCAGGTCATCCGCCTGCGTCCCGCGCCGCACTGCCGCACGCCGATCCTGAGCTACGCGCTCAAGATCCAGCCCGAGGGCTTTTTTCTCAACTGGCAGCAGGACCCGCACGGCAACTTTCTCGCGCGCGTGGTCTACCCGGAGAAGGTGCCGTCGTTCACCGTCGAGGTCGACCTCGTGGCCGAGATGGCGGTGTTCAACCCCTTCGACTTCTTCCTCGAGCCGCAGGCGACGAAGTATCCGTTCACTTACGACGGGCCGCTCGCACACGACCTCCAGCCGTTCCTGCGCAAGGACGCGCTCACGCCGGCCTTCGAGAAGTACCTGGCCTCGATCGACCGCAAGCCGATGGTCACGATCGACTTCCTCGTCGCGCTGAACCAGCGCCTGTGGAACGACATCGGCTACATCATCCGCATGGAGCCGGGCGTGCAGACGCCCGAGGAGACGCTCACACGGACCAAGGGCTCGTGCCGCGACTCCGCCTGGCTGCTCGTGCAGCTGCTGCGCCACCTCGGCCTGGCCGCGCGCTTCGTCTCGGGCTACCTCATCCAGCTGCGGCCCGACCAGAAGTCGCTCGACGGCCCGAGCGGCAGCGAGGTTGACTTCACCGACCTGCACGCCTGGACCGAGGTCTTCCTGCCCGGCGCCGGCTGGGTCGGGCTCGACCCGACCTCGGGCCTGCTCGCGGGCGAGGGCCACATCCCGCTCGCCGCCTCGCCCGAGCCCTCGACCGCCGCGGCCATCACCGGCGGCGTGGAGAAATGCGAGACGAAGTTCGGCTTCGAGATGGCCGTGCGCCGCATCTACGAGTCGCCGCGCGTCACCCTGCCCTACACCGAGGAGCAGTGGGCCGCGATCGACCTGCTCGGCGACAAGATCGACGCCCGCCTGCGCGAGGGCGACGTGCGCCTGACCATGGGCGGCGAACCGACGTTCATCTCGATCGACGACATGGACGGCCCGGAGTGGAACACCATCGCGATGGGCCCGCACAAGCGCCGCCTCGCCGAGAATCTCGTCAAGCGCCTCTGGCAGCACTACGGCAAGGGCGGCTTCATCCACTACGGCCAGGGCAAGTGGTACCCGGGCGAGCAGCTGCCGCGCTGGGCATTTTCCTGCCTCTGGCGCAAGGATGGACAGGCCATCTGGAACAACCCGGAGCTGCTGGCCGACATCCAGCAGCAGGCCGGACGCACCGAGCGCGACGCCGAGCGCTTCATCGCCGTGCTCGCCGCCCAGCTCGGCCTCGGCGACACCTGGATCATGCCCGGCTACGAGGACGCCTGGTACTACCTCTGGAAGGAACGCCGCCTGCCGACCAACGTCGACCCGCTCAAGAACCACCTCGCCGATCCCGAGGAGCGCGCCCGCCTCGCCCGCGTCTTCGAGCAGGGCCTGGACAAGGTCGTCGGCTACACGCTGCCCCTCGAGCGCGCCTGGCGCGGCGACAACGCCCTCGGCTGGTCCTCCGGCCCGTGGTTCCTGCGGCCGGAGACGCTCTTTCTCATCCCGGGCGACTCGCCTATGGGCTTCCGCCTGCCGCTCGACTCCACGCCGTGGGTCGCGCCGACGGACTACCGCTTCGGTATCCAGCCGGACGTGACGATGGAGCTGCCGCCGCTGCCCGACCGCGCGGCGCTGGCCCGGCAGTATTTCCAGGCCACGGGCGAGGACGTGTCCGGCGGCGGCGCACTCGACCTGCGCAACTGGCCGTTCACCGGCCGCACCGGCGGCCAGGGCCGGCCCGGCGAGGGTCGCCGCGAGCTGCCCCAGCACCTGCGGCCACGCCCGCAGACCCTGCCGTCAGCCGATCGCCGGCCCGAGCCGCAGGAATCGGCCGCGTGGATCACGCGCACCGCGCTCTGCGTGCAGCCGCGCGAGGGCAATCTCTTCGTCTTCATGCCGCCAGTGACCGCGACCGAGGACTACCTCGACCTGCTCACCGCGATCGAGTCGACCGCCGCGCATCTCGACATGCCGGTGGTGATCGAGGGCTACCTGCCGCCACACGACCCGCGGCTCAACAGCATCAAGGTCACGCCCGATCCGGGCGTGATCGAGGTCAACATCCACCCGTCCGCCACCTGGCGCGAGCTGGCCGAGCGCACCGAGACGCTCTACTCGACCGCCCGCGAGTGCCGCCTAGGCACGGAAAAGTTCATGCTCGACGGCCGCCACACCGGCACGGGCGGCGGCAACCACATCGTGATCGGCGGCGAGCGCCCGTCCGACAGCCCGCTGCTGCGCCGGCCCGAGCTGCTCAAGAGCCTCGTGGCCTACTGGCATCAGCACCCGTCGCTCAGCTACCTCTTCTCCGGCCTGTTCATCGGCCCGACCTCGCAGGCCCCGCGCGTGGACGAGGCGCGCAACGACAGCGTCTACGAGCTCGAGGTCGCCTTCCGCGAGCTCGAGCGCTCGCGCCAGCTCGGGCCGACGCCGCCGTGGCTGGTCGACCGCATCTTCCGCAACATCCTCATCGACGTCACGGGCAACACCCACCGCGCCGAGTTCTGTATCGACAAACTGTATTCACCCGAGGGCGGCACCGGCCGCCTCGGCCTGCTCGAGCTGCGCGCCTTCGAGATGCCGCCGCACGCCCGCATGAGCCTCACGCAGCAGCTGCTCATGCGCGGCCTGATCAGCCGCTTCTGGGAGGAGCCCTACCAGCCCTCGCGCCTCGTGCGCTGGGGCACGGACCTGCACGACCGCTTCATGCTCCCGCACTACGTGCGGCAGGATTTCGCCGACGTCATCGGCGATCTCAAGCAATGGGGTCTGCCGTTCGACGAGGCGTGGTTTGCGCCGCACTTCGAGTTTCGTTTCCCGCTCTTCGGCCACACCAGCTATCGCGGCATGGAGATCGAGCTGCGCCACGCGCTCGAGCCCTGGCACGTCATGGGCGAGGAGCCGGGCGCCGGCGGCACGGTGCGTTTCGTCGACTCGTCCGTCGAGCGCCTCCAGGTGAAGACCACCGGCCTCGTCGGCGAGCGCTACATTCTCGCGTGCAATGGCGTGCGCGTGCCGCTCCAGCCCACCGGCGTCAACGGCGAGTTCGTCGCCGGCGTGCGCTACCGCGCCTGGCAGCCGCCGAGCTGCCTGCACCCGACCATCGGCGTGGACAGCCCGCTCACCTTCGACCTGATCGACTCGTGGAACCGCCGCGCCGTCGGCGGTTGTACCTATCACGTGTCCCACCCGGGCGGACGCAGCTACGCGACCTTCCCGGTCAACGCCTACGAGGCCGAGAGCCGACGGCTCGCGAGGTTCTTCCCGTTCGGCCATTCGCCCGGCAGGGTCCTCGAGACGATGCCGCGCGAGGTCGCGCCCGAGCTGCCGCACACGCTCGACCTGCGCGATCCCGCCCGCGTGATGCGCTGACGCTCCGGTCAGGGACTCACCGGAGCGGGCAGGCCCTTCTCCCGCGCGACCGCGAGCACGCGGGCCGCGGGCAGGAGGACCGAGGTGGGCGGCATGCCGCCGCTCCCGCCCACGCGCACGCCCAGCCCGAGCATCGCGCCGTTCGCGTCGACGACGGGCGAGCCGGCGGACTGCGACGTCACGAAGAGGTAGGCCCCCGACGGCGCGCGCCCGGTGATCGCTGAAAGCCGTGCGATCGCGCAGTGCTCGAACGCCGCGGGCGCACGGGTGACGTCCATGTATTCGGAAAATACCGTCACGGTCGGATCGGCGATGCTCGCGAGCGCGGGCAGCCCGGCCGACGCGGCGGCCTCGGCCGGCGCGAAGAAGATCAGGTCGTCGGGCTCGGACGTGGCCGACACACTCGCCTCGATCCAGGCGCCGCCCTCGACGAGGATCTGCACGCGCGTGTAGACGGTCGCGCTGAACTCCACGCCCTCGCGCGGCGGCAGGGTTTTCACCGGGTCGAAGATCGTGAGCGACGAAGCGATCACACCCGGAGCGACGACCGTGGCGGGGCCCTCGAGGTCGAACTGCCGCGGCGGCTGGATCACGCCGCGCACCCGCACTTGCGGAAACGCCGCGAGCTTCACCATGACCACGCTGCGCTCGACCGCAGGACGGATGCGCGCGAACGCCGCGTGCGCCGGCTCCTCGCCGCGCGCGAGGCCGGCGAGAGAAAGCAGGCCCGCGACGAGGCCGACGGTGAGGATGCGGATCGGGACGACGCCGTGAGTCTGGTGCATGGCACCCCGAGTCTTCCGGGTCGCCTCCCCAAAGTCCAACGGGTACTCTCCACCCATGAGCCGTGGCCGCCACCCGCCGGACCAACGATGAAGAACATTCAGTGACGTGCTCGTGTACACCCTTGGCTCGCGGCACCTCCATCCGTTCTAGTGGTCCTTTTATCCGCAGAGATGCCTCGTTCCATGACTACCAGCACCCTCGTTTCCACCACCGTGCCGTCCGTGCGCTTCGGCGCGACCCACGGCTATCGCTTCGACGGCGATACCGTCGAACTCAACGCCACCTTCCACGTCACACAGCGCTCCGCGCACGATCGCTCCTGGGCGCTCCAGCTCTGGGCCTGCCCGAGCGTGCCGGCGCGCAGCGACGACCTCGTCGGCCACCTCGTGGCCGAGGCGCCGCTGCCGCCGATCGCGGAGATCGCCGGCGAGGCCGAGGCGTTCACCGTCACGGCAGCCGCGCAGCCGCCGGCCGGCGACCGCGACCACTCCATGGTCCTCGTGCTCGCCGCGCGCCGCGGCGGCGGCGACTTCGACGAGGTGCACGACGTCACGTCGTTTCCCGCGCGCGAGCGTTTCCTCCTGCCCCGCCTCGCCGGCCCGGTGACGTATCGTGTCGGCGGTGATCGCGTGCGCGTCGAGGTCGCGGCGATCGAAAACCCGCGCGACGTCTCAAATGCCTCCGGCACCCTCTCGCTGGAACTCTGGGCCCTGCCGGCCCCGTATTCAGGCGCCAACTTCCGCGGCGCCCCGCTCGCCGGAGCCGTCCTCGGCACCCTCGCCGGTCAGGCGCGCTGGGAAAAACTCGAGCTCGAACTCGCCTACACGCCCCCGCCGTCCGGCGCGACGCATGTCGTGGTGATGCTGCGTGAGTGGACGGGCGCGGGCTATACCACGCGCGATTTCGCCAGCCTCGGCGTGATCGGCGCCGCCGCACCGATCGCACCCGCGCCCGCCGCGCCCGCGGTGACCCCGCCCGCGGTCGCCGCGACGCCCGCACCGGCCCCGGCCGCCAAACCCGCCGCGCCGGCCCCGGCTCTCCAGGCCGTGCCCACGCCGAAGCCGCCGGAAAAATCCGCCGCTCCCGTCGTCGCGACGACAAAGACGTCCGCAGGGCGCACGTCCGGAAAGATCTCGGTCAACACCGCCACGCTCGACGAGCTGGCCGCCGTCAAGGGCCTGCCGCGCGCCGTGGCCGAGCGCATCGTGCGCGACCGGCCGTTCACCTCCATCGACGACATCGTGAAGGTGAAGGGCATGGGCGAGAAACTCCTCGCCAAGATCCGCAGCCAGCTGGCGCTCTGAGCCGGCGCGCGGTCCCCGGGCGCGCGCTTTCGGATTGGAGGCGGGGCGGCGGATGTCGGATGGTGGGCGGCGGACGGATGTCTCGTCCGTCGCACGCCGAATCTCTCCCGCCACATGCCCCCGTCGCCGCCTCCGCCCGCCCAGCTCCAGGGCGTCCTCGAGCGCATCATCTTTTTCAACGAGGAGAATCACTTCACGATCGCGGAGTTTCGCCCGGACGAGGGCGCCGCGAAGGTCACGATCGTGGGCACGCTGCCCGGCGTGCAATGCGGTGAGACCCTCGTGCTCGCCGGCGAGTGGACGCGACATCCCGCCCACGGCGACCAGTTCAAGGTCGCGTCGTTCAGCTCGGAGCTGCCGTCGACGGTGTACGGCATCCGCAAATACCTCGGCAGCGGACTGGTCCACGGCATCGGCAAGGCCTACGCCAAAAAGATCGTCGACCGCTTCGGCACCGACACGCTGCGCGTGATCTCCGAGGAATCGGCGCTCCTGCGCGACGTCCCGGGCATCGGCCCGCAGCGCGCCGCCCGCATCAAGAAAGCCTGGGACGAGCAGCGCGCGCTGCGCGAGGTGATGATCTTCATGCAGACCTACGGCGCGACCGTGGGCCAGTGCCTCCGCCTGGTGAAACGCTACGGCAATGAGGCCAAGGCGATCCTCCAGCGCGAGCCCTACCGCGTGGCGCGCGAGATCGACGGCATCGGGTTCAAGACCGCCGACCGGATCGCGATCAACCTCGGCTTCGCCAACGACAGCCCGCCGCGGCTCGACGCGGGCATCCTCTTCGCCCTCGACGAACTTCAGGAGGAGGGGCACACCGCCTACCCCGAGGCCGACCTCGTCACCTACGCGACCGAGCTGCTCCAGACCTCGATCGAGCACGTGCGCGGCCGCCTCGCCGCGCTGCTCGAGCGGCGCGAGCTGGTGCGTTTCACGCCGCGTCAGGAGATTCCGGATGCGGAGCCGCCCGGCGTGTTCATGCTGCCGGCGCTCGACCGCGCCGAGGGCCGGATCGCGGCCGTGATCGAGCGGCTGCTCAAGACCCCGTCCTGCCTGCCGCCGATCAAGATCGATGCGGCCGTGCAGTGGGCGCAGGACAAGGCCGGATTCACCTTCGGCCCGGAGCAGGGCGAGGCCGTGCGGCGCGCGCTCGCGAGCAAGGTCTTCGTGCTCACCGGCGGCCCGGGCACGGGCAAGACCACGATCCTGCGCGCGCTCGTCGAGATCTTGCGCGCGAAGAAGGCGCGCGTGCACCTCGCCGCCCCCACCGGCCGCGCGGCGCAGCGGCTGGCGGAGTCGACCGGCGGCTACGCGCAGACGATCCACCGCCTGCTCAAGTTCGACGCCGAGAAGGGCGGCTTCACCGTCAACGCCGACCATCCGCTCGCGACCGACTTCCTCGTCGTCGACGAGGCCTCGATGCTCGACGCGCGCCTTGGCGCGGCGCTTTTCCAGGCCGTGCCGTCGGGCGCGCACCTCGTGCTCGTGGGCGACAGCGACCAGCTGCCCAGCGTCGGCGCCGGACAGGTGCTGCTCGACCTGATCCGCAGCCAGGCTGTGCCGGTCGTCAGGCTCAACGCCATCTACCGCCAGAAATCCTGGAGCCTGATCGTCAACGTCGCGCACGCCATCAACCGCGGCGAGACGCAGCTCCCGCCCGCGGTCGAGGATCCCTGGCAGATCGACCCGTCGCACGACATGGCCTTCGTGCAGGCGCGCACGCCGGACGAATGCCTCGCGCAGGTGCTCGCGCTCGTCACGCGCGTGCTGCCGGAGAAGTTTCACCTCGACCCGCGCGAGGACGCGCAGGTGCTCGCGCCCATGCACAAGGGCGTGTGCGGCGTGGGCAACCTCAACACGCAGCTGCAGGCCGCGCTCGGGCCGGGGGAGAAGGCCGACGCGCTGCGCTCGCCGAGCGGCACCTACCACGCCGGCGACAAGATCATCCAGCTGCGCAACAACTACGACAAGGGCCTGTTCAACGGCGACATCGGCCGGGTGCTCTCGGTCGAGCCCGAGGACGGCACGCTCGAGGCCGATTTCGACGGGGAGAAGCAGGTGCTCGACCGCTCCGACCTCGGGGACACGGCGCTGGCCTACGCCATCAGCATCCACAAGTCACAAGGTTCTGAATACCCGGCGGTGATCATCCCGCTGGTCAAGGCGCACTTCGTCATGCTCCAGCGCAACCTGCTCTACACCGCGGTGACGCGCGGCAAGCGGCGCGTCTTCATCGTCGGCGACCCGGCCGCGTACGCGATGGCGGTGCGCGCGACCGACGGCCGCCGGCGTTGCACCACGCTGGCCGACCGGCTGCGCGCACCCGGCTGACGCCGCGCCGCACGACGGACGCGCGGGACGCCCGCTTCAGAACGGCCGTGGGACACGGCCGACCACCTCGGAACGCACGCGACCGCCGTCAGGCCGACTCCTCGAGGACGAAGCGGAAGGTCACGCGCGCGTGGCGCACGTCGCGGGCCGGCTTCTCGTCGATGATGAAGCGCCACTGGCGGGCGGCCTCGATCACGGCGCGCGACAGCTCCTGGTTGTCGGAGTCGAGCACGGTCACGGCCTTGACCCGGCCCTCGCGGTCGACGACGAGGTCGCAACTCACGCGCCCCTCCTCACCGGCGCGACGGAGTTCGTAGGGATAATCCGGCACGACCTGGTGCACGAGCGCGGGGTGCCAGCTGCCGACCATCTTCATTTCCGGCAGGGCGATGGGTTCGTCCTGGGGCGCAGCAGACGCCACGGCCACGCTTCCGAGTATCGCAAACAACAGCACACTGGTTTTCATGGGGTACATTAGGCCGCGCAAACCGGCTTCCAAGGGACCGGGCGCGATCGGCAGCGCGAATCCATCCGGCGTGATGCAGTCGAGAAACCGGCGTTATGGCGCGTCCGCGCCGGTCGCGGTAAAGATCCCGCTAAAACCGGCCGCTCCGATGCACTGGTGTGGCGGCGTGCCGATGCGAAAAATGTGTAATCTCCTCCAGCGCCTTCCCGACCTTTCTCCATTCAACAGATGAGCGAAAAGAACCAGCCCGACCACTCGACCCGTGAGTGATTTCCGCCATCGTTCCCTGACATACCACTCAAGCCTTCACCCATGATCTCACTCATCGACGCCCCGGTGGACCCGCGTCACCGCGCCCCGTCGCTCACCGCACCCGGCCAACTCGCGGCGACCCAGGTGGTGGTCGAGTCGCTCGGTCATCCGGTCACCGACCTGCGCGGCGAGCCGCTCTCGGTCGGGTGCGCGATGGAGCTCGGCTATTTCTCGCGCGGCCAGATGGCGCTGCCGTTTCGCGGCAAGTGGGTGCCGCTCTCCGGCCGGTTCACCCTCGAGGCCAATCGCGGTATCCAATTTCCCAGGATCGGGGACGGCGGCGCGGGCGCGGGCTGTTTCGCCTGGCGGCACACCTTCCAGCACGGCGTCGAGACGCTCGCGCCGGTCAACGTGCCGCTGGCCATCCGCTTCTACGACCACGCCGACCCGCAGTCGGCGCGCACCTACAACTCCGTCTCAAATCCCTCGTGGTGGTGCCGCCCGCCCAAGGAGGGTACGCCCGCGCTCGTCTACATGAGCCTCGATTTCGAGGGCACGGTCTGGGAGGGCGGCGAGCGCGACGCGTTTCGCACCACGCTGCCGGTGTTCGGCACGATGTTCTCGCGGCTGATGTCGCTGGGCGAGTCGCCGGACGAGAAGCCGGCCTGAAGCGGACTCAGGCAGTCCGAGATGGTCGGCCGCGTCCCACGGCCGACCTGTGGTTCGCGTCGTCCGCGTCCGCATCGCGGTGCGGCGCCCGCACCACGCGCCCGGGGACGGACGCGTCCACCTTTCGGCGCCGGTTGTTTCACTCTGGATCCAGGCCCCGACCGCAAGAGTCCGGCTGACCCTACTCGGCACGACGCGCGGCGTGCGTCCAGCCCACGCACGCCAAGACAGGGCGAGGCCTCTGGCCGAGCCGCGTCGATGACGTGCGTACGCGAGCGGCTCGGCCGGAGGCCTCGCCCTGCCCCATGAGTACCCGCGCGGCCGTGAGGAATGCTCTTCCACGCGACCCGACGCGTGCCCACAACTTCGGGTGATGCGCCTGCAGCTGACCGCCACGCGCGCCCTCGCGCTCCAGCTCACCCTCCTGGCCGCCCTGCTCCTCGCCGCCTGCGGCAGCGCCGGCCCGCGGCACGGTTCGGTGCACGCCCGCGCGCCGGCGCCGGCTGCCTCGAAGCCCACGCCGCCGACCCCACCTCCATCCGCGCCCGAGACCGGCGACGAGGGCCTGATGCTCGGCATCGATGTGCTGGAGCGCCAGGACTTCGCCGCGCTGCGCGGCAAGCGCGTCGGCCTGCTCACGCATCCCGCCGGGGTCAACCGCTTCGGCACACCCACGCTCGAGGTCATCCGCCGCGACAAGCGCAACCGGCTCGTCGCGCTCTTCGCCGGTGAGCACGGCATCTACGGCACGGTGCTCGCCGGCGTGAAGTTCGAGGACCACATCGATCCGGCCACAGGTCTGAAGGTGTACTCCCTCTACAGCGGACGCACGCGCAAGCCCACGCCCGCGCAGCTCGCGGCCATCGACGTGCTCGTGATCGACCTCCAGGACATCGGCACGCGCAGCTACACCTTCGTCGGCTCCATGCGCCTCGCCATGGAGGCGTGCTTCGAGGCCAACAAGGAGGTCATCATCCTCGACCGTCCCAATCCGCTGGGAGGCATGAAGGTCTCGGGCCCACCGCTCGACGCCCAGTGGATCAACTTTCTCGCGCCGATTCAGATGCCGTACGTGCACGGCCTGACGATGGGGGAGATCGCGCGCATGGCCGTGAGCGAGCCCGGCATGCTCCAGGTGACGGACGACGTGCGCCGCCGCGGCAGACTCACGGTGATCGCGATGCGCGGCTGGTCGCGCTCGATGCGCTGGCTCGACACCGGGCTCGCCTGGGTACCGACCTCGCCGAACGTGGGCAACTTCCAGGCCGTCGCCGGGTATCCGATGACCGGACTCGGCGCGCAACTCGGCGGCTTCCGCCACGGCATCGGCACGCCGTATCCATTCTGCCTGCTCACCCATCCGTCGATCCCGCAGGCGCAGCTGCTGCGTGAATTGAACGCCCGCCAGATCCCGGGCCTGCGCTTCAGCCCGCGCGACATCACCGTGCCCGCGCCGGCCGGCGCGAAGGATCCGGCGCCGCGCGCCATCTCCGGCGTGTATGTGGAAATCAGCGACTGGGCCGCGTGGCGACCGACCGAGCTCGGCCTGCACATGATGCAGATCGCGGCGGCCGCTTCGCCGAAGCGCAATCCCTTCGCCGCCGCTTCGACCGAGGAGGCGCGGATGTTCAACGTCCACTTCGGATCGAACGCACTCTGGTCCGCGCTGACGCGCGATGGCGCGCGCCTCGACGTGCGCGGCATCTTCGCCGACTGGGAGCGCCAGGCGCAGGCGTTTCAGCAGCGCAGCAGCCGGTACTGGCTGTATCGCTGAAGGCCGACAGGCATCTTCGTGGATCGATTGAGGTAGGGCGGGCTCTCCGAGCCCGCCGCGGCTGTCGTTGGTCTCACGCGGCGCGCTCGGAGAGCGCGCCCTACCTTGGGAACCGCCGCACTAGCGCAGCGCGCACCCAGAGAGACCTCCCGGCGCGCGGCGCCCGCTGCCGCGGGCCGCACCTCACTCGAGCGCGCGGAAAAGCAGTGCGGCGTTCTGGCCGCCGAAGCCGAGGTTGTTGCTCAGCACCGTGCGCACCTTTACGGCAACGGCCTGGTTCGGCACGTAGTCGAGGTCGCACTCCGGATCCGGTTCCTCGAGGTTGATCGTGGGCGGGAGCATGCCCGTCTCGATCGCCTTGATCGACGCGGCGGCCTCGATGCCGCCGGCGGCGCCGAGGAGATGGCCGGTCATGGACTTGGTCGAGCTGACCTTCAGCCGGTAGGCGTGGTCGCCGAACACGCGCTTGATCGCGGCGGTCTCGAACTTGTCGTTGTACGGCGTCGAGGTGCCGTGGGCGTTGATGTAATCGACGTCCTCGGGCTGGGCGCCGGCCGAGCGCAGGGCGCTGCGCATGGCGAGCGAGAGGCCCTTGCCCTCGGGATCGGGCATGGTGATGTGATGGGCGTCGCAGGAGGCGCCGTAGCCCGCGAGTTCGCAGTAGATGCGGGCGCCGCGCGCACGCGCGTGCTCGAGCAACTCGAGGACAAGCACGCCGGAACCCTCGCCCATGACGAAGCCGTCGCGGCCCTTGTCGAACGGCCGGCAGGCGCGCTGCGGCTCGTCGTTGCGCGTGGACATCGCCTTCATCGAGCAGAAGCCGGACACGCCCGTCGCGGTGATCGCGGCCTCGGCACCACCGGCGAGCATGATGTCGGCGTCGCCGCAGCGGATGGTCTTGAGCGCCTCGCCGATGCCGTGGGCTCCGGAGGCGCACGCGCTTACGATGGAAAAGTTCGGCCCGCGTGCGCCGAACTCGATCGCGACGATGCCGCTCGCGATGTTGGCGATCATCGACGGGATCATGAACGGCGAGACCTTGCGCGGCCCGCGCTCAAAGAGGACGCGCGCCTGCGCCTCGTAGGTGGCCATGCCGCCGATGCCCGAGCTCAGGAAAACGCCGAAGCGATCGCCATCGATCCGGGTCACGTCGAGCGCGGCATCGGCCACGGCCTGTTTCGCCGCGGCAAAGGCAAAGTGCGTGTAGCGGTCGTTGCGACGCGCCTCCTTCGGGTCCATCACCGTGGCGGCGTCGAATCCGCGCACCTCGGCGGCGATCTGGCAGGAATAGTCCTTGGCGTCGAAGGCCGTGATCCGGTCGATGCCGGACTTGCCGGCGAGCAATCCCGCCCAGAACGACGGCAGGTCGAGGCCGACGGCCGAGACCACACCGATCCCGGTGACCACGACACGACGTTGCGGAGCGACGGCGGACATCAAAAAAAGACCGGGCTCGCGAGAGCCCGGGTCATGGGTGGAAACATGGAAGCCACCGCGTGGATACGGGCGCGGCGGCGGCGGGCGAAACGATCAGGCCTTGGCCTTCTCGTTGATGTATTTGATCACGTCGCCGACGGTCTGGAGTTTCTCGGCCTCGGCCTCGGGGATCTCGCCCTTGATCTCGTCCTTGAACTCCTCCTCGAAGGCCATGATCAGCTCCACGGTGTCGAGCGAATCCGCGCCGAGGTCGTCGAGGAAGGACGCCTCCGGGGTGATCTGCTCCTCGTTAACGTTCAGCTGGTTAACGATGATCTTCTTGACGCGCTGTTCGATGGTCTCGGTGTCAGCCATACGATGAAATGGATTGGGTGAGGGAGGTTGAGGTTGGTTTCACATCACCATGCCGCCGTCAACGGCAAAAACCTGACCGGTCATGTAGCCCGACTCCTCGCTGGCGAGGAAGGTGACCATGTTGGCGATGTCGCTGGCTTCACCAAAACGGCGCAACGGAATGCGCGAAATGATTTCCTTGGCGTATTCGCCCTCGGAGAGGCTGGCGGTCATATCCGTGCGGATGAAGCCCGGGGCGACGGCGTTGACCGTGATGGAGCGTGAGGCGAATTCCTTGGCCGCGGCCTTGGTCATGCCGATCATGCCGGCCTTGGCGGCGGAGTAGTTCATCTGGCCGGGCAGGCCGATGATGCCGGAGACCGAGGCGATGTTGATGATCCGACCCCAGCGCTGGCGCGCCATCGGGTGGGACAGGCCCTTCATCCAGTAGTAGCAGCTGGTGAGGTTGGTCTGGATCACCGCGTTCCAGTCCTCCTCCTTCATGCGCAGCAGAAGTCCGTCACGAGTGATGCCGGCGTTGTTGACGAGGATGTCGATGGTCTTGTGCTCCTCGAGGAGGTCGGCGCAGGCCTTGGCGACGGCCTCGCCCGCAGCCACGTCCACGGCGAGGGCCTTGGCCTTGCCGCCAGCCGCGGTGATACCGGCGGCGACGGCGGCGCAGTTGTCGGGATTCTTGCTCACGCAGATCACGGTGACGCCCTGGGCGGCAAGCGATTCGGCGATGGCCTTGCCGATGCCGCGTCCGGCGCCGGTGACAACTGCGGTCCTGTTGGTGAAGGTCATGGTGTGCGGTGCAGCGCGAGGGGTGGACGGACGGAGGAAAGCGTGGGTAGGTAGCGGGCGGCGTGGGTGAACGGAAGCCCCAACTTCAGCGCCATCGGCCGGCACGCGGGCCCGAGCGCCGGCCCGGCGTTCGCCCGCCGTTCAATAGACGTCGCGCTGGTAGCGGCCGTCGCGCTTGAGCGCCTTCACGTAGTCGGTCGTGGCGACGGGATCGAGGCCGCCCTGCTCCGCGACGATGCGGTGGAGCGCCTGGTCGACGTCCTTGGCCATGCGCTTCGCGTCGCCGCACACATAGACGTGCGCGCCGCGCTGGAGCCAGGCCCAGAACTCGGCGGCATTTTCCAGCATGCGGTCCTGGACGTAGACCTTGTGCGCCTGATCGCGCGAGAAGGCGGTGTCGAGCCGGTGCAGCACGCCCCGGCCCTGCCAGGCGAGGAGTTCGTCCTCGTAGAGAAAATCCGTCGCGCGCCGCTGGTCGCCGAAAAACAGCCAGCTGCGACCCGTCGCGCCACGCGCCTCGCGCTCCTGCAGGAAGGCGCGAAACGGCGCGAGCCCGGTGCCCGGTCCGATCATGATCAGGTCGGCCGAGTCGTCGGCCGGCAGCCGGAAGTGCGACGACGCGACAAACACGGGCACCGGCGTGCGCCCCGGCTCGACGCGATCGGCCAGGAAGGTCGAGCACACGCCAAGCCGCGGGCGCTGGTTGCTGACGTAGCGCACGACGGCGACGAGCAGATGGACCTGCGTCGGATACTGTCGCGGCGACGACGCGATCGAATAGAGCCGCGGGACGAGGCGCCGGAGCTGGTCAACAAACGCCTGCGGCGTCGGCCGCGCGCTCGGGTACTCCGCGAGCAGATCCACGAACTCACGCTCCGCGAGATAGGCCGCGAGCTGCTCGGTGGCGTCGGCCGCGAGGAGCGCGGCGAGGCGCTGGTGCTCGGCCACGTCGGTCGCCAGAGTTGCGAAAAATTGCAGGGCCTTGCGCGTGGGTCCGGCGAGCGAGAGCCGGCGGGCGAGCGCCTCGCGCAGGGCGATCGGCTCCGGCTCGCGCGGCAGTTGCACCGGCTCGTCGCCGCGCGCGCCGAGCAGGCCGAGGACCTCGTCGACCAGGCGCGGATCGTTCGAGGGAAACACACCGAGCGAGTCGCCGGGTTCGTAGGTGAGCCCGCTGCCCTCGAGATCGACGACGAGGTGCCGCGTGTCCTTGGCCGAACCCGGCCCGCTGAGCCGGCGGTTTTCGAGCAGGCGGGCCGGAAACGGGTGGTCCTTCGTGTGCAGGCTGGGGTTCGCCGGTGCAGACATCGTCGGTGCAGCGCCACCGTCGCGAAGTGCCGCGCGCGTGACAAGCCCGCAGACGGGAAACACGCCGGGCCGCCGCCTCCGCCTGGCGGGTCGGTCTGCCGCGACCGGCGTCGCGCCATGAAATTTTTCGTCGTGTCGTCGCCGTCGCGCCGCGCATAGTGCGCCGATGGAATCTCCCTCGCCGGATCACACCGTGCGCCTGCAAAAGTTTCTCGCCGACGCCGGCCACTGCTCGCGCCGCGCAGCCGAGGAATTGATCGCGTCCGGCCAGGTCACGGTCAACGGCCGCGTCGCCACGCCGGGCACGAAGGTCACACCGGGCGTCGACAAGGTCGCGGTCGTGGGCGAGGTGATCCGCACGCGCCGCACCGGCACCGTGACCCTCGCGGTCAACAAGCCCCGCGGCCTCGTCTGCACCAACAGCGACCCGCATCACGACCGCACGATCTTCGAGCTGATTCCCCCGCCCTACTCGAAACTGCGCCTCTTCTGCGCCGGCCGGCTCGACAAGGAGAGCGAGGGCCTCGTCATCCTCACGACCGATGGCGACCTCGCCAACCGCCTCATGCATCCCTCCGGGCTCGTGGTGAAGTACTATCGCGTGACGCTGAAGGAGCCGTTTCCCGCCGCCGACCTGCCACGCCTGACCCGGGGCGTGGTCTTCGAGGAGGAGCGCCTGAAAGTCGAAAAAGCGCGGCTCATCGGCCGCGGCACCGTGTCGGAGTCGACCGAGATCGACGTGCAGATGCATCACGGCAAGAAGCGCGAGATCCGCCAGCTCTTCACCGCGCTCGGTCACACGGTGAAACGCCTGCGGCGCTACCAGATCGGGCGCTTTTCGCTCCGAGGTTTTCCTTTGCGCGGCGTGAAGCTGCTGACACAGTCCGAGATCGAGCAGTTGCTCGCCGTCCCCGCGTCGTGACTCCCTCCCACCTGTCACCCACGATGATCCACGTTTCGA
>Ga0315910_10002553_pt1 | contig 15904 bp, 18 predicted proteins | sample EdamamesoilMG_FD_204470 | JGI IMG/M metagenome (GOLD analysis project Ga0315910, IMG submission 204470) | Garden soil microbial communities collected in Santa Monica, California, United States - Edamame soil | ecosystem: Environmental > Terrestrial > Soil > Garden | place: USA: California... | reverse complement strand
CGTCGACCTGCCGGCCGACGGCGGCGGGGTGCGGCTCGCGTGGCGGGCGCAGCCGCGGCGGCGCGGGCGTTTCGCCTGGGGCACGCTGCATCTCGAGACACGCTCGCCGTGGGACCTGTGGACCGTGCGCTGGAGCGTGCCGCTCGAGGGCGAGATCCGCGTGTATCCGGATCTTCGATCCGAGGGTCGGCAGGTTTCGGCGCTTTTCCTGCGGCGCGCGAGCGTCGGGGCGCGCCTTCAGCGCATGGTCGGTCGCGGCCGCGAGTTCGAGAAACTCCGCGAGTACCTGCCCGGCGACGGCTACGACGAGATCCACTGGAAGGCCACGGCCAAGCGCGGGCATCCGGTCACCAAGGTCTTCCAGGTCGAGCGCACACAGGAGGTCTACGCTGTCGTCGACGCGTCGCGCCTTTCCGGCCGCGACGCGGGCGCGGCGGATCGCGATGCCGCCGGCTTCATGCCCTCGCTGCTCGAGCGCCAGATCAACGCCGCGCTCGCGCTCGCGCTGGCGGCGGAAAGGCAGCGCGATCTCTTCGGGCTCGTCACCTATGCCGACGTCCCGCGTGCGTTTGTGCGCGCGCGCAGCGGCGCGGCGCATTTCCAGGCATGCCGCGAGGCGATGGTCGGGCTCCAGAGCGAGCCGGTGAACCCCGACCTGCGCGAGGTCTGCACCTTCCTGCGCGCGCGCCTGACGAAGCGCGCGCTCCTCATCTTCCTCGTCTCGCTCGACGACCCGGCGCTGGCGGAGGCGTTTGTCGACGCGGTGCAGGTCATCGCGCGGCATCACGTCGTCGTCGTGGCCACGCCGCGGCCGCCGGACGCGGCGCCGCTCTTCGAGGGCGCGGCGCCGGCCGACATCGACGGCGCCTACGCGCGGCTCGGCGGGCACCTGCGCTGGCAGGGCCTCCAGGATCTTGGCGCCCGCCTGCACCGCGCGGGCGTGCATTTCGCGCTGCTGGAGCGCGACGCCCTCGCGGCCGGCGCGATCTCGCAGTACATGGCGCTCAAGCAACGTCAGTTGATCTGAACGCGCGTCCACATGATTCTCGATCTCCACCGCTTCGTGCAGGAAGGCCGTCCGCTCTGGGACGAACTCGACGCGCTGCTCGGGCGGCTCGAGACCGGCGGCCGCCGCGCGCGCCTCGACATCGCGGAGGCCAAGCGCCTCCACTACCTCTATCAGCGCGCGTCGGCCGACCTCGCGCGGGTCATGACCTTCGCGGCCGAGCCGGAGATCCGCGCGCATCTCGAGAGCCTCGTGGGTCGCGCCTACGGCGAAGTGCACCGCCACCGGCGCGACGAGGGCCGGCCGGCGGTGTGGCGCTGGTTCGTGACGGGCTTCCCCGGCGCGTTCCGGCGGCGGATCGGGGCGTTCTGGCTCGCGGTCGTCGCGACGCTCGCGGGCGCGGCCTTCGGCGCCGGCGCCGTGCTCTTCGATCCGGATTCGAAGCCGGTGCTCCTGCCCTTCGAGCACCTGCTGGGCAACCCGGCCGATCGCGTCGCCGACGAGGAGATCGACGGCGGCGAGCGCGGCGCGATGCACGCGACCTTCTCGGCGTCGCTCATGACGCACAACACGCGCGTCGCGATCCTCACCCTCGCGCTCGGCATCACCTGGGGTTTCGGCACGCTCGTCATCATCTTCTACAACGGCGTCATCCTCGGGGCGGTCGTGGCCGACTACATCGCGGCCGGGCAGACCACCTTTCTCGTCGGCTGGCTCCTGCCGCATGGCTCGGTCGAGATCCCGGCCTTTCTCATCGCGGCGCAGGGTGGTCTCGTCCTCGGCGGCGCGCTCATCGGCCGCGGTGACCGTGCGCCGATGGCCGAGCGGCTGCGCGCGGCCGGGCCGGACATCGCGACGCTGATCGGTGGCGTGGCCGTGTTGCTCGTGTGGGCGGGCATCGTCGAGTCGTTCCTTTCCCAATACCACGAGCCCGTGCTCCCGTACGCGGTGAAGATCACCTTCGGCAGCGTGCAGCTCGCGCTGCTCGCGGCGTTTCTCCTGTTGAGCGGCCGCCGCGCGGGGCGAGCGCGCGGGGAGGGCGCGGTGCGATGAGGGGCGAGCGCGTCAACCGCGTGCGGGTGCGCACGCCCGAGGGCGTGGCCTTCACCTTCGCGCTCGCGGGCCCCGTCACGCGCTGCATCGCGTGGTCGCTCGACGCCATCGCGGTCGCCACCGCGAGTTCGATCGTGGGCATGGTGCTCATCTGGTTCGCGATCGTGAGCATCGACCTGACCGCGGCCGTGCTGACCGTGCTCTTCTTCGTGCTGAGCACCGGGTACAATCTCGTATTCGAATACCTGTGGCGCGGGCAGACGCTGGGCAAGCGCGTCATGCGCCTGCGCGTGGTCGACGCCGGCGGCATGGCCCTCACGCCCGGTCAGATCGTCGTGCGCAACCTCGTGCGCGTGATCGACGAGCTGCCGCTGCTCTATCTCGTCGGCGGCATCGCGATGATGGTCTCGCGCCGCGCGCAGCGCCTGGGCGACCTCGCGGCCGGCACGATCGTCGTGCGGCACCGCCTCGTCGCCGAACCCGATCTCGAGGCGCTCACCCACGGCAAGTACAACTCCCTGCGCGAGGCGCCGCACCTGGCGGCGCGCCTGCGCCAGCGCGTGCCCCCGGCGGTGGCGGCGGCGGCGGTCGACGCGCTCGTGCGCCGGGAGCAGCTCGAGCCGGCCGCGCGGGTCGCGCTCTTCGGCGAACTGGCGGGGGTGTTGCGCGGGCTCGTGACCTTTCCGCCGGAGATCGTGGCCGGGTTGCCCGACGAGGTTTTCGTGCGCAACGTCGTCGAGATCGTGCACACGCGGCCGACCGCCGGGGAGGCGCGCGCGGCCTCGGGTCGGACCGACGGCGTGGCGGCCGGTGTTTCCTGACCGGCTCAGGCCCGGGGCGTGGCCGCGGCGTCGAACCACGAGGCCACCTCGTCGGCCGAGATCTCGCGCAGCGGCCAGATCTCCAGGCCGAGGCCATCGCAGTGATGCGCGATCGGCGGCGCGTCGGGCTCGGGCAGGCCGGTGGCCTCGAAGAGCGTCGTCTCCAGCGCGGCGAGGCGCGCGCGGCGCAGCGGCCACGGATCGTGCTGCACCGAGCAGGTCAGCACCTTGCCCGCGTGCGGGGCGAAGAGGCGGTTGCGTTCGGTCACGTAGGCCGTGAACTCGTCGCGTTCGGCCGCCAGCAGCGGCTCGCGCGGTGTCCAGAGACATTCGAACTCGCCGCGGCGCGCGCCCTGGTGCGTGCGCTGGCAGCTGAGCCGGAAGCTCTCGCCCTTGCGCCGCAGCTGCATCTCCGCGCGAAAGTAGGGCAGGCGGAAGACCGTGCGCGCCAGCCACACGGCCACGGGATTGGACGCGTCGAGGGAGAAGAAAAACACGCCCGGCTCGCCGTTGTGGCGCACGTAGGTGCGCACATCGATCTGGAGGAAGCTGGAAAACCACGGGATCGACGGCCCCATGATCGGCCGGACTCCGCGCACGCGGTAGTGCAGGATGGAGACCCAGGCGCGGCCGTCGTGTGTATCGATCTCGAGATCCTCCGGCACGAGGCGCCGGACGACCTTGGTCGGAAACGGCCAGTGCAGGAGCAGCGCGTGCGACCACGCCATGCGCATCAACCGGAATCCGGACGGTCGCTCCGGGGCCGTGGCGTCAGGACGTTTTCTCCCGCGTGGCATGTCCGGCAGGGCATAGCCGGGTCGGTCGCGCCCCTGAAGGCTAAAGCTCGGGAACCGGCGGCCGCGCCCGGAATTCACCCTTGACACCCCCGGGGCCTTCTTGGTTCTTCAACCCCTTTTTCACGCCATGGCCAACACCAAGTCCGCCATCAAGAACGCCCGCAAGAACGAGCGCCGCCAGCTTCAGAACCAGCGGGTCAAGACCCGCCTCAAGACGCTGGCGAAGGCCGTCGCGAAGGCCGCTGCGGGCACGGACGCCGAGGCCACGCGCAAAGCCGCCCGTTCCTACATTTCGGCCCTCGACCGCGCCGCCAAGCAGGGGATCGTGCACAAAAACTCCGCCGACCGCCACAAGGGCGTCTGCGCGAAGTACCTGCAGGCCGCCAAGTAATCAGGCGCCGCTTCCCGGAATTTCCGCGCCCCCGCTGTCGCTGCGACGGCCGGGGCGCTTTTCTTTTCCCCGTCGTTCGCCAGGATCCGCTGTCTCCACCGCCGTTGCCGCATGTCCGACCTGATCACCTTCCCACCCGGCGTGCTCTCACCCGGCCCGATGCGCCTGCCGGTCCTGGCGCGAGGCGAAGGGTGGTTCGCCGTCGCCAAGCCCGCCGGCCTGCTCCTCGCCTCCGACGCGATGCATCCCGAGGAGACGCCCACGCTCGTCGGCGCGATCCACGCGGCCGCCAGCGCCGGCAAGCCGCAGCTCGCGGCCCTGGGCATCGGCGGGTGCGCGCGTATTCACGGGATCGATGCCGAGGTGAGCGGCGTCGCCGTCCTCGCCTCGACCGAGGAATCCGCCGCGCTCTTGCGCAATCACATCGGCTCGGCGCGCTGGGAGTTCGTCTACGACCTCGTGACCGAGGCGCATGACGGCCCGGGTGAGATCACCTGCGACCTGCCGCTCGTGCCGCACGAGACCCGGCCCGAGGTCGTGGTCTCGCATCGCGCCGGCAAGCGCAGCCGGACGACCTTCACCCCCGTCCGACGACTCGGCCGGCACGCCCTCTGGGAGGCCCGCACGCTCGAGAACCGACCGCATCAGGTGCGTGTCCACGCGGCCGAATCCGGCCTGCGCATCGTGGGGGAGTCTCTCTATGCGCGCGTGCGCCTCGTCTACCTCTCGTCGCTCAAGCGCGGGTATCGACCGGGCCACGACGAGGAGCGCCCGCTGCATCCCGGGATCGCGCTGCACCTGCGCGCGGTCCGCGCGCTTCCCGGTTCACGCCCGGAGGTGGCGGCCGAGGCGCCGTTGCCCAAGACCCTGGCGGCCCTCGTGCGCCGGCTGGAGGACTGGTCCTGAGGCGGGCCGGGAGCGCGAGCCCTGAGTTTTTCCTTGTCAGCCGTCGTCGCAGAAACTCCTAATCAGCCTTTCAAAAACCTCCCATGGGTAATCTCAAGAAGAAGCGCCGTCTCAAGATGTCGAAGCACAAGCGCCGCAAGCGCTTGAAGGCCAACCGCCACAAGAAGCGTACGTGGCAGAAGTAGTCGCCTAGACACGCGCTCGGTCCGGCCCGGCCGGCCCGTCCACTTTGCGCGCCACGATCCGTCCGCCTCCGGGCGTTCAGGATCGTGGCGCTTTTTTTGTGCCCGCATCCGGCGCGTGGGGACGACGTCCGGCCGGTCGGAGGCCTGCGCTACAGCCCGTCACGACGGATTTACGGGCTATTCAATAACCCCCATGGGCCTCCCGGATTCAGCGGGAGCCTCCCGGGGGGAACCCGGGCCTTTTACCTAATTGTTAATTCAATCTTCGGGAGCCCCGGGCCGATAAACACCCGCAGGCGGCGGAGCGCCGTCTTTACACATCACACCCTGAGTTTCCGATGTTTGGTTCCAAATCCAAAGGTCTGTTTTTCGACCTCGCGGGCGACACCGCCTTGATGGCGCGGACGACCGGCATGACCGCCCCGTTCGTCATCGAGGAACTGCGCGAGGTGCCGATCGGCGATCCCGCCGAGGTGGCGGAGACCGTGCGCACCTTCGCGGGTGTGCGCGGAAACGGATACGCCACGGCCTGCTGCGGCGTGTATCCGAACGGCCGCCTCGTGTCCCGCCTCGCGATCGAGAGCCGCAAGCTCCGCGACGAGGGCTACCTCGCCCAGCACGTCGCCGACACGCTCAAGATCGATCCGGCCGCGCACACGCTCGTGCCCGTCTCGCTCGCCGAGGGCGCCGACCTCGCCAGCCTGAAGACGCCGCAGAAGGAGATCCTGATGTGCGGCGCGCCGTCGACCGAGCTCGTGGCCCTTCAGAATCGACTTCTTGAATACGGACTCTTCCCGGAGCGCCTCGAGATCGGCACGATCGCGACGATCGGCGGCCTGATGGGGCAGCTGCGCATGGCCGAGGGCAAGGCTCCGCTGCTCCTGCTCGAGATCGGCGTCGAGTCGACCTCGGTCCTCGTCCTCACCCGCGACGGTGTCGACATCACACGCTCCGTCGCGTTCGGCATCAACTCGATGATCCCGCTCGTCCAGAAGGAGCTCGCGCTCAAGGACGAGGAGTCGGCGCGAAAGCTCTTTTTCTCGAACAGCTTCGACTTCACCGGCATGGGCCCGCAGCTGACCAAGCGCCTCCTGCGCGAGCTGCAGGCCTCGATCGGCTTCTACGAGGTGCAGACCGGGCAGTCGATCAACCAGCTCTGCTGCACGCTCCTGCCCTCCAAGGTCGGCTGGCTGCAGCGCACGCTCGCCGACGTGCTCGGTATGAAGGTGCACGCCGTGGACACGGCCGCCTGGCTCGCGTCCATGGGCATCACGACCGCCGCCGGCGTGCAGCTCAACGACCTGCCGCCCGTCTGGACCAGCCTCATGTGCCTGATGGGTGAATACAAGGGGACCACCAATGAAGCTGCCGCTTAAGCGCACCGGCCAGGCGGCCTATGCGCCGAACTGGCATCCGAACTTCCGCAACACGCAGTTGCTGCCCGACCTCAAGGTCGTGCGGACGACGTTCTTCATCAATGCGCTCTGCATCGCCGTCGCCTCGGCCGTGCTGATGTTCACGGGCTACCGCGAGTTCCAGGCCTTCGACCTGCGCTCGAAGATGTCGACGGCGAACAGCCGCATGGAGGAGATGCGCAGCGAGAACGATCAGCTGCTCGCGCAGAACCGCGAGTTCATGGAGGGCGTGCGCAAGTTCGAGGAGGCGCGCGCCTTTGTCGGCGCCAGCCTCTCCGGCACGGACCTGCTCCGCGCCCTCGGCGGCTCGCTGCCCGAGCAGCTGGAGTTCAACGCGGTCACCTACGAGAAGAACCTCCTTTCGCTGCGCGGGACGATCCGGGCCGACTCGGAGTCCGCCAGCCAGCGCGCCTCGGCCTACCTCGACGTGCTGCGCGGTGATCCGTTCATCGGCAAGGTCTTCACCGACATCTCGCTCACGAACCTGCAGCGCGACACCGGCTCCCAGGGCATGAGCTTCGAGATCGTGCTCAAGCAGCCGGAAAAGACCGACGGTCGCAAACCCGCGAGGATCAACAAATGACCCTGCAGGACCTCATCGAGAAACTCCGGCGATTCCCGGTGCCCACCGCGTGCGGCGCCATCGTGGTGGTGTGCTTCTTCGCCTTCTACCTGCGCATGTCGCTGCTCACCGATCTCGAGATCGAGAACGACGGCGTGCAGCGCCAGATGCAGCAGATCGAGCAGAACCTCACGCACGGCAAGTCGCTGGGCGAACACATCGCCCAGATGAAGGAGAAGGTGGCCGAGCTCGATGCGCGCGTGATCAAGCCCGCCGAGCTCGCGAACAACCTGAAGTACTTCTACGAGATCGAGGCGGCGACGGGCGTATCCATCGGAGACCTTCGCCAGAGCGTCGCCGCCCCCGTGAAGGGCGCGCCCAAGACGATCCTCTCGTCCGTCGACTACTCGGTGCTCATCACCGGTCAGTTCCACCAGGTCGTGGCCTACCTCAACGAACTCGAGCACGGCCGCCACTTCTACCGCCTCGAGAGCATCAACATCCAGCGCAGCCCCTCGGCGGCCACCACGCCCGGCGCTGGCAGCCCGGTGTCGGCCTCGCTCAACCTCAAGCTTCTCGGATGGCCATGATCCTCCGCCGCATCGCACTCATCTGCTCGGTCCTGATCGTGCCCGTCGCCGGCGCCCAGGACGGCGTCAAGGCCGGGGACAATCCCAAGGCCGTGCTGCCCACGCTCCGCCGCGCCGACGCGATCAAGAAGGCCGGGGAGTTCCTCGAGATCAAGCCGGCCGGGTCCGAGGCGCTCGTCGCCGAGCTGATGGATCCGTTCAACCCCCAGGTCAAGCGCTCGCGCGACAAGAAGCCCGAGGCGGCGCCGGTCGTGCAGGTCGATCCCGAGACCCTTCTCGCCCGCGCGGCCGACAGTATCCGTCCCCAGGGTACCATGCTCATCGGCGAGGAGCCGTACCTGCTGCTCGACGGCAGGCGCTTCAAGGCCGGGGACACCATTCCAGTGACCATCGACGGTGTCGGTCTCCAGGTGACCGTCACGTCGATCCAACGCAACTCGTACACCCTGCGGCTCAACGACAAGGAGCTGCGGCGTGACTTCAAGTAAGGGAACACAACAGAACCACGCATATGAACCGTAGAATCATCGCCGTTGCTCTGACGCTCGCGGGTACTTCACCCGCGTTGCTGGCCCAGGATGCTTCCGAGCCGACCCCGGCTCCGGAAGCGGCCCCTGCGCCCTCGGAAAGCGAAACCGCGGTCGCCGGTGTGACTGGCGGCAGTTCGAAAGAGACCCTCTCGGTCGATTTCCCGAACGCGGAAATTCGCACAATCCTGCGCAATATCGCCGACCTCTTCGAGCTGAACCTCGTCATTCCCGAGGGCCTGCAGGGACGTGCGTCCCTCAAGCTCCGCGACGTGACGTGGAAGCAGATCTTCGATGTGCTGCTGACGCCCGTGGGCTACACCTACGTGACGGACGGCAACATCATCAAGGTCGTCAGCATCGAGTCGCTCAACGTCGAGCCGGCCGAGACGCGCATCTTCCTGCTCAACTACTCGCGCGCCTCCGACATCGCCCCGACCATCACCTCGATGGTCGAGGCGGCCAAGGGCGGCAAGGTACAGGTCGACGTGCGCAGCAACGCCCTCGTCGTGACCGAGCGCCCGAAGCGCCTGGAGAAGGTCGATGAGATCATCAAGAAATTGGACAAGGCGACCGCCCAGGTGATGATCGAGGCCAAGTTCATCGAGGTCACCGACACGAACGTGAAGAACCTCGGCGTGGACTGGGTCAGCCTCGACGGCTACGGCGTGTCGGTGAAGCCGACCGACCTCATGCTCAAGGGCGGCGCCAACGCCGGCCGCAACATGGACGGCGCGCTCATCACGGACGCCCCGGACGTCTCGCAGGCCTCCCACGTCTATGGCGCGGTGCTCACCTCCGAGCAGTTCGGCTGGGTCCTCAGCGCCCTGCAGACGAACAACAAGTCGAAGGTCATCTCGAACCCGACCGTCGTGACGATCAACAACCAGGAGGCCCTCATCTCCGTCGGTCGCCAGTACCCGATCCCGAACTACACGTATAACCAGGAGCGGGGCACCTACGAGATCAGCGGCTTCGAGTACCGCGACATCGGCATCATCCTGAAGGTCACGCCGCAGGTGAACAACGCCGGCCTGATCAACCTCAAGATCGATCCCGAGGTCAGCGACTTCAACGAGTCCGAGTCCGTCAACTTCGGCGGCGCGCAGGGCACGCAGATCCCCGTGATCCGCATCAAGCGCACGGCCACGCAGGTCGCGATCAAGGACGGCTACACGATGGGCCTCGGCGGCCTGATCGCGTCGTCCGAGGGCGAAGGCGACTCCAAGGTGCCGCTGCTCGGCGACATCCCCGGCCTCGGCAAGCTCTTCAAGTCGAACTCGAAGAACAGCACGAAGGCCAACCTGATCGTGTTCATCACCGCCAAGACGCTCTCGCCCGAAGGCGCCAACTACAAGGAGGTCTTCAGCGACAAGTGGCTCGAGGCCGGTGGCGTGACCCCGGAGGACATTCCGGTCGCCACGAAGTAATCCATTTGGTTCCAGCAGCCCGTAACCAGGTGTGGGCGGGGCGGCGCGATGAGCGCTGCCCCGCTTTTTTTTTACGCACCCGACCGCGCGCGCCACATCACTCGCCCACGACCGTGACGACGAGGCGCCGGCGATGCGGCGAGGTGCGATGTTCGCACAGGAAGAGGCCCTGCCAGGTCCCGAGGAGCGCGCGTCCCTCGCCGACCGGGATTGTTTCCTGCGTCCGAGTCAACGCCATGCGCAGGTGGGCCGACATGTCGTCGGGCCCCTCGGCGTCGTGCACGTAGCGCGGGTCGCCATCCGGAGCGATGCGGCCGAGCCACGCCTCCAGGTCCTGCCGCGCCGTGGGGTCGGCGTTTTCCATGATGAGCAGGCTGCAGCTGGTGTGCTGACAGAACACCGATGCGAGTCCGGTGCGCACGCCGGAGCGGCGCACGACGGCTGCGAGCCGCTCGGAGATGTCCGTCATCCCGCGCCCGGATGTCTGGAGCTCGAGGACTTCCTGGTGGGTCCGCATGTCAGTGGGGGCGGACGCGGCGCGCGGTCCCGCTCTCAGGGTTCGGTGCCGCCGCCCGGAGGAGGCGCGGGCGACGCCGGCGAGGTGATGAGCGGCGGCGGCGCCGTGATCGGTTTCGATTCCTGCACCGCGGCCTCGGCGGGTAGCTGGAAGGTGACGAGGCGCCCGTCGCGCTCGACCTCGAGCTGGAGGTACTGCCCGGTGCGCGCGAAGAAGAGCGCGTCGCGGTAGTCGTGCATGCGGCGGATGTTCACGCCGTCGATGCGGCGGATGAGGTCGCCGACGCGCAGGCCGGCGCGCGACGCCGCGCTGTCGGGCGCGACGCGGGCGACGATGACCGAGCGGGTGAGGGTGCGTGTATCCGCCTGTTCATCACACTCGATCGGGAGCATCGGATAGCTCATCGGACCGCCGCCCTCGAGGTCGGCGACGATGCGGGCGAGGGCGCGCGTCGGGACGAGGTAGGACGAGCCGTACTGCGGGAGCGAGGCCACGGAGATGCCGACCAGCCGGCCGTCGAGGTCGAGCACGGGCGACCCGCTCTCGGCGTCGCCGCTGGGGATGGTCACGCGCGCGTACGAGAACGGGAAGACGTTCGCCCCGAAGTTGCTTTCGTAGCCGGCGAGCAGGCCGGCGGCCGGGCTGGGATCGTCGATCGACAGCGGCGCGGTGATGGCGATCACGGTCGATCCGATGGCCGGCCGCGCGATGGCCGGGTCGATCGCGACGGGTTCAAAACCCGCCGGCAGTTTCACCGCCTGGAGCAGCGCGATCTTCGAGCGCGGATCCGAACCCACGAGCTGGGCGAGGTAGGGGAGCCCATCCTTCTCGATCCAGATGCGCGAGGCGCGCGCGACCTCGTTGTGCTCGCCGGCGAAGGTGAGGAGCCGGCCGGACTTGTCGATGAAGACGCCGGTGCAGATCAGGCGCGTGGGCGCGCGGCCGCTCGGGGAGTCGCTCTGGATCGCGGCCTGCACACGCACGACCGCAGGCGCGATCGTGCGAAACACCTCGGCCGCGCTGCGCTCGGCGGCGCGCGCGGACGCTCCCACGAGGATCGCCACGGCGCAGGCGGCGCCGATGCACAGGGCACGCGGAGACGGCACCATCGGCGGAGGCTACAGGCTCTCGGGAGCCGCCGCCGCGAGGCTGCGCAGGACTGCGCCAGCCGTGAGTGCCTTGGCCGCGTAGATCGCGGACGAGTCGTCGCCGCTCGAGAAAGTGACGGGCGCCGAGACGGTGACGAAGCGGCGCGCCGGCATCGCGCCCGTGCCGACCTCGAGGGGCGCGGTATGCACGTCGCCGCTGAATTCCTCCACGATCACCGCGACCTGCGGTGCCGGGGGCGCGGAGACGGAGATCGCCTCCTCGGGCAATTCGATGAAGCGTGCCTCGGCATCCGCCACCGTGGTCGCGGCCACCGACTCGCCGGTGGGGCGATCGGTCGAGTCAACGCGCAGCATCGCGAATACGGCCAGGGCGAGAGCGGCGGCACTGGCGCCGATCGGCGCCATCCGGCGCGCGGTCGCGGCGAGGAGGCTGCCGGCGCGGCGGTACCATGGCTCGATCGTGACGAGCGCGACGAGCTGCCGGCGATGCAGCTCGCGGTCAAAGTCCGTCCAGAACTCGGCCGGCGGACGCTCGGTGCGCTTGAGCTGGATCAGCTGCTCGAGCGTGACCTTGGGGCGGGAGTGGTGTGTCGGCTCAGCCATGCGCGTCTCCCTCACTTGATGTAATCCTGCAGGTAGGACTGCAGCTGCTGCTTCGCGTAGTGCAGCCGGGAGCGCACCGTACCGACGGAGCAGTTCATGATCTCCGCGATCTCCTGGTGGCTGAGTTGGTCGACTTCGAATAGCGTCACGACTGTCCGGTGCTTGAAAGACAGTTTTTGGAACGCTTCGTTCAATTTTTCCTGAAGCTCCTTAACCAGCGCCTCCTTGTCGGAGTCGGCTCCGACCGACAGGGTCTGGATGACTTCGGCGCTGTGGTCCTCCTCCACCATCTTCTCCAAGCTGAAGAACCGCCGCAACTTATGACGCCGCAGGTGGCTGAGCGTGGCGTTGAGGGCGATGCGGTAGAGCCAGCTGAAAAACGACGACGAGCCCTGAAAGCGGGCGACGCCCTGGAAGGCCTTGATGAAGGTATCCTGGGTCAGGTCAGCGGCGTCCTCGCGATTGGAGGTGAGGTTGTAGACCACGCCGTAGATGCGCTCGCGATACTTCTGGACGAGCGTATCGAAGGCGGCGACTTCCCCGGCCTGGATCTGCCGCACGAGGCGCAGATCGGCGTCGGCTTCCTCCTGACGCTCGGGACTGAGCGTCAACACCTTGCCGAGGGTCTTGGACAGGCTCATCGCGGGGAAGACACTGGTGGAAATCAGGCCGCTGGCAAACCGCTTCTTGGGTTTGTGCGTTGGCTTTTCGGACCCCGGGCCGGGCTCCGTCGGGGGGAGCCAGAGACGTCGAGCGACGTCAGTCCCGTCGCAGCGTCCCGGCCTGATGCTGGAGCAGGTCGGCGAGCTGATTCAGGAGCCGGACCGGCGGTGTGTCCACCCAAGGCGCGATCACGGCGGTGGCGGCGGCGATCTCGGAGCGGATCGCCTCGAGCACGGTCTCGAATACGCCGCACTCCCGCATCTGCGCGACGCGGCGCTGGATCTGGCTGGCGTCGCCCTCGGCCATCTCGCGCCGTAGCTGCTGCGCCTCGGCCGGCTCGAGGCGGTCGAGAAGGGTGAGGAGCGGCAGGGTGGACTTCCCGCTGGCCAGGTCGGTGCCGAGGGTTTTTCCGATCTTGGTCTCCTCGCCGAAGAAGTCGGTCAGGTCGTCGTAGATCTGGTACCCGGTGCCGAGATGGCGTCCGTAGACCCCCGCGGCCTGCTCAAACTCCGCGCCGCCGTTCCCGAGGTGCGCGCCCAGCCGGCAGGACACGTGAAAGAGCTCGGCCGTCTTCAGCTCGATGACGCGCCGGTAGTAGCGCAGGTCGCGCGGCGTGTCGGGCCGTGCCAGCGTCTGCATGATTTCGCCGGTGCAGACTTGGCGGGTGGAGAGCGAGACGTGGCGGCAGACCTCGGTGGTGGGAAAGGTCGCGGCGATGTGCAGCGCCTGGGAGAAGAGCGCGTCGCCGAGCAGCACCGCCGTGTCCGGTCCGAAGGCGCGAGCGGCTGTGCGACGACCGCGGCGCAGCTCGGCCTCGTCCATGATGTCGTCGTGCACGAGGGTCGCGAGGTGGACCATCTCGATGACCGCGGCGAGCTTGACGAGCGGCTCCGGGACGACGGCGTCGCCCTGCCAGCCGCTGAAAAACACCAGCGCCGGCCGCAGGCGTTTCCCGCTGGTATCGACGCAGTAGGCGACCATGTCGCGGATCTCCGGCTCGAACTGATCGAGCTGCCCATGCAGGAACTGGTCGAGCGCCCGGAAGTGCGGCTTGAGCAGGCCGAAGATCGCGAGGGGATCCGCCGGCGTGCTTGGGGAAAACTGGACGGGCATGGGAGAGTGAAGCGTACGGGCTTTGGTCGTGAAGCAAGCCAATCCTCGACGCCCGTTCCGCCGCCTACACGACGCGAAACTGCGGCAGGTCCTGGCCGTCGACGATGCCCACCGGTCGGCCGTCGTCGTCGACCGCGAGCAGGTCGTCGATGCGCGACGCCTCGAAGATGCGCAACGCCTCGACCGCAAGGGCGCTCGCCTTCACGGCCTTGGGCCGGCGGGTCATGAACACGGCGACGGGCTTTTGCAGAAAATCCGGACCGCTGAGCGCGCACCGCCGGAAGTCCCCGTCGGTGAACACACCCGAGAGGCGCCCGTCGGCCGCGTCGACCAGGGCGATGCAGCCGGCCTTGGCGCGCGTCATCGCCACGATCGCCTCCTGCACGGTGCAGGTGTCGGGCTGGCAGGGGAAACGGTCGCCGGTGCGCATCACGTCGGAGACGCGCAGGAGCAGGGAGCGTCCGAGGTTGCCGGCCGGGTGCAGCCGCGCGAAGTCGTCGCGCGTGAAGCCGCGCCGCTCCAGCAGCACCATCGCGAGCGCATCGCCCGTGGCGAGCGCGGCCGTGGTGCTCGCGGTCGGCGCGAGTCGCAGCGGGCATGCCTCGGCCGGTACGCGGTAGGCGAGGGCGAGGTCGCAGGCGCGCGCCAGCGGCGAGTCGGCCTGCGAGGTGAGCGCGACGCTGCGCAACCCGAAGCGCTTGAGCAGCGGCACGAGCCGCAGGAGTTCCTCGGTCGTGCCGCTGTTGCTCAGCAGCAGCGCGCAGTCACCCTCCGAGCACAGGCCAAGGTCACCGTGCAGGGCGTTGACCGGATCGAGAAAACACGCCGGCGCACCGATGCTGTTGAGGGTGCCGACGATCTTCTCGGCGATGTGGCCGGACTTGCCCACGCCGGCGGCGATGATCTTGCGACCCGTTGCGATCGTCTCGTGCAGGGCCGCGACGACGGCGACGAAGGTGTGGTCGAGCGCGGCAGCCGTGGCTTCGAGAGCCCGGGCCTCGATCAGGATGCACTCGCGACCCCGGGCCAGCTGCGATGATTGCTCCGCGTCCATGAATGTGCTTTTCTCTCCGCCGTTTGTCGGCCGAAGCTAGGCACTAAGTCTAAATGAAGTTTGCTCAATCCCTTTCCCGGTCCTGGTCCGCGTGCGCGCGCCGCCTGCTGCCGCTGTCGGTCCTCGGCCTGGTGCTCGTCCTCGCGTTGGCAGGCTGCGACGGGCCGAGTGGTGTCGAGACCCTGGAGACCGACGAGCCGCAGTATCGCCGCGGCCAGCAGTTCCTGCGCAGCCAGCAGAACCAGCTCGCGCTCGAGTCGTTCCTCAAGGTGATCGACAAGCGCGATGGCGACGCGCCCGAGTCGCACTTCGAGTCCGGCCGCGTCTACCTCACGCACCTGAAGGATCCCTACGCCGCGATCTACCACTTCCGCCGCTACCTCCAGCTCAAGCCGAACAGCCTGCAGGCGCCGATGGTCAACCAGATGATCGAGACGGCGATGAAGGAGAGCCTCAAGGGCCTGCCCGGCAGCGCGATGAGCGCCGAGGTCGATCGCCTCGACCTGCTCGACATGGTGCAGAAACTGAAGGCGGAAAACCTCGACCTGCGTGCGCAGCTCGAGCGCGCCGGCCTCGCCGTCAACACACCCGCGACACTCGCGCCCACGCAAAATCCCGGCGGCACGCGTCCGATCCCGCCGCAGCAGACCACCACGCCGGCGACGACGCGCCCGAACACGCAGGTCACGCAGCAGACCCGCCCGGTGACGCCGGCGCCGGAGCCCGATCCCGCCGATGTCCCCTTCGAGGACCTGCCCGTGCAGCCGCCCGTGCTCATCGACACGCCGCCGCCGCAGGCGCCTCCCGCCACGGTGCGCCAGCCGCCGCAGCGCCCCGGTGGCACGACCACCCCGACGGCCACGGCCGGCACCTACGTCGTCCTGCCGAAGGATACGCTCATGGGGATCTCGCAGAAACTCTACGGCACGCGCACGCGCTGGCGTGAGATCTACGACCTCAATCGCGACCGGATGAAATCCGAGAGCGATCTGAAGATCGGCATGACGCTGCGCGTGCCCTGAGCCGCGCGCCCGTCACGACTGTTCGAATACACCTCGTGGTGCGCTCATATCGGGGTAGGGCGAGGCCTCCGGCCGAGCCGCCGCCGTACGCACCTCGCTGACGCGGCTCGGCCGGAGGCCTCGCCCAACCGTGGGAGGCG
>Ga0315910_10002552_pt1 | contig 15908 bp, 11 predicted proteins | sample EdamamesoilMG_FD_204470 | JGI IMG/M metagenome (GOLD analysis project Ga0315910, IMG submission 204470) | Garden soil microbial communities collected in Santa Monica, California, United States - Edamame soil | ecosystem: Environmental > Terrestrial > Soil > Garden | place: USA: California... | reverse complement strand
TCGACAAGCTCTACAAACGCTTTCGAGAAACCCTCGTCTTCATCGCGTTGTGCCGGGGATGCGAACGGCGAATCCGCAGCGGGCAGGGACAGCAGGCCATCCAGTTGCGCCATCACCCGGCGCACAGCCGACTTGGGCGACGAATATCCGGCGGCCAGGCCGGCGCGCAGGTTGGCGATTTCCTGGTCGATGAACGCGGGCATGCGGTTCCAGCGCGCCAGCGCCTGGTCGCGCAGGTCAGGTGAGCCCACCGGTTGCAGGGCCGCCAACTGCGCGTAATCCATCTGCCAGCCGGCCATCTGGCTCACCGCCCATGCAGGATAGCGGCATACGCGAAGATCGCGGGCGGCACGCAAGGCCTCGTGGAGGATGCCGTGCGTGACCCAATCCACCGAACCCAGCAAGGCCGAAGCATCGATGGTTTGCAGCTCCTGCCACAGCGTATCTTCCTCGCGCTCAATGGCGGCGTAGCCGGCCGGCGAGTTGTCCAGCAGGCCATCGTGTTGTTGCAGCTCCACGCCGGAGAAGTAAGCGATCTCGGGTTGCGTGCGCAGGCGGAATTCGTAGTAGCGGTCCGCCAGGCCGCGGGTCTCTGCGGCAGCATCGCTGGCAGAGGCCAGGCTGCTGGGCAGGCTTGCGGCCATCAGCAAAACGCTGGTGAATCCTTGTATGAAAAGCTTGTTCTGCATCGGGATACCTTTTTGGTGCAGGTTGTGGCGGCGTGAGGGCAACCGGGCCTGCCCAGGGAATGCCGCCCCGGAAAAATCAATTATGCGCAGCCAAAAGCAGCCGCTTCAAGGCAGGCTCGCAGAATTCACGGTTCTGTAACCCACCTGCCGCGGATTCCTGAGTATACTCAGGTCCCCAGCGTTCCAAACATCCCGAAAACAGGAGACTCCGGCATGGCACCGCACCTGTCGAAAAGATTCACCGCCGCTACTCTTGCCCTTTTTGCACTGGCCTGCTGGCCTGCGCACAGCGCTCTGGCCACGTCGGTGTTCATCAATGAATTGCACTATGACAATACCGGCGCCGATGCCGGCGAAGCCATAGAAATTGCCGGGCCGGCCGGCACCGACCTGACCGGATGGAGCATTGTGCTGTACAACGGAAACGGTGGCACTACCTACACGCCCCTCCTTTCCTTGAGCGGCTCCATACCCAACCTGGGCGGCGGCTACGGCGTGGTGTCGGTAGCCGCACTCGGCCTACAGAACGGTTCGCCTGATGGTCTGGCGCTGGTGAATGCCAGCAGTACGGTTGTGCAGTTCCTCAGCTATGAAGGCACGTTTACTGCGGTGGGAGGCCCCGCCAATGGCATGTTGAGTACAGATATAGGTGTCACCGAAAACGGCAGCGGCGCTGTTGGCAACTCACTGCAACTCACCGGCACAGGCACGCAATACGAAGACTTCTCATGGGCGGCCGAAGCAGCGAACACTTTTGGAGCATTTAACACGGGGCAGACTTTTGCAGTCGTAGCTGAGACCGCCCCGGCGGTGAGCAGCACAACTCCTGCCAATGGCGCCACGGGCATAGCCCTGGACGCCAACGTCATCGTGACTTTTGACGAGGCCGTTAATGCGGCCGGCAGCTGGTACGGAATCTCCTGCGCCAGCAGCGGTGTGCATACCGCCGCGGTAAGTGGTGGCCCCACCAGTTTCACACTCAATCCTGATTCCGATTTTGCCAACGGCGAAACCTGCACCGTGACGGTGTTCGCGGCCCAGGTCACCGACCAGGATGCCAACGATCCTCCGAATGAGATGGCAGCCAATTACGTGTTCAGTTTCGACACAGTCAATAACGCCTGGAACATCAACGAAATCCACGCTGATCCCGATCCAGCAGACGGCGACGCCAATGGCGACGGCGTGCTGAACACCACCCAGGACGAGTTCGTGGAAATCGTCAACAACAGCGGCGCCGACGTAAACATCAGCGGCTGGACACTGAGCGACGGCGTTGGCGTAAGACATACCTTCCCGGCCGGCAGCGTGGTGTACAACACCTGCTCGGTGGTGGTGTTTGCGGGGGGTTCTGCGGCAGGCACGTTTGGCTTCAGCCGGGTGCAGATTGCCTCTTCAGGCCAGCTGGGACTGAACAACGGCGGTGACACGGTCACCCTCAGCAACGGCGCATCAACCATGGCCACCTACACCTATGGCGCCGAAGGAGGCCAGGACGAGTCTCTCACCCGCGATCCGGATGTCAGCATCACGCCCATGGTGAAACACACGCTGGCCACCGGTGCAGCCGGCGCCCTGTATTCACCGGGACTGCGTGTCGATGGCAGCGCGTTTGCCGGTTGCCCCACGCCACAAAGCGCGAAGATCCACGAAGTGCAGGGCACGGGTGAAACCAGTCCGCTGAATGGCAATGTGGTGGTCATTGAAGGCATCGTGATCGGCGACTTCCAGGGCGGATCCAGCGGCGCGCACGGCAACCTGCAGGGCTTCTATGTGCAGGAAGAGGATGCAGACGCCGACATTGACCCGCTCACTTCAGAAGGCATTTTCATATTCGACGGCAACAATCCGGCAACCAATGTGGCCGAAGGCGACCTGGTGCGTGTGCTCGGAGCAGTCTCCGAGTTCAACGGACTCACCGAAATCACTTCGTTCAACGATGTCAGCGTCATCAGCAGCGGTAACACGTTGCCCACCATTTCTGAGCTCACTCTGCCGGTGGATGCGTTGGAAGACTTTGAGCCGTTCGAAGGCATGTACGTTACCCTCCCGCAGGCGCTGGCGTTTGCTGAATACTTCAATTTCGACCGCTTTGGCGAAATCGTCCTCAGCACCGACCGGCTGGCGCAGCCAACGGCGGTGTTTGATCCCGGCTCGCTGGAGCAGGGTGAGCTGGCCGACCTGAATAATCGCAGCCAGATAACACTGGACGATGGCCGTTCTGCCCAGAACCCGGATCCGGCCATCCATCCCAATGGCGCCGAGTTCAACCTCGGAAACCTGTTCCGCGGTGGCGACACAGTGGAAGGCGTTTCCGGCGTGCTGGATTACCGCTTCAACCTGTACCGCCTGCAGCCCACGTTGGCGGGTGTTTACACCAGCGTGAATGCACGCACCCTGGCGCCAGATGATGTGGGCGGTTCGGTGAAGGTGTCGTCCTTCAACGTACTGAACTACTTCAATGGCAACGGTCTGGGCGGCGGATTCCCCACGTCCCGCGGCGCGGCCAATCTCACCGAGTTCAACCGCCAGCGCGACAAGATCATTGCCGCCATGGTGGCCATTGATGCCGACATCTACGGCCTGATGGAAATTGAAAACGACGGCTACGGCGCCCAAAGCGCCATCCAGGACCTGGTCAATGGACTGAATGCCGCCACCGCCGCCGGCACCTATGACTTCATCGATCCGGGCCTGCCAGTGATCGGCACCGACGAAATTGCGGTGGGGCTGATTTACAAACCCGGTACGGTCACGCCGCTCGGCAGCAGCGCCATCCTCGACTCCAGCGTTGATCCGTTGTTCCTGGATAACAAGAACCGCCCGGTGCTGGCGCAAACCTTCAGCGAAGTGGCAGGCAATGGGGTATTCACCGTTGCCATCAACCACCTCAAGTCCAAGGGCACGGACTGCAATGACGTAGGTGATCCTGACCTCGGCGATGGCGCAGGCAACTGCAACCTCACCCGCCAGGATGCCGCCATGGCCCTGGTGGACTGGCTGGATTCCGATCCGACCGGCAGCAACGATGCTGACTTCATCATCCTCGGTGACCTGAATTCCTACGACAAGGAAGACCCGATTGATGTGCTGGTGGGCGCGGGCTACACCGACCTCGCCGCTGAATTTGGTGGCGAGTTCGCCTACTCCTATGTGTTCGACGGGCAGCTTGGCTACCTCGATTACGCACTGGCCAGCCCGGTGCTTTCACCGCAGGTCAGCGGCGCCACTGAATGGCACATCAACGCCGATGAAGCGGACCTGATCGACTACACCATGGGCTTCAAGGCGCCGGCGCAGGATGCCATCTACGCCCCCGATCCGTATCGCTCTTCCGACCACGATCCGGTGATCGCCGGCCTGGCGCTGCTCGGCTATGAGTTCTCGGGCTTCTTCTCGCCCATCAAGAACCTGCCGGCCATCACTTCGCAAAAGGCAGGTGGCGCCGTTCCGGTGAAATTCAGCCTGGCCGGCTTCCAGGGCATGGACGTCATTGTCGAGGGTTACCCGCAATCGCAGGCCATCGCCTGTGACCACAGCTCCAGTGGTGACAGCGTCCCGACAAACAGCGCGGGAGGAAGCGCGTTGTCCTACGATGCGGCGAAAGACCAATACGTGTACACCTGGCAAAGTGAGAAGAGCTGGTCCGGAACCTGCCGGCGGCTGGTGGTCCTGCTGAAGGACGGCAGTTACCACTACGCGGAATTCCTGTTCAAGTAAGCCCAGGCACTGTCTGTGCACCAAGCCGCCCGGATAACCCGGGCGGCTTTTTTTTGCGCGTATCGTTAGAATACCAGGCTCAAGCTGGTGCCAGACTCCGGGCCGGAATACACTCGGCGTTTGCACTAATCCCAACGTTCCAGCCGTTTCCAGGATGGGAAGCGGTCCCCAAAACCTGACGACCCAGGAGTGCACGTCATGACAGAAGACCAGACACCTACCCCGGCAAACGAATCCTCATCTTCGGCGGCAACCATCAGCGACAAGGAACGCCAGACCCGTCAGTGGGCCATGTTCATCCACTTCTCCATCCTGGCGGGCTGGGTCATTCCGCTGGCCGGGCTGGTGGTTCCCATCCTGCTGTGGCAGCTCAAGAAGGATGAACTGCCCGGCATCGTTCCACATGCCCATGTGGTGATGAACTGGATGGTCACTTCACTGGTGTATGCCCTGATCTGCATGGTGCTGATCATCGTTGTGATCGGCGCGTTCGGCTTCATTGCGCTGGGCATTGCCACCATCATCTTCGCGATCATGGGTGGGCTGAAAGCCAATGAAGGAGTGCTGTGGCCCTATCCCGGCACTTTCATCAAAGTATTCAAGTAGGTCGTTCACGATCCACCTGCCCTGGATGCCTGGCGGAATGCCAGGCATTCACATGGTTTTCACCGCGAGTTGGCTAGCCTTGCCTGTCACCTGAAAAGTGCATAGGCATTCATGCAACACATCTACATAGCCTGGTTCCGCCAGGACCTGCGCATCCACGACAACCCCATGCTGGCCGAAGCCGCAGCGAGCGGACGGCCCGTGTTGCCAGTATTCATCCATGCCCCGGACGAGGCGGCGCCCTGGTCTCCCGGAGGCGCATCCTGCTGGTGGTTGCATCACGCCCTGCAGTCGCTGCAGGAAAAACTCCAGGCGCTGGGTCTGCCCCTGTTGTTACGCCAGGGATGCAGCCTGGAAGTACTGCGGGATCTGGTGAATGAGTTGCGGGGCAAAGGCATTAGCGTGCGCGCGGTGCTCAGTTCACATTTGCACGAACCGCGCCTGGCAAAGCGCGATGATGATGTGCGGCTGCAGCTGGCCGGGCAGGGGCTGAACTGGTGGCAAGGCAATGCCGGGCTGTTGCTCGAACCCGACCGCATGCTTAACCAAAGCGGAATGCCCTACCGGGTATTTACTCCTTTTTGGAACAAATTGCGCCGTGAGGCTTTGCAGCCGCCCCAGCCGATTGACTTTGCCGCGTTGCATGCGCCAGATCATGTCCCTGCTTCTTTGTCTTTGTCGGAACTCCGCCTGTTACCCGGGATTGGCTGGAGTGGCGGTTTCGGCGCGCGCTGGAACCCCAGCCTGGACGGCGCGCATCAAGCCCTGCGGCAATTCCTGTCCGGGCCGGTGCAACACTATGTACATCAACGCGACCTGCCGGCCCAGGCAGGCACTTCGGCGCTGTCGCCCTACCTGCATTTCGGTCAACTTGGCCCCAGGCAGGTATGGGCAGCCGCCCAGGCGGCCATGCATGCAACCAGTACGACGCAGCAAGAGGGCAGCCTGGCCTTCCTGCGGGAACTTGCGTGGCGCGAATTCGCCTGCCACTTGCTGCATCACTTTCCCCACACTGACCTGCAGCCTCTGAACCCACGCTATGCTGCCTTCCCCTGGCAACCCGACGCCGGCCTGCAGCAAGCCTGGCAAAAAGGACAAACCGGTTATCCGCTGGTGGATGCGGGCATGCGCCAATTGTGGCAAACCGGCTGGATGCACAACCGCATACGCATGGTGGTGGCTTCATTCCTGGTGAAGCATTTGCTGCAACCCTGGCAGGACGGTGCGCGTTGGTTCTGGGATACGCTTTGTGACGCCGACCTCGCCAATAATTCGCTGGGCTGGCAATGGGTGGCCGGCTGTGGCGCCGACGCCTCTCCGTACTTCCGCATTTTCAATCCGGTTTTGCAGGGTGAGAAGTTCGATCCCAAGGGTGACTATGTGCGGCAATGGGTGCCGGAACTGGCACGCATGCCGGAGCGGTACATCCACCAGCCCTGGAAAGCCCCAGGCAGCGTGCTGCAACAGGCAGCCGTTCGTTTGGGGCAGGACTATCCTTGGCCTGTCGTGGAACATCGTGCTGCGCGCGCACGCGCACTGAAAGCACTGGACAGTATCACCATCTGAATACGGTGAGGCCTATACTGCGGGGGCAGGCCGTACCGGTGTGCACAAAACCAACCCATAGAACAGCAGGTGGCATCATGGAAAGTCTATTACCTTTGATCATCCAGTTAGTCAGCGGTGCAGTTGGTGGGAACCTCGCGGCTTCCCTGAAGAAGGACCTGTCACAGGGAACCTTGCTCAATTCCATACTGGGCATACTCGGCGGCGGTCTTGGCGGACAGTTGCTGGGCATGCTGGGCCTGGACATGGGCAGCGGCGGCATGGACCTGGCCAGCATTGCCGGCAGCATTGCTGGCGGCGGCGTAGGCGGTGGCGTGTTGCTGGCCATTGTTGGCGCCATCAAGAAGGCCATGGCCAAGTAATTCGCATGGCCCATCAAGCCGCCCACTGAGGTGGGCGGCTTGGCAGCAGTCTCCACCGGCAAGAGCTCACCCTTTCACCAGGATTTCGAGTAACCTGACAGCCTCACCCGCCTATTCGTGTGCCTGGCTGTTGTTTCATGCCCTTACGTGATCTTTTCCTGGTTGTGCTGGTATGCCTGGTCTGGGGTTTCAACTTTGTCGCCTCGGCCCAGGGCATGCAGCATTTTTCGCCTCTGGTTTTCATGACCCTGCGCTTTCTGGCGGTCCTGGTGGTGATGCTGCCCTTCCTGCGGCTGCCACCCAGGGGGCAGTGGGGCCGGTTGATTTTCGTCTGCCTGTGCATTGGCGCCCTGCACTTCACCTCCTTCCTGTGGGCCATTTCGCGCTCGAATGACCTCACCTCCATCGCCATCGTGCTGCAGACCTACATCCCGATTTCCGTGTTGCTGGCCATGCTGTTCCTCGGTGAGCGGGTGGGCTGGCGCACGCTCTTGGCCGTGGTGGTTGCATTCGGCGGCGTGGCGGTGCTGAGTTTCGACCCGCTGATATTCAGCCAGCTCGATGTGCTGGCGCTGGCGCTGTTTGCGGCCACATCGCAGGCCATGGGTTCGGTTTTCATGCGCGGCATAAAGGGGATCAGTGCGTTCAACTTCCAGGCCTGGACGGCGGTGGTGTCGCTGCCGGTGCTGGTGACCCTGAGCCTGGTGCTGGAAAGCGGGCAACTTGAGTCGATCCGCACCGCCGCCTGGCTGGACTGGGCCAGCGTCGGCTATTCCAGCCTGGTGTCATCCATCGTGGGTTATGGCCTGTTCTTCCTGCTGGTGCAGCGCCACCCGGTAACGGCCATCATGCCCTACATGTTGCTGATGCCTGTGTTCGCGGTGGTGTTCGGCATCCTGGTCTGGGGTGACCGGCCAGGTCCCAACCTGTATATCGGTGGCGGGCTGGTGTTTGCCAGCATCTTCTACATCAGCCTGCGGCAGAGGCAGAAAACCACAGCAGAGAATTCCGGTGCCTGAGCCCGCCACCCTCAATCTGCTGACGCTGGCCCTGGCCATGCTGGCCACCGGGCTGGTGGGTGGCGTGATGGCCGGACTGCTGGGCGTGGGTGGCGGTATTGTTATCGTACCCATGCTGGAATTCGCGCTGGGTTTTGTAGGCGTGGATCCGTCCATTCGCATGCACATTGCTGTGGCCACCTCGCTGGCCACCATCATTCCCACCTCGATTTCCTCCTCGCGTGCCCACTTCGCCCGCCAGGCAGTGGACGTTGGTCTGGTGAAACGCTGGGCGGTGTGGATCCTGCTGGGCGCGCTGGCCGGCACGTGGCTGGCCAGCCAATTGCACAGCCGCGCCCTCAGCGCCATCTTCGCCTGCGTCGCACTGCTGGTGGCCCTGAAAATGATTTTGCCACTGGACAACAAAACCCTGGCGCAGGGCATTCCCAAAAGCCCGGCCATGTTCGCGGCGCCAACGCTGATCGGGCTTATTTCCACCATGATGGGGATTGGCGGAGGCTCGCTGAGCGTGCCCACCATGACCGCCTTTGGCGAACCCATACACCGCGCCGTGGGTACTGCAGCGCTGTTCGGCCTGCTGATCGCGGTGCCCGGAACCATCGGCTTCATGGTCACGGGTTACGGCAACCCGCTGCTGCCCACAGGCAGCATCGGCTTTGTAAACCTGCTGGGATTGGCGTTGATCGCCCCCGCAACGGTCGTCGCGGCGCCCTGGGGGGCGCGCCTGGCTCATTCCATGAACAAGCGCAGCCTCACGCTGCTGTTCGGGGTTTTCCTGTTGATTGTTGCCATTCGCATGGCGGTGAAGACGTTTTGGGGATAGAGGTATCAGAAGGGCCAAATGATGGGTGCCAGCAACACAGCCAGGATGCCCAGCGCCACATTGAGCACAATGCCGATGCGGGCAAAGTCACTGAAACGGTAGCCGCCCGGGCCGTAGACCATCAGGTTGGTCTGGTAGCCGATGGGTGTGGCAAAGCTGGCTGAAGCCGCCATCATGATGCAGGCCACGAAAGGCCACATGCTGACACCCAGGCTTTCCGCCGCGGCCTGGGCGATGGGGAAGATCAGCACCGCGGCGGCATTGTTGGTGATCACCTCGGTCATCAGGCTGGTAATGGCGTAAACCGCCACCAGAGCCAGCCACGGGTTGTCGCCCGCCAGCTTCAGCCAGGAATGAGCCACCGCCTGGGCCGCACCGGTCGACGACATGGCTGAGCCAATGCCGAGGGCCACGCCGATCACCACCAGCACATTCCAGTCGATGCTGGCGCGGGCTGATTCCATGCGCGTGCAGCCGGTGGCCACCATCAGCAGGGCGCCGGCCATGGAAGCCTCCAGCATGGTCACGAGTTCGAGGGTGGCAAGCAGCACTACGCCGCCCAGGATGGCCAGCGCCAGCCAGGCTTTTTCATGACGGGGCAGCTTTGCCTGGGTGACTTCAGAGACCAGCAGGAAATCCCGCGAATTGCGGTTTTGCCGTCGGAAGGACAGGCGTGTTTCCAGCAACAGGATATCCCCGGCGCGCAGAACAATGTCGCCGAGCTTGCCGCTGATGCGTTCACCGTTGCGCGCCACCGCGATCACCACCGCGTCGTAGCGGGTGCGGAAATTGCTGTCGCGGATGGTATGCCCGACCACCGGGCTGCTGTCGGAGACTACCGCCTCCACCAGCCGCCGCTCGGCGCGCGGCTCATCCAGTTTGAATACCTGGTCGGGGGCTGGAATCAGGCCCCGCAGCCGGAGTATGTCCACCACCGAATCGACCACGCCAATGAACACCAGCCGGTCCTCGGCGCGCAGGATTTCCGCCGAGGAAGCTGCTGGCAACAACTGGCCCGCGCGCTCGATTTCAGCCAGGTAGGCGCCCGGCAGATGCCGCAGCCCCGCCTGCTCCACACTCTTGCCCACCAGCGAACTATCACGCTCCACCAGCATCTCGATGGCATACTCGCGCGGGTCATCCTGCAGCAGCAACGGTGGCTTGCGCTCAGGCAACAGCCAGCGACCGCAAACCAGCACCACCACAATGCCCAACAGGGCGGAAGGCAGGCCCAGGATGCCGATCTCGAAAAAGCCCATGGGCCCAAGGTCCGTCTCGCTCAGCACCATGCCGTGCACCACCAGGTTGGTGCTGGTGCCGATGATGGTGCAGGTGCCGCCGAGAATGGCTGCATAACTGAGGGGGATCATCAGTTTGGACACGGAGATCTGGCATCGCCGGCTCCAGTCCTCCACCACCGGAATCAACATGGCCACCACCGGTGTGTTATTGAGGAAAGCGCTGATGGCCGTAACCGGCAACATCAACCGAGCCTGGGCTGCAGTCACTGACTTGGGCCGACCCAGCAGGCGCGCCCCCAGCGCATGCACGGCACCGGTATCCACCAGGCCGGCTACCACCACGAACAACAACCCCACGGTAATGAGACCGGGGTTTGCAAAGCCGGCCAAGGCCTGCGCCGGCTCAACCGCGCCGGCAAACATCAGCAACGCCAGCGCAGCACCCAGGATGAATTCGGCCGCCAGGCGCGTTCGCACCAGCAGGACCAGGCTGATCAGCACTACCAACAAGGTTAGCCAGGCATGAAAGCCCACACATTGCTCCAGAAAATGAGTGTCGTCGCTAAGACGACAACGCCCGGCAAAACCGGGCGAACAAGGGCTAAAGCATAAGCAATCCGCGCAGCGGTAGCCAGCACTGCCCCTTTCCCGCAAAGCTGCGTGTCCAGGGCGGCTGGAAATTTCCGGCTGGACTTCGCCGCAGCGCGGTCCGCTCTACTTCAGCTTGAGCTGGGTTTTCTTGCTGTCGGCCAGGAATTTGTTCAGGTCTTTGGAAGCGGAATTGAAGCGCTTGTTGAGTTTTTTGAACTCCTTCCAGCTACTCACCGTGCCCTGTTGATAGAGCATCTCTATCTCATCCAGCATGAAGCCCTGCCGTACGCGAATGGTGGGGCTACGCGCCAGCAGCTCCATGAAGCCCGCCTCATCCACGTTGGCCAGATTGACCATGCTCTGGTCAGCAAGCTGGCCCGAACTGCGGCGGGTGAAAACTTTCACGTTGGATACGTTGTAAACCGACTCCTGGTACACCACCGTCTTGTCGGCGTTGTACACCTTGGTGCTGCCACAGCCCGCCAGCGACAACGCTGCAAGCACCATCGTTGCGGCCACAAACCTTTTTGCACAAGCCAGCATCATGGCTGTCCCATCTCTTCCTTGAAGCGTTGGTAGCTGGCATAGCCGGCCTGCCGCGCCTGGTATTCACGCTCAACCTCTTCGGGCACCGGCCCCTCCAGCGGGAACCACTTCTTGCCCTGTTGCACTTCCCAGCCCTGGCCGGTGTTGCGATACAGCCTGCCATCCGGGCCGGAATACCACTGCGCCGCCGCGGTGGAATCATCCATGGCGGGCCGGTTGGGGTCCTGCTGGTATTCTCCCGAACCGACATAATTCTTGTCAGGACGGGTGTACGGCTGGTACTTCTGGCCATCCTCGCCCATCACCCAGTCCCCGCCACCCTTTTCAGGCACGTCATAAGTGGTGGAAGTAGACATGGGGTAGGGGTAAGGGTAGCCCCAGAATGGGTCGTAGTAACCGCCGTAACGCCAGCCACCGGCCCAGGGGTAGTAGCGCGCGCCATAACCATAGGGCGGATAGAAGCCGCCGTAACCGAAGGAGCCCCAATAGGCATAATCCCGTTGCCGCGGATCGTAGGTGGGGTCGTAATATTTGCCGGAACCGGTGGGGCCGTCACCTTCGGCGAGTCCTTTGTCGGCTGTGTAAGTGCCGCTGTAACCGTAAGTGTGGACGTATGCCTGGCGGCCTGTTTCGTTATCGAAGCTGCCGAGTTTCACAAAGGTCACCGGGTAGGCCGGGTCATCGGGCGGGATGTCGTACACCGCATCGGGAATTTCCAGCGCCGCCTTCCAGGGGCCGGTTGCAGCGGCGGAGCGATACCAGGCGGCGTCTTCGCACAGGTAATAAAATTCGTTGACGCGCAACACCTGGCTGCGCGTGTTGGTTGCGCGCTCCAGCGGCGTGCCGCTGATAAAGGCAAATTGGGGCTCGCCATCGTAACGCACCTGAACCTGCTGGCCGCTTGCGCTGGGCACGGCCCGGCTGCGCGGCAGTGCGGCTTCGATCAGGGCAATGCGGTGTTCTTCGGTGCCCGGCACCGCGGCCAGCACATGCGCTTTGTCGCTGCTTGCAGGAATGCTGGCAAATGCCGTGGGTAGATCATCCACGAAGCTCCAACCCCCTTTGAGGTCGCGCGCGGAGAACCAGCGGCCGGCCAACAACAGGTAATAGCGATCCTCAAAGAAGAACAGGTCCTGATCGGAGTTGGCCACCTGTTGCAGTGAGGTGCCCGGCAGAGGTTGCAGTTTCGGCGGGCCATCGAACAGCACCAGTTCGGCCGGTTCGTAACTGAATTTGAAAGGTGGCGGCACGCGATCCGTTTGTTTGGGCGGCAACAGTTTCTTCAAGCCATCGAAGCCGTTGGCCATGGCCAGGTTTTCGATGTCGGACGGTACGGATGACGCCACCTGCCAGGTGCCACCGGTGAGGTTGTCATTGCGCAGCCAGTAGTCGCCAAACACCATGTACCAAACCTCTGCGGCCGTATCGTGCAGCACCAGCCAGTTGGAGTTCACGACAACCTCAAGCTGGGAATTGCGGATGGGCGCTGTTTGCGGCGGGCCATCAAACAACACCAGCACTGCGGGTTGTTCCGAAAGCATGATGTCCGGCGCCTTGTTGGCGCCCGGGGGCAGGCTGGGTTTGGGCAGGCTGTCGGCAAAATCCGCCGGCAGCGCGCGCAACAGGTATTCCAGTGAAAGGGTGTGTTGCGCCTGTTTCAAAGCATCCTGCAGCAGCGGATAAGCACCCGGACTGGACTTGAGCGACTGCTCGGCTTCAGGCATGGATTCATCGGCCACCGCTTTCACTGGCCGCAACCCGCTGAGCTGCACCACGCGCTCCTCAAAACGGATCTCGCTGACGGCCTGCACCATCACCGAACCGCTCCAGGGCGTGCTGCTGCCTTTGGGTGATATCTCTACCGGCACCCAGGCCGACAGCACATTGAAATCCTTCCAGTCGCTGACCGTGGGGTGATGCACAACCACCGTGCCACCGGGCAGATCCAGCGTCCTTGGGTATTCCACCGGTCCTGCAGCCATCGCGGGGTTGAGTAACAGCAGGGCCAGGGCGCAGGTGGCCCACACGCCGGGACAGGGCCGGCTGAAGTCTTTGTGAACTGCTGTACTGCGGCATACGGACATGAATCAGGCTTCCATGGTGGTTTGGAAATCCGCACCTTACCTGATGCACAGGGGAACGGAAACTCCGGGCGCTGTTGCGGTCCATACTTGCGTGACTCATGCCGGGGAACCTGGCAGCAGCGCTTTCGCGTTATGCTTTGGGCATGAAACCAGCCACCCACGCCACCCGACCCGAAGCCGATGAGGCAGGCAGTGCGCCGGCCGTGAACCCATGGTGGGTTTATGTCATACGCTGCGACGACGGGTCACTTTACACCGGTGTGAGTACCGATCCGGAGCGGCGCTTCCGCGAGCACCTGCAACATCCGCGCGGCGCGAAATATTTCAATGGCCGTGAGCCCGAGTCCATCGTGTACCGCGAAGCAGGCCACACCCGCAGCAGCGCTTGCCAACGGGAGGCTGCCATCAAGAAACTGACGCGTCCGGCGAAACTGGCATTGCTGGCCAAGAGCCCGGAAGCCAAGGCCTGTCCTTCATCTGCGGCCTCACGTCCCCGTTCAATTCGCGGCAAGGGCTGACCCAATTTGCTGCAAAAACTTTCTTCCCGCCTGCCCGCCGTAGCCACCGGACTTCGCAGCGCCTGGAGCGAAGGCTACGGGCTTGGAGATTTGCGCAAGGATGTGATGGCCGGGCTCACGGTAGGGACCATTGCCGTACCCTTGTCGATGGCACTGGCCATTGCCACTGGCGTACCACCACAGCACGGGTTATACACGGCAATCGTTGCCGGTGCCCTGATTGCGCTCACGGGCGGTAGCCGATTCAGTGTTTCGGGGCCCACCGCTGCATTCGTGGCCATCCTGTTCCCAATTGTCCAGCAGTTCGGCCTGGGTGGTTTGCTGGTGGCCTCGATGATGGCGGGCATGATCATGGTGACGCTCGGACTCACCCGCATGGGCGCGGTGATCCAATTCGTTCCCTACCCGGTGGTGCTCGGGTTTACTGCCGGTATCGCGGTGGTCATCGCCGTATTACAGATCCCGGATTTCCTCGGGCTGGAAGATGTGAAGCTGGGTGAACACTTCTTCGACAACGTTTCTGCCATCCTTCTGTCCCTGCCTTCTGTGCAACCGCTGGAGTTCGGCGTGGGTGCATTTGCCCTGGTGGTCATGATCCTCTGGCCGCGCCTCCGCACACCGGTACCGGCGCCGCTGGCCGGCCTGGTGTTTGCGGCGCTGATCGCCTATGCCTTGAATCACTGGCTGGGCATGCAGGACGCGGGTCAATCAGTGGAGACCATAGCCACGCGCTTCTCCTGGCTGGTGAATGGGCAATCAGGGCAGGGTATACCGCCCATCCTTCCCAGCCTGATGGCCCCATGGCACCTGCCGGGACCCAACGGTGAGCCATTGGTACTGAACTTCGCCCTGGTGCAGGCACTGTCCGGCCCGGCATTGGCCATTGCCATGCTGGGTGCCATCGAATCGTTGCTGTGTGCAGTCGTGGCGGACGGCTTGACCAAAACCCGGCATGACCCGAATGCAGAGCTGATTGGCCAGGGGCTTGGCAATCTCGTTGCGCCACTGTTTGGCTGCATCACAGCGACTGCCGCCATCGCACGCACCGCCGCCAATGTCCGCAGTGGCGCACGTTCTCCCGTGGCTGCCGTGGTCCACTCGCTGGTGGTCCTGCTGGCGGTGATCGCGTTGGCGGGATTGCTGGGCCTGGTGCCGATGGCAGCGCTGGCCGCCCTGCTGTTCATCATCGCCTGGAACATGAGTGACACCCACCGGTTCCTGAAAACGCTGCGTTCCGCTCCACCTGGCGATGTCACCATACTGCTGGTGTGCTTCACCCTCACGGTGCTGTTCGACATGGTACTGGCAGTGGCCGTTGGCGTTGGATTGGCGGCAGCACTGTTCATCCGGCGCATGTCACTGCTGACCCAGACCGACCAGGTTGACCTCGACAGACACCCGCTCATGCATGCCCTGCCTGACGAAGTTGCGGTATGCGACGTCAATGGCCCGCTGTTTTTCGGCGCTGCGGAAAGGGCCCTGACGGTATTGCACCGGGTGGATCCCAAAATCCGCACCGTGATCCTCGACATGCACGATGTGCCGAGCATGGACGGCACCGCCATTGTGGCTCTTGAATCACTGGTTACCCATATGCAGCAGCAGGGTACCCGCTTGGTGCTGGCAGGGCTCAAGGCCCGCATCATCGTCAAACTGCGGCGCGCCGGACTGCGCAAGATGGCGGGTTCCCTGACTTACTGCCACGACCTCGAACAGGCAGAAAAGGTGGCATTGCGCTGGCAGGCAGAATCGCCGCCATAGGCCCATTGCCTCACGGATTGCTGCGCAAGGCTTCATCTGCTGCGAACTTGGCGCTAGAATTCGCGCAACCTTCGCCAAGGGCCATAGCAAGAAAGTGATGCGCCAAGGATTGGACCGTACCCGGGCGGTGCTCAACGCCGGGCCAGCTTTTCTCCGCGGCTTTCTCTGCTGTTTTCTCTGCGCTTCCATTTCACCCGCAGCTCTGGCAGACCCGGCGGACCCCACCGCCACCCGGGCCCTGGCCGACGAATACGCCGAATGGTTCAGGGCCGAGTTCCTGCTGGAAAACCTGGTGGGCGGCGGCTTTGCCATCGTCACGCGTGACGGCATCGTGCGCACCGGCAGCTTTGGTTTTACCGACACCAGCCACAAACAGAAAGTC
>Ga0315910_10002549_pt1 | contig 15929 bp, 13 predicted proteins | sample EdamamesoilMG_FD_204470 | JGI IMG/M metagenome (GOLD analysis project Ga0315910, IMG submission 204470) | Garden soil microbial communities collected in Santa Monica, California, United States - Edamame soil | ecosystem: Environmental > Terrestrial > Soil > Garden | place: USA: California... | reverse complement strand
CCTTAATGCCAAAGGATCTGCAAGGTGAGGCACGTGTCTTGCAATGGAGCTTTTGGGTAGCAACCGAGATCGAGAAGCCGCTGTTGATTGTGATGTTGCAGCGAATGACTTTTCCCGATCCTGCGGCTGAAAAATACTTTCGCGAGCGAAACCCAAGAAGCGAATCGCTGGAAAGATTCAACGTCGAGGCACTACAGAAACCGCTTGCCATCCTGGACGCACATCTTTCCAAGCAGCCATACCTACTTGGCAACGAGTTCACGATTGCCGATCTTAACGTCGCCAGCGTCATGCAATGGGCGGTGCGTGCGAAGCTGGATATGTCGGCCTACCCCAAGGCAAGGCAATGGCTCGATACCTGTCTTGCTCGGCCGGGGGCGAAGGGGTAGAAACCACGGGTTTAATAGTCACTGAGTTCTGCAAACAGTAAAAATGCCGTTTGTTCTGCAAGTTGTCTTAGTCATATACCTATTTATGCTTCTGCATGTGTCCACGATGGCACTGTGTGCCCGCGCTCTGCGCATGGATCTGCGCGCAATCAGCTTTGGCACTGGCGGGGCGATTTGGGAGAAAGGGCTTATTCGGTTTGCCTGGTTTCCGTTCGGCGGCTATGTCAGATTCAAGGACTCACGCGACGAGGATCTTCCGGACAGCGAATTAGCAGGTGCATGGGATCGTCGGCCGATCGCCCATCGTTTGGCGGTAATTCTGTCGGCCCCCATAGCAACCATTGGCCTATCGTTACTCGTCTTGCGACATGAAGGGTGGAATGCCTTTATAGCGGCATTCGGACAAACGCTGCATGGCGCACTCATGCCGATGTCAACCGCGCAAGAACTACTAGCTGTCGGTGCGGAGTACGCCCTCACACATTCCTTCATGGCTTTCGCCGCGTTATTCACCGTGAAACTTACCGCCTTCAATCTTCTTCCCTTACCGATGCTGAATGGTGGGCAGGCTGTTTCCCTTGTTCTAACCGGCGGAAAACTCCCGCAAGAATGGCAACATCGATTGATGCAGTGGTCGATACTGCCGTTATTCGCTTTGTTTCTTAGTTGGACGTTTGCGTTTATTGCGCATGTTGTTACGTCGCTTCCCTCATAACGCCTACTGGCCAATCGACATCTTACGGTTCATGATTGGCAAATGGACAATAGAACCAAAACTACCGACGCGACGATGGCCGTGTTTCTCGATCTAGAGAACATCGCCCTCGGCGCCCGCGATGCCAACTATCCCAGCTTCGACATTCAAAAAGTGCTGGAGCGGTTGCTGCTCAAAGGCCACATTGTGGTCAAGAAAGCGTACTGCGATTTCGACCGCTACAAAGACTTCAAACGCGGCCTGCACGAAGCGGCGTTCGAACTGATCGAAATCCCGCATGTGCGTCAATCTGGCAAGAACTCCGCCGACATTCGCATGGTCGTGGATGCACTCGACCTGTGCTACACCAAAGAGCATGTCGATACCTTCGTTATCTTGAGCGGCGACTCGGACTTCTCGCCGTTGGTGAGCAAGCTGCGTGAAAACGCCAAGAAGGTGATCGGCGTAGGCGTTAAGAATTCCACTTCGGACTTATTCATCAACAACTGCGACGAATTCATTTACTACGACGATCTAGTCCGCAAAGAACCCAAACCGCGCCGACGTACAGCGACTCCGCCCGCCACCGCGCCCAAGCCCGCCCATAAAGGTCCAGATCCGGTGGCTGCGTTGGATCAATTGCTGGAAACGCTGGAGGCACTCGCCGATGAGCGCGAAGAAAACGAGCCTATATGGGGTTCGATGATCAAACAAACCATTAAGCGTCGCAATCCAGGGTTCAACGAGCGCGCGCACGGCTTTGGGTCCTTCAACGACGTATTGGTCGAAGCGCAAAAACGCAACTTGATCAAACTGCAAGCCGACGAAAAGTCCGGCGGCTATATCGTGCAGCTCGCTGACAAAGCATCGCCACGCCCGCCCATTTAGTGAAGCGGTAGCGAGTAATAGCTCCGTCGATTGTCTCCCCCTTTTGCCCCGTGCCTGTCGGGTTTCGCCGCCTTCCCTGTCAGCTGGCGCCGATGGTGCAAAGCTTGCGATCACTGTAAACAGAGAGTCCTTTCAATGAAGATTCACTTTTGGCCACGTCTTGCCGAATTTGAGTCGCTCTCTTCGGTGATCTCCCATGCCTGCACGCAAACCCTCGCGCCCCTCCGGCCGCTCCGATGCATCACTCGGCGATAAGCGTAACGACAAAACCAAAGGTACGGCGCGCGAACGCAAGACCATCCCGTTAAGCACAAACGCATTGACCACTTCATCGCGAAGCACGGTCAGCGGTCCGTCGTTGACGTTAACCGAGGGTACCGCGCTCGCCAACGACCCACCGTCTTTGAAAGCAGCGGGGACGGCGGCACTCGCCGCATCAATGCCGTACAACGCGAACAAATCAGCGGAGTATTCGCACGCGGGCGCGCTCGACCCACCGAAAGGACAAAGCAGTACACCGGAAGACGACTCGGTTACCGGCAGCACCCTCTCCGAGAGCAACGCCTCGGAAAAGACCGGCGACGCACCTGCCATTGGAGAAAGCCGGACCCAGGGTCCGCTCGACAATGCTCGCGTGGACTCGAGCGCCCAAACGCTGACGACTAATCAAGGGGTGCCGATCGCCGACAACCAGCATTCGTTAAAAGCGGGCCTTCGAGGCCCGACGCTGCTCGAAGATTTTATTCTGCGGGAAAAGATCACCCACTTCGATCACGAACGCATTCCCGAGCGCATCGTCCATGCTCGCGGATCCGCGGCGCATGGGTTCTTCGAATGCTATCAAGACCTAGGCGCGCTGACGCGAGCTTCAGTGTTTTCTGAAAAAGGTAAACGTACACCGGTATTTGTTCGCTTCTCCACCGTTGCGGGAGAACGGGGCTCTGCGGACACGGTACGCGATGTGCGCGGCTTCGCGGTGAAGTTCTACACCGATGAAGGCAATTGGGATTTGGTCGGCAACAACATTCCCGTATTCTTCATTCAAGATGCTATGAAGTTTCCTGACCTTGTGCATGCAGTAAAACCCGAACCTCATTTCGCCATGCCACAAGCATCGAGCGCGCACGACACCTTCTGGGACTTCGTCTCATTGATGCCGGAATCGATTCACATGCAGTTATGGGTGATGTCCGATCGCGCCATTCCGCGCAGTTATCGGATGATGCAAGGCTTCGGCGTGCACACCTTTCGCTTCGTGAATGCCAAAGGCAACTCTACTTTCGTGAAGTTTCACTGGACTCCATCGGCCGGAACGCATTCGCTCGACTGGGATGAGGCCGTCAAGATCAACGGTGCCGACTCCGACTTTCATCGTCGCGATCTGTGGGAGGCAATTGAAGCCGGCGCGTATCCGGAGTACGAGTTGGGTGTGCAGACATTCTCCGAGGCCGAAGCGGAGCGATTCAGTTTCGACGTGCTTGACGCGACCAAATTGATTCCGGAGGAACTGGTCCCCGTTAAGCCGATTGGGCGCATGGTATTGAATCGTAATCCCGATAACTTTTTTGCCGAGACCGAGCAAGTCGCCTTTTGCACAGCGCATATCGTACCGGGGCTAGATTTTTCAAACGACCCCTTGCTGGCCGGACGCATTCATTCGTATCACGACACGCAGCTAACGCGCTTAGGCGGACCAAACTTTCACCAAATTCCGATCAACGCTTCGCTCAACGAAGTGCACAACAATACGCGCGATGGACTTCACCAGCAGGCCATTCACAGAGGCCGCGTGTCGTACGAGCCCAATTCACTGGGCGGCGGCTGTCCCTTTCAAGCAGGCCGACAGGGCTTCGTTTCTTTCCCCCAGCCCCTTGACGGTGAAAAGCTCCGCGGCCATCCGGAAAAGTTCGCAGAACATTACAATCAGGCCACCTTGTTCTTTAACAGTCAGAGCGAAGTAGAAAAGGCGCACATTGTCCGCGCGTTCCGTTTTGAATTGACGCGCGTCCAAACACCGTCTATCCGCGAACGAGTCGTCGCAATGCTGGCGAACGTTTCCCCCGAACTGGCGGAAAGTGTGGCGCGAGGATTAGGAATTGCCGTTCCAGAAGCGCTGCCGAAGGCAATAGCGAAGACGCCAAAGCCAGAGGTGACGTCGTCGCCTTCACTCTCATTGATGACTCGACCAGGCGACGGCAGCATTCGAACACGACGCATTGCAATCTTGGTCGCGGAGGGCGTCAGTACAGACGCCTCCGCATTGCACGAAGCACTAGCCTCCGAGGGAGCCGTGCCACGTTATGTGGGTGCGCATCTAGGTAAAGTAACCACAGCCGACGGAGAGTCGGTTGACGTAGAGGTCACCATCGAGGCAATGCCTGCCGTGTTGTTCGATGCCATGGTCATTCCTTCCGGTAAAAAAGCGATTGAGGCACTCAAAACATCGGGTCCGGCCATAGAGTTTGTCAAAGATCAGTATCGCCACTGCAAACCTATACTGGTGATAGGCGATGGCGTGGCGCTGCTGGCTGAGGCGGGAATCCCGCAGTCGTTGCCCGGCGGAAAAGACGACATCGGCCTATTAATGGTGGCCGCGGTGAGTAGCGCAACAATCCTCGCATTTTCGAAAGCGGTTTCGAAGCATCGGAACTTCGCACGATATGCGGATCCGCCACCCGTTTAATGCGGAGTGAAATGAGCGCAAGGAGCTGCCGATTAGGATCGGCCAATTGCTCACCGACAGAAATTTCGATTACTCGCTGCGTTGCGCCTCTTGGCCTCTATGCGCAGTCACTCTTGAGTTTTCCGAAGGCTTTGGTCGTCCGCGCGCGCAGATTTCGCGGTTTTTTTGACCGCACGTTTCGGCGCGTTGGCAGGCTGCAAGTTTCTCTCGATGGCATCCGCATTGACCACACGAATATCGGCAAGAACGCCGCAGGAACTCGGAAGTAATTCGCCGCCTGTAGTTGCTTCCGTGGCCCCAGTAGGACGTGCCGCTTGATCAAGATCTTTTAGTCGCTGTCGTTCGAGCGCGACTAGGCGTTCCTTGGCGCGCTCCCAATCGACTTCTGGCGACCCGGTGGGCCTGCCTCGTTCGATCCAAGACTGGTGCGCCAACTGAGTCAACAGTTCTTGCTCTTCAGCTTTAAGCATGGGGCAACCCTCTTAATAGATGCATGTGCTGACTACCGTGTGGAGTCGCTAGGCCGCCCTAACTAAGGGCTCCGCTAATCTTTACAAGTATTAGGGGATAAGAAATGCTTAACGCCAATTCGTTCCGTGACCACTCTGCCAATATATTGTGCAGCGCGAAAATCACTACCAGAATGCTTAGCGCCCGCTCAAGATCTGCGCTTCCGGTGTGGCGCCGAGTTGCGACAGTGTTAGTGTCCGCGCGATTTTCGTTGCGCCAAATCGATCCTGCGCTTGCAATCGAATCTCCGGATCCTCGCTATGCCAATCGATTTCTACGAGCCCGAAGTTTTCTTCGCGCAGCATCTCGCCCGCTCGATTGGCATTCGGCACGTCAGTGTCCCAAACCTCTGTCAATCCACTGCACGTGAGATCCCACAGCGGATAGGGGACATTGACATCGAGCGACGACAACTCCGCGTAATGCGTGTCGCCGCTAAAGAACACTACGCCGGACGCATTCGTGCGTCGCACCGCGTCGATGAGTCGTTGATGATCGCGCGCATAATTAATCCACGCCTCCCAACCCGGAAAGTCCGCCAGCACCTGCAAGCTTGAAGCGACGATACGAACTCTCGCAGGCACCGCTAGTTGTTGTTCGAACCATCGCCACTGTTCTTCGCCCAGCATCGACGCAACGCGGTCGGTACAACGCGCATACGGCCCAGGAATGACTGCGCCCGCCAATCGCTTTGCGTCGCACCACTCCTCGTAACGCACTGTTCCAAGGTCCTGCACCGTCAATGGCGTACGATTGAAGCGCAGGTCCGGCATGATGATCTGCACACGACGATGCGGCGGACCAAAGGTTCGCGATGTATAAACGCCACGTCGCGACCAGCGAACCGAGGAACGCGGTTCCTGCCAGAATTCGAGGAAGGCCTGCCGCGAGCGTTCTTTGATGGGGTATGCAATGCCTGCATCGTTCTCGCCGAAATCGTGATCGTCCCACATCGCCATAGTTGGAACCGACTCCCGCAATTTGTGAAAGCGGGGATTGCGCGCCAGCTTGGCGTACTGCTCGCGCAGAAAAGTAATGTCGCGCGTGTCCCCGTAGATGCTATCGCCGAGAAACAAAAATAGATCGGGTTGCGCCGCGAGCACGGCATCCCAAATGCGCTGTTCTTTGTCTTGATGCAAGCACGAACCGAACGCAATGCGCGTCAACGCCGCATCCTGATGCGAGTCCGCATGCTGCAGAGGAATATCGGCGAATCGCCGCTGATTGGCCGCAACGTGTGCATTCAACGCGCCGCCGGAAAGTCCGTAGGCGGTCGCGCCAACCAACACTCCGCCGCTTTTTAAGAATCGTCGTCGACTTTGCATACCGCCGAGTTCAAGTGAACGGCAGATTGCAGCTTGATCAACAGATGTGGCGAACGTATTTAGGTTTGATTGCGATTTAATGGCGGATTAAGAGCGCCAAATTCTCGCTTCCCAATACGCCGCATGCGCGCCACGCCATTCTTATATGTAGCTCGCGGTTCTGAGCATTCAAAAAGAGTTTTCGACCGCCCTGGGTCATTGGTTGAAACCAGCCCATGACACCCGCCTGACCGCTTTTACCAACGGCCACTGGATCCTAATGAGAACAATTCGTATTTGCATTCAAAGTGCCGATATCGCTAAGCTATCCAAACAGCCTTACGCCGTGTCGCCCAATGTATTGCGCCGCGACAAGCCAGCCCACAAGCCAGCAAACGCCATATTTTGTATTTAGATCAATAATTTAGGAGTTTGGATCTGTTATGAATAAGACGAATAGCATCCGGCGGCCAACCAGCCTCCGCACGGGTGGTGCCGGTTCTCGATCAACGCTCTTGCGCAATTGCGTACGCAGCAGCCTGGCTCTTGGTGTGTCGGCCCTATCGCTTGCTCCCACCGCCGTGTTGTCGCAAGAGGTAGTCCAACGGCTGCCAACCGTGAAGATTGAAGATACGGCGATCGACCCGAACCCAAACGCAGAGCTCGGGGTTCCTTATAAAGCCAAGACCTCCGGGGACGAGCGCCACACCCGTCCAATTGCTGAAACGCCGCAATCGATTTCCGTTCTGACCAAATCACAGATCGATGAGTCGGGCTACACAGATCTCAAACAGATCCTCGACGCACAACCGGGCATTACTGTCGGCACAGGTGAGAACGGCAACGCGTTTGGAGATCGCTACATTATCCGCGGTCAAGAGGCGCGCAGCGACGTGTTCGTCGACGGTTTACGCGATCCTGGCATGACGACACGCGAAAGCTTTGCCGTCGAGCAACTGGAAATCTCTCGCGGACCGAACTCCAGCTTCGCAGGCCGCGGCACCGCCGGCGGCGCCATCAATGCGATCACCAAGCAAGCAACGACTGCGCTCAACTTCGCGAAGATCACCCCCGCTATCGGCACCGACAAGCACACGCGTCTGACCGTAGACGTGAATCAATCCTTCGGTGAAAGTTTTGCGATCCGCGGCAACGCGTTGTATAGCTACGAGGAAGTCCCCGATCGCGCACCGGCAGACCGCGAACGCCAGGGTCTCGCGCTCTCGGCACTCATTGCACCGACCGAAAATTTCTCGGTGGTGCTGGATTACTACGGCTTGCGAGCTGACGACAAGCCGGACCTAGGCTCTTATCTAGTAGGCACGGCTCCGAATCGTTTTCCGGCACAGAACGTCGCGGTCTACACACAAGAAAACGATTTTCTGACGTCGGACGTCGACACATTCACGGCGCGAATCAACTACACCATCGCACCGGATCTCACGCTGGTCAGCCGGACGCGCTACGGCATGTCCGATAATGGCTACGCAACCACGGGCGCCTCTGCGGTCGTCAACGCCTCTGGCCCGACACGCTACCTCAACGGCACTCCGCTACCGGTAAGCTATGGAACAATCGATACCGGCCATACCGGTTGGCAGGATGTCGATTACCTGGCCAATCAAACTAATCTGCGTTGGGATCAAGAACTGTTTGGCCGAAAGAACGAGTTTATTTTCGGCGTGGAATATACGGACCATAACGTCACTTCCGCAGCAGGCAGCAACAATACGGGGTACGACGCCTTCTATTCGCTGCCCTTTAATTGTAGAAATGCGGCGACGCCCGGCCCTAACACCAACTACTGCTTTGCCTCGTACGGTGAACTCTATGCAGGCACGTTGGTGGCTCCAAGTTCGATCGCAGGCCGAGTCTATGGCGCTAAGCGACCCAAACAGCAGGATTGGGAAGTCGAAACCATCGCAGCGTTTGTCATGGACACGGTCGATCTGACGGACAAGTTCACGCTGTTCGCCGGCTTGCGAGCCGATCATTTCGACTTGTCGCTGCAACGCTACGGTACAACCAACCCTGCGTACGGCTATAGCGACACGCTGTTCAACGGCCATCTCGGCGTGACCTATAAGATCACCGGCGACGGCATCATCTACGCGAGCGTGGCCTCGGCCGAAGACATCAATGGCGGTGAGCCCGACTCGGGTACGAATAGCGGTTACGGCGGACTCGTGCTGTACCGCGGTGAAGCCGCAGCAGCTGACCCGGAACACGCGGTAAATATCGAGTTAGGGACGAAGTGGAATCTGTTCAACGACCAGCTGTTACTAACCGCAGCCATCTTCCAAATTACCAAGTCAGACGTGATGGAAGGCGCCAACTACGACACGATCGGCACCTTCAACAGCGGCAAAAACAGAACGCGCGGTTTTGAAATGGATGTCGTCGGCAAGCTGACCGACAAATTGACGGCACAGGCCGGCTTCACCACTATGAAAGCCGAAGTGCTCGAATCGGCCCCTCTTCCCACGGGCGCCCCGTCCCCCAACATAGGCAAGACGCTGAGTAACTTCGCCGATCACTCTGCGTTTGCGCAGTTGAAGTACGACTTTTCGGAAGACTTCGCCTTGGGCTTAGCGGTGAAATACGAGAGCGAAAAATACGGCGGTCAGCCTGACACGGCTGCGGCGTACGGAACCGACGGGCAGTACAGCCAGCCGGTCCCAAGCTATACGGTAGGCGATGTGTTTGCGACTTATCGGTTCACCAAGGACTTCGACATGCGCCTCAACGTAGGCAACATAACCGACCGGGATTACTACCTCGCGGTGTACCGCTCGGGTTCCTTTATGTACATGGGTGATGCCAGGAATGTGCGCTTAACGTTCAACTATTCTTTGTAAGAACCTTGCCTTGTAGCGGCATGGGGCCGCATATTTGCGGCCCCACGCTCGCCTCTCTTTATGAACCTCTCGTACTTAGCGCCCGCGGTCAATCAAATCCCCGCCGCCATTCGTTTGGCGCAAGACTACGTTGACGTGGCGCGCGAGTTTATTACCGAGCCTTGCTACGAATACATCGCGGGCGGGAGCGGCCTCGGACGGACGGCAACCGCTAATCTTGCTGCCTTCGACGAACTCACAATCTGTCCACGAGTTCTGCGCGATATCAGTGGCGGAAATACGCAAGTAGCGCTCCCGGGTGCATCCCTCGCTCATCCGATTCTGCTCGCTCCGGTAGCCTATCAAACACTGGCGCACCCGGGCGGTGAGCGCGAGACGGCGCGCGCGGCTCATGTCACGGACACGTGCATCGTCGCCAGCACGCTCAGTGCCTGCACCCTTGAGGAGATCGCCGCGGCGGCCGCCGATTCACCCAAGTGGTTTCAACTCTATTTTCAGTCCGACTCTGCCATTACCACCGATCTGGTACGGCGCGCGGAATCGGCCGGCTACGGCGCGATCGTCGTGACGCTGGATGCAACACTGCAAGTGCCCAACCAACGCGCGCTGCATCTGGGATTTCGTTTTCCCCAGCAACTCGTTGCAAGCAATCTTGAGCGATATGCCGCCAACGCGCGTCGCGCCGATATCGCAGGCGAAAGCCGCGTGCTGCACGCCGCCCCGGCGAATGCGCCGACGTGGAAGGATTTAGAGCGCCTGCGCTCGGAAACGTCGCTGCCCATCTGGATCAAAGGCGTTATGCATCCCGACGATGCTCGGCAACTGCAAGACTTCGGTCTAGCGGGCATCATCGTTTCGAATCATGGCGGTCGCGCATTGGACGGCGCACCGGCCAGTTTGCGTGCTTTGCGCAAAATCCGAAATGCAGTTGGCAACGACTATCCCTTGTTGTTGGACGGTGGCATTCGATCGGGCATGGATGTTTTCAAGGCAATAGCGCTTGGCGCCGATGCGGTCCTTGTCGGACGCATGCAGATGTATGCGCTGAGTGTCGCCGGCGCCCTGGGCGTGGCGCACATGCTGCGATTGCTGCGCGAAGAATTGGCGATCGCCATGGCCCTCGCAGGTTGCGCAACGCTGCGCGACATACGCTCCGCCACGGTGGAGTGAGCCTCAATCATGCTCATTTGTATCGACAATGTGTTGAGCGCGAAAGAAGCCGGTGAATTTCGCCGCCAGCTGGAGACCGCAGGCTGGGAAGATGGCGTGAAGTCCGCCGGTTCGCTTGCGCGTGTCAACAAACACAACCGGCAATTGGCGGAAACGCTGCCACTGGCGGTGGATCTCGGCAACGAGATACTTCGCCGACTTGGGCTTCATCCACAGTTCATCTCGGCGGCATTGCCCGGAAAAATCTATCCGCCGCGTTTCAACCGCTATGACGTGGGTAACACCTATGGCACGCACGTCGACAGCGCGATCATGCGTATTCCGGGAACCAACATCACGTTGCGCAGCGACCTGTCCGCAACGCTGTTTCTTTCCGATCCCGACACCTATGACGGCGGCGAGCTGCAGATCGAAGGCGCAACCGGAGCGCAAACGGTAAAGCTCGAAGCCGGGCACATGGTCGTGTATGACTCAAGCAGCCTGCACCGAGTAACGCCGGTAACGCGCGGCACGCGCTACGCATCGTTCATGTGGATCGAAAGTCTGGTGCGCGAGGAGACGGCACGCACTTCGTTGTTCGACTTGGATCAGGCCATTCAGCAATTGACCGCCAAGCTGGGAACGCAGGACGAAAATGTTCTGCAGCTGACAAATGTCTACCACAACCTACTCCGCCGTTGGGCTGAGACCTAAAGGTCGCTTCGCGTGAGTGCAGCTGCTCCCACCATATTTACCATGCCTTCGCTGCATGAGGATCGGTACGCGCCGAAGTTGAGCAGGCGATTGCTAGCTTGGATAGGCATCGCAGCTCTGCATGTCGCTGCGTGTGCCTGGTTCTTGTTGCAGCCGGATGCGAAGCCCGTGAGTTCAACAGAACACACAATGATGGTGAGGCTCGTCACCGCGCGGCCGACGTCCGCACCTACCGAACCGGTCATGCCATCCCAACCGACACCCCCCGCCCCCACAAAGCCGGCACCAAAACTGTTGGCAACGCCGAATCAAACGACAGCATCAACGTTATCGGCCCCAGTGGAAGAAGCAAGCGAGACGCCGCCGCCCCAATCCTCGTTGCCCACTACGGAACAAGCGATCGCGGCACTCCCGCAAGCGGCTGCGTCAACGCAGGAATCCATCACACTGCCGGACTTTACGGCCGCGTATTTGAATAACCCGGGACCGACATATCCGGTCGCGTCGAGACGCCGCCGAGAAGAAGGCGATGTTCTCTTGAAAGTACGCGTGAGTGCCACCGGTGCACCCGAAGAAGTGCTGGTGGACACTAGCAGTGGATTTCTGGAATTAGATCAAGCGGCCGCCAACATCGTAAAACAGCGCTGGCGATTCGTGCCCGCGAAGCAAGGCGATGTCGCCGTAGCGGCATGGGTCACAGTGCCGATGTCATTTACATTGAAAAAACGTTAGAGGATCAAATGGAACCTACGCAGAGTATTGGTGTACATCATTTCCTAACGCACGCGGACGGCGTGGCCACGTCGATTCTCGTGTTGATGATCCTGGCTTCCACGACCAGTTGGTATCTCATCGTTACAAAAGCGGTCGCAGTGTTACGTGCGCGCCGGCGCACTTCGGCATTTCTCAACTTCTTTTGGAACGCACCATCGCTCGACGTGGTCGCGGCTCATTTGGAAGAGAATCATCCCGACGAGCCGTTCTCACACCTTGCCTATCACGGTATCGTCGCGAGTCGTCATCACGAGCGTCACGGTGCCAAGCGCCTCGGCGATGCAGGTAGTTCCGCCGACTTCGTCACGCGGACGTTGCGCAAGACCATCGACGAAGAAACCGCTCGAATGGAATCCGGCCTCACAACGCTTGCATCGATCGGCGCAACGGCGCCGTTCGTGGGCCTGCTCGGCACCGTGTGGGGCATCTTTCACGCGCTGACTGCGATCGGCCTGTCCGGCGCCGGCACATTAGATAAAGTCGCGGGCCCTGTCGGCGAAGCGCTCATCATGACGGCGATCGGTTTGGCGGTCGCGATTCCAGCCGTGTTGGGCTACAACTACATCGTTCGCCGCAATCGGGTCGTTCTGGCGCAACTCGATGCCTTTGCGCACGACCTGTATACATTCTTAGTGACGGGCGCGAAGATCGATTCGCAACCGCCACAATCCCAACTGCAGACGACCTCCATGCGAGTTGCGTCTGCGAACTTTCCGAGAGGCTAATTAACATGGCTTTCGGAAGTTTCAGTAGTAACCGCACCTCCGCGCCGATGGCAGATATCAACGTGATCCCGTTGGTGGACATCATGCTGGTGTTGCTGGTCATCTTCATCATCACTGCTCCACTGCTTACTCCTGCGATCAAGATCGACCTGCCTCGCACAGACAATGCACCGAACATCGCGCAAGAAAACAGCGTGCAGCTTGCCATCGACGGCGCCGGTCACATGTTTTGGAATGGGGAGTCGGTCTCGCGGCAACAGCTGATCGAGCGGCTCGCCGCTACCGGACAGCTAGCGTCCGTACCGGAGCTTCACTTGCGAGTGGATCGCGGTGCGCGCTACGAGACAATCGCCGACGTAATGAGCGAAGCAGCCCGCGCAGGATTGACGCGTATCGGCTTCGTCACCGATCCGGGCCGCCCGACCGAAGGCGCCACGCCGGTCATCACCGTTCCCTAATACATTAAACGAGGTAATTGCCATGAAGAAATCCGCTCGATGGATAGCGCTACCCTTAGCCGCCTGCTTCATTTCTACCGCCGCGTGGGCGCACGGCAACGTCTCCTGCGACGTACCCAAGGAAGAACGGCGCGCACGTGTGGATCTGCAGAAGAAACTCAAAGCAGAGGGATGGACCATTCGCGATATCAAAATCGAGAACGGCTGCTACGAGGTCTATGGATTCGACGAGAAGAATGCCAAGATCGAGGCATTCTTTAATCCAAAAACGTTCGAGCGTGTCCAACCGAGTGACGCAAAACCCGTCGCGAAGTGAGCAGGCGTCGAATACGAATCGGATGACTCCGGCTCTGCCTGTTTGGGATTGGGGCGTGCGCCTGTTGCACTGGACGCTCGCCCTTGCGATTTGCGTTGCGTGGCTAACGTCATCGGACTCAACCGGTTCGTCGCACCAAGTCGCCGGCTACATTGCAGCGGGCGCGCTGTTTATTCGCATCGGCTGGGGAGCGATCTATGGCCGGCGATCGGCGCGACTCGCGCGATGCCTGCGCTTTCCCAGACAGATTCCGACTTACCTTCGACAATTAGCGAAGAGGCGAGAACGTCGTTACCTCGGCCACAATCCGCTCGGCAGCATCATGGTGATCGCACTTCTGACTTGTGCGGTAGCTGTGTGCTTCACGGGCTGGCTATTCACGACGGATCGATTCTGGGGATACGGCTGGCTTTCAAGTCTGCATGAGGCACTTGCATGGCTGCTAGTGATCCTTGTCGCCGCTCACATCGCGGGCGTGTTGTTTACGGCCCTGCGTCATCGTGAAAACCTGCTTGCGGCAATGATCACGGGCAACAAACCACGCCGCATTAAAACTCGCCCTCCCTAATACCGCCACAAAATTCCGGCGGACGGCACGAGTGGCAGCCAGTGGTCGACGCTTTCATTTAAGTAGTACGACCCGTTCGATGCCTGCGCTACGCTGTAATCCACGCAACAGGGATTGGATTGCGAGAACAAATTGCTTGCTTCGATGTACACGTCGAGTGCACCGCGTCGCAGCGTAAACGTTCTGGCAATGCGTACGTCGAACGAGTTGTAATCATCGAGTTGCTCGGCATTGCGTGGTCCGAAACTAAATTGCGCCGGTGAACTGCTGCCGTCGGAATCCATGTTGAGAACCGTAGTCGGCCAACCGGAATGGTAGGTATCGGCAACCGTGATCGACCAAGGACCCGACGTCCAGACGATACCTAGATTCACGGCATGAGTTTGGTTCCAGCTGCGCGATTGATACGAGCCATCGATGCGATCGCGCACTTGCGACCATGTGTACCCCAGCCAGCCGCTCCAAGCTCCAGTTGGTCGCAACTGCAACAGCAATTCGACGCCTTCGCTGCGACCGCTTTCCGGCGCGATCATGACGCGGTCAAACTCCACTTCCGGCAGCAGCACTAGGGGATCGAGCAGATTCTCGAAGCGAGGATTCAGGCTGCGGTAATCCTTTCGATAGGCTTCCACTCGCGCATCGATGCCGCCTTCAAACGCATGACTGACGCTGAGAATTGCATGGTTGGCATCTTGCGCAGGGTAGAAATGATCGACGCCGTCTTCCACCTGCAATTCATTTATGCCCTGAGATTGAAAGAAGCGTCCCCAGCTGGCGCGGAACTGCGTTCTATCGCTGGGTGCATACAACAATCCGAATCGCGGACTCCATTGTTCACCGTCGCCGGAATTGTCGTAGGTCTGAGTATCGAATCGCAGCCCCATTTGCGCGGACCAATGGTTGTTTATTTTGACGCGTGTGTCCCAGTAGCCGGAGGACTCGAAGCCAGCAGGGTCCGGTAGTTCGGCCCGCTCTAAATCGTATGCCGGCGATTCCGGAAACGGGAAGCCCGCGGCCATGTGGACGCTACTGCGATAGATGTAGTCTGCCCATAAGCGACGGATTTCCACGCCGTAACGGTGAGTCAGCACGTCGTCGCCGAACAGATTGCTGTCGAGATCGTTATCCAAACGAAGACCCACGACGTGAAAGGAACGATGATCGACTACGCCCGCCGTTCTTCTGCCGGGATCGTCGATCTGCCCTTGCCGCTCATTCGTTACGTCCGTATACGAAGCAATGAGTCTGCTGCTGGCACTTTCAGACCACTGATGCCGCAGCGTCGCCCAGGTGTACAGACTGTTATACGTAGCGGTGGAACGTTGTATGCCCGCGTCCTTTAGGGCTTCGATTTCATCGCCGGAAATCAGCGTCTGCAACGACGTGCTGGTCGAGTCGCTCACTCTATAGTCGAGACGAATAAATCCATCCCAGTAGTTCGGCTCGCCAACTTCGGTTTCGCTGGCGTTGGCGATATAGCCGGCGTTGCTCCGCCGCCCCGAAATCAGTAGTTGTAAATCGTCAGACAGATCGACCGAAGCTAGGGCGTTCAAATGAAAAAGACTCAACCCCACTTCGTAGTAGCGCTTCTGCTCAGGATGCACCGATGTCGCGTCGACAATTGCGCTCATTCTATCGCCGTACATTACGGGATAGCCGCCGGAATAAAATTCCATGCCGTGTATGATTCGCGAATCGAGCAGACTCACGGGACTCAGAAAATTCTTCAGATGGTACGGCTCATAGAGACGCAAGCCGTCCAAAACAATGGCAGTTTCGTGAGGTTCGCCGCCCCGAATGGAGCTGGCGCTCGAGAAACCGTTGGTGCTCGTTCCCGGCAAGCGTTGAATAGCGCGCAACGTGTCGTCCGCCAGGCGCGGCATATTTTTGACCTGCTCC
>Ga0315910_10002548_pt1 | contig 15930 bp, 18 predicted proteins | sample EdamamesoilMG_FD_204470 | JGI IMG/M metagenome (GOLD analysis project Ga0315910, IMG submission 204470) | Garden soil microbial communities collected in Santa Monica, California, United States - Edamame soil | ecosystem: Environmental > Terrestrial > Soil > Garden | place: USA: California... | reverse complement strand
TTGTGCCGGCTACGAATCACAACGGTACATCCCAAAGCGCGTTCAGATTTTAAAATCAACGTATGCTATTGCAAGTGAGCCGCACCCGCAGGAAGAATTCTGGTACCGGAATAGTTTGATTTGGGAAACTTCCGATCCCTACTGCTATCTCCGTACAACAACCGACAACCGCATCATTATTGGCGGTAAGGATGATAACTTTTACGATCCGGAGAAACGAAATAAGAATCTTCCACGAAAAGTAAAGGCATTACTTACCGTATTTAGAAACCTCTTTCCACATATTCCATTCACGACAGACTTCGAGTGGGCAGGTGCGTTTGGTACCACCAAAGATGGGTTGCCGTATATCGGCTCGATAAAACAACATGCAAACACCTTCTTCGCGTTGGGTTTTGGCGGTAATGGAATGACGTATAGTATTATAGCTGCGGAGATCATTCGCGATCTGCTCACCGGAAGACCAAATACAGATGCAGCTATTTTTTCATTTGATCGCTGAGGCATCAATTTTTCGAGCTCTACAGGTATGAAAAGATCAAAAGTCAAATCCAGGCGGGAGGTAGACCGCAAAGAGTATGTTATACGCCCGGGATATACAAGTTCATTCCGGTTGAAAGATAAAGTTGCCATCATAACCGGAGGTGATAGTGGTATTGGCAGGTCAGTGGCTGTGCACTTTGCCACGGAGGGTGCCGATGTAGTTATTGTTTATCATAAAAGCGATGGCGATGCGCGTGAAACCAAATTGATGGTTGAAAAAGCCAATGGCCGGTGCCTTTTGTTCAAGGGCGACATCAGTCGCGAGGCGTTCTGCAAACGGGTGGTGCGTGATACAGTTAAACAGTTTAAGAAGATTGATATTCTGGTTAATAATGCCGGCACGCATGTGGATGCGGATAATTTACAAGCGATTACCCCCAGACAATTTCAGCGAACCTTTGAAGTGAATATTTTTTCATTTTATTATTTCTCGAGAGAGGTGTTAAAAAAGATTTCAACGGACGGATGTATCATCAATACCGCTTCCGTCACTGCCTTTCGGGGAAGTGATCACCTCATCGACTACGCGTCTACCAAGGGTGCCATTGTTTCATTTACGCGATCGCTGGCAAAAAATCTGGCAGACAAGGGAATCCGTGTTAACGGTGTTGCGCCCGGGCCCATCTGGACCCCGCTTGTGGTGAACGCGTTTGATAAAACGCAGTTGAAAAAATTTGGTAAAGAGACACCGATGGGTCGGGCCGGATATCCTTATGAAGTCGCGCCAGCGTTCGTTTTCCTCGCCTCAGCGGATGCTACCTATATCACCGGCCAGATGATTCATGTTAATGGCGGTGAGATCGTAGCCGGATAGACTGTGGTAATAATGAACAGGTTGCTGATTCAATACCTTCATTTTTATAAGCGTGTAGACAACATTCCTCAATTTTATTTCCCTCCTGATGTTGGATTTTATGGCATACCTTTTTTAAAACCTATAGTGAACTAAAGAAATAATTTTATGGGATATGTCATGTTTATACTGGCTTTTATTATCGGCTATCCGCTGTTCATGGTTACAGCATACTTGCTGGCCAAACTGATCTTTGTGAAAATCGAAGATGAAGAACTGGAAGAGGTTGAGAAGAAGCAACGTGTTATTATGCTCAACCGGCAGGCTCACCTGAAGAACCGCAGCCGCTTAAGTCATTCGTTGCGCGTGCGGGTTTAGTCTTTCAACGAATTACGCAAAGCGTTATGCTAAAGACGTTGTCGTGCGCTGGAGTTATCATTCTGCTGTTAGGTGCAGCGTCACTTCATGCGCAGGTGTTGAATGCGGATGATAGTCTTGCTGCGGATCGAAACAAAGTAACGCGGCAGATTATTCAGCTTCGCGATACAATCTCAACCAAGATCATTTACATCAGCACCAAACTACCCGGCACCACGCCTGTACACAAACCGGTAGTCGAAAAAGCAACTCGTGATTTGAAATTTTATCAGGCCCAGCTTGAAAAGGGCCTGGACGAAATAATCAATACCAAAGTCTGGCAAGCTGACATCAAAGATCGAAGCACCAGGCTGCTCTCCGACATGAGGCAGAAATTTAAGATAACAGAAAACGAACTTGAAAAAGTCGGATATCCATAAGGCCAGGGTAAGGCTCAGATTCAAAAATAGATTTCTGACCTTATCCATATTTTGTACAATGGTATTGGGATTGGTTTTTTGTAAAACAACACAAGGTCCCATCCCCGCGGAGGGGTCTGTTGTAGGAATAGAAACGACTAACGTGCTTCCTGCCTCCATGCAAAGTGTGGTGGTGGGTGACCCCGAAGCCAATACTTCAGTTGCTACTGTCCTTGGCGCATCGGTAGGGGGTGATCCCGGGTTGTTCATCTCCCGTCAAATGGATCTGGAGGCACAGGCCATTGGAAAGCGAAACCTTAAGGGCACACGGGTAATGCGCTTAGGGGAAGGAATTAAAATAACGTTTGATGGCACCGTCCTTTTTCCGAAGAATTCAGATTCGGTTTCTGTTGAAAGCCGTGAAAGTCTGAAGCGTGTAGCTGAAATTCTTAACGAGTACGGTGATACGGATATAGTTGTAGAAGGTCACACGGATGGAGCTGGAACAGAAGCGGAGAATCTTGAGCTGTCAACGAAACGGGCGAATTCAGTGTCAGCGGTTTTAAAGGAAAACCGGGTTAGCAGCGATCGCATACGAACTATCGGCTATGGCGAAAGTCAGCCACTGTTCTCAAACGATACGGAGGAAGGAAAAAAACAAAACAGAAGAGTTGAGTTGCTCATTGTCGCAAATGATCAGCTCAAGGATAAAGCAAAAGGAAAAGTATCGCGCCAGTAAATATATAAAGATATCGTACGGTTAGTTGAGGTTTGAAAGGGTTAGGTCCGTACGACTAAGAAAAGCACATCACTTGTTCTTCATCGAATCAGGTGGGTGCTTTTTGATTTTCAGCCTTTCGGAAAATACAATCGGAATTCGGCACCATCATTAATCAGGCCCCGTGCTATGACAAGCCCTTTATGATTATTCATCACACGCTTTACAATGGCCAGTCCGATTCCTTTACCTTCAAAATCGGGGTGGAGTTTCTGAAAAATTTCAAACATCTTGTCGGAAAGCGCCTCATCGAAACCAATACCATTGTCGGTCACAACAATCTTGGTAAAAGAAGTTGTTCCTGTTTTCTTTTCGAGAAGGATCACTTCATCCTTTGTAAGATCGGCCGATGAAATAGCAACAACAGGATCCGTTCCGGGCTTGGCAAATTTGATGCTGTTTTGAATCAGGCATTCAAACAGAAGTTCAATTTGATCTAATTGCCCTACGATGACTAACGAACTATCGACTGCAAGATTTTCTTTTTTCAGTCGTTGGGCAAAGCGATGCTGTCTTATCCCATCCGTAAGGGAACCAATATCAATGATTACTTTGGGCGAATCGTGTGTTATCAGCCGGGTGTAATTGGAAAGGTCTTCTATCAATTCACGTATTCGTGCAGATGCAGCAATGATACGATCAATGATAGACCTGGCTTCGATACTCAGTTGTGATGAATGCCTGAGCAGGAGCTGGTCGCTGAAGAGGCTTAGTTTGCGCAAAGGTTCCTGCAGATGGTGAGACGATATGTGCGTGATCTGATTCAGCTCCTGGTTAAATTGATCAAGTTCCAAAATTGTGGTTTCAAGTTTCTGTTGATATTTTATCCGACTTCTGAATTCAGTCATAATTACCATGAAGGATATCAGGAAAGCGCCAATGGTAAAACCAAAAATCACTACAAAGGAATTGGGAGTTGCCAGCTCGTATGAATTTTTCTGAGAGCGACTCTCGTTTAATAACGCGAGCTCTTCCAGTTTGATTTGTTGAAGCAAGGAACGGCAACTATCCATAATTGCTTTTCCACGCCACAGGCTTTCATTGAATTTTGGATCCTTGTTGAGAAACATGAAGTTGGTATTCTGAAGGACATGGAGCCTTCGTTGAATTAGTGTATCCAATTGCACCATTCGCTTTTGCTGCACAACGTTGTTGCGCAGTAAATAATGAATGCGTTCGGAGATTATGGTAAGACTATCGTGCGCTGAAAAAAAAGGCTGAAGAAAAGAACTGTCTTTCGAAAGCAGAAAACCGCGGCCACTTGTTTCTGTGTCTTTTAAATAGCTGAGTAAGTTGTCAAGATTGCTGAGTACAGTCTGGGTGTGTTCGATGGCGGCATTATAACGTGACCAGGCTTTGAATTTCTGATTGTAAATGAAGGTTAGACCTACCAGGATGAACAGCGATACAATGAACGCGGTGTAGGCAAAAAAACTACGAATGTCCCATTTTTTATTACTCATTTTGAGGAAAAAAATCTACATTATGTAAAATTGGGGAGTATTTTTAGACTCGTCAAAAATTTTAAGTATTTGAAACACAACACTTTACAAAAACGCTAAGTTTTGGTGCTTAGGTTGTTTATGTATTTGGGTTAAACCCAAGACCAACTTCCATTATGCTATACCAAAATCTATCCCAAAAACAGCAGCTGAAGATACATCCGCAGCAGCTTCAGATGCTACACTTATTTCATTTGAACTGCATCGAATTGGAGCAGCGCATACAGAATGAACTGGAAGAAAATCCGTTGATCGAACAAACCGAAGAGCCGGAAGCGGCTACCGAGAAGGAGGATAAGGATGAAGTTCAGGATTATCAGGACTGGGATGAATTTGCTTACGATGACACGGATAATTTTCAAAGCCGCGTATCACAAACGGAGCGAATGCCAGAAAGACCGATCGTGGAACTTACTGACTTCAGAACAGAAGCACTTAATCAATTTCAACTTTTAAATTTATGTGAAGAGGATAATGACCTCGGAGAATTTATCATCAACAGTCTAAGCGATGAAGGTTTTCTCGAGGGAACACCGGAAACAATCGCAGACGATTATTCCATGAAGCGATTGAAGATTACGGATCGCGAAACCGTTGAACGCGTACTGGCAATCATCCAGTCACTTGAGCCAGTGGGTCTGGGCACCTCTTGCATCCAGGAATGCCTGCTGGTACAATTAAAGCGCATGAATACAAAGGCCCCTGATGTGAAACTGGCCATTCGCCTTCTCGAAGAGCATTATACGGATCTTAAGGCCCGCGACTTCAATAAATTAATGGACGTGCTGAATGTTGATGAGGAGGATATTGAAATTACACTTCATTTGATGGGTACATTGAAACTCAAGCCAGTTCCGAAAGGCGACAGTGTACCGGTTCAATATGATACCATTGTTCCGGATTTTATCATCGCTATCGAAGATGACCGGATTGAAGTGTCGTTATTCAAGGAACGTGCAGCTGCATTGAAGATCAGCAATTCCTGGAAACGAAAAGTCAAGGATTACGAACACGGTCATGGTGATAAGGCGACATCCAAATACCTGAGTAATAAACTTCAGGCAGCGGAGTGGTTTGTAAGCGCAATCAAACAGCGCGAGTCGACTATGCTTCGCGTTATGAAAGCCATCGCACACATTCAACGTGACTACTTCCTCACGGGAGATGAATTGCAGATCAAACCCATGATTTTAAAAAATGTTTCGGATATGGTAGGAGCCGACATATCTACCGTGTCGCGCATTACCTGTAACAAATATGTACAGACACCCTCCGGAAATATTCTGATCAAGGATTTGTTTAACGAGGGCATCACCAACCAGGAAGGCGTAGTGATCAGTGTTCGTAAAGTACAGGAAGCTATTCAGCAGGTAGTGCATAGCGAAGACAAAAATGCACCGCTTTCGGATCAACAGATAGCTGATTTACTGATATTGAAAGGATTCCAGATTGCCAGACGAACCGTTGCCAAATACCGCGATGAACTTAATATTCCGGTAGCGCAAATGAGATGGAATGGAACTCACAGCCGGATTGCGGCAGCATAATTTAGGGAGAAGTAATACAAAACATTGATATGGCAAAAATATTGATCATTGATGACGAAAAGGACCTGTGTCTGGTCCTCAACCGATTTTTATCAAAACATGGCTACGAAGTAATTGAAGCCAACAAGGGGCGCAAAGCTATTGAGCTACTGAGTGAGGAAAAACCCGATCTGATTCTTTGTGACTTCAAGCTGGAAGATATGGATGGGTCTTCGGTTCTGAAGGCCATTAAAGATATCAACCCGGAAATACCGGTCATCATCATAACGGGTTACAGCAATATTAAAACGGCTGTTGAAGTAATGCGCCTCGGTGCGATTGACTACGTTACCAAGCCGCTAATACCCGATGAGATATTGATGACCATACGGAAGGCTCTCCTGGGACCTGACGCCAATGGGTCGGAGAACCGGAAAAGCCCATCGGACATTCGTACGGAACGCGAAAGACGTTCGGCACCCAAAGAAGATCCATACATCTTTGGTGATAGTCCCTACTTCAAAAACATTCTGAAACAAATTGACCTGGTGGCGCCTACCAATTACAGCGTTATCATATATGGCGAAAGCGGTAGCGGAAAAGAAGCCATTGCACAGGAGATACACAAGCGAAGCAAGCGTGCGTCAAAACCTTTTGTCGCCATTGACTGCGGGGTGCTTTCAAAAGAACTGGCAGCCAGCGAGCTTTTTGGTCACGAGAAGGGATCGTTTACGGGAGCCATCAACCAGAAAATTGGAAGCTTTGAGATCGCCAATGAAGGCACCATTTTTCTTGATGAGATCGCCAATCTTTCTTATGACGTGCAGATTGCGCTGTTACGTGTAATCCAGGAACGTAAGATGCGAAGAGTAGGTGGTACCAAAGATGTGGATCTTGACGTTCGCATTATTATTGCCAGCAATGAAAAATTATGGGATGCGTCAGGTAAAGGTAAACTGCGCGAAGACCTGTATCACCGTTTTAATGAATTCACGATCAATGTTGCGCCACTCCGCGAGCGCGTAAGTGACATCATGGTTTTCGCTCATCACTTTTTGTCTATCGCAAACCGTGAACTTCACAAAAACATAAAAGGATTTCGTCCCGAGGTGGAGGAAATATTCAAATCCTATCCATGGTATGGAAACCTGCGTGAATTGAAAAATGTAGTTAAGCGGGCCACCCTGCTTTGTGATGGCGACTACATCGATATCCGAAGCATACCGTTTGAACTTACCAATTTTAATAAATTACAATTCGAGCCCGTTGAATCCAGTTACCGGATGCCTGCCCCTGAGATACCGGCCGATTTGCCGGTGCGAAAATCATTGCCACGCGAACCTTCGCTAAAAAGTGCGGGACTTGATGCCGAGTATGAGGTGATCCTGGAAGCGCTTAAGAAAGTAAACTTTAATAAAAGCAAAGCCGCCAAGGTTTTGCAGATCGATCGCAAAACCCTTTATAACAAGATTAAGCAATACCAGGAATTGAGGGGCGAGGAGTTGGAGTCAGGCCTGTAATCATGGTAGATTATTTTAAGTTACTATTCGAATCCGGTGGGGAGGACTCATCTTCATTTGAGAAAATAAGCGATTTTTTTCCGGCAATTGTCTATGTCTATGATGTAGACAAAGGAAAGTTAAAGTACATTAATCGAAAGCTCACCGACATACTGGGTTATTCATACGATGACCTCAAAGCCAGGGACGATTCTTTTTTCGATCTGGTTTTTCCAGATGACCTCGACTGTGTAAAACAGGAGTTGGAGAAATTTCTTTCGTTAAAAGACAATGAATCGCACTCCTATAGCAGCCGGTTAAATCTTAAGGCAGGCTCGTGGCGTTACTTTAAAACCATGGGCACCGTGTTGCGAAGAAGCACGGAAGGCAAAGCTGCTTCTCTTCTTTTTGTGGCACAGGATGTCACAAACGAGATGAAGACGGAGCAAGAGGTAAAAGCCACGCGGGAATTATTCGAGGAGACAGAAAGAATGCTCCAATTTGGAACATGGACCTGGCATCCTGAAAGTGATGGAATGGAGTGGACGAAAGGGATGTATGACATTCTTGAGTACAAGCCTGCAGACGTTGAAAAACCTACACACGAATTTTACCTGCAGCATGTCTCCCCCGAGTGTCTGGTGGAACTTAAGCAGGTAGTGGATGGGGCGATGGCGGCACAAACCGAGTTTGAATGCGAATACGCGATCATTGCAAAAAACGGTAACCAGAAAACAGTTTCCACCAAAGGGAAGGTCGTTGCAAACGAAAATGGAAAATTGGAACGCATCGTAGGAATTACCCGGGATGTAACTACGCTAAAAAATATGGACCGGGAACGCGAGCGTAGTATTCGCGAATTGAATCGTTCCAATCATGATCTCGAGGAATTTGCCTATGTAGCCAGTCACGATTTACAGGAGCCCCTGCGAAAAATTGCTACCTTCAGTGAACGGCTGAAAACCAAGTATGGAGAGGCGTTGCAGCAGGAGGGAAGTCAATACCTCAGCCGCATAATTGCGTCTACTGAAAGCATGCGTCTGCTGATTGACAACCTCCTGGAGTTCTCACGAATCTCACGGAGCACCGCTGCCTTTTTACCGGTTAATCTGAATGAGATACTGAATGAATCCTTGTCAGACCTGGAACTAAAGGTAGAAGAGACGAAAGCGTTAATAACAAATTCTACATTGCCTGTGATTGATGCGATTCCATCAGAGATCAGGCAATTATTTGCCAATATTATCAACAACGCGCTGAAATTCCGCAAGCGCGATGTCGATCCCGTGATCGTTATTCGCACTGAAGCGATTTCAAAAACCGAAGAAGAGCGGTTTGGATTGACAAAGGACAGAACATATCATAAAATTGTGGTTAAAGACAACGGCATCGGGTTCGCGGAGGAGTATGCGGAAAAAATATTCCAGATTTTTCAACGCCTGCATGGAAAAACCGAATATGCCGGAGCTGGTGTCGGGCTCGCCATCTGCAAAAAGATAGTAGAAAACCACGAGGGCTATATGTACGCCACGGGTGGTGGCGATGGCGCTGTCTTCACCATTATTCTACCCGAAAAGCAATATTAAAAACAAGGTTATGTTTTCATCCGGCCAACCGATTCGTGTACTCGTGATTGATGATGATGAAGATGACTTTCTCATTATTCAGGATTATGTAAGTTCGATTGAGAACGCCAACTTTAAGCTCGATTGGTGTTATACGTATAAAGATGCGATTGACCGATTTGCTGCAAAACAACATGATATCTACTTTGTTGATTACAGGTTAGGCGCAAAAACCGGTATCGATTTACTGAATGACGCCATCAAGATGAATTGTGAGGAACCGATCATCCTGCTTACCGGAAAAGGCAATCGGGATATTGACCGGGAGGCCATGCGCATGGGAGCGGTGGACTACCTGGTAAAGTCGGAGCTTAATACAGAAAAACTTGAACGATGCATCCGCTATGCATTGGATCACGCTACAACAATCAAAGCATTACGCGAAAGTGAGCGGAAGTACAAAGGAATCTTTGACGGTTCGAAAGATGCCATTTTCATTACTGATCTGGAACTTCGCTTTAAAGATTGTAATCCGGCAACATCCGGTTTGCTTCGTTTCCCGAAAGAAAGGTTAACACAGCTTACGCTGTACGACCTCATTGAAGGCGAAGAACTGAAAAGCCGGATTAGGGAAGGTATTGCGGAAGAAGGCGAAGTAATTGACCTGGAGATCGTGGTAATTGATCATCGGCATGAAAAGAAAATTTGTGTGCTGACGGCTTCGCGGCATATCGAAACAGAGGGTGCTCCGTTTGTGCAGGCTATTATTCACGATATCACGAACCTGAAAAAAGCTGAGCGGGCTACCTTGTATGCTGAGAAACTGGCTTCGGGAGGACGCCTGGTAAGAACGCTTGCCCACGAAGTCAGGAATCCACTAAACAACATACAAATGTCGGTGGATCATCTCGACACTGAACTCATTCCCGAAGATGACAAAGTGTTTTACGACATTATCAAGCGCAATATCAAACGTATTGATGATCTCATTGCCGAACTTTTGGATTCCTACAAGCCGACAGAAAAGGCTTTTAAAAAGACGGACCTTCAACAAATCCTGCAAAATAGCATTGTGATCGCTTCAGACCGGATGACGTTGAAAGGAATACAAATCGAGACAGACCTGCCGGATATACCTTTCCAGATTCTGGCAGATGATGAAAAACTAAAAATAGCATTTCTGAATATCCTCATTAATGCTACGGAAGCTATTCAATGTGAAGGCGGCAAAATTTCTGTGTCGCTCCTGGAGAAAGACAAAAATTATCTCGTGAGTATCACCGACAATGGATGCGGTATCCCACAGGAAATTCTTTCCAAATTATTTGAACCCTACTTTACATCTAAACGAAATGGCATGGGTTTGGGCCTGGCTTCCACGCTTAATATCATTCAGGCACACCAAGGCACAATAGATGTGAAATCAACTGTAGATGTCGGCACCACATTCAGTATCGTCTTACCGCAGGTGCACTATCGAAGCGTTGAAGCAATTGCGTGACCTTTTTCAGAAAGTCCACTGTAGAATTTCCTAGCCAAATGGATCATACATATTGATGAACGGTTTCACCTGGCTTGATTCGTTTGAATCATTTTGCTTTCTATTTTCCTTCGGTGTATGAATGTTTTTTCCTTTCTTCTTCGATTGCGTGGTGGTTTTCCGTTGCTCTTCGTATTCATGCCGAAAACTATAAATTGATGCACCCTTCTCCACATCCTGTGCACCATGCTGTTCTACTTCATTTTCCATACAGTTTCAAAATTGTTCAGTTTCTTACAAAGGTTAAAAATGTGTGCCATTGCTGATGTTATTGGTTGGTTTTTTTGTAGAATACAATCCACACAAAATAATGAGTTCCAGGAACGGCCCCTGATAAATCCGGGAAGCATTTTTTCATTGTTGATTAATACAAGCGCAATGTTATCTTTGGTTAACTTAAGCTGGACGATGAGAAAGAGTTTTATACTGGTTGCGGAAGATGATGCAGATGATCGCTTTCTTCTACAGACTGCGTTTACCGAAAAGGGATACAACGACAGATTAGAGTTTGTTGAAAACGGAATTGACCTTATTACTTACCTCCAGGATATAAAAGATAAAAAGAGCAACGCGAACGAACAGTATCCCGGGTTTATTCTTCTCGATTTAAATATGCCGCGCAAAAGCGGACGGGAGGCACTCGAGGAGATCAAACAGCATCCGGTTTTTAAAAGTATTCCTATTGTAGTTTATACCACAACACGGAATGAGAGCGAGATACGAAAATGCTATGAGTTGGGAGCGAACACGTACATTGTTAAACCGTCCCGGTTTGAATCATTGCTTCAGGTTGTAGAAGATATCCGGAGCTATTGGTTCGCTACGGCTTCTATTCCTAACCTGTAATTATTTTTTTTCCGGAAAAAGTTTGCGTCCGATTTTTTTGAGGAAAGGTATCGCCTTGTCGACCACGTGAGAGGTATAGTTCTTGACTAAGCCAGGCACAAGCATCTTTACGAGGAAATTCGAATTCCACAATGCCTTTTTTAAGGCGAGATCTACGGTAATATTCGTGCCTGTTTTAACAAGGTTGTTTTGTGAATTACTCCCTACGAGCATGTCGGAGATAATTTTAGCTACTGAAAGTGCGGGTTTTAGTTCTTCCTTGATTTCCTGAATATCGATGCGTATATGTTCCTTCTTCAGTGCCAGGAATTCTTTCAATCTTTTTTGCTCCGCACGAAGCTCATCATAATTAGTTATCATTGTCGTCAAACATTTTTTTAATGATCATGTTCCGGATCTCCGGGATAATTAATTTCTTTCGCAACATTAATGTCAGCAGGAACAGCAGCGTATAAATCCCTGCGACTATAGAAAATCCGGCAGCCATATTCGCCAACCGCTGGCCCAGCCACCAACCCAGTGCGATACTTGCAAATGCAAGAATAAAAATAAAGAGTAAGATCATTGCCGAAGCGGCAATACTTTGGGACGCCATCAGAGAAGCTTTTTCAGAGAGCTTGAGCACTTTCAATTCATAGTAGGCTTCCACGTAGGCTTCTACGTCTTCACTGAGGTCATTAACCTTTGTTTTAAGTTCCTGCATACCGAAATGATGTGATGTTTATCAAATTACCCCAACATCAAAAAATATAATGCCGTTAAATACTGAAGCGATGTGTACACATGTCTACATAATCCCGTTGAGTAAACATTCTGAATGAAAATTGTGTTATTTTTAGACAGCCTTAAGGTTACATAAACTGTTAGTAGGTTAAGATGGATTCCAGAAGCGTATTAATTATCGATGATGAGAAGGATTTATGCCACCTCATGAAATCGTTTCTTCAGCCGCTCGGGTTTAAGGTATATACTGCCTATACCTGGACGGAAGGATTAGCGACAATTCATACCGTTTCGCCAGACGTGATATTTCTCGATAACAACCTACCCGATGGGTTTGGCTGGGATCACATCAATGAAATCCGACAACTCTTGCCCTCCTGCCAGATCACACTCATGAGCGGATTCAAGAATTCCAATGATCTGCGCCCCAATCACAACGTTTACGTTTTGGATAAACCCATCAGCCTCCAGAAGCTAAGCAAACATCTTAGTAACGTGTAGATAAAAGTCTACATCTGAATTCCGATTCACCTCAGTTACCGGGTAGTCGTAAACGGCACTACCTTTTAATTCCACACTTTGGTGAAAAGCCGGAAACAACTTCATGAAAAAAGTAATAACTGAGCTGGCCTCGATAGCGAGGTTTGTCGGAACTACAATCTATAATTTCTTTACTTCGTTTGAAGGCCGCGAGTTGGCAAGACAATGCTATGTGGTGGGTTATCGATCTTTTTTTCTAATCAGCTTTACTGCGTTTATCGCTGGCGTTGTGTTTACAAAACAGTCCCGGCCATCGCTTGCTTCGTTTGGAGCTGAATCGTGGTTGCCCTCGTTAGTGTCGCAAGCGGTTATCCGTTCGCTGGGACCACTGATAACGGGTTTGATATGTGCCGGTAAGCTCGGTTCTAATATAGGGGCGGAACTGGGAAGCATGCGCGTATCGGAACAAATCGATGCGATGGAGGTTTCAGGCACACGCCCTTTTTCCTACCTGGTTGTTACCCGCGTACTCGCTACGACACTCATGTTACCCTTGCTTGTGGTATATGCTGATATCATCGCACTGGTGGGCTCATTTTTCATGGTGAGCATGATCAACAATACAGGCATCACACTCTTCTTTAACGAAGCCATTGCGTCAATTACCTATGTGGATGTTTTTTCATCCATTATCAAGTCGGCTTTTTTCGGGCTCGCCATCGGACTGGTGGCTTGTTATGCGGGTTATCATACCAGTGGCGGAACCGCTGGTGTAGGCCGGGCCGCCAATACATCCGTTGTGGTCTCCATGATCTTCATTTTTGTAATTGACCTCATCTCGCTTCAGTTTATCAACCTGTTTCGTCAATTATGAATATGAACGTGAAATTTCCGGACCCTCTGGTAAAGCCTGCAATAGATACCGATGCGGTCGTGCGGATCAGGCATCTTAAAAAATCATTTGGAGAAAAAAAAGTATTAAATGATGTGAGCCTGGATTTGCACGAACGGGAAAACCTGGTAATCATCGGTAAGTCGGGTACCGGTAAATCCGTTCTGATAAAATGCCTGGTTGGTTTAATACCTTCCGATGCGGGCGAAATTGAAGTATTGGGAAAAAATGTGCCGCAGCTAAATGAGGATGAATTGAATGAACTCCGTTTGCAGATTGGTTTTTCATTTCAGGGCAGCGCACTTTATGATTCCATGACCGTGCGTGAAAATCTGGAGTTTCCGCTCAAACGCAACAAAGGCCTTTTTGATCCGCATGAACTTAATCACGTGGTGATGGAAGCACTTGAGGACGTGGGCCTGGCCGGAGCGGTTGATAAATTCCCATCCGAACTATCAGGCGGTATGAAAAAAAGAATAGGTATTGCCCGAACACTGATTCTCAAACCCAAGATTATGTTATACGATGAACCCACAGCCGGGCTCGATCCGATCACCTCTGCTGAAATTAATGAGTTGATCAATGAGGTCCGTCATAAACACCATACATCATCGATCATTATCACACATGACCTCAGTTGCGCGCGCACTACCGGTGACCGTTTGATTGCGCTTGTCAATGGTGTAAATAAACTGGAGGGAACCTTTGAGGAACTGAAGGCATCCAAAGATCCCGACATCGAAGCTTTTTTTAATTATTAAAAATGTTTTTTATGAAAACAAAAGAAATAACACAAGACATCAAACTGGGCATATTTGTGTTGACCGGAATAGTACTTTTCCTGGCCTCGGTATTTTTTATAGGTAGCGATCGGAATTTGTTCAACAAGACGTTTAAGGTATTCGCGGTTTTTAAAAATGTAGAAGGCCTCAAGGAAGGCGACAATGTATGGTTATCCGGTGTGAAGATCGGAACAGTGCAGGATGTACGTATTGTATCCGAAGGACGTGTGATCGTAACCCTGTCACTGAAAGACCGTCAGAATCAGTTTATCAAAACCAATTCAACAGCCTCTATTGGTTCAGACGGATTGGTGGGAAATAAAATCGTGGTTATTCGTCCAGGAAATGCTGCTTCTACGCTCCAGGATTCCGATACATTGGGTGCTTTTTCTCCGGCAGATACACAGGAGCTGATCAACATCGCGAAAGACGTAGGCGAGAACACCCGGTCTCTGACAAATGACCTGAAAATTTTGGCTCATAAAATAAATGAAGGGCACGGTTTGGTTGGCGAGTTGATGCAAAACGGTGATATCGCTCAGGATCTCCGGCAGGCAGTAAATGGTTTAAAAGCCACTACCGATCAGACCACGAAAGCTTCCGAGCAGTTGGCTTCCATGATGTACAAATTTAATAACGGTGACGGTTTGGTAAACAAACTCGCTACAGATACATCACTGGCGTATGTGTTCGATCAGACGCTTACCAATGTCAAGCAAGTTAGTAAGAACTCGGCCGAAATGTCTAAAGGATTGGAAGAGTTGGTTTCTAAGATCAACAACAACAACAATGCTATCGGAGTGTTACTGGCGGATACGGTGTTTGCGCAGAAACTTCAGGTAACGCTTGACAATGCGCAGTCAGCTTCCGCGAAGCTTGATGAAAATATGGAAGCTATGCAGCACAATTTCTTGTTCCGCGGCTATTTCCGGAAAAAGGAAAAAGAAGCTAAGAAATAGCTGGGAATTTTATTCTACAGATTTCACAGCGGAAGGGATATGCGCACTGGCATCCATTTTATCCAGCATTACTGAGTTACAAATATTCATTAAAAGAAAAAGTTATGAGAAGCATACTGTATTTAATCGCGGTGATTTTGATCATCGGTTGGCTGTTGGGAGTATTTTATTATAGTGCAACAGGAATCATTCACGTGTTGCTGGTGATTGCAGTTATTTCCCTGCTGCTCGGTGTGATTCGAAGGGCATGACAACTTTCCCATCGTTTGTTTTGAAAGACAACAGTTTAAACGCTGTTGTCTTTCTGTTTTACGGGAATTGAGGAGAAATATAGGCATTTGACAATGGCTCCATCGTATTTCCTATGTGGAATCATTTTTTTTAAAACTACATCAAAAACCAAAAAGCTAAATCATGGAAACAAATAAGAAAGTAGTTGAGATACTAAACGACCTTATCCGGATTAACAATGACCGGGTGGAAGGCTATGAAAAAGCAGCGAATGATGTGCAAGACTCGTTGTTCGATGCGGAGATCAAAACGGTCTTCTTTCAGTTGTCTGAAGAAAGCCGCACAAATGCAAGCGAGTTAAAAGATGCGGTTGAACGTTTGGGGGGAGATCCCGCGGATAGCACAACAGCGTCTGGGAAAATTTACCGGGTATGGATGGAGGTGAAAACAACCTTCAGCGGTGATGACACGCTGGCAACGTTGAAGTCATGCGAA
>Ga0315910_10002544_pt1 | contig 15945 bp, 9 predicted proteins | sample EdamamesoilMG_FD_204470 | JGI IMG/M metagenome (GOLD analysis project Ga0315910, IMG submission 204470) | Garden soil microbial communities collected in Santa Monica, California, United States - Edamame soil | ecosystem: Environmental > Terrestrial > Soil > Garden | place: USA: California... | reverse complement strand
ACGACGCGCCGACGCGCGCCGTCGCTCTCCCCGGCGAGCACGCCCACGAGCGCCGTGCGCAGGGCCGGCTCGCTCGCCGCGCGCCGGTAGACGAAGCGCGCGACGGGCTCGCAGCGCGCCTCGCGCGCCAGCACGAAGGCCTGCTCGGGCGCGGCCGCGACCAGGGGCTCGATGCCGTACCAAAGGAACAGGGGCAGGTTCGGGTCGCGCGCGTCCTCGGCGTGGGCGACCAGCGGGCGCGCGATGCCGAAGCGCTCGTCGGGACGCAGGCGCTGCAGGCCCGCGGCGAGATACAGGCGCACGACCGGCGAGGGATCGCGCATGGCGAGCAGCGCCAGGCGGTCGAGCACCTCGCCCGTCACACCGCGCGGCTCGAGCAGGCACTGCACCGTCCAGGCGCGCACGTACTCGTCCGCCGAATCGAGGAGCTGCAGCGCCAGGCGCTGGTCGAGGCCGCCGGTCGTGTGCAGGGCCCACAGCGCGCGCAGCGTGCGCCGGTCGTCGCCCGTCTCGAGCGCGATGCGCCGCAGGAGCGCGTGCACCTCGCCGTCGGGCCCGCGCTCCTGCAGGAGCACGCGCGCGCGGCGCGCGCACCACTCGTTCTCGCTGAAGAGCAGGCGCGCGAGCTCCTCGTCCCCCAGCGCCGAGAGGTCGACCTTCATCGGGTGGTTCGGCCCGTAGCTCACGCGGTACAGGCGCCCGTTGGTGCGGTCCCACACGCCCGGCTCGGTCCAGTGGCAGGCCTGCTGGTCGTACCAGTCGATCAGGTACAGCGAGCCCTCGGGCGCGAGCTCGATCGAGATGCCGCGGAACCACTTGTCGTTCGCGAGCAGGAGGTCGCCCGCGTGCCGACCGACGAAGCCCGAGCCCTGGGGCACGAGCTCGTCGGCGTTGAGGCGGTTGCCGTGGATGTTGTCCATCAGGATGCGCCCGCGCCACTCGGGCGGGAACGCGTCGGCCTGGTAGATCAGGGCGCCGCAGTGCGCGTGCCCGCCGCCGGCCGCGTTCGAGCGCAGGTTGCCGGCGTGCGGGTTGTCGCCGAGATAGTGGCGGTGGTCGGCGATCGTGCCGATGTCGGCGTACACGTGCGCGTCGAAGTGCGCGCCGGCCTGACGCAGGTAGCGCCCGCCCTGGGCCAGGTGGAAGAGGTGCGGGATGACGCAGGCGGTGACGAAGAGCTGGCCGTGCTCGTCGAAGTCGAGCCCCCAGGGATTGCTCGTGCCCCAGGCGAAGACCTCGAACTCGCGCTTCACGGGGTGGTAGCGCCACACGCCGGCGTCGATCGGCGTGCGCTCGGCCGGCGCCGCGCCGGGCGCGCCCACGAGCGAATGCGTGAACACGCCGTGGCAGCCGTAGAGCCAGCCGTCCGGGCCCCAGGTGAAGGAGTTCAGCGTCTCGTGCGTGTCCTCGTAGCCCCAGCCGTCGAGACGCACCTCCGGAGGTCCGTCGGGCACGAGGTCGTCGTTCCGGTCGGGGATGAAGGAGAGAAAGGGCGCCGCGCCCACCCACACGCCGCCGAAGCCGACCTCGAGGCCGCTGACGAGGTTCAGGCCGCGCGCGAACACGGTGCGCGTCTCGAAGGCGCCGTCGTGGTCGCGGTCCTCGAACACGACGATGTCGTCCTTGCCCTCGCCCTCGGGCGCGCGCACGGGGTAGGTGAAGGCCTCGGCCACCCACAGGCGCCCCTTGGCGTCGACGACGAGCGCGATGGGCTGGTGCAGGTCGGGCTCGCCGGCGACGAGCTCGACGCGGAAGCCGTCGGGCACGGTCATGGCCGCGGCGGCCGCCTCGGGCGCGAGGCCGGCGTGCTGCACCGGGTCGAGGGGCAGGAGCAGCGGCACGCCGGGCGGCAGCGGGAACGAAGGCTTCTCGGCGTGGAAGCGGAAGTCGTCGAAGTTGACGTGGCCCCAGCCGCCGCTCGCCTCGTCGACCACGCGCACGGCGATGTCGCGGCCGAGCTCGTTGCGGAGGTCGACCACGACGCGCTGCATAGACTCGCTGTTCGCGCCCGGCGTCTGGAAGATCGGCGTCTGCGAGCCGTCGGCCGTCACGCGCACGAGCTCGATGCGCACCCCCTCGCCGCCGCCGCCGACGAGGAAGCTCGCCCAGGGCCTCGTCACAGGGAAGGCGGCCGAGGTGAGCGTGCCCGTGCGCTCGTCGCCATGGCGCTCGTAGCCGCCGATCCAGAACTCGCCCGCGTGCCGCGACGGCTCGCGGCCGCGGGTGGCGACCGTGTCGCCGCGCACGGGCTGGTCGGCGAAGGCGTCGCCGCTCGCGCTCCAGTCCGAGAGGTCGCCGCGCTCGAGATCCAGGTTGAGCGCGCGCCCTCCGCGATCGCGGGCCGGCTCGCCGTCCTCGTTCGAGGGCGCGGGCGCGGCCGGTTTTTCGGCCGGCGCGAGCTGGCGCAGCACGAAGGCGCCCTTCTTGTTCCCGATGACGACGTCCACGCGCCCGTCGCCGCTCACGTCGCCGGCGACGACCTGGGTGCCCACGCCCGAGTCGTCGTCGAGGCGCAGCGCGACGTAGCGCGCCGAGCCGGCCTCGCGTCGCAGGAGGAAGGCGTAGGCCACCGCGGGCACCGTGCCGCCGTCCGGATCGCCCTGGGCCCCGTGCGACCACCAGCGCTTGCCGGTGACGACGTCCTCGAGCCCGTCGCCGTCCACGTCTGCGAGTGCCAGGGCGTGCAGCTCGCCGAAGCGCACGCGCTCGGCATTGTCGGCCGGCTCGTCGTCCATGATGCGGTGCTCGACGAAGTCGAGCGCGCCGACGCGCTCGACGTGCTCCCACCACGAGAGCCCGAACTCGTGGGCCGCGAGCGAGGTCACGACGTCGTTGTCGCCGTCGCCGTCGACATCGGTCACGAGCATCTGCGCGCCGCCGTGGCGCTCGCTGAAGGCGAACGGATGGCGCGTCCAGGAGGGATCGCCCGCGAGCGAGGCCGGCTGCTGCCACCAGCCGTCCTTGAGCAGGACGTCCGCGCGCCCGTCGCCGTCCACGTCGCCCACGCCCAGGCCATGGGTGAAGCGCTGCAGGCCGAGGTCCTCGGAGAGCGCGTGGAACGCCCACGGCCGATCGGCGTGACCGGCCTCGGGCCCGGCCCAGCCGAGCTTCCCGCCCGCGAGGAACACGAGCTCGGGCACGCCGTCGCCCGTCAGGTCGGCCCAGATCGGCGACTCGCCGTCGACGTGCTCGACCACGAGGTGGCGCTGCCAGGGCCGCTCGGCGCCGCGCGGGTTCTCGTACCAGGCCGCCCACTCGCCCGGGAAGCCGACGAACAGGACGTCGGTCCAGCCGTCGCCGTCGAAGTCGCGCGGGAAGGCGAAGAAGTTGTCCGAGTAGCCGGCCGGATCGAAGGCGCGCGGCGGGTAGATCTCGCGCCGCGCGCGGAAGTCCGGCCCGGGATACCAGTAGGGGCCGGCCACGACGTCCTGCTTCCCGTCGCGGTCGAGGTCGGCGAAGGAGGCGCCCTCGCACAGGAACTCGCGCGCGAGCGTCAGGCGCTCGAAGGCGGGTTCCTGGAGCGCGAACGAGACGAAGAACCAGCCGGCGACGAGCAGGGGCGCAGCCATGGCGCGGATTCTACGGGCGCGGAGGCACCCCGGAGGCGCGGAAGTGTTCCGCCTCGGGAACGCGATCTCGGGCGCGGAACTCGACCCGGAAACCCCGCGTGGAGCGCATGCTAGTCGTCGGTGCGGCGCGTCCCGCCGCCGTCCCGATCCGAGGCCGTCCATGCGTCGCATCCGCTTCGCACTCGTGCTGCTGGGCTCGCTCGCGTCCCCGGGCGCCGCCCAGGGTTTCAAGCTCAACGGTCCGCTCGCGCGGCCGGCCGCCGGCGACGTGGCCTCCTACCAGGTCAGCCCGGACGGGACGCGCGTCGTCTACGCCGCCGACGAGACGGACGGCGTGCACGAGCTCTTCGTCGTGCGCCCGAGCGGCGGCCCGCGCCGCCGGCTCAGCGGCACCCTGGTCGCGGGCGGCGACGTCGACGGCTCCTTCCGCATCAGCCCGGACGGGCGCTGGGTCGTGTTCGTGGCCGACCGCCTGGTGGACGAGCGGCGCGAGCTCTTCGCGCGCGACCTCGACGGCCTGGGACCCGTGCTCGCCCTCAGCGCGCCGTTCTCGACCGAGGGCGACGTCTTCGGATCCTTCGCGATCAGCCCCGACTCGGCGCGCGTCGTGTACCTGGCCGATCCGCGCGGGAGCGTCGAGCTCTTCGGCGTAAACATCGACGGCAGCGCCGTCCCCGAGGTCCTGAGCGGCCCGCTGGCGCCGGTCGGCGCCGTGCTCGGCGGATTCCGCATCGACTCGGGCTCGACGCGCGTCGTGTACCGCGCGCAGCGCGGCGCGCCGGGCGCGGTCGAGATCCACTCGGCGCTCCTCGACGGCTCCGCCCCGCCCGTGCGGCTGAACGACCCGCTCGCGCCGGGCGAGAACGTCGAGCGCCCGCCCACCTCCGACGCCGACGACATCGTGCTCGCCCCGGACGGGACGCGCGTCCTGTTCACGGTCCGCTCCGCGCCCCAGTCCTTCCGCCTCTACAGCGCGCCGATCGACGGCAGCGCGCCGCCGATCGCGCCGGTGAGCGGGCGCGTGCGGCACTTCGCGTTCCTGCCCGACTCGAGCCGCGTGCTCTACACGATCGAGGAGACGCCGCTCTTCGGCCCCGACATCCAGCACCTCTTCAGCGTGAGCCCCCAGGGCGGCTCGCGCATCGAGCTCTCCGCCCCCGCGCCGAACGGGCTCTACCCGACCCACGACGGACCGGACTTCGCGATCAGCCCGGACGGAACGCGCGTCGTCTTCCGCGCCAAGGTCGGGCTCTCGATCTTCCTCGTGAGCCGCCCGGTATCGGGCGGGCCCGGCGGCGCCGTGCTGGACGCGGCCCTCGAGGTCCAGGCCTTCGCCTTCGCCGGAGGCGGCACGTCGATCGTCTACGACGGTTTCGCGCAGGCCGGCTTCGACGAGCACCTGGAGGTCGTGCCCGTCGACGGCTCGATGGCGCCGCTGTTCCTGGCCGACACGCACATCCTGCGCCCCTTCGGGCCGCTGGTCGTGACACCGGACGGCCAGCGCGTGCTCGTGACGGGCGACCTCCTCGGCTCGGGCACGCCCGAGCTCTTCAGCGTGGCGATGAACGGGCTCGCCCTGCCCGAGCGCCTGTGTGGCCCGCTGCGCTCCGACCGCTCGGTCCCGGACTACCGCGCCACGCCCGACGGCCTGGGCGCGCTCTACCTCGCGGACGAGCGCGAGAACGAGACCTTCGAGCTCTTCGCCGCGCCGGTCGCGGGCGGCTTCCCCGCGCGCGCCCTCAACCCGCCCTTCCCGTCCGGCCCGATCGTGGGCGACGTGGCCGAGGTGAGCGTCGCGGGCGACGCGCGCGTCGCCTACGTGGCCGACGAGGACACGGACGGCGCGCTCGAGCTCTTCACGGCAGAGGTCGACCGGCGCGCCCCGGTCCACGGGGCGGTGAAGGTCCACCCGGCCTTCGACTCGAACACCTCGATCGCCCTCCACGCGCGCGCCGGCGACCGCCTGGTCTACACGGCCGACGCCGAGGTCGACGGGCTGTTCGAGCTCTACTCGGCGCCGCTCGACGGCTCGAGCCCGCCCGTGCGCCTGAGCGGGGCCCTGATCGCACCCGGCGTCACGCGCCTCGAGGTCAGCCCCGACCAGCGCCGCGTCCTCTACCTCGGTGCCTGGAACGAGCTCGCCGCGCCGCGCCTGTTCTCGGTGCCGGTGGACGGCTCGACCCTGCCCGCGCCGGTCAGCGCCGCCCTGCCGCAGGAGCGCGCGCTCGTCGATTACGCCCTCAGCCCCGACTCGCGCCTCGTGGCCTACCTCGCCGACGAGGACGCCCTGGGCGTGGTCGAGCTCTACGTCGCGCCGGCCAACGGCTCGGCCCTGGGCGTCAAGCGCAACGGCGCGCTGGTCGCGGGCGGCGACGTGCAGGACTTCCGCTTCGCGCCGCAGCACGCCCGGCTCGTGTACCGGGCCGACCAGGAGCTCGACAACGCGGTCGAGCTCTACTCCGTGCCGCTCGACGGCTCGCTCCCGCCCCTGAAGCTCAACCCGCCGCTCCCGGTGGGCGGCGACGTCTCGCCCTTCTACGCGGTCGCGCGCGGCCGCGTCGTGTACCGCGCCGACCAGGAGGTGGACGGCGTGGACGAGCTCTACTCGCAGCGCGACGACGGCGCCGCCTCCCCGCCGCTCGAGCTCAGCGGAGCGCTGGTCGCGGGCGGCGACGTGCTCGGCTTCGAGGTCGACGCGGACGGCGAGCGCGTGGTCTTCAAGGCCGACAAGGACGTGGACGGGCGCTTCGAGCTCTACTCCGCGCGCGCCGACTCGAGCTCCTTCACCGTCCTCGTCAGTGGCACGCTCGTGGCCGGCGGCGACGTGGGCGAGTTCACGATCGCGCCGATTGTCCGGCGCGTCCTGTACCTCGCCGACGCCGAGACCAACGGGCGCGTCGAGCTCTTCGCCGCGCCGCTCCTCGGCGGAGCGCCGCCCGTCAAGCTGAGCGGCGACGTTCCGCCCGACACCGACGGCCTCTCCTTCCGCATCGCGCGCGATGGGACCCGCGCCGTCTACGTGGCGACCCTCGGCGAGCGCGTCGGCCTCTTCTGGGTCCCGTGCGACGCCAGCGCGCCTCCCCGGCGCGTCGACGCGCCCCTGCCGCCCGCGCGCAGCCTGCGCGTCTTCGAGATCCTGCCCGACGCCGAGCACGTGGCCTACATCGCCGAGCGCGAGGGCGCGGGCGTGTTCGAGCTCTACTCGGCCCTGCTGCCTCGGCCGGGCGCGCCCGCGCCGGATCCCGCGCTCACGCGCGACCTCCTGCGCTGACGTCACGGCTGCGCAAGGGCAGCGCGGCGCGCCGGCCGCCCGATATGCTCCTCCCGATGGAGTCCGGGAAGCGAGTCGGGCGATCCCACGGCATCCTCGCGGGCCTCGCCTGCGCGGCGCTCGCGGCCTGCGGGCCCTCCCAGGAGGGCGACGCCTTCGCCGAGCACGCGGCCCCCGTGCGGAACGCCGTGCTCGTCACCCTGGACACGACGCGCGCCGACGTGCTCTCGGGCGACGAGGCCAGCCGGCGCATCGCGCCGAACATCGCGGCCCTCGCCGACTCGGGCCTGCGCTTCCCGCGCGCCTACACGACGGCGCCGCTCACCCTGCCGGCCCATGCCTCGCTCCTGACCGGCCTCGTACCGCCGCGCCACGGCCTGCGCGACAACAGCCTGGCGGCGCTGCCGGGCGAGGCCGACACCCTGGCCGAGGTGCTGCAGCGCGCCGGCTTCCAGACCGCGGCCTTCGTCTCGTGCGTCGTGCTCGACCGCACCTTCGGCCTGGACCAGGGCTTCGAGCTCTACGACGAGCCGGATCTCGTCGAGCACGCCGACGAGAGCGGCTACGTCGAGCGCGCGAGCGCGGCCACCCTCGCCGCCGCCTCGGCCTGGCTCGAGGCGCGCGACGAGTCGCGCCCGTTCTTCCTGTGGGTGCACTTCTACGATCCGCACCTCCCCTACCGCTCGGCGCCCGAGTTCCTGGCCCAGGCCGGCGGCGACGCCTACCGCGGCGAGGTGGCCGAGGTCGACCGCGCGGTGGGCGGGCTGCTCGAGGCGCTCGAGCGCAGCGACGCGGCCGACGAGACCCTGGTCGTGCTCACCGCCGACCACGGCGAGAGCCTGGGCGAGCACGGCGAGCCGACCCACGGCGCGCTGTGCTACGAGGCCGCCGTGCGCGTGCCGCTGCTCCTGCGCTTCCCCGGCGCGCCGCCGCGCCCGGGGCCGACGCGCATCGTCAGCCTGGTGGACCTCTTCCCGACCGTGCTCGGGCGTCTCGGCTTGCCCGTGCCGGACGGGCTCGACGGCGTCGACCTCTTCTCGCCCGCCGCGCCCGCCGACCGCGGCGTGTACTTCGAGAGCCAGTCGGGCTTCCTCAACTACGGCTGGAGCCCCCTCGCCGGCTGGCTCGACGGGCGCGGGAAGTACCTGCACAGCAGCCAGCCCGAGTTCTACGCCGAGCCCGGCGATCCCGAGGAGGACGACGACCTCGCGCGCTCCCACGTGCAGGAGTGCGAGAGCGCGCGCGCGCACCTGGCGGAGCTCCTGGCCCGGCCCGCGCTGCCGCCCGACGACTCGCGCCAGAAGCGCTCCCTCGAGGCGGAGCTCGCCGTGCTCGGCTACGCGAGCTTCGGCGACGACGTGGTCTTCCCCTCGCCCCTCGCCCCGAGCGACCGCCCGGCTCCGCGTGAACGCGCGCACGAGCTCGGCCCGCTGCTCCACGCCCACGCGCTGTTCTCGTCGCGGCACTTCGCCGAGTGCGTGCCCCTGGTCGAGGCCATCGTGCGCGAGAACCCGCGCAACCTGCTGGCGCGCGACCTCCTGGGTGTCGCCCTCATGCAGACCGACCGCTTCGCCGAGGCCGAGCCCGTCCTGCGCGAGCGCCTCCTCCAGGGGCCCGAGCGCGCCGACACGCATTTGAACCTCGGCCTGTGCCGGCTCGAGCTCGGCGATCCGGACGGCGCTCTGGCCGAGCTCGGGCGCGCGCTCGAGCTCGCGCCCGAGCACGCCGAGATCTACTCGGCCATGGAGCGTGCGCGCGAGGCGCAGCAGAAGCGGCGCTAGGCCTTCCGGCGGCCCTTTGGCGCGGACGGCGCGGGCGGCGCCGGCGCGCCGGCGGCCAGGGCGACGAGCTTCGCGCGGCCCTTGCCGCGCGCGACGTCGAGGGGCGTCTCGCCCGCGGCCCCGCGCGCGCCGGCGTCGCCGCCGCGCTCGAGCAGGGCCCGGAACAGGCGCTCGTTCCCGCGCGAGGCGGCCTGGTGCAGCGCGGTCCAGCCGCGCCCGTCGGGCACGTTCGGGCTGGCGCCGTGGGCGAGCAGGCGCAGCGCGGGCGCGACCTGTCCCCAGCGCACGAGCTCGTTCAGGATCGGCCGGCCTTCCTGGAGCGCGCCGTCCGGCCGCGCGCCGTGGCGCAGGGCGAGCTCGACGTAGACGTCCTCCTCCTTCCAGGCCGCGCTGACCAGGGCCGCGCTCGCGTCCGCACCGCGCTCGAGCAGGAGCTCGAGGAGCTCCACCTGGCGCGAGCCGATCGCGAAGTAGGCGACGTCCACGTCGTGCGCCCACGAGCGCACGCGCGCGTTCGGATCTGCGTTCGCATCGAGGAGCCGCGCGGCCACCGTGCGGAGGTTCTTGGCCACTTTGGCGTCGCGCCGCCCCAGGCGCGAGCCGGCGCAGGCCGCGAGCGCGGTGAGCCCGCTCTCGTCGGGGGCGCGCGCCGCCCCGGGATCGCGCTCGAGCGCCTTCTCCACGGCCGCGACCTCGCCCAGGGCCGCGTGGACGAAGAGGTCGATGCGCGCGCCGCCGCGCCGCAGACGCTCGACGTACTCCGGCACGCCCACGAAGGCCGCGATCAGGATCGCACGCGTGCTCGGCCACGCGCCGAGGCCGTCCGGATCGGCGCCGTGCTCGAGCAACCAGTCGAGGCACGCCAGCCGCTCCGGGTCCGCGCGCCCCTCGGCGTGCGGACTCTCCTGCATCAGCGCGTGCAGCGGCCGGTAGTTGCGCCACTTCGCGTTCACGTCCGCGCCGCGCGCGAGGCACCGCTCGAGGGCCGCCCGGTCCGCCGCCTGGGCCGCGCCCACGATCGCCTGCGGCTTCCTCGCGAACGCCGGATCCCGCGCCAGGCGCTCCCTCAGCGCCGCCGCCCCTTCGGCCGCCACCCGTCGCCTCCCGGAGCGCCCTAGTCCTTGGCCTTGCTCCCGAACACGCCCTTCGCCACCCACCCCCACAGGCTCCCCAGGAACGCCGCCACCATCGCCGCCAGCAGCGCCTGCGTGTGGACGTCCGCCGCCAAGCCCGACACGTGCGGTGCCAGGAGGTGGGCATCGATGAATCCGAGCAAGGCTCCGCCGATCAGAGCCGCGACGAACATGCGCATGGGGGCTTCTCTCCGGTCCAGGTCCAGGGAACCGCGGGAGGCTAGGCCTCCCCCCACCCCGAAGCAACCCGCCCCCTCCCCGACGCTACACTCGCCCCCACCGCGGGCCCTTAGCTCAGTCGGTCAGAGCGGGGGACTCATAATCCCTTGGTCGTAGGTTCGAGTCCTACAGGGCCCACCACAGCAGCGGATGGTGGACAACTCGTGACGCGAGGCGCTTATGAGGGGGGGTGATCCGCCGCTCGGCGAGGGAGCGTCGCAAGTCCGCACCTGGGCACGACCTGTGGCCTCGGCTGCATCGGGACGTGTGCTCTCGGTTCGCACCGTTTGCCCTGGGTCCTCCAAGCCGGACACCGGGCGTTCGGTCTGATCGCCAAGCCGGACAGGGGTGCGAACTCTCGCGTTTCTGGAGAGAGCGGAGGAGTGCTTATGACCCCGGCGCTTATGACCAGTGAGGCGATGAGGAGTAGAGAGCAGGGGCCATCCTCATGCCCCGGTAGAGGCCCCTGGGCCGGCGTTGTCCTTCAGCCAGTTGCGCACCGCAATCCGCGTCATCGCCCAGAGGTCGCTGTTCAACTCCCGCTCGTTCCACCACGGCGGGTCCCACCCAAAGTCGATGTCTTGGTCGATCGTCATCAGGTCGCTGCCATGAAGGATGCCTGACCTGACGTCGTACATCTGATCTCGGCGGGAGCTCAGGGAGGCGTCAGGCGCATAGCGCTCGAAGAAGGCCCGGAACCGCGCCGTGGATCCGGGGCCGCGCGCGTTGATCAGCGATTCGACCGCCGACACAAGGGCCGCAAACGAGGCGGACACCGAGGTGTTCCACTGGCGGGACGCCATGTCCAGCCAGAAAGCAGCTCGGTCAAACTCGTCCCGTCGGGCCGGGTCAAGCCGCTGGTACTGGCAGATCGAGTCGTCGAGGTCGGTCGGCACCCGAAGACCTAGACCATCACTACCCCTCAACCGACTGTAGTATTGCTCAGCGTCGATCTCCTCAATGAGTTTGTCTGTCGCAGGAGAAAGGGTGTCGACCACGGCCTTTCCTAGCGTCGCGAAGTAGGAGTTCTGAACCCACCGGATCTCCTGCCCAGTACCATCGCGATGGAAGCACGCCCAAAAGTGGTTGCTGCGGCGAGGCTGCACGTTTGTTCGTCCAGCAAGCAGTGTGTTGAGCATCAACGTCAGCCTGCGGTGTTCGCGCTGACGGCGATGGTTGGTAATTGGCCAGAAGGCGCTCGCCTGAAGCGGGTATTCGAGGATGAATGGGTGCTCAGCTCCCTCGACGTCCGCGCGTGGCGCCTCCGGCATCGGGGGAAGTATCTGTACCCCCGATCGCTCCCCCCGCCATGAGCCCTGGACTCGAAAGCTGCTGAAGCTATACCCCCGGCCCATTTTTGTTACGCCGTTGAGGACTGATGTCTCGATCTCCTCGGCAATGGACTGCCATTCCGCAACATCAAACGCTTGGCCGGGTTCCACGCCGACGATTCGTTTGCCGCTGAAGACGAGCGCGACACGACACTTCTCTCTCGCAAGGGGCAGGTAGATCCGGTTTGGGTCGGCAGCTTCGCTGTCATACTGACCGGGGCCGCCGATCCTGGAGTCCAGCAGAAGCCGAAGCTCGTGCGAATCGAGTTGCTGCCATCCCGGGCGAAGCAGATTGTTGGACATGCTCTCTCTTGATCATCCCATGAAACGCATCCAGATGCTGCTCAGCGCGTAGGAATCCGGCTCTACGGCTTGAAGCCGGCCTTCACCTTTTGCTTGGCGAAGGAGGCGTGAACGAAGGCAGGGAAGTCAACGAACCTGGATAGCAGGTCGAACTGGTCCGGGTGGAGTGTATGCGTAGGGTTGATCGAGTTCGAGTGACTCGGAATCGTCACTGTTCTCCGACGTTTCGGGCCATAGTAGAAGTTCTGCCAGACCAACGGGGCTCGTCGTGGGTCGCTCGGCTTCTGGAGGACATTCTCCAGAGAGCCGCCGAGGATCCGGAACTTGTGCCAGTCCTTGGACGATTGCCACGTGCGGATCTCCCGTAGTTCGATTGGAAGCACGCTGCCGACGCGTTTCAACTCATAGTCGATCACCCGGCAGTAGAGGCGTAGCTCCCACACGCACCTGTCCAGCTCCCGCAGTTCGAGGCCGCGTGTGTAGTGAGGCCGCTCCAGGTATCGGTTCACGCCCTGCGAGTCCAGGTAAGCGATGAACTGCCTCGACCTATCGGAAAGCGAGAACTCGAGGGCCTTGATCGCCTCGACCCGACGAAGTGCCTTCCCGAGGTTGTGGCCGAGTCGCTTCGCATGCTTCCCGTGGTAGAGCAAGATGGCCTTGAGGTACTTCTCGATGGCTTGCTCGGCCATCCAGACGAACTGGAGCATCAGTCCCGCGCGGTAGCAGAGGCGCGCGGCGACGTAGTCCTGGTCGGCGACATCGCGGAACGAACGCGTGGCGATGTCGTTGATCCAAATCTCGTCGTTGTGGTTCACTGGATGGTCACTCCGCCTGCTCCACGCTGCAAGCTCAGGCCGCCTAGGATACAAAGGAGGCGATCCTGGAGAGAATCTGCCGGTCAGATGATGCTTCCCCAGAGGAACTTCGCCTTCGTCCAGGGAAACAGGGAGGTGGAACCGCAGTCAGAACGGATGCCAACCAAGGGGCTCGGGCGTCACGTACGCAGGAGAGGTCCTGAGCCCGGGAAGAGACCTTGGCGCCGGTTGGACATCCAGCAACCAACGAACCTGCGTCCCCCAGCAGACGATGGCATCGATGGTCGTGTCTGCGGCAGCCGTGTAGGCTGCCGCAGATGGTCCTGGAGCAGGCGAGCGTCCTCTGTCCGCCACGCCTGTATGCGGACACCGCAATCCTTCGGGACATCTCCAGGAACTGCTGCGACGGAGTTCCTCCGAACGCATTCGCTGAACTCCTGACAACGGGAGGGGGCGTCTTGGTGCTGTCTCATGTCCACATGGTTGAGATTGCCAAGACGTCGGAAGATCTGGCCACCGATCCACTGACGCGGCTCCTGTCTACACTTGTTGATGGAGGCCGGGCCGTGTGGATTCGGACAATGGCTGTCCTCTGCGCACTGGAGTGGGCTCAGGCAGTGAGGGAGAGTGGTGACGGCAGGTTGTCTTGGGATCGCATTTCAGGGGCTTCCCTCATCTCAACTGGGGACGGCCTTCGTCAGGGAAAACCGCGGCCGCTTGCCGATCCGCCATTCCTCCAGCAGGTGCAGATGGTGCAAGACTCACTCCAGAGAACGAACTACTCCGAGAACGCAAAGAGGCTGGCCGTCGTAGGGTTGAGCTTCTCGCAGAAGCGTCGGATGAGGAAGCCCAAACCCGCGCGCCACTACTCGGACGCGGAGCGCATCTTCCGCGTCATTCAATGGTGTCCCTCCCAGGTTGAGCTGCCAGCTGGGTTCAAGCCAGACTTGTCACGCATGCCAGCGTGCCGCGTCCGCGTGGCGTATGAGGAAGGCACCGACTTGTCAGGCACTCCGCTGCAAGCCAGCGACACAGAGGACTGGCACCATCTTGCCGGAGCGGCATATTGCGACCTCGCATTCGCTGACAAGCGCACTATCGATAGACTAACGAAGGCTCGTCATGTGCCACCGGCACTGCATTGCAACGCCGAGGCACCGCAAATCCTGCGGTCTTTGCTCACACGCAGCTAACGCCGGGCCCTCGGTATCGACCGGAAGCTCGGCCACACCTGTGACCGCCCGCGCGGACTTGATCTACTGATCGTCCAGGTAGGCTCTGCCGTCGTCGGTGAGTCCTTCGGCCCAGACGCAATCGACTTGGCCAGTCCTCGAAGACTTGTGCTCCTTGATCGTTTCAATGAACCCGCAGAGGTAGGCCCCTCGAACCAGATCGACGACCACCTGGAACGCGTCGACGGGGATCTTCAAGTGCTGGGCAGAGAAAGGGGTCGTTCCCTGTGTCTCAGCTACGCGCCGCAGAACGTCCTTGACGCCAACCATGAGTTGCTCCTTGGATCTTGCTGACCAGACATCGCAGGATCGACGAATCCGAGAGGGGTCACGCCGGGCCCGAAGTGACGCCATCGGATCGGGCGAACCACTCCCGGGGGTCGGAGGGGTATCGGCAGATCGCCCTTGCGCCTGAAGGCTCCGCCGGGCCAGAGGGGACGGGTGGTAGCATCCCGACGCCATGGCCAAGCCACACGAGACCTGGCGCCACCTGTGCGCCCCGGCCCTGAACCATCCAGGAGGAGCACGGGATCAAGAAGGCCTTCGGCTACAACCCTAGGCGAGACGTGTGCAGCCGCGCCCAGTATGATCTGATGGAGGAACAAGCGTGAAGGAAGCCGTGGCGTTCGCCTGTGAGCGATACCGTTTGTACTACGAAAGGATCCTTCGCCCCGCAACGGATAGCTTCAGGCTGTCGCTGGATGATGGGCCGATTCGATTGCATGAGGCCTTTGGCACGAACCTTTTCGCGGCACACGCTATCGATTACCTACTGGAGATCCGATCTGCAGACGGAGCTCCTGGCAGGAGGCATGACCTCGTCACGCGCTTTGATGAGATGTTTTTCGTCGAAGGCGGTCGTTTTCAAAATGCAAAGTTCCGCCTCGTCGATGCCATCAACAACGCTCTAAAGCACGTCAAGATCGATCCGAAGCGCTACCCCGACCTTGTAACGAGGTACGGTCCCATCTCGTTTCAATCCCTGGCAGAGGACGAGGGTCGGGTCATTTGCCTTCTTGCGGGGTATCGATTCGACTACTGTCGAGTTGTGCTCCGCCACGTTCTCAATACGCTGGTTGATTTCGAGTTTGGCGACCTTGAGGGAGTCCTCGATTTTGCGCGAGGCACTGCGTCAGTTGCTGCCTACGACTTGGACGCAGCTAGGGAGGACGACCCTATCGACGAGATGATCGAGTTTGTCAATCCGGTATGCGGAGACTGCGGGGAAGGCGAATCGAACTGCTTGTGTGCAACCTTCGTCTATGACGGCAAGTCTGGCGAGTTTGTTCCGATTCGTGACGAGGCGTTTGACCTCGAAGACACCATGTCTCGCATCTCCGGCGCGTATCCCCGGGAGAGCTAGCAATCCGATGAAGACGGAGAGCCTTCGAGGCGACCGCAGATCCAAGTAGAGCGACGCGCCAGGGTCGGGGTAGCGCGACGGCAACACGAGCACGGGCTCGATCGCCCGGATCCTGGGAGTGACCGAGGGCGCGCTACCGCCTGCCCCTCAGGCGGCGCAGGCCGAGGAGCGCGGGCGGGGAAGCTGGACCCGGGGGACCCCCCCCACCGTGCCCGGCGGCACAAGGGAGACACCGCCGAAGCCCCGGTGCCGACCCCACGCGGAACCAGAATCTGTCGGTGGGAAGGGCCTGCCTGACAACATGCTCGCCCAGATTGGGGAGACGCCGGTGCGGTAAGCACTGCGTCGGTACGGTACTCTGCCACACGCGTGAAACTGCACGAACGTACCTTGCCTCCAGACGGTTCGACGTCGCTTGCCACGCTCGCTGCGAGTATCTGCAAGCTTCAAGATCCTCCGTCGCTGGCTAACGTTTCGGCGTTGCGTTCCGTGCTTGTCCGAGGTCGAGACGGCGCCTGCGGACGCCTCGTGACCGTGCTCCAGTGTCGGCATGACCCAGCTGACTGGCTTGGGCGCGCGGACAAGTTCACGTCCGGCTCCGTCACACTCGTAGCCACGAGCCTTGCGAAGGACTCGTTCGCGAGCGACACGTCGTTGCTAGCGGCGCTTTCGCATCACGACCACATCGACGTGACGGGAATCGACAGCACGTCCCCGCATTACGGCATCAACAGGTGGCGCGGTCGCCTGCACTGGGGGAGCATCCCTTGCTGGGCCGTCACTCTGGCACCCTCCGTAATCGATCGAGCAGTGGACCTCCCTGGGGGGCCGTTCGTCTTGCCTTCTGAACTGGGTGTGTTCGAGGACGTGTGGGAGCTCGCTCGCTGGTGGTGTGGCGACACTTCGTTGTCCTCAAGCGAGGTAGGAA
>Ga0315910_10002543_pt1 | contig 15946 bp, 12 predicted proteins | sample EdamamesoilMG_FD_204470 | JGI IMG/M metagenome (GOLD analysis project Ga0315910, IMG submission 204470) | Garden soil microbial communities collected in Santa Monica, California, United States - Edamame soil | ecosystem: Environmental > Terrestrial > Soil > Garden | place: USA: California... | reverse complement strand
CGATCGCCTCCAGCTCGTACCAGTGCAAGCGGCGCGCCTCGGCCGGATCCCCCACGATGATCCCGAGCTCGCCGACCCGCACGCTCGGCGGCTGCTTCGGCCCGATCAGCAGGGCGGTCGCGGCGATCACGATGCCCAGGACCAGCAGCGGCCAGGCCAGGCCGACCGCGCGCGGAGCCAGGAAGGCGCCGTAGAAGCCAGCGCCCAGCGCGGCGCAGCCCAGCATGCCAAACCCGAGCTGAAATTTTGATGCGGACCCCGGACGGGGCACAAACAGCCGCTCGACGCGCTCACCCGAGCCAGCAGCCGTCACGGCTTTCGATCGCGGTGCGTTGGACACGCCGGGAGCTTATCCCGCCGGAAGGGCGCCTCAAAGGGAAACACTCTAAACTCAGCCCGTGCGCCGACAGCTGCTCCTGGGTTTGCCCGCGCTGGCCGCGGCCATCGCGGCCTGGGCCGTGCTCGGCGGAGAGCCTCGACGCGTCGAGTTCGCGCGGGTGCTCGGCGGCCCGACGCGTGCGGGTGCGAGCAGCAGCGTGCTCGTAGGTGTCTGGGCCCTCGAGCATCAGCGCCCGGTGCCCGTGCCCGGACTGGGCCTGCGCTTCATTGCGGGTGGCGCCGAAATCGCAAACGGAATCACGGATCCGAGCGGACACCTCGAGGCGCGGCTGCCGCTCGGGCCGAGCCCGTCCGCGCCTCGGCTGCGGGTCGAGCGCGCGAGCGACGGAGCCGTGCTCGCCGAGGGTGAGCTCGCGCTCGACGAGGAGCGCTGGCGCGCGACCGCCCGCCGCGAAGGCGGCTGGTTGCCAGGGTCGACGCGCGGCGAGCTCTTGATCGAGGTCGCCGTGGTCGACGGGGTGCTCGCGGTGCCCTTCGAAGGGAAGTTGCTCGCGCGCGTGCGGGACGCCGTCGACGCGACCGCGGCTCCCCTGGCCGGCGCCACCCTCGAGCTGCAGCTGGTCGGCGCGGAGCACACGTCCTCCGCGCCGCCGCGCAGCGACCCACGCGGCATCGAGCTGGGGCTGCGCCCGCTCGAGCACAGCGTGAGCGCGCGCTTGATCGCGCGCTCGGGGGCGCGCCACGGCGAGTGGTACGGGGCGTTGCCCGTGCTGCCCGGTGCGCTCACGGCGCGGCTCGACGGCGAGAGCCTCCAGGTCTCGTCTCCGATCGTGCGAGAGCGCGCCTTCGTCAGCCTGATCAGCGAGCGAGAGCGCCTCGGCGGAGCCATCGTCGAGCTCAGCGCGGCGCCCGACGGCAGCGCCAGCGGCCGCTTCGATCCGAGCCCGCAGCTGCTCGCCCGCCTCGCGCGCGAGCCGATCTGGGCCGTCGTCTCCAGCGCAGACGACAAGCGCTCGCCCGCCGTCGTGGGGTGGCCGCTCGGCGCCGCCCTCGCCCGCGTGCCCGCCACGACGTTCGCCGTCGCCGACCAGGTGCTGCTCGATGGCCAGGCGGGCGTGCTCGCGGAACGCGCGGCGCTCGCCAGCGCGCGTCGACGCACGGCCTCTGCCCTGCTGGGCTCGCTCGGAGTGCTCTTGGGCGGCCTGTTCTGGCTGGAGGTCCGCGCACGCGGCCGCCGGCAGGCGCCGATCGGCGGGGCTCGGGATGGCTGGTTCTTGGCTGTCGCGCTCGCCAGCATCGCGCTCGGGCTGGGCGCGCTCGCATACTTCGGCGCGCTCGAGCGCTGAGGCTGCCCGCTTCGCGCGCCAAGCCGCCACGTCCCCCGATGGCACGCGCCAAAAAATTGTCGACCGTCAGATTTTTCGCTCAAGGGCCCGGCATCGACCCCGTTCAGCCGTTTGGAGGCACACAGTCTGCCCGTGTCACCAAACATACTCCTCTCGACTCCCGTCCGGTTGCCGTCCCAGCCGCTGAAGAGCGCGGATCCGGTACAGCTGCGGCGCGAGACCGAGGAGTCCAAGCAGGGCTTCGAGCAGGCGTTGAACGCCGCTCGACGTTCGGTGCTGGGCAGCGGGGCCGCCGTGGTTCAGTTCGGCGCTGTCGCGCTCGGGCTCGCTCGCCAGGCGCCCGCAGGCGACGGCGCCCCCGTGGACACGAACACGGTCGAGGCGGCCCCGACTCCCGAGGAGGGCGCGCCCTCGGAGACCGAGAGTGACGCGAAGACGGCCGCGGGCAGCGCGGCGTCGTCCAGCAGCGCGCAACCCGCCGTGGGCCGCGGCGCAGAGGCGAGCAACGGCGACAGCGGCAACGCCGAGAGCAGCGACGCCGAGCGCCAGGAGATCGCCGAGATGAAGCGACGCGACCGCGAGGTGCGGACGCACGAGCAAGCGCACAAGGCGTCCGGCGGCGCGTACACGGGCAGCATTCGCCTGTCGTATCAGATGGGTCCCGACGGCAAGCGCTATGCGGTCGAGGGCTCGGTGCCGATCGACGTGTCCCCGGTGCCCGGTGATCCGGCGGCCACGCTGCGCAAGATGGAGGTCGTGCACCGCGCCGCGAACGCGCCGGCCAGCCCCTCGAGCGCCGATCGCGCGGTCGCCGCGCAGGCGCAGCGCGCGACGCAGCAAGCGCGCGCGCAGATGGCCGCCGAGCGCTACGCGCAGGCGAGCGAGCTGGTGCCGCGGGCCTGAGCCTGAATAACGCTCCAGCCGCGCCGGCATGGGCGACGAGCCCGGGTCGAGCGCCACGGGGCTTGTTTTAGGCCTGGGGCCGTCTATCGTGGCGGCATGCGCGGCCGGATCCGACGTCGCCTGGCCCTGGCCATCGTGCTCACGGCGTTGATCCCCGTGTGTGCGGCGATCTGGCTCTCCCGCAGCATGCTGGCGCAGAGCTCGGCGCGCTTCTTCCGCCCGGAGATCGGGCAGCGCCTGACGCAATCGCTCGAGCTCTACCAGGAGCTCGCCGCCGCGGTGAAGAACCGCATGCGTTCGAACACCGAGGCCATGGCGGCGTCGAACGAGCTGCGCCAGGCAGTTCGAGAGCGCGACGCCGCCGCGCTGCGGGCCGCGTTGAGCGGCCCGCTCGAGCGCTATCCGGATCTGGTGGCGGTGGAGGTGCACGACGCCGACGACGCGGAGCTGGCCCGGGCCGATCGCGGGCGAGCCGTCGATCCGGAGTCGGAGCTGCAGCTCACGGTCAGCCAGCCCCTGCCCGACGACGCGACGTTGCTCGCCACGTTCGCGACGGCGCGCGCGCGCTTCGAGCAGTTCGAGGACATGGGACGCTTCGTCGACACCTACGCTCAAGTGGAGCGGCGCCGGGACACGGACGAGCGCACGTATGTGTACGCCTTCGCGGCCTTGCTCGGCATCACCATCGTGGCCGCCATCGGCGTGGGCTCGTCGCTCGCGCGCGGGGTCTCACGCCGCCTGCAGCGCTTGTGCGAGGCGACCGAGCTCGTCGGCAAAGGCGATCTGCGCTTGCGGGTCGAGGTCAGCGGCAATGACGAGATCAGCGATCTGGCGCGCGCGTTCAACCACATGCTGGGGGAGGTCGAGACAAACCGCGGCCGCATCGAGTACCTGCAGCAGCTCGCGACCTGGCAGGGCATGGCGCGGCGGCTCGCGCACGAGATCAAGAACCCGTTGACCCCGATCCAGCTCGCGGTGCAGGAGATCCACCAGCGCTACACCGGCGACGACGCGCGCTACCGGCAGCTCGTCAACACCACGCTGGAGGTGGTAGAGGCCGAGGTCGGCACGCTGCGGCGCCTGGTGACCGAGTTCTCGGATTTCGCCCGCTTGCCCAAGGCCAAGCTGTCGCAGGACGACCTGCTGTCGTTCCTGGCGGCGCAGCGCGAGCTCGCCCCCGTGCACGACAGCGACGTGCGGCTCGAGTTCGTGCTGCCGAGCGACGGCCGCGCCCCCGTCCAGCTCGATCGGCAGATGTTCCGGCGCGTGCTCATCAACCTGATCGACAACGCCGCCCGTGCCACCTCGGGGCAGAGCGAGCGGCGCGTGCGCATCAGCGCCGGCCCTGCGCGCGGCAAGTGGCTCGAGCTGCACGTCGACGACAACGGCCCCGGCATCCCAGAGCCGCTGCGCGGCGCCATCTTCGACCCCTATGTCACGCACACGGCGGGTGGCACCGGCCTGGGACTGGCGATCGTGAAGAAGATCGTGGTGGAGCACGGCGGGTCCATCTTGGCCGAGGGCGGTCCGCTCGGTGGGGCCCGCATCACCATCACGCTCCCGCTCGACGCCGCCACGGACGAGAGCTCCGCGCGGGCGCTGGCCGAGCCCCCGTCGGCGCAGCCGGCCACCGACCCCGTCTAGGTTCGGGCGTGCCGGCTCCAGTAAAATCCGAGGCTCCCGGCATCCGCTGCCGTTTGCGCTAATCTTCGGAAAGAGGCAGCGTTCGACCCATGCCGACTTCGAGCGACGACCGCGAGAAAGCCGCACCCCAGTCCTGGACGCCAGCGGTGCTGGTGCTGGTCGCCAGCGCGCTGTTCGGCTACCTGGTGCTGCCCTACTGGTCCGGCTCACGCATTCCCCAGAGCGCTCTGGTCGGGCAGGTCGCGCCAGATTTCAGCTTGCCCATTTTCCACGGCTCCGATGCGGGCAGTCGGATCAAGCTCAGCGCGCTGCGCGGCAACGTCGTCGTCCTCGATTTCTGGGCGAGCTGGTGCCGGCCATGTGCCGTGCAGACCGGGATCTTGACGGACCTGGTGCCGCGCCATGCACGGGACGTCGTGTTCGTCGGCGTCAACACCGCCGACAACCCCGAGCGAGCCCGCGAGTTCGCCGAGCGCGCCCAGCTACCCTACGTCGCCGTGCTGGACTCGGGCGAGGTGGCGGACGCATACGGCGCCAGCAGCTTGCCCACGCTCGTGATTATCGACCCCCAGGGGCGCGTCGTGAGCGCAGCGTCGCGCGTCATGAGCGCCGCGGAGCTGGAGGCCGCGATCTCTCAGGCGGCGAATTCGCAAGCGGCCAGCGCCGAGCCCACCGAGAGCCCGCCCGGCTGAGCCTGAATCTCCAGAACCTCGCTCGGCCCGGCGCCCATCTGATATACAGGGCCCGCGACCGATGTCCCCGTTCGAACAGGCATTGATCCTCGGCGTCGTGCAGGGGCTGTCCGAGTTTCTGCCGATCTCGGGCGACGGGCACCTGGCGCTCGCTCAGCTGCTGCTGGAGGTCGAGGGTGGGGGCCTGACGTTGAGCGTGCTGCTGCACCTGGGCACGCTGATCGCCGCGACCGTGTATTTTCGCGAGCGCCTGGCCGCCGTGCTGCTCGATCTCGGCAAGCAGCTGCGCCGCGGTCGCTTGCCCACACCGGCAGCCGTGGGCTGGGACGCGGTGCTGGTGCTGGTCGCGGCGCTGCCGACGGGTATCATCGGCCTGCTCTCGCGCGACACGATCGCCGGCTGGACCGCGCAGCCGCTGGTGACCGGCTTCGGCTTCGTGGTGACCGCCTGTCTGCTCACCTCCACGCTCTGGACGAAGCCCGGGACGTTGACGTCGCTCTCACTGTCGGGCGCGCTGCTGCTCGGCGTGGCCCAGGGCCTGGCGGTCGTGCCGGGGGTGTCGCGCAGCGGCGCCACCATCGTGGCGGCGCTCTGGCTCGGCTTGCGCGCGGAGCGTGCGTTCGAGCTGTCGGTGTTGATGAGCCTGCCCGTCGTGGTCGCGGCGATCGGGCTCGAGCTCGTCGTCAGCACGAGCCCCACCCCACCCGCCCTGGCATACGCCGCGAGCATCGTCACGTCGATCGGCTTTGGTTATCTCTCGCTCGGGCTGCTCCGGCGCGTGCTGGCTACCGGCGTCATCGCCTGGTTTTCGCTGTGGGTGCTGCCGCTGGCGCTCGCGACCTTGGCCCTCGCCAAGGCCTGGCCCAGCTGAGCTTCGCGCACAGCGCGGGCTGAGGCTCAGCCGCGGGCGCGGGAGCCAGAGCGCGGCCGTTTTTTCGCGGCCCGGGGCGCCGCGCCCTTGGCGGACATTTTGCGCCCACCGCGCGCGTTGGGGCGCCTCTCGGACGCGCGGCTCGGCTCGGGCGCGGGGTGCCCGAGGTCCGCCTGCAGCTTCTTGAGCTCGTCACGCAGCCGCGCGGCCTTCTCGAACTGGAGGTTCTCCGCGGCCAGGAACATCTCCTGACGCAGCGCCTGCATTCGCTCCATGAGCTCGTGCTCGTCGAGGCCGCCGCCGCGCGCCTTGGCCGACGCCCCATCAGCGTCGGAACGGCGCCCGCCCGGCACCGCGTAGTAGTCACGCTCGCCGCTCTGGGTCACCACGTCGAGGATGGCGCGGCTCACCGTCTCGGGCGTGATGCCGTGCGTCTCGTTGTACGCGCGCTGCACCTCGCGGCGTCGCTCGGTCTCGTCGATGGCGTGACGCATGGCCGGCGTGATCTTGTCGGCGAACATGATCACACGCCCCTGGGCGTTGCGCGCGGCGCGCCCGATCGTCTGGATCAGCGAGCGCGGGCTGCGCAAGAACCCTTCCTTGTCCGCGTCGAGGATGGCGACCAGGCTCACCTCGGGCAAATCGAGCCCCTCACGCAGCAGGTTGATGCCGACCAGCACGTCGTATTCGCCGGCGCGCAAGTCGCGCAAGAGCTCGATGCGCTCGAGCGTGTCGACGTCCGAGTGCAGGTAGCGCACGCGCACGTTCAGCTCGGCGTAGTACTCGGTCAAGTCCTCGGCCATGCGCTTCGTCAACGTGGTCACGAGGACACGCTCGTCGCGCTTGGCGCGGATGCGGATTTCTTCGAGCAGGTTGTCGACCTGACCCGACACGGGGCGCAGCTCGATCTCTGGATCCATCAAGCCTGTGGGGCGGATCACCTGCTCGATCGCGGGACCTTCCTGGTGGACGAGCTCGTAGTCCCCAGGCGTGGCGCTCACCAGCACCACGCGATCGATGTGCTTCTCGAACTCTTCGAACGTGAGCGGTCGGTTATCGAGCGCGCTCGGCAGCCGGAAGCCGTACTCGACCAGCGTGTCCTTGCGCGAGCGATCGCCGCGAAACATCGCCCCGATCTGCGGGATCGTCTGGTGTGACTCGTCGATTACCAGCAGGAAATCTTTGGGGAAATAGTCGATGAGGGTCGGCGGCGGGTCACCCGCGACGCGGCCCGACAGGTGCCGCGAGTAGTTCTCGATCCCCTGCACAAAGCCCATCTGCTCGAGCATTTCCAGGTCGTACGACGTGCGCTGCTCGAGGCGCTGCTTCTCGAGGAAGCGCCCTTCCTTGTCGAACCACGCCAGCCGATCGCGCAGCTCGAGGCGAATCGCCTGGATGGCGCGGCTCATCTGCTCTTTCGGGGTGACGTAATGCGATCCCGGGTAAACGGCGTAACGATCGAGGCTGCCGAGCACGCGCCCGCGCAGCGGATCGACACGGCTGATGCTGTCGACCTCGTCGCCGAAGAACTCGACGCGGATCGCCTCTGCCTCTTCGTAGGCTGGAAAGATCTCAACCACGTCGCCGCGCACGCGGAACGTGCCGCGGTGGAAGTCGACGTCGTTGCGCTGGTATTGAATGTCCACCAGGCGCCTGAGCAGGACGTCGCGCCCCATCTCCTCGCCGCGCACGATCTCGATCAACAGGCCGTGGTAGCTCTCCGCGGAACCGATGCCGTAGATGCAGCTGACGCTGGCCACGATGATGACGTCGTCCCTCGACAAGAGGGCGTGTGTCGCCGCGTGGCGCATGCGGTCGATCTGATCGTTGATGATCGCGTCCTTCTCGACGAAGGTATCGCTGGCGGGGATGTACGCCTCGGGCTGGTAATAGTCGTAGTAGCTGACGAAGTAGCTGACGGCCGCGTCGGGGAAGAGATCCTTCATCTCCCCGTACAGCTGCGCGGCGAGCGTCTTGTTCGGCGCGATGATCAGCGTGGGCCGATCGTACTTCTGGATGACGTTGGCGACGGTGAACGTCTTGCCGCTGCCGGTGATGCCGAGCAGCGTCTGGAAGCGCTTGCCTTGCTCGAGCCCGTGCATGAGCGCGTCGATGGCTTGCGGCTGGTCGCCGCGCGGTACGAAGTCGCTGCGCAGAACAAAACGAGACATGGGTGGAACTCTTATCTTTGTTTACCCAGCCACCTCGTCAAGCGTCGTGGCCGCCCAAATGACGCCGAGCGGCGCGGAGCATGACCAGCACCACCTCGTCATTTCTGTGGTCGCGCCCGTTTCGCAGGGTTTCCTCGTAGCGAATTGCGGCGCACGCGGGCCCCAGCGGGCAGCGTCGTCTCGAGTTGGTACGATCGGAGCGCCCCGCAAGGACGCACAAACGGCAGCGGCCACGCCCTCGGGAGAGGGGTGGCCGCGTGTGGTCGACTTCGAGAAGTCGCTGCGTCGCTTTTAGCGCTTCGAGTACTGGAAGCGCTTGCGGGCGCCGGGCTGACCGTACTTCTTGCGCTCTTTCTGGCGAGAGTCGCGCGTGAGGAAGCCCGCCTTCTTCAAGGTGCGGCGGCGCTCCGGATCGTCCGCGATCAATGCGCGGGCGATGCCGTGGCGCATGGCCTCGGCCTGCGCGCTGTGACCGCCGCCCGTCACCGTGGCGTGGGCGGAGTACTTGTCGTTCAGCTCCAGGGCCTCGAGCGACTGCCGAACGACCATGCGCGACGTGGCGCGCTCGAAATACTCGTCGACGGACTTGCCGTTGACGATGATGCTTCCGTCGCCGGGGCTGAGCCACACGCGGGCGATGGCGGTCTTGCGTTTTCCAGTGGCGTAACGAGCGTTAGTGTCGGGCATGGGCTTCAGAACGTGAGGGCCTGGGGCTGTTGAGCGGCGTGCGGGTGCTGGGCCGTCGGATAGACTTTCAGCTTCTTGATGAGCTGACGCCCGAGCACGTTCTTGGGGAGCATGCCGCGCACGGCGAGCGTGAGCGGAGCTTCGGGCTTCTTCGCGAGCAGCTCGCTGTAGGTCCGCTGGGTGATGCCACCCGGGTAGCTGGAGTGACGGTAGTAGAGCTTCTTGTCCGCCTTGTCGCCCGTCACCTTGATCTGGGTCGCGTTGACGACGATGACGAAGTCCCCGGTGTCGACGTGGGGCGTGAAGCTGGGCTTGTGCTTCCCACGCAGGATGGAGGCGACGCGGCTGGCGACGCGTCCGAGGGACTGACCCTGGGCGTCGACCACCCACCACTGGCGCTGACTGGCAGCGTCTTTCGGCTTAGCAACAAAGGTGCGCATGTTTCCCAACGATTCGGTGAGCGGCAGCTTCTAGCGGCATCGCTCCCCTCCGTCAAGCGAGCGACGCCCGCCGGGTGCGCTTTGAGACGCCGTCACTGCTTTCCATCGCTTCCACTGGCGTTCCCCCGGGCCCATTCCCGGCGTTCCACCAGCTTCCGTCGGGTCTCGAGCCGCGGCGGAGCACGCCGGCGGGTCAGGATGACCCCTCTCGCGTCCGATTTCCAGAGCGTCATCCGATTGGCGCTCAGCGGCCTATCGGCCTAATCGTGCGGCGCGTGGGTAATCCCACGGGACCCGCGCAGGCCCGGCCGAGCCCGCGCCGTTAACTTGAACAGGCTCTCGGCGCTCCGCCGAGATCTCTCGTCAGATGCACCCGACCGGAAACCCCAAGATTGCCGAATGGCTCGTGACGCAGGGGTTGATCACGCCGGAGCAGCGCGAGCGAGCCCTGAGCCAGCAGCAGGTGCTCGGCGGGCGCATCGAGGAGGCCGTGCTCGAGACCGGGGCCATCGGCGAACCCGAGCTGCTCAAATTTCTGGCCAACACGTACAAGACACGGTTCGTCACGTCGGAGAAGCTGGCCAAGGCGCAGATCGATCGGACCACGCTCGAAAAGGTGCCGAAGAAGCTGGCCGAGCAATACACGGCGTTCCCGGTGATGTTCGACGCGCAGAGCTCGACGTTGAGCGTCGTCGTCGCCGATCCGGATGACACGAACCTGCTCCGGCAAGTGCAGATCGCCGCGCGCGTGAAGCAGGTCAAGGCCTTCGTCGGTCGGCCGCTGGCGGTCAAGGCGGCCATCGCCAAGAACTACGGCGGCGACATCCACGCCTTCGCGCGCTTGGACAGGAGCGCTCACGAGCAGTTCGCGAACATGATGAACGTGTTCGAGCGCAACCTCGTGAGCGAGGAGTCGATGGCCGTCGCGCTCGCCGATACGTCGACGCACGAGCGCACGCTCACGCCCGAGCAGCTGGCGAGCGGCGGGGGCGCGGGCGGCCCGGACCTGAGCGACCAGGCCTACCAGGAGACGCTCAAGGTGCTGGTGAGCCTGATCGAGAGCGGCCGGCATGATCTGCGCGGCCACTCGGCGTACGTGGCGCGCCTGGTCAGCCAGATCGCCGAGCGCATCGGGGTCCCGCCCGGGCAAGCGGCGGCGTTCGCGATCGCCGCTCAGCTGCACGATCTGGGCAAGATGGGCGAGCACCACTTGACGGCCTTGAACGTCGGCGTGAGCACCACCCAGCGCGCTCGCGCCGAGCAGTCCCATCAATCCCCGGTGCGGCTGATGGAGGCCGTGAAGCTGCCGCACGAGGCCCTGGAGGCGATGGAGTTCATGTACGAGCGCTTCGGGGGCGACGGCGTGCCCGGGCAGCGCAGCGGCAAGGAAATTCCGCTCGGAGCGCGCGTGCTGGCGATCGCCGACACCTACGCGGATCTGACCCACAACCCCAAGAATCCGTTTCAGAAGACGCTCGACGCCGAGGAAGCCTGCTCGATCCTGTCCCGCTACGCCCCGAGCCTGTTCGATCCCAACCTGGTCGAGCTGTTCAAGCACACCGTCACTGGCGCCAGCCTGAAAGCCCGCTTGCTCGCCAGCCGCCAGCTGGCGCTGATCGTCGACCTGGACGCCGAAGAGACCACGGTGCTGGAGCTACGCCTGCTGGAGCAGGGCTTCGACGTGCGTGTCGCGCGCAGCGTCGAGGCCGCGCTGAAGGAGCTGGGACGGGGCGGCGTGGAGGTGGTCGTGAGCGAGATCGATCTCGGGCCCAAGGACGGCTTCGGGCTGCTGGCGGAGGCGCGGCAGCAGACCTGGGGCAAGCAATTGCCCTGGGTGATCGTGACCAAACGCGCGGGCCGCGCCGACGCCGATCGCGCGTTCGAGCTCGGCGCAGACGACTACGTCACCAAGCCCGTGAGCTACGACCTGCTCGTGACCAAGCTCAAGCAAATCATCGACCGGCGCGGCCGCGCGGGCACCGGGCGCGGCGTGTCGGGCTCGCTCACCGAAATGGGGCTGCCCGAGATCGTGCAGGTCCTCTGGCACGGGCGCAAGACGGGGTCCTTGAAGATTCATGCCCCGGAGGGCAGCGGGGAGATCCATTTCGTCGAGGGGCAGATCTATAACGCCCTGTTCGGTCGCAAGCGCGGAACGGAGGCTTTCTACTCGATGGTCACCCTCCAGAAGGGTGATTTTGCGGTAGATCCGACCTTCGTGGCGCCGCAGCGGGTGATCGAGGACAGCCCTGAAGGGCTCTTGCTCGAAGGTCTCCGCCGCCTCGACGAAGGCGTCCCGGGCTGAACGGAGGGGTGTGTGCTCTCGCCCCGCGCGGCGGGTCTTTGTTCACCCCCCGGAGATTTCGGCTATGCTGAGTGAGCAGCATCCCAGGGCCGCGCCCGCGGTTCTCCGTGAAACATGAACAGCTCGCCGCCGACCCTGACCGGGTTCAATAATAACGTCCGCTACCGAGGGATGCGCTTCCACATCCAGACGGAGGACTCGGGTGTCACAAGGCCCCACATCACCACGCATCTGTTCGCGGATGGCGGTCATGTGATCAAGAGCCTGCGCACGGACTACGCACAGTACGTCGATCATCCCGAGCGCGTGTCGCTGGTGCAGCGCTTGATGCGCGAGCAGCACCGCGCCATGGCGCTCGAGCTGCGCGACGGCAAGCTCGACGCCACCATCGATCGTTTCGGGCCGCCCGCGCCCGAAGCAGAAGAGAGCGAGCCCGCGCCCACGACCCAGCTGTCCGCGCGCCCTCCCGCGCCGCTGGCGAGCGGCGAGCGAGGGCTCGTCTCGGCCCCTGGCGCGCCGGCGTCCGTGGCCGCTGCCCCCGTCGTCGTCGCCCCGGTCGCGGCCGTGCCCGCGGCCGCCGAGGTCTCGAAGAAGAAGCCGGCCCAGAGCCCGCCAGAGGCCGAGGCGCCCGCGTCCAGCCCGGCCGCGCCTCCGCAAGCTGCGTCCGACGATGGCTCGGGGAGCCAAGTCGGCAAGGCCGACAGTCAGCCGCTCTGGGACACCCAGCTGCGTCCCAAGGGCCGCGGTCGGCGCCGCTCGAACGAGCCGCGCTCCAGCCGGCGTGCCCCGGCGAGCAGCGCGGGCAAGTCGAGCGCGCCCCGCTCGCGCTCGGCAGCCTCCACGGAGGCTGCCGAGCCCAGCTCGAGCCGGCGCCCGGAGAGCCAGCGCGGGCAGAATCAACGGCCTTCGAGCCGCTCGGGCGCGGCCTCGTCACAGCCCAAGGCGCGCAAGTCCGACCGATCAGCCAGTGCCCCGGCCGCGTCGAGCGAAGCGCCCGCGAGCAGCCGTCGCTCCGGAAGCTCGCGCGCCGCCCGCGGCGCGACCGGCAGCGCCGAGCCGCCCGCCGCCGAACCGGCCGTGAACAGCAGCCGCCGCAGCTCGCGCTCGCCCCGCACGGACGTGACCGAGCCGCAGCCCTCCAGCGCGCCCAGCTCATCGCGGCGCGGGCGTCCCGCCGCGGCGCTCCCGGTAAAACCCGGCGGGCCGTCGCTGTTCGGGCCCCTGCCCCAGGACTCGCTCGACGACGCCATCCTCACCTACGCAGCGCGCGCCAAGACCCCGCCGTCCTCGCGCGGGTCCAAATGATTTGCGAGCTTTCCTCGCTCGCCGGCTTGGTGTAAGTACGCCCGGTCTCGACCGACCGAACGAAACTTCGGCGGCGCGCGACACCTCGGCGAGGTAGCCAAGTGGTTAGGCAGCGGTTTGCAAAACCGTTATACGCCGGTTCGAATCCGGTCCTCGCCTCAAGATAGATAACCGAGCTGGTGGGGGTGGAGGCGCTCGGGAGGTATCGAGCGCCTCGGACGAGCCACGCCGCGCTAGCGGATTCGCAGCACGTTCCAGGTGGTGCCGATGCCGGTGAACGCTGGCGTCGATCCAGCGGCGGTGAGCTCGAAGAACGGCACCCGTCCGCGGCCGCCGTTGTCGCTCGCCGAGCGCTGATCCGAGTAGAGCACTCGCCCATCAACGATGTTGACGCTGGGCAACGCGGCAAATGGTTCTCCAGGCACCTCGCTCGCCTGCCCGGACGCCATGTCCCAGAAGTACCATTTGTAGGCGGGCGTGCTGAACTGGACGTCGTCGAAGTTCTCGACCGTGAACGCCTCTGTTCGAAGCTCGTCTTGCCAGGCAACGAAGAACGCCTGGTGGTCGTTGATGAGCTCGAGGTTGCCGGCGATCCGTCGCCCGCCGGCGAGCGAGACGAGCGATTTCGGATCGAAGTCGCGATCGAACTGCGTGGCGCCCGGCAGGATCCTGAGCAGACAAGTCTCGGCGAGCCAGGGCCCGGTCTCATAGATCAGGCTGCGCTGCGTCCAGCTCGCGTTGACGGTCAAGTAGACGCTGCCGTCCGCGGCGAGGCGCGCGTAGTTGTAGTTGCAGCCCTGCCACTCGTCGCGCGCGACCACGGCGGGCCCGCTCGGATCCACGATCACGATGCCCGCGCCGTCTTCGAAGTCGCCCTCGGCGCTGATGTAATAGTAGCTGAGCAGCAGGCTGCCGTCCGGGCGCGCCACGGTGCTACGGACGAGGGGTGTGACCCCGTTGCGCTCGGGGATCTCCAGATCGAGCGCGCCCACGATCTCCATCGTGGTCGGGTTCCAGAAGACCAGCTCTCCCGTCTGCTGGTTGGGCACCGCCGCGAGCTCGAGCGAGATGAAGGTCCCTTGCGCGTCAGGGCTGACGGTGGCCGCGCCCAGGTTGGCGAAGCTCAGCCGCGGGCCGGGCTGAAAGCGGCCCTCTGCGTCGAGATCCCAGCGCTCGATGATCGGTGACGAGTCGTATCCGAGCCAGACAAACGGCTCCCCGACGATGCCCGCGACGTTCGCGTAGTCTGGAAGCTCGATCGCCGTGTCGAGGTTCATGACGTCGCCCTCGTCGAGCGACGACAATGCCACGAGATACGAGGTGGTGGTGTCGGGACCAAAGGCGTGCGTGGTCATGGCGTACACGCTGCCCTCGGCCGTCTCGGCTCCCCCGCCTTCGCCCGCCGGCGTCGCGGGGTCCCCGAGCGCGGGCTCGACGCGCTGGTCGATCACCCGGGCGCCGTCAGAGCAGCCGATCGCACTCGGCAGGGCGACGGCTGCCAACGCCGCTCGAGCTGCCCGAGCACACGTCGTTCCGGTCATGTCATGGTTGCGCTTCATGTCTCCGCTCCAGCTCCTTCTTCGCGCAAGCGAACGCGCGCGACCGGCGAGGCCCGAGCCGTGGCCGCCATCTAACGCCAAACGATATTGACTCTCAAATGCAATCGCTCGCGACACGCCAATGGTCTCAGCCGCCCGGATGGGGCCTGCGGTCCACCGATGCCGCCGCCGCCGCCGTCCACGATCACTTTCTTCTGGACCATGCCGCACGGGGCGCTCATTCTCGCGGCGCTCACGTCCACACGGCCCCTTGGCGGAATGGCAGACGCAGGGGACTTAAAATCCCTCGCCGAAAGGCGTGCCGGTTCGACCCCGGCAGGGGCTACAGCGCCGGCGCTCGACACAGCGCGCGTCGGCTGCCGAGCGGCGGGTGCTCAGCCCACGATGCTCAGTCCGGGATGAGCGCGAGGTTCGAGATCACCAGCGCGGCGGCGCCTGGGCGCGTGGAGAAGATGGCGAAGGCGAGCTCGCTGGCGCGGCCGGGGCGGCCGGGGCCGTAGCAGAACTCGTCGTCGTTGAAGAAGATGTCGTTGCCGAACGCGAAAGGGCCGCGCGGATCGAGATCGAAGCTGAAAGCACAGCCGCCTTCTTCGTCGTCGTCGAGCCGGTTGGTGTTCACCGCCAGGAAGCGATCGGCGACGCCCTCGTGACGCCCGATGAAGGCCAGGCGCGACAGGTCGAGCTCAGCGCCGAGCTCGAAGGTGATCCAACCCTGCTGGTTGGGAGCGTCAAACATGAACTCGGCGCGCACCTCGCCGAAGCGTGAACGGGCGCTTTCGACGAGCTGTACGCGGCGATCGTATGCTTGGTCGTCGTTGCCGGTGGCGCTGGCGGTGACGGAGCTGCAGCAGATGTCGGTGCCCGGAGGGCAGCTCACCACGGAGCAAGCGAGCTCGCCTGCGGGGATGGGGGCTGGGTCCCGCGGCACGACACAAGCGCTGCCTTCGCACGGCGTCGACCCGCAGCTCGACGCGCCCCCGCACCCGAGCGCAGCCTCGGCGCCCTCGAGCCCTGCGTCGCCGCCGCAAGCCAGCGCGCTCACCAGCCCCACGAGCCCGATACCCCAGCCCGGCGCGCGGCCTGACCCCGCAGAGCGGAGGCTGGGCGGCGTCGAAGCGGCGAGGACGTTCATGGGGAGCGCGGAGGGGACGCCGACGGCGCACGGACCGGGAGGCCCCGGCGACGAGCGCGGCGATGGGTTCTAGCACGGGCCCGGGCCCGCCATGGCGCCATTGTGCCGAACGAACGCCGGACGGGCACGACTGTGTCAGGTTCACCCTAGTGGCGCCCGAGGGCTCGCCTGCGCCCGCTGGTGCATCCGGTTGCCTCCTCGGACGAGCGGGCTTACCGACGAGCCGATCGAGCACTGCCGGACCAGTCCGGCAGGCTCGCGCGCGCCAGGCGGCCGCCGGCCCCCCTCCGGGGCCGGCGCTGGGGGCTGTCGTCAGGCCGCGACGCTCGCCTCCTCGAGCAGCGCCGCATCGAAGCCATCGTCCGTGTCGTCCCGGGGCGGTGGGCATGCCCCCAGCGCCGCGCCGGACCAGATCAGCCGGACCGTCTCTTCGAGCACGGCGGCTCGCAGCTCGGTGCTCTCGAGCAACGCAGCGCGCGCGCGCTCGCGGCCCTGCCCGATGCTCTTGCCTCCGAACAGGTAAAACGAGCCGTTCCGAAGCAGCACACCAGCAGC
>Ga0315910_10002542_pt1 | contig 15946 bp, 14 predicted proteins | sample EdamamesoilMG_FD_204470 | JGI IMG/M metagenome (GOLD analysis project Ga0315910, IMG submission 204470) | Garden soil microbial communities collected in Santa Monica, California, United States - Edamame soil | ecosystem: Environmental > Terrestrial > Soil > Garden | place: USA: California... | reverse complement strand
TCAGTCTCGATTCACGCCGGCTGCCCGGCGGAAACCAAGGCTAGAGGGTTACCTCCGGGCAAGGGGTACAACGTTTATGCATTGTTCACTGACCTCCTCCGGCCTTGGCCGGACACCCCGGAGCGGCGGCATGAGAGGGGCCGCAGAGGGCACGGCCCTCGATCGCGACCGCCCTCGTAGGGGCGCTTCCGTAAGGAAACCGCAGACTCGCGGCTTCGACCCTGATGCAGCGCTCGAGGGGAAACTCCCCCGACGGACCGGCCCGGGAACCAGGGTTCCAAGCTGCACGTTAGTTCACACATAGCACGCGGATCGTGCACCGCACAGCAAACCCCGGCGTCCGGTCGGAGATTCCCGGCAAAGGTGCGCCTCGGAGATTTGGGCGCCTGGCCGGTTAGGGCAGCGCGTCGGTCGGTCGGATCACTCCGTCGCCACGCGGGTCGCGTCCATGCTGTACGCGATCGAGCAGGGCAAACGTGCGGGGGCATCGGGCGTCAGGAGCCACGATTCGCAGGTCGATGCGTCGAGCGGGCGATAGGAAAACGACAGCGTCCCCTCGAAACTCTCCACCGCCGTGCCGTCGTCGCTGAGCTTTCCCTCGGCGATGTCATCGCGGGCGATGCGACATTCGGGATCGCCACCGTCTTCGACCGGGACATCGACCTCGATGCCCGTCTCGAACGAGAACGAACGCCCGTCCTTGCCGATGCTGCCGACGATCGCTTCGCGGCCGTTCAACCAGTAGAGGTCGTGGGCAAAGCGCGAGAGCTTCACCTGAAAGCGCCAGCTTTCGCTGGCACCGAGGATGCCTGGACCACAGCTCGACTGCTCGAGCTTCGCCGCCACGTCGTAGACGCCCAAGAGATCCCCCGGCTGCTTCGCGTCGTCGACCTTGCCGAACTCCAGGCAGCCCGTCGCGAGGACGGCGAGGGTCGTCACGAAGGCAGGGAACGAGGAGCGCACACCCCGCGGATATCAAGACCCCGAGTGGGGGGCCAAGAAGCTCGCCTCAGCCCTCGGCGGCGGGCGCGTCGGGATCGGCCTTCGCCTTGCGCTGGAGGGCCTGCTCGAGGCCGATGCGCAGGCGCTTGCGGCGCTTGAGATGCTTGCCCTTGAGGGGAGTCGCCAGCCATTCGTGCCGCCGACGGACGTTCCAGAGTGCGCGATTCGCCATAGATTGGGGAAGCTTCCTAGCCGAAGACCGCCGCCCGTGCAACCGTGGCGGCCTCGAGACCCCCCCTATGCACGTGACGATGGTGAAGAAGGTGTTCCTCGACGGGAGCCCCTGCCAGAAGTGCGCCCAGGCCGAGGCCCTGCTCAAGCGACGAGGCCTCTGGTCGCTGATTGACGAGGTGATCGTGGCGAAAGAGGCCGATCCCGGCTCGCCGGGCATGCGCCTCGCCGAGGAGCGCGGCGTCGAGCTCGCGCCGTTCTTCTTGGTGCGGGAGGGCCAGCGCGACGAGGTCTACACGAGCGTGCTCGAGCTCGTTCAGCAGCGCCTCGCGCCGAACGGCGCGGGGGCCAATGGCGCCGGAGCGGTGACCGCGAGCTCGGCCGAGGCGGGAGACTCGGCGCTGACCGACGACGAGGCGCACGACCTGAACCTCCGATTCGAGGGAGCACCCCCGGTCGACATGATCGCGTACGTACTCGAGCGGTACGGCAAGTCGGCGACCATTGCGTTCAGCGGCGCCGAGGACGTGGCGCTGATCGAGATGGCGGCGAGCACCGGTCTTCCGTTCTCGGTCTTCACGCTGGAGACCGGGCGGCTACACCCCGAGACCTACCGCTTCATCGACAAGGTGCGAAGCCACTACGGCATCGCGATCCACTGTGTGTTCCCCGATCGCGTCCGCGTCGAGGAGCTCGTCCGAAAGAAGGGGCTCTTCAGTTTCTATCAGGACGGGCACGGTGAGTGCTGCGCGATCCGTAAGGTGGAACCGCTCGGTCGCGCGCTCGCCGGCTACCGCGCGTGGATCAGCGGGCAGCGACGGGATCAGAGTCCGACGCGCTCGGAGGTCGCGAACTTCGAGCTCGACAAGGCGCGGGCGGGCGCGGCGGGCCCGCTCTTGAAGTCGAACCCGCTGGCGGCCTGGTCACTGGCCGAGACGTGGCGGTTCCTTCGCGAAAAAGGCGGCCCCACGAACGAGCTCCACGAACGAGGGTTCGTGTCGATCGGTTGCGAACCGTGCACGCGCGCGCTTCGCCCCGGCGAGCACGAGCGCGCCGCCCGCTGGTGGTGGGAAGAGTCGACGCAGCGCGAGTGTGGCCTCCACACCGGCAAGACGCTCTGGCCGAGCAAGCTCTAGAGTCGAGGCGCTCCGGGTCGCCTAGTCGGCGATGATCTTGGTGCCGTTGGCGCGCAACGGGCCGACGCTCATCGGGTCGTCGTCGAGCGGCGTGCCGCCGATGTAGAGGAACTTGAGCTTCTTCAGGTTCTTCAGCGGGGAAGCGTCGCGCACCTTGGTGCGCTTGATGCTGAGGTTCTCGAGCAGCGTCAGCTCGGCGAGCGGCGAGATGTCTTCGATCTGGGTGTCGTCGAGCTGGAGCTCGGTGAGCGTCGTGAGCTTGGCGAGCGGCTTCAAGTCGCTCACCTGCGTGCGGCCGAGGTCGAGCCGATCGAGCTTCGACATCTTGGCGAGCGGCGAAAGGTCCTTCACCTGATTGATCGATGCGCGGAGTGACTCGAGCCCGACGGCGCCGGCGAGGGGCGAGAGATCGTCGTAGTCGCCGGTGCCGAGGAACAGCTCCTTCAGGCCCGTCATCGGCGAGAACAGGCAGGGATCGAGCTCCGACAGGTCCTTGAGCTGGGAGAGATTCAGCGACTTGAGGCGCTTCAGATCGCTCTTCGTGATCGCGCCGCTCGGCTTCTCGAGTTTCTTGCGGAGCTCCTGCTCGAGCGGAGGATTGTCGATCGCGACCTCGGCCCCTGGCGAGCAATCGGCGAGCTTCTTTTTCGGTTTCGCCGGCTTCGGCGGCTCGGCGCTGGGCGTCGGGACGGGGGTCGGGACCGGCGCTGCCACGGCGCTCGCTGTGCTCGACGGCGCGCTCGATGCGGACTCTTTCTTGTCGCAAGCGAGCGGAGCGATGAGGAGCGTGAGGAACACGAGCGGGCGCGAGCGGAGCGTCGTCATGGCGCCGGAGGGTACCAGCTTTCGACGATTCGGAAACCCCACGAAGGACGCTACAACGGGACCGAGAGAGTGTGACTTTCCAGGCCTTCTGGCTATGCTCGCTGACCGATGAGCGCCCCGACCGAGCCCGCGCTGCCTCTGTTCGAGCGGCTCGGTCTCGCGGTGCTTCGGCGGACACCGGCCCGCGCACCCGTGGCCGCCGCGGACGATCCCATCCACGTGCTCAACCCCGACGAGCAGCGGGAGCTCCGGCAGATCGAGCGCCGCGCCGTGCTGCTCGCCGCGCTCGCGGGAGCCCTGTCGGGCGCCGCCACGGCCGCTGCGGCCATCTGGGCCCACCGCTTCCTCGGCCCGGATGGCGTGCCGCTCAGCCCGGCGGACGGCGTGCGTTACTGGTCGGTCGTGATCGGTGTGACGATCATCGCGTCGATCTTCGAAATCGCGTTCTTGTACTGGGACGCGCTGCGGTCGGTGCACGCGATGGCGACTGCGGCCGGCCTCGGACTTTCGGGCGAAGACCTATCCGGGGCAAAGCGCGAAGTCGCGCTCGCGCTCGCCCGTGCCGCCCTCGAGCTGCCGAACCCCCCGGTCCACACCTTCGGTGTGAACCCCCGGCGCGAGAGCATTCCCTGGCTCGTTGCCGGCGTGGCCTTGCTCTACCGCGCCAAGATCATGCTGACGACGCTGCTGCTCAAGGCGGGCCTCAGGAGCCTACTCGGTCGCGTGATGGGGCGTGCGCTGTTCGAGCTCGTCGCGATTCCGGTGACGGCGATCTGGAACGCCGTCGTTTGCTTTCTGGTGGTCCGCGAGGCGAGGCTGCGGACGATGGGTCCCTCGGCGGCGAGCGAGCTCGTCCGCTTCGCGATCCTCGACCGCATGCCTTCGGAGGAAGGGCGCGCGGCGGCCTTTCGCTCGGTGGCGAGCGCGATCGTGCGCACGAAGGATCTCCACCCCAATCACGTGGCGCTATTCCGCGCACTCGCCGAACGACTCGGCTCGCCCGACGTGGTCGAGATCGACGACTCGTCGCGTTTTCTGGCCGAAATCGCGAAACTCGAACCGGAGGACGGCCGGCTCGTCTTGCGCCTCCTGGTGATCGCTGCCGTGCTCGACGGGCGGATCACGCGCGCCGAGCGGCGGCTGCTCGCGCAGGCGTTCGCGGCCACCGGCCGTAGCCTTTCGTTCGAGCGCGTGGACCGCCTCCGGCGAGCATTCATGGCCGGCCGCGGCCTCGACTACAAGCACGTCACCGAGCTCGTCGACGCGAGGTGAGCCGAGGGCACGGGTGACCGCTCGGCGTTAGCGACAAGTACCGTTCGTGCAGGTCGGGACCAAAGCGGCGGTGCACACGGTGCACGAGTCGGACGCACAATCGTCGAGCTCGCGCGCTAGGGAAACCCACTCGGCAGATTCCGCCCCATTTCGATTCATCGTGAGCTGCCCGCAGTTCCCACCGGGGATCTCGCCGCAGGCGTCGGAGATCACGACGCAATCGTCGTCGGTTGCGCAGGCCTGGTGCGCATCGATGAACGCGGCGGCTCGCCCGACCGTTGCGTCGTCACAGCCCCACGAGCAGGCCTGGAGCGCAGCAACCGAAGCCGCGAGGAAGAAGGCCGTCGTCAACCTCCAGACCCGCATTTGCCCTCCGTGCAACAGCCGTTCGTGCAAAGCGGAGTCAGAAGAGCCAAACAATTCGAGCACGTGTCCGGCGCGCAGTCGTCGAGCTCGCTCGATATCGAGGCCCATTCGGGAGACGCTTGCCCTTGGCGGTTGATGGCGAGCTGCCCGCAATACCCGCCAGGGATCTTACCGCAGGCGTCGTGGGTCACGACACAGTCGTCGTCCGTCTCGCACGTCTGATGCGCATCGATGAACGCGACGGCCCGGCCGACCGTCGCGTCGTCACAGCCGGTCGAGCAGGCTTGGACGGCAGCAACCGGAAGCGTCAGCAGCAACAGAGCCGCGAGCTTCACGGTACGCATTCCCCGTCCGTGCAAAGGTTGCTCGTGCAAGCGTTGCCGCAGGCGCCACAGTTGAGCAAGTCGTCGCGCGTGTCGGCGCAGCAGCCGCCTTGGGCGTCCATCGTTGCATCCAGGACGACGCTGGTCTGGAGGAAGCTCTGGCAGCCGCAGCTGCAGGCCTCCGGTGCCTTGGCTTCGAACGAGATCGTCTCCGGGCTGAAACCCGGCGCTGCCAGCGTGATCGAGTATTGTCCGTACGGGAGATTGAAAGCGACGGAATGGCACCACCAGGAACAGGGAGTGCCGCCGTTCGGAAAGCACTCGATGGCGAGTGCCTCAGGTGCGTCGATGGTGAGGTCCTGAATCACACCCGCCTGATCGCCGGGAGTGACGCTGAAGGAGATCGGCGACAGGCACCCGATGCGCGGGCAGAACCCACAGCCGCCGCTGCCACCGAGGCCCGAGGCGCCGCCGGTTTCTCCCGCCGCTTGACCGCCCATGCCCGCGCCACTCGTTCCGGAGACGCCGCCCGTGCTGCCGCCAGCGCCGCCGGTATCTGTCCCGCCGACTCCACCAACTCCACCGACACCGCCGGTGACCACCGACCCGCCGCTCCCGCCCGTCGTGCTGCCGCCGGCACCCGTGCCGCCGAGGCCTGCGCTCCCGGCATCGCCGCCTTCTGAAACGAACGAAGTCCCACCGCACGCAGCGCTGGCGAGGGGTGCGACGACGGCGAAGGCAAGGATGGTTTTTCGCAGCATGAGTCGAGGTGGCAGCAATCATCGTGCCACGCAGGCGGGCCGTTCGCACCCGGAGAGAAGCGAGATTTCAGGTCTTGGGTGGCACACCTGTGCCATGGACTGATGGAGCGAATGCGTTCGCATGTGATTCTTCCTTTGCTCGTTGCGTGCGCCCTCGGCTGCGCGAAGGGCTCCGAGCAGCGTGAGGTCGGCGATGCCGGGCTGTCGGCGTCGTCCGCTTCCGCCGTGCGCGAAGTCGCCTCGGCGAACGCACACCCCGCGCCTTCCGCAGCGCCCGCGCCGCGGCGTCCCGAGCCGCTCAACGTGATCCTGCTCACCGTCGACAGCCTGCGCATCGACGTGCCCTGGCTCGGCTACGAGCGGCCGATCGCACCGAATCTGACGGCTCTCGCCCGCGATTCGGTCGTGTACACGAACGCGTACGCTGCCTCGAGCTACACCGCGAAAAGCGTGGCGACGATGCTGAGCGGGCGCTTCGCCTCCAGCCTCTACCGCGACGGGCGCTTCTTCACCCGCTACGCGCCCTCGAACCGCTTCCTTGCCGAGATCCTGGGCGAGCGTGGCATTCGAACGCTCGCCTGGCACGGTCACTCGTACTTCGGGAGAAAGAGCGGGTTCGAGCAGGGGTTCGACGAGTGGCGGCTGGTGCCCGGTCTTCGCTTCGATCCGGAAACCGACAATGACGTGACCAGCGACAAGATGACGGCGCTCGGTCGTGAGCTCCTGGAGGCGAGCGCGAACACCGGCCGGCAGTTCTTCGCGTGGGCGCACTACATGGACCCGCACGACCAGTACCTCCTCCACCCGGAGGCCCCGGTTTTCGGGAAGAAAGCCCGCGACCGCTACGACGCGGAGATCTGGTTCACCGATCACCACCTTGGCAAGCTGCTCGAGTGGGCACGCACCCAGCCGTGGTGGGAGAAGACGGCGATCATCGTCACGGCGGACCACGGCGAGGCGTTCGGTGAGCACGAGATGTACAAGCACGCCTTCGAGCTCTGGGAAGTGCTGGTCCGCGTTCCGCTCTTCGTTCACGCGCCCGGCGTGAAAGCGCGAAAGATCGAGGAACGCCGTTCGCACGTCGATCTCGCCCCGACCATCCTCGAGCTGATGGGCATCGAATCGCCGCGCGAGTTTCAGGGGCGCTCGCTCGGGCCCGAGCTGTTCGGTGGCGCTCCCGATCGTCGCGAGCCGATCCTGTGCGAGCTCGCCGAGGACAGCCACAATCCACCACGCCGCGCGGCGATTCAGGGCGATTTCAAACTGATCGAGTTCGAGCGCGGGCGAACGGCGCTCTACGACTTGTCGAAGGATCCCGGCGAGCGGGAAAACCTCGAGAAGGGCCGGCCGGCGGAGCTTGCGGCGATGAAGCAGACGCTCTCGACGGCGTTCGCGGCGCTCGGGAGCTTCCCGCCGCACGGTGGAACGAAGCTTCGGGAAGGGGGTCGCGCCAACGGCCCGGAGGGGCCCGCCGCGCCGTGATCGCCTTCAGAGCTTCTTTTCGCCCCGCGCGTACGTTTGCCAGGCGATGCGCGCGGTCGCAACCGTCACGCCGGCCACCTTCTTCGATTTCAGGTACGTGAGGAGCGCGTCGAGACTCGCCACGTCCTTGGGGAAGCTCTCGTCGCGCACGGCCTCGCCGGCGAACGTGCCGAGCGGGGATTTGCGGCTCTTCTGCTTATCGAGCCATCCGTAGAACGTCGTGAACTTGCTCATCGCCGGGCCTGAGTAGCACGAAGGCGGCTGGCTGATGTACATCCATCGCCATCATGCCGAGCGAGAAGGTGCGTCTCCTCGCCGATGACGAGCCGGAGCCCTTCGAAGTCGTCGAAGGAGGCCGCTCGCCGTACGTCCTGACGTGCGACCACGCCGGCCGCCGCGTACCGCGCGCGCTCGGCTCGCTCGGGCTCGGCGAGCAGGATCTGTCGCGTCACATTGCCTGGGACCTCGGCGCGGCTGCGCTCGCACGGCGGCTCGCGAGCGCCCTCGGCGGCTGGTTGATCCTGCAGAGCTATTCGCGCCTCGTGATCGACTGCAATCGCCCGCTCACGAGCCCCGATTCGATTGCGAAGAAGAGCGAGGACACCCTCATCCCGGGCAATCTGGACGTTTCCGCGGAACAAGCCGCCCTCCGCGCCAGCGAGGTGTTCGAGCCGTACCACGCGCGCATTCGCAGCGAGCTCGACCGGCGCCGGGCCGAAGGCCTCGTCTCGGTGCTGCTCTTCGTGCACAGCTTTACCCCGACGTACCGCGGCGTCGATCGAGAGTGGCACGCGGGGGTGCTCCACCATCGCGACGCGCGCCTCGCGCTCCCGGTGCTCGACGCGCTCCGGCGGGAGCCGGCGCTCGTGGTCGGTGACAATCAGCCCTACGCTGCGAGCGCCCTCACGGATTACGGGCTGATCGAGCACGGCGAAAGGCGCGGTCTCCCGTACGTCGAGCTCGAGGTCAGGCAAGACCTGCTGGCAACGAATGAAGGGCTCGACGCCTGGGCCGAGCGGCTCGCGCGGGTGCTCTTGCTCACTCCACCAGAGCTACTCGGAAGCGCCGGCCCTTGATCCGCCCTGCGCGGAGGCTCGCGAGTGCCCTTTGACTCACGGCCTTCGTGACGGCGACGAACGAGAAGCGGTCGTGGATCTCGATCTTGCCGACGTCGGTGCCCTGGAGGCCGCCGGCCTCGCCGGTGAGCGCGCCCAGGATGTCGCCGGCACGGAGCTTGTCCTTGCGGCCGCCGGAGAGTCGCAGCGTGTCCATCGGTGCGTCGCGTGAGGCGGCGACTCGGGGCGCCGCGTCACGGCGGGGCGTGCCGGGCGGGTCAGGCCGAACCGGCGTGAGGGCTCGACCCGTGTAGTCCTCGATCGCCTGGAGCTTGTGCTCGTCCTCCGGGGTCGAGAACGAAATCGCGAGACCCGACTTGCCGGCGCGTCCGGTGCGGCCGATGCGGTGAACGTACACTTCGGGCTGGCTCGGCAAGTCGACGTTGACGACCAGCGAAAGGCCGTCGAGATCGATGCCGCGCGCGGCCACGTCGGTGGCCAAAAGGACGCGCGTGCTGCCGTTGCGGAACTTCGCCATCACCCGATCGCGATCGCGTTGCTCCAGATCCCCGTGGAGCGACGCCACGCTGATGCCCGTCGCCCGGAGGGCCTTGTCGAGGTCCGCGACGGTGACTTTCTGGTTCGCGAACACGAGTGCGGTCTCGTGCGGGTGCCGTTCGAGGGCCCAGCGCAGCGTCTCGACCTTCTTTTCCGGCTCCGTACGGACGACGAGCTCGACGATGTCGGGTTTCCCTTCGACCGGCGCCTCGACTTGGACGCTGATCGGGCTCCTTTGGTACTTCGTGCTGAGCTCACGAATGGCGTCGGGAAACGTCGCCGAGAAGAGCACGACCTGACGTGAGCTCGGCAGCGCTTTCAGGACCTTCTCGATGTCGGGCTGAAAGCCCATGTCGAGCATGCGGTCGGCCTCGTCGAGCACGATCGTCGCCACCCGGTGGACCCGGAGCGTGCGGCGGCGGAGATGATCAAGCACCCGCCCGGGTGTTCCGACCGCAAGATGCACACCCCGCTCGAGCGCTCGCGTCTGCTCGCGGACAGGCTCTCCGCCCGACAGCAGCGCGACCGACAGCCCGGGGTGACGGCGACCGAGCTTCCGGAGCTCGCGCGCCACCTGGGCGGCGAGCTCGCGCGTGGGAGCGAGCACCAGGCCCTGGAGCTCGCGGTTTGCGAGATCCAGGCGCTCCAGCATCGGGAGGGCGAACGCGACCGTCTTGCCGCTGCCGGTCGCGGACTGGCCGATCAAGTCGAGCCCCTGGAGCAGGGAAGGGATGCTCGCCGCCTGGATGCTCGTGAGCTTCTCGAAGCCGAGCTCGGCCGCGACGCCGAGCAGCGCGGGGGAGAGCGCTAGGGTGCCAAAGTCGCCATCCGTCGGCGAGGAAGCCTCGCCGGCGAGGACACGCTGAAAGCCGTCGTGACCGAGCGTGCGCAGGAGCGCGACGTTCTTCTCGAAGATCGTCGCCGCGTCCGGGAATGACGCGACGGCGCGGCTCACGCTCGATTCGCGGAGCAGATGTAGGATGGGAAAAGGCGAGCGATTGCTGGAATTGGCGGCGTCGCTCTCGTCGAGGTCGCCGAACACGTAGCGCGGGTGAAAGCTCGCGATCTGAAGCTTGCCCGTGAGCCCGAGCCGTTCGAGCAGCGCGGCGGCGAGCTTCAGAAAATCGTTGTAGTCGAGAAAGTCAGCGAGCACGTGCGGGACGATCAGGAGCGTCGTATCGACGACGTCGGGGTTCTCCTCCGAGAGCGCGGAGAGCTCCCGGCCGAGGTCGGAGAGCAGGGCATCGGAAGTCTCGGCCGCGCTCACGATGTAGCGGACCTGGCCCTTGACCTCGACGGCCTTCGCGAACGGGCACAGAGAAAGGCCGATCACCGCGCGCTCCACCCAGCTTCGGGTGGAAGCCAGCACGGCGTCGTCCGTCGGCCGTTCGAAAGCCATGCGCCCCGTTAGTCGCTAACCAGGGTCAGCGCCACCTTCGGGGCAGATTGTCCGCGCGCGGCGAAGGGGTCGCCGGAGTGATAAGACGCGCCGTGGTCGATACTCCTCCGCTCTACGCGTGCTTGCCGCCGCGCGATGCCGGCGCCGACGCCGTGCTCGAGGGGTTCTTGCGCTACGTCGAAGCGCTCGGCCTCGAGCTCTATCCGCACCAAGAGGAGGCGATCCTCGCCTTGATGAGCGGGACCCACGTCATCGTTCACACGCCGACCGGATCGGGGAAATCTCTGATCGCGACGGCAGCGCATTTCAAGGCACTCGCCGAAGGGCGTCGATCGTTTTACACCTGCCCGATCAAGGCGCTCGTGAGCGAGAAGTTTTTTGCTCTCTGTCGCGAGCTCGGACCATCCGAGGTCGGCATGATGACGGGGGACGCGACGGTGAACCGCGACGCGCCCGTGATCTGCTGCACGGCCGAAATTCTCGCCAACATCGCGCTGCGAAACGGCGCCGATGCCGACGTCGACTACGTCGTGATGGACGAGTTTCACTACTTTTCGGATCGCGAGCGCGGCGTCGCCTGGCAAGTGCCGCTGCTCACCTTGCCGCACGCGCGGTTCGTCTTGATGAGCGCCACCCTCGGCGACGTGAGCGCCTTCGAATCCCTGCTCGTGCGCCAGACCGGCGTGGAGGTCACGACCGTGCGCTCGGGCAAACGCCCGGTGCCGCTCCAGTTCACCTACGAAGAGAAGCACCTGCAGGAGGCGACGAAGACGTTGGTCGAGAGCGGACGCGCCCCCGTTTACGTCGTCAATTTCACGCAACGCGGTGCGGCCGAGGCGGCCCAGGACCTGATGAGCCTCGACTACTGCACGAAGGACGAGAAGAAGACGATCGCCGAGGCTCTCCGCGGCGAGAGCTTCAGGAGCCCGTACGGCAAGGACCTGCAACGCCTCGTCCGCCACGGCATCGGGTTGCATCACGCGGGGCTCTTGCCTCGCTACCGGCTTCTGGTGGAGAAGCTCTGCCAGCGCGGGCTCCTGAAGGTCATCTGCGGCACCGACACGCTCGGTGTCGGCGTGAACGTGCCGATCCGCACCGTGCTCTTCACCAAGCTCTGCAAGTACGACGGCGAGAAGGTGCGCCTGCTCGGCGCGCGGGATTTCCATCAGATCGCGGGGCGTGCGGGCCGCAAGGGCTTCGACGAGCAAGGCTATGTGGTCGCGCTCGCACCCGAGCACGCGGTGGAAAATCTGAGGCTCGAGGCGAAGGCTTCCGCTCAGGGTAAGAAAAAATTCGTGCGCAAGAAGCCACCCGAATGGGGCTACGTCCCTTGGGACAAGGCGACGTTCGAGCGGCTCACGACGGGAGAGCCGGAGCCTCTCACCTCGCGCTTCGAAGTGACGCACGGCATGCTGCTCGGAGTGCTCGGACGCCCCGAGGACGGCTGCGGAGCCATGAAACGCCTGGTGCGAGAAAGCCTCGAGCCCAAGGCGAGGCAACGCCAGCACAAGAAGCGCGCGCTCGACCTGCTTCGCTCGCTCTGGCAGGCCGGGATCGTCGAGTTTCGCCCCTGGGCCGAGGGCGGCGGTATCCGCCTCCACGCGGAGCTGCAGGAAAACTTCTCCCTGCTCCAGGCGCTCGGCCTGTTCGTCGTCGACGCGATCGAACGCCTGGAAAAAGACAGCCCGAGCTATGCGCTCGACGTGCTCGGCCTGGTGGAAGCCGTGATCGAGGATCCCGAAGTCATCCTGCGCGCCCAGGTGGACAAGCTCAAAGGTCAGAAGGTCGCCGAGCTCAAGGCTGCCGGGGTCGAATACGACGAGCGCATGGCCGAGCTCGAAAAGGTCGAGCATCCGAAGCCCAACCTGGAGTTCCTCGACTCGAGCTTCGCCGCCTTCGCTGCCGATCATCCGTGGGTCGTGCGCGAGGCGCTGAAGCCGAAATCGATCGCGCGCGAGATGGTCGAAAATCTCCAGCCATTCGGCGGCTACGTGAAAGAGTACGGCCTTCTGCGCTCCGAAGGGCTTCTTCTTCGCTACCTCTCGGAGGTCTACAAGACGCTCGTTCAAACGATCCCGGAGCCGTCGCGAACTCCCGAGCTCGACGACGCCACGCAGTACCTCGGTAGCCTCGTCCGCGGGGTGGACTCGAGCTTGCTCGACGAATGGGAGCGGATGCAGCACCCCGAGCGACTGCTCGCGGACAAACCCGTGGAGGCGGTCGAGTTAGCCGACGACATCACTCGCGACCGCCGCGCCTTCACCGTCCTCGTGCGAAAGCTGTGCTTTTCGCTACTCCGCGCGCTGGCCGGCCGGGACTACGAGTCCTTCCTGGATCTCGTGGAGCCGGGGCGTGCGACGCTCGCCGCCGGCGACGTGGAGCGTGCGGTACGCCCACTGTTCGAAGCGGGTGAAACCATTCGCCTCGACGCCGTCGCCAGGAACCCTCGACACACCACGCTCGAGCCGGGCGACGAGCACTGGCAGCTCACTCAGTCCATCCTGGTCGGTGACGAGATCAGCGAGTACGTCGTCACCGGGCGCATCGACCTCGCCCGTTCACGGAGAGAGCGCCGGGCCGTGCTGCTGCTCGATCACGTCGGCGCGCTCTCGCTCTGAAGGAAGGTACGGTTTTCACTCGACGCGCGCGCGACGGCGCGTAGGATCATCGGATGCGGACCTTTATCGTGGTGCTCGCGGTCCTTGGCGTTTCTGCTTGCACGTCGGATGGCGACGAGCCGGCGCCCGGGCAGGGGGGCAGCGCAGGCGTTTCGGGCACGGGTGGGAGCGCCGCGGGGGCGGCCGGTGGCACCGGTGGGACCGGAGGCGTGAGCGGTAAGGGTGGCACCGGTGGAAGTGCGGGCGCCTCGCCGAACGCGGGGCGCGGTGGCGGCGGTCAGGGCGGCGCCGGCGGCAGCACGGGCGGCGCGGGCGGGACTTCCGGCACGGCGGGCAGCGACAGCGGAGGCGCGGGCGGAACCGGCAACGCTGGCGAGGGCGGTGCCGGAGCCGAGCCCGGTGCCTGCGGCACGATCGAGACCTTCGCCGACGGCATCGCGCCCATCCGCGAGATCTTCGTCGACGCGGCCGCCGCCGGATCCGGCGACGGCTCCTCGGACGCTCCGTACGACACGATCGAAGCCGCGCTCGACGACGTGGAGCCGGGCACCGCCGTGCGGATCCGTCCCGGAACCTACGCCGGCGGCGCGTTTGCGAGCGGCATCGCCGGCACCGCCGATGCTCCGATCTGGATCGGCGGCGCACCGGGTGGTGCGCGACCGGTGATCTCCGGCGGGTCCGTGGCCTTCCAGCTCAGCGGGGCGAGCTACGTCGTCGTTCACGATCTCGAGATCACGGCGCAGGCGGACAACGGCCTCAACATCGACGACGGCGAGGACTACGGCTCGGCCCACCATCTCTTGTTCCAGAATCTCTCGATCCACGACATCGGGAGCGGCGGAAACCAGGACTGCTTGAAGCTCTCGGGGATCGACGACTACTTCGTTCTGGATAGCGAATTCGTCGGCTGCAGCGGGGGTAGCGCGATCGATCACGTGGGCTGCCACCGCGGCATCGTCGCTCGAAACCTGTTCAGCCAGCTCGGGGGCAACGGTGTCCAATCCAAAGGGGGGAGCCAGGACATCGAGATCACGCAGAATCGTTTCGTCAGCGCGGGCGAGCGCGCCGTGAACATAGGCGGGTCGACCGGCTTCGAGTTCTTCCGGCCGGGCCTCTCGATCAGCGGCGTCAATTTCGAGGCGCGCGACATCCGCGTGGTGGCGAACGTCTTTTTGCGCGGCGTTTCGCCGATTGCGTTCGTCGGCTGCGTCGACTGCGTCGCCGCCGGGAACACGATCGTGCTCCCGGAGCACTGGGTCGTGCGCATCCTGCAGGAGACGGTGAGCACCGCCGAGTACGCGTTCCTGCCGGCCTCCGAAGGGCGCTTCTTCGACAACATCGTCTATTATTCGCTTGCGGACTTGTCGACGACCGTGAACGTCGGTCCCGACACGGCAGCGGACACGTTCGAGTTCTCGAACAACCTCTGGTACGCGGTCGACGGACGGGACGCTTCCGAGCCGACCGATCTGCCGGTTCCCGAGACCGCGGGCGTCTACGGTGAAGATCCGGGGTTTGCCGACACCGCCGGTGGTGACTTCGCCATCGGCGCAGCGAGCCCAGCCGCCGGTGCCGGCCTCGCCGATGCCGTGATCGTCGGTGACGTGACCGGCCGCTGCTACGGCACACCGCCGAGCATCGGGGCCCACGAAGTTCCCTAGAGCATCTCTCGTAATTGGCTTCGCCAATTCCGAGGCGTGGCTTCGCCACGCGCGCTGCTTCGCAGCGCAGCTCTAGCTCTGTTTCTGGGGGCGTTCCCGCCCCCGCACCGGCAGGTATGCCGGTGCGCCCCCTCACCCGCTTCGCGGGTGCCTAGGGCTCCGCACCATTCCACCAACATCGAGATGCGCCCTAGAGTTTTCCGCAACGTCGAGGTCGGCGTCCGACGTGCCGGAAAGCTGCTGTCGGAGTGAAACTTGATCCTGGCCGCGCGCGCGTCGCCCCTTTCAGAGGGACATGCGAAAGCTTTCGGTTTTGTCGGCGATGCTTTGGGTGGGAACGCTCGGAGTGGCGTGCTCGGACGCCCCAGGAACGAGCTCTCCGGAAACGGGGGGCACGTCGGGCCTCGGGGGCAGCTCCTTGGCGGCGGGCACGGGGGCGCAGCCCGGAGGAGGCGCCGGTACCGGTGGTGGGACGGCTGGGTCCGGCGGCGTGGCAGCTGCGGGCAAGGCGGGAGGGGCCGGCATGAGCGCGACCGGCGGTGCGGTGTCGACGGGTGGCATGCCCGCGGCGGGTGAGGGCGGCACCAGCGGCGGGACGGCCGGGGCTAGCGCATCGGGCGGGGCCAGCGCGGGCAGCGCGGGTACGATGGGAGGCTCGGACGCCGGCTCTGGAGGTAACGCGGGCGCGGCGGCCGGAGGCAATGGCGGAGCCGGCACCGGCGGCATGAGCGGCACGAGCGGCAAGGGCGGGTCGGGTGGTGCGGGCGGCGGCGGGGCAGGCAAGGGTGGCGCGAGCGGCTCGTCAGGAGCGGGACCAGGCGGCACGCCACCCGAGAAGACCCTCCGCGTCTTTTACCTGCGACCCACGGACGTGCCGTTCGACCAGGCCTATCCCGACGGCATCGGCGCGGTCGTGGTCGAAGCGCAAAAGTACTACCGGGAGGAGCTTGGCGTGACGTTCACCCTCAACGATCCGATCGTGGAGGTTCTGGATGGAGACCACCCCGCGTCTTGGTACACGAACACCCCCATCGGGACTGACTCGTACTGGTACACGGTCGGCAACATGGCGACGGAGGTCAAAGCGAAGACCGGCGTGAGGGAGCCCGATCCACGTTGGAAGATCGTGTCGGTCGTGAGCGCGGTCGGGAACGGCGGTGGCGGCAATGGTTGGGTCGTGCTGACCAGCCACGACGCGGACGGTGCCGCGGGCAAGCGCAGTGAGCCGATGAGCCGCTGGTGGGGCGGCATGGTCCACGAGATGGGGCACATGTTCGGCCTGCCGGACTCGTCTGGTGACGACGGCACGCCGATGTC
>Ga0315910_10002540_pt1 | contig 15950 bp, 10 predicted proteins | sample EdamamesoilMG_FD_204470 | JGI IMG/M metagenome (GOLD analysis project Ga0315910, IMG submission 204470) | Garden soil microbial communities collected in Santa Monica, California, United States - Edamame soil | ecosystem: Environmental > Terrestrial > Soil > Garden | place: USA: California... | reverse complement strand
CGGCGCCAGGCAGGGGCTGCGCCGATCTTCGTCGTGCACCGCCACGAGGCCCGGCGCCTGCACTACGACCTGCGCCTGGAGCGCGACGGCGTGCTGCTCTCCTGGGCCGTGCCCAAGGGCTTCAGCTACGACCCGGCCGACAAGCACCTGGCGGTGCGCACCGAGGACCACCCGCTCGAGTACGAGGACTTCCACGGCGTGATCCCGAAGGGCGAGTACGGGGCCGGGACGATGCAGATCTGGGACCGCGGGCGCGTCACGTTCCTGAACGGTCCGGGCGGAGTCGAGGCGGGCGAGGTCAAGGTCGTGCTCTCCGGGCGACGCCTGCGGGGCGAGTGGCACCTGGTGCAGACCAGGCAGGGCCCGAACACCTGGCTGCTCTTCAAGTCGCGCGACCGCTACGCGGGCGTGCGGCGCGACACCGTGCTCGGGGCCGACCTCTCGGGTGCCGCGGAGGGCCCCCTGCCGCGTCGCCTCGCACCGATGGAGCCGGGCGAGACGTGCGCCCCCTTCACGGACACGGACTGGCTCTTCGAGGTGCGCTTCACGGGCCAGCGCGTGCTGGCGCGCAAGGACGGCGACGCGCTGACCCTGCTCGGGACGAAGGCGGCCCCGCCGGCGATCCTGGCGGACCTGGCGCGCATCCGCGCCGAGCGCGCCCTGCTCGACGGCATCCTGGTGGCGCTGGACGAGCGCGAGCGGCCCTCGAAGGCGCTCCTCGAGGAGCGCCTGGCGGCCGGCGGCGAGGGCGTCGTGCTGCACGCGCTCGACCTCCTGCACTTCGAGGACTACGACCTGCGTCCGCTGCCGACGCTCGAGCGCAAGGCGGCCCTGCGCGGGCTCCTGCCGCCGCTCGCGCACGTGCTCTTCACCGACCACGTGCTGGGGCGCGGCGAGGACCTGGCCGCGGCCGTGCGCGCCGCGGGCCTCACGGGCCTGATCGCCAAGCGCGCCGAGGCGCCCTATCGCTCCGGCCCGAGAGCGGACTGGCGTGCGGTGACGGTGGGGGAGGCGCAGGAGGCGCCGGCCGTGCCGGTGCGCAAGGCCCTGAAGGCCACGGCGCGCGCGCGGCGCTCGCGCGTGAGCTTCAGCAACCTGGACAAGGTCTACTGGCCGGCCGAGGGCTTCACCAAGGGCGACCTGCTGGCCTACTACGAGCAGGTGGCCGACGCGCTGCTGCCCTACCTCGTCGGGCGCCCGATCCACCTGAACCGTTTCCCCGACGGCATCGCGGGCAAGTCCTTCTACCAGAAGGAGGCCAAGGAGGGCACGCCGGAGTGGGTGCGCACGGTCGAGATCGCGAGCAAGAGCCGCGCGGGGAAGCTGCGCTACATGGTGTGCGACGACCGCGACACGCTGCTGTACCTGGTCAACCTGGGCAGCATCGACCTGCACCCGTGGATGTCGCGCGTGGGCTCGCTCGACTCGCCGGACTGGTGCGTGATCGACCTCGATCCGAAGGACGCTCCCTTCGCCGACGTGGTCCGCATCGCGCGCGAGGTCGGGCGCCTGCTGCGCGGGATCGGGCTCCAGCCCTGCCTGAAGACCTCGGGCTCGACCGGCCTGCACGTCTTCGTCGGCCTGCGCCCGGGCTACGCCTACGCCCAGTCGGAGATGTTCGCCGAGGGCGTGGCGCGCATCGTCGCGCGCGACCTGCCGGAGATCGCGACCGTCGAGCGCAGCGTGGCCGAGCGTGGCGGGAAGGTCTACGTCGACTTCGGCCAGAACCGCCGCGGGCAGACGGTCGTCCCGCCCTACGTCGTCCGGCCGGTGCGCGGGGCCAGCGTCTCGACCCCGCTCGCCTGGGACGAGCTGGAGGGCGACCTGCAGATCGCGCACTTCACGCTGCAGAACGTCCCGGCGCGCCTGGAGCGGCTCGGGGACCTCTTCCGGAGCGTGCTGGCGGCGCCCCAGGACCTGGCCCCCGCGATCGCCGCCCTGGAGCGCTACTGGGACGGCCGGCGCTAGCCGGAGCGACGTCCGAATGACGGCCTTGTAGCAACTTGCAATTGAGTCCAGGTGCTTGACTGAGAGGTCGGGGTCCCGTCCACAGTCTGGTCTGTGAGGGACATCCCATTTCCATTTCAAAGTCCCTTCTGTTCTGAAACCTGGAGCTCTCCGCGTGACCTCTCAATCTTCCCACTGGCTGGGTGCGGCCGTCCTCGCCGCCCTCGCCCCCCTCGGCCTCAGCGCTCAGCTGGGCTTCCCCGAGGTCGGCCCCGTCGATCCCAACAACGGCTTTCCCGCCTGGTACAAGGACACCAACGGGCTGAGCCTCGACCTGTGCACGACGGATCCGTTGCTGTGCCTGCTGGACGCCCCGATCGTCCTCGGCAACCCGGGGGCGCCGTTCCCCGACAACTACGGCGGCACCTTCCCCGAGGAGCTCTTCTACCAGCGGGTGGATGCCCTCATGCCGACCAACAACGGCGGCCAGGCCCTGCTGGTGATCGCGCTCGAGGCCGCCTTCGTCAACGGGCCCGTCGCGGCCGGCGAGCAGGTGACCTTCGGCCGGGTGCGCCTGCGCATCGACAACCTCGTCGCGGGCCAGAACTACACCTGCACCACGCCGGTGGGGACCTTCGTCCTGCAGGCGGCGGCGGCCGGTCCGCGGGGCATCAACTCGACCGTGGACATCGGGCTCATCCCGGGCGTCTTCACGGGAGTGGGCACCAACATCGGTCCGTACCTGAGCTGGGACTCGGGCCTGCCGATCCTCGACGCCCAGGGGCGTGAGTACGTCGGCAATCCCGCCATCGAGCACACGATCACGGGCAGTCCGACGGGCACGAACTTCTTCCGGGTCCAGGGCCCGGACGTGGGCGGACCTGGCGTGAACTCCGTGGAAACCAGCAACTTCCTGGTCATGGGCCTGAAGTCGGCCGGGGCCCCTCCGCCGCCTCCGGCGGCGCCCGTGGCCAACTTCACCTCGGCCCCCAACTCGGGCACCGCGCCGCTGCTCGTGTCCTTCACGGACACCTCGACAGGCACGGTCACCTCTCGCTCCTGGAGCTTCGGCGACGGCGCCAGTTCGATCCTGGCCAACCCCACGCACTCCTACGCGGCGGGGACGTACTCGGTCACGCTGACGGTCAACGGTCCCGGTGGGAGCAGCACGCTCACGAAGCCGAACCTGATCGTCGTGACGGCGCCTCCGCCGCCTCCGGGCAATGCGCTGGTGCTGGCCAACCCGGTGCCGGGCACGGCCGGCGTGGACAACACGCTGGTCGTCACGGGCGCGACGCGCGGGCGCGTGGTCGGGGTCTACACGGGCCTCAACCTGGGAGCCGGCGTGGTCAATCAGGGGAGCTGCGGCGGGATCCCGATCGGCCTGCGGAATCCGTTCCGCCTGGCCGGCAAGGCCACCGCCAACGCCCAGGGGATCGCCACGATCGTGGTGCGGCCCCCGGCCGGCTCGGCCGGGAAGACGTTCCACTTCCAGGCGGTCGAGCCCGCCACCTGTCGGGTGAGCAACCTGGTGAGCGACACGCTCTAGTCGAGCGCGCGCGGGCCGCCGGATCCTCCCCCCTCGGACCGGCGGCCCGCGAGCCCACGGGGGCTGCCCGGCGCGCTCCGGGACCTGTGGGCCAGCTGGAATTCAAGGACGACGCATTACAAATTCGTGGGGCATACTTGGGATGGTCCGGATCCCGAGGCGGAGGCCCGCAGGGCCGAGTTCTGGACTCATTCCCCTCATCCGCCGCGTCCACGTACCGGAATCTCCCCCAAATGCGTCTCTCGAAGTCCCTCCTGGGGGCCGCGTCCATCGCTGCCCTCGTTCCCACGGGTCTCGCCAGTGCCCAGGGCCTGGCGGCGGTCGGCCCCACCAGTGCCGACAACGGCTTCCCCGAGTGGTACTCGGACAACAACACCCTGCAACTCGACCTGTGCCTGACCGACCCGGTCCTGTGCCTGCTCGACGGGGCGGTCAGCCTGAGCAACCCGGGGGCCCCGTTCCCGGACAACTACGGCGGCACGTTCCCGCCGGAGGCCTTCTGGAACCTGTGCGAGGCCAGCATGCCGACCAACAACGGCGGCCAGGCCCTGCTGGTGATCGCCCTCGAGGCGGCCTTCGTCAACGAGGTGCCGGCGGCCGGCGACCAGGTGGCCTTCGCGCGCGTGCGCATCCGCGTCGACAACCTGATCGCGGGCTCGAACTACACCGTGACGACGCCGGTCGGCATCTTCAACTTCGTCGCCGCGAACGCGGGCGTGCGCGGCATCAACTTCACGGACGACGTCGGCGTCGACACGCCCGGCGTCTTCACGGGGGCCCTCGGCGGCGCCATCGGTCCCTTCCTGATGTGGGATTCCGGCCTGCCGATCCTCGACGCCCAGGGGCGCGAGTACATCGGCAACCCGGCCATCGACCACACGATCACCGGCGGCCAGAACGGCATCAACCTGTTCCGCATCCAGGGCCCCTCGGTGGGCGGCCCGGGCGTCAACTCGATCGAGACCAACCTGTTCGCGGTGCTGGGCCTGAAGAGCGTCCCGGCGGAACCCCCGGCCGCGCCCGTGGCGGCCTTCAACTCCGCCCCCAACGCGGGCACGGCTCCGCTGCTCGTCTCCTTCACCGACACCTCGACGGGCGACATCACCGCGCGTCTGTGGGACTTCGGTGACGGCGCGACCTCGACGCTCCAGAACCCGACCCACTCCTACGCCGCCGGCACCTACACGGTCAGCCTGACGGTCACCGGTCCGGGCGGCTCCGACGCCGAGACCAAGCTCAACCTGATCGCAGTGGCCGACGCCCCTCCGCCGGGCAACCAGCTCGTGCTGGCGAACCCGGTGCCCGGGACCGCCGGTGTCCAGAACTCCTACGTGGTCACGGGCTGCACGCCCGGACGCACGGTGGGCGTCTACACCGGTCTCCAGCTCGGGGCCAGCCTCGTGAACCTCGGCAACTGTGGCGGCATCCCGCTCGGGCTGGCGCGGCCCTTCCGCCTGGTCGGGCGTGCTGCGGCCAACGCCAGCGGCATCGCGACGATCGTCGCGGGCGTGCCCGCCGGCGCCGCCGGCCGCACGTTCCACGCGCAGGCCGTCGAGCCCTTCTCCTGCCGCACGAGCAACGTCGTCAGCGAGCTGTTCTAGCCCGGCCACGAGCCGGAAACGGCCCCCTCCGGGCGGCGTTCACCGCCCGGAGGGGGTCTCGCTTTCGTGGACCAGCGCGCGCGGCCGCCCACGGTCGGTGCGACGCAGGCGCGCGCGCACCTCGGCCGCCCAGCGCGAGTCCGGGTCGTGCTCGAGGTAGGCGCGCCAGTGGGCGCGGGCCGGCTCGAGCTCGCCGGCGGCCGCCAGGGCCTCGGCCAGGTTGAAGTGCGCGTCGGCATAGCCCGGCTCGAGCTCCAGGGCGCGCTCCAGCGCCGCGCGCGCCTCCGCATGCCGGCCGAGGAGCGAGAGCGCGTTGCCCAGGTTGTTCCAGGCCTCGACGTACTCGGGGTCGAGCTCGGTGGCCAGGCCGAAGGCGGCGCAGGCTTCCTCCCGGCGCTCGAGGGCGTACAGCGCGTTGCCGAGGTTGAAGGCGATCTCGGGCCGCGGGTGGGCCGGGTCCAGGGCACGCGCGTAGGCCTGGGCGGCCTCGTCGAGGCGCTCCTCCTGCTCGAGGCGCAGGCCGCGCTGGAACCACACCTCTTCCGCCCCGACGGGCTCGGCCGGCTCCGCCCCGGCCGGTGCGAAGTCGAAGCGTAGCTGCCCGCTGGCCTCCGCCAGCTCACCGGTCGGCGTGCGCACGCACAGCTCCGGACGGCCCTCGAGGACGTCGAGCTGAGCGAGCGAGGCGCGCGCGTCCGGCCACCAGCGCTCGAGCGCCTCCAGGCTGGCGCGGATGCGGCGCGGGGTGGCCCCGCGCGCCGTCAGGCGCACCAGCGCGCGTGCCTGGGCCACGGCGCGGAACTCGAAGTGCGCCAGGCGCCGCGCCGTGCGCGCCGGACGGATGAGCCCGGCCCGTACCCAGGCGGCGATGCGGCGTGGCGGGACGTCGAGGATGCGCGCGAGCTGTGCGCTCGTGTAGAGCCGCCGCAGGCTGGCCCCGCCGTCGGCCGGGCCCAGGCGCTGCAGGAACTCGGCCTCGCCCAGGAACTCGAGCGGCTCGCCGCGCTCGACGCGCGCGCGCGCCTCCTCGAGCGCGCCCGGCAAGGCCCCGTCGTCGCCCAGCGGGACGCCGTCGTCCGCCAGCACGACCCAGGCCGTGTCCGCGCCGACGCGCGCGGCCAGGCGTCCGCCGGCCGCCGCCACGCGCGCGTGCGCCTCCGCCAGCGCGCAGGCGCGCAGCCGCCCGAGCACGACCACCTCGCGCCCGTCGAGGAGCGACGCACCCGCAGCGCTCGTTCGCGCGGTCCCGGAGGGCATGTCGGCCGAGGATACGCCGTCGAACCGGCGGGAGCACGGGCCGGCGGGCATTGGCGCCGCGCCGCGGGAGCGCTAGGATTCGCAGCCCTTTTTCGCGCCTCCGACCGGCCCGAGCACCCGAGGAAGACCGACATGAAGATCGAAGACGTCATGACGCGGCGCGTGGTCGCCGCCCGAGCCGACACCGACCTCGCGCACGTGGCGCGCCTGATGTGGGACAACGACTGCGGCTCCGTGCCGGTGGTCGACGCCGAGGACAAGCTGGTCGGGATCCTGACCGACCGGGACGGCTTCATGCACGCGGGGCACCAGGGGCGGGCCCTGCGCGAGCTGCGGGCGGGCGGGTGCATGGCCGGGGACGTGCTCACCTGCCACCCGGGCGACTCGCTCGTCCAGGTGGCGCGCCAGATGGGCGCACGCAAGGTGCGCCGCGTCCCCGTGACCGACGACGGCGGACGCCTGGTCGGGCTGGTCTCGGTCGGCGATCTCCTGTGCGCCACGACCGCGGCCGCGGCCAAGGACCGCAAGGCCCTGCAGGCGGCCCTGCTCGAGGCCCTGACGATCATCTGTGCGCATCCGCGCGAGGAGGTCGCGCCGGTCGTGCCGGCCAAGAAAAGGGCCCTCCCGCCCGGGAAGCCCGGCAAACAGGCCCGGGGTGCCAGGAGCGGGAGCAAGAAGCGCGCGCGCGTCTAGCGGCGAGCCGCCGGCCGAGCGGCGCTCCGCCGCGCGGCCCGCGACCCGCCGCCAGCTACCCCTCTTCGAGGAGCTCGACGAAGACCGGCGCGCGTAGGCCGTTGCGCGTGCGCTCGAGGAAGCTGACCGTGCAGTAGAGCCCGGGCTCGACCCAGCGGCCCTCCTCCGCACAGGGGACGAAGGGCTCGGAGCGGGCGCGCGCGCGGCACAGCTCCCGCAGCCGGGTGCGCAGTGCGTCCGTCAGGCCGCTGCCGACCCGCCCGACGCTGACCAGGGTCCCGTGCTCCTCGAGGGCCACGACCAGGCTGGTGAGGTCGCCGCGCTCGTCCGCGATCCAGCCCAGGATGGCGCAGGGCACCGTGCGCGTGGTCTTGACCTTGATCCACGAGCGCGTGCGCTTGCCCGGGAGGTAGGCCCCGTCCAGCTCCTTGGCCACGATGCCCTCGAGCGCGCGCGCACGCGCCTGCTCGAAGAACGCGCGCCCCGGACCCACGGTGCCGTCGGAGAAGGCCAGGTGCGGCTCGCCCAGGCCCGCCAGCAGCTCCGCCAGCCGCGCGCGGCGCTCCTGCAGCGGGCGCGCGAGCAGCGCCGCACCGGAGAGGTACAGCAGGTCGAAGACCACGTACTGGGCCGGCAGCGTGCGCGCCAGCGCCTCGACCCGCAGACGCGCCTTGCCCTGCATGCGCTCGAGCGCACGCGAGAAGCTCGGGCGCCCGTCCTCGAGGACCACCAGCTCGCCGTCGAGCAGCGTGCCGGAGGGCAGGCGCGCGAGCGGCTCGAGCTCCGGGAAGGAGGGCGTCAGCACCTGCCGGTTGCGGGTCAGCACGCGCAGGCGTCCGTCCTCGACGAAGGCGAGGGCGCGGATGCCGTCCCACTTGATCTCGAACAGGTGCCGTTCCGAGTCGAAGGGCTCGTCCACGAGCGTGGCGAGCATCGGGGCGACGAAGTCCGGCAGCGGCATGGGCGCGGGGCAGCGTAACGGAGCGCGACGCTGCAGCGTGGGACGAGGACGGCGGGGCCGGAGCCGCGCTGGAGCGCGGCGGTCCCGGGGCCAGGCTGGAGCCTGGCGGTCCCGGGGGGCGATGTCAGCCCGTCTTGCGCGAGCGCTTCTTGCGCGCCGGGGCGGCCTCGGCCGCTGCCGCCTCGCCCTCGGCACCCTTCACGCTGGGCGCCATCTTGCGCACGCCCAGCTCGGCCACGCTCTTCTTGAGGGCCTCCATCAGGTTCAGGATCTTGGGCTCCTCGGGGTCCGGTGCGCGCACGATCTCGCGCCCCTCGACCTTGAGCTGGATCAGCCGGGTCAGGTTCTCGACGTAGGCGTCGCGGTAGGTCTGGAAGTCGAACTCGGCCAGGGTCGAGGCGCCGATCAGCGTGTTCGCCAGGGCCAGCTCGCTGGCGCTGGGCTTCTCCTCCGGCAGCTCCTCGCGGTAGGGCGTCGCCGCGCGCACCTTCTTCGGATAGTTGAGGACGCTCATCACCAGCATGCCGTCCTGTGGGCGCAGCATGACGAGCTGCTCGCGCCCGGAGAGCACGACCTGCGCGATCGCGACCACGTTGCCCTCGACCATGCCGCGCACGAGCAGGGCGTAGGGCCGGTTGCCGGCCACGCCGTCCGGCAGCAGGTAGTACGTCTTGCCGGCCAGGTAGACCGGGTCGATCTTCTCCGGCGCCACGAAGCCGTCGATGGCGACCGAGCGGTCGGACTGCTTCCGGACCTTGGAGAGCTCCTCCTCCTCGATGACCACGTACTGGTCCTTGGCGTACTCGTAGCCGGAGACGATGTCCTCGCTCTTCAGCTCGCCGTGGGCCTCGCAGACCTTCTTGTAGCGCACGCGCCCGTGGCACTCGCCGTGGAGCTGGTTGAGGCGGATCTCCTCGTCCGTGTTGTTGGCCGTGTACGCCTTGACGGGCACGGACACGAGGCTGAGCTTGAGGAAGCCTTTCCAGCTGGTGCGCGGGGCCATGGGATCTCCTTGCCGGGGGCCGGGCCTGGTCGAGGGGCGAGCCCGGCTCGGGTGCCAGGATCGACGAAAAGGGCCACGAGCGTAAGGGGCGCCGGGCGGCTGGCTCCAGGGGCCGGCTCCCCGGCGCGATGTTTCGCGCGTCCTGACGCCGAAAACGCCCGTCAGGGCTTCGCAAACGAGCGGGCCCGAGGCCTCCGACCGTGGCCGGAGGACTCGGGCCCAAGGAGGAACCGTCTCCTTGCTCGCAGGCTCGAGTCGGAAGGCGCGCGAGGATCGCGCTCGGCCGATCCAGAGCCCCCGGACCGCTGGATGCCTGCGGCATCCTTCGGCCCTGCGGCTCAGATCACGATCGGCGTGCCGTCGAAGCGGTTGAAGGCGAAGCTGGCGGACTCGTTGTACATGTCCTTCGTGTCGCGCAGGACGCCGATGGCGACCGCCTCACCGAGGCGCATCGACTCCTCGCCGTCCGTGCGCCAGTGCACGCCGGCGATGTTGCGGCCCGTGGCCACGTTGGAGCCGATCTTGTTGAGCTCGCCCTCGATCGTCATCAGGCCGGCGTCGGCCCCCAGGTAGGGCACCAGCGCGAGGCCGTTGTCGGTCGGCTCGACCGGTGCCCAGTAGTTGCTCACCGGCTGGCTCGTGTCGAACAGCGCCTTCAGGATCGTCACGCAGGCCCCGGCCACGGTCGCGTGGCCCGCACCGTAGGAGGGGTGCGCCGGCGAGCCCTCGGGGAAGGCCATCGGCAGGAGGTAGCTGCCGTGGCGGCTGAAGGTCTCGGCCACGGCCGCGGAGTTCAGGAGATCCGCGTGCTGGTCGTAGAGCTTCTGCCCGGTCAGGTGCACGTGCGCGCGGCCGAGGTAGACCTCCGGGCGCAGGCGCCGGTGCAGGTTCCACTTCTGGAACCACACGGCCTTGAGGGCGCGCGAGGCCACCTCGCACACGAGCGCCGCGAAGTTGGGGCCGCCGAGCGTGCCGAAGCCGATCTGCGTGGCGGAGCCGTTGTAGGGGTTGCCCGGGTTGGCCGGGACGCCGCTCGAGGCCATCACCAGGAAGGCCTGGAAGTAGGCCTGGAACAGCACGTCGACGTGCACCCAGGCGCCGATGTCGCGCCCGTTGCGCATGTAGACGAGGCCTCCCGGAACGTTGCTGAAGGCCGGGCTGACGCCGTTCTGGCGCGCGACCCAGTCGGCCTGCGTCGTCATGTAGTCGACCCCCGCCGCGTAGGTGTTGGAGCGCGGGTCGATGTCCTGCGTGCCGAAGGGCTGCGGGCGGTAGAAGAACTGCGACAGGTACGGGCCCACGGTGCAGCCCGGGAACGGGTCGCGGAAGAGCGTCTGGGCCGTGACCAGTCCGGCCTGCTTCGGTCCGCGGAAGTCGGAGGCCGCGTTCAGGTCGGCGATGGCCGCGGCGGCGTCGGGATCGCTCCCGTACAGGCGGAAGGGCACGTCGCGCAGGTGCGCCATCCAGGTGTTCTCGATGCCCTCGCCGGCCTGCCAGGCGCTGGCGAAGGACGGCGCGGCCGGGATCGTGAGCGCCTGGGCGTCGGCGCCCTCGAGGTCGTAGGCCAGGCCCGCCTGCGGGTTGATCATCTTGTGGATCGGCGTGTTGCCGGGCGCGGGCCCGGCGCCGCCGGGGCTGCCGAGCTGGATCAGCTCGAAGTCGGCCGGATCGCCGCTGGAGACCGCGGCCAGCAGCGAGGCGTAGGAGCCGGCATCGACCTCGCCCAGCCCGTCGTGGACGAGCCCCTTCGAGAAGCTCGCGCGCTGGTCGGCATAGAGCGCCTCGTCGCCGTTGCGCTTGTGGCAAGGATGGGGCTGGTGGAACTCGAGCTTGGCCGCCTCGATGCGCTTCTTCAAGGAGCGCGTGCGGCGCTGGTTCGTGCCGTGGGGCCGCAGCGCATCGTCGGCGCAGGGTGGAGCGATCAGCGGCGCCGGGCCCGTGCTCAGCGTCTGCTGCGCGGTGCTGGCCGCGCCGAGCAGCACGCCGGCCGCGCCGACGCCGGCCGCCTGACCCAGGAACAGGCGTCGATCGACGCTCGTTCCCGTCGCTGTCGACTCGCGTGTCTCGGTGGACGCAATCTTCCCGCTCTCATCGTGCTTCATGGACTCTTCCTCTCCAGGATGGCTCGAGTGGCACGCTCCCGTTGGGGGGGCGCGGAATGGACCGCCGGATCCTACGACTCCCGCTCGAATCCAGGCATGCGCATTCCGGCCGAGAACTCGCCGGGCCGCGGGCCGGGGCGTCGCCGGCCGGCCGGGGGGGGGCCTCCCTGGCCCGGGCAGCGGGGACCGGCTCCCCTGCGGCCCGTCCCCCGGCTGCCCGCCAGAGCGGTCCCCGAGTAGGCTCTGCGGCCTTTCGGAGAGCCGGTGAAGCTCCACAACCAGATCCTGCTGGGCCTCGTCCTGGGCCTGGCGGCCGGCGTCGGCGCCCACGCCGTCGCCCCCGACAGCGAGGCCCTCGCCTGGATCGCGACCAAGCTCCTCGGGCCCGTCGGGCAGGTCTTCCTGCGCTGGATGCGCATGACGGTCGTGCCGCTCGTCTTTGCCTCGATCGTGCTGGGGGTGGCGGGCCTGGGGGACACGCGCACGCTCGGGCGCCTCGGCGGCCTGACGCTGGGCTTCTTCGTGCTCTCGACCGTGTGCGCGGCCTTGCTCGGGCTCGCGCTCGTGAACGGCGTGCGCCCGGGCGAGCGCCTGGCGCCCGAGGTGCGGGCCGAGCTCCTGGCCGACTACGCCGACAAGATGCCCACGCCGAAGCAGCTCTCGACCGACTGGTTCGTGGCCATCGTGCCCGAGAACCCGGTCGATGCGGCCGCGCGCATGGACCTCCTGGCCTGGATCTTCTTCGCGCTGCTCTTCGGCTGGGCCCTGACCAAGCTGCCGCGCGAGCGGGCCGAGCCCGTGACGCGCGTGGTCGAGGGCCTGGGCGAGATCGTTACTCGCCTGATCGACCTCGGTATGAGGCTGGCCCCGTATGGCGTCTTCGCCCTCATCGCCGTGAAGGCCTGGGAGTTCGGCTGGGCGCTGCTGGTGCCGCTCGGGCTCTACGCCCTGGTGGTGCTGGTCGGGCTGTTCCTGCACGCCGGCGTGACGCTCTCCCTGTTCGTGCGCTTCCTCGGGGGCATGAGCCCGGCCCGCTTCTGGACCGCCGCCAAGGCCAGCCTCGTGACCGGCTTCTCTACCAGCTCGAGCAACGCCACCCTGCCGACCAACCTGGCCGTGGCGGAGAAGGAGCTCGGGATCGACCGGCGCATCGCCGGCTTCGTGCTGCCGCTCGGCGCGACCATGAACATGAACGGCACGGCGCTGTACGAGGGCGTCACCGTGCTGTTCCTGGCGCAGGTCTTCCAGGTCGAGCTGACGCTGGCGCAGCAGGCCGTGCTCGTGCTGCTGGCGGTGGTCACCGCCATCGGCGCGGCCGGCGTGCCGGGCGGCTCGATCCCTCTGATGATGGGCGTCCTGGCGACCTTCGGGGTCCCGGCCGAGGGCATCGCGATCATCCTCGGCATCGACCGCCTGCTCGACATGGCGCGCACGACCGTCAACGTCACGGGCGACCTGGCGGCAGCGCTCTTCGTCGCGCGCCACGAGCACCCGCGGCCAGGCGTCGGCCGCTGACCGACACCCCCCCCTGCTCCACCCCATGCCGCTCGCCTTCCTGGGCCTGCTCTCCGAGGACATCGGCGCGATCCTGCCGCTGTGGACCGTCCTGCCCTTCGTGCTGCTGCTCCTGGCCATCGCGGTCCTGCCGCTGGTGGCGGGGCACTGGTGGGAGCACAACAAGAACAAGGCGATCCTGGCCCTGCTGCTGTCGGTGCCGATCGTGATCTACCAGGTCACGGTCTTCGGCGAGCGCGGCGTGCACGAGCTCGAGCACAAGGCGATGGAGTACGCGAGCTTCATCCTGCTGCTCGGCTCCCTGTTCGTGATCACGGGCGGGGTCTACGTGGGCGGCTCGCTCTCGGGCACCCCGCTCGTGAACACCGGCGTGCTGGCGCTCGGCACCTTCCTCGCGAGCTTCGTGGGCACGACCGGCGCCTCGGTGCTCCTGATCCGTCCGCTCCTGCGCGCCAACGCCTCGCGCCAGCGCAAGGTGCACATCGTCGTCTTCTTCATCTTCCTGGTCTCGAACTGCGGCGGGTTGCTGACGCCCCTCGGGGACCCGCCGCTCTTCCTCGGCTACCTCAAGGGCGTGCCCTTCGAGTGGACGCTGCAGCTCTGGCGGGAGTGGCTGCTCGTCAACGGGACCCTGCTCGTGCTCTTCAACCTGTGGGACCAGAAGGTCCTGGCGGCCGAGGAACGTGCCCGCCCCGGCTCGCAGCTCGAGGAGGTGATGAAGCACGAGCCCCTGCGCCTCGAGGGCAAGCTCAACTTCCTGTTCCTGCTCGGCATCGTGGCCGTGATCTACTGCGCTGGCGCGGGCGTCGGCAACGGCGGCGAGCCCTGGAGCTTCGGCCTGCAGGAGGGTGCGATGGCGGCCCTGGCCGCGGGCGCCTGGTTCACGACGCGGGCCGAGAACCGCGCGCGCAACCGCTTCACCTGGACCCCGATCGTCGAGGTGGCCGTGCTCTTCGCCGGCATCTTCGTGACCATGACGCCGGCGCTCCTGATCCTGAACTCCTGGGGTCAGGGCACGCGCTCGGTCCTGGGCATGGCCTTCGACATGCACGAGCCGTGGCAGTTCTTCTGGGCCTCGGGGATCCTGTCCTCGTTCCTCGACAACGCCCCGACCTACCTGACCTTCGCCTCGACCGCCTGCGGCCTCGAGGGCGTGCCCCTGCAGGGGCGCTTCCTGGCCGAGCTCCTGGCCCACACCGAAGCGGGCGGCATCGGCCCGCGGCTCCTGATGGCGATCTCCTGCGGCTCGGTCTTCATGGGCGCCAACACCTACATCGGCAACGGCCCGAACTTCATGGTCAAGGCGATCGCCGAGGAATCGGGCGTCAAGATGCCGAGCTTCTTCGGGTACATGGGCTACTCGGGCTTGATCCTGCTGCCGATCTTCGGGATCGTCACGCTGGTGTTCTTCGCCTGAGGGCGCGGAGCACGCCCGCGTGCTCCCGCTCCTGGCACTCGTCTTCGGCGGCCTGCTGGTCCTCGGCTACCTGGCCTACGGGCGCTGGGTCGAGCGGCGCCTGGCGCCCGACGACGCGCGCGCGACGCCAGCCACGGAGCGCGACGACGGCCAGGACTTCGTCCCGACGCCGCGCTTCTACCTGTTCGCGCAGCACCTCTCGGCCATCGCCGCGGCCGGCCCGATCGCGGGCCCGATCCTGGCGGCGCGCGACTTCGGCTGGCTGCCGTGCCTCCTGTGGATCGCGCTGGGCGTGGTGCTGATCGGCGCGGTGCACGACTTCACGGCGCTGTTCGCCTCGGTGCGCCACGGGGCCTGCTCGGTGGCCGAGGTGACGCGCGCCCAGCTCGGCGCTCCGGCCGGGCGCGCGCTGATGGCCTTCATCGCGATCGCGCTGGTGTACGTGATCGTGGCCTTCGCCGACATCACCGCCGGGGCCTTCGCGGCCGGCACCGAGGAGCTGGCGGGCACGACGGCGTTCCATCCGGGCGGAGCCGTCGCGCTGGCGAGCGTGCTGTACCTCGGCCTCGCGCTGGTGATGGGCCTCGTGCAGCGCTTCCTGCGCCCGCCGCTGTGGCTGGCGACGCTGGTCTTCGTGCCGGCGACCTTCGCGCTGGTCTGGTTCGCGACGCTGCACTCGGACTGGCTGCGGCTCGACCAGCGCACGTGGGGGCTCCTGATCCTCGGATACTGCGTGCTCGCGGCCGTCACGCCGGTGTGGCTGCTCCTGCAGCCGCGCGGGTACCTGGGCGGCTTCGTGCTCTTCACCGCGCTCGCCGCGGGCCTGGCGGGCGTCTTCTTCGGCGGCCACGCGATCCAGCAGCCGGCCTTCAAGGGCTGGGAGGCCGCCAGCGGGCCGCTGTTCCCGTTCCTGTTCGTGACCATCGCCTGCGGGGCCTGCTCGGGCTTCCACGGCCTGGTGTGCTCGGGCACGACCTCGAAGCAGGTCGCGCACGAGTCGCACATGCGCTTCGTCGGCTACGGCGCGATGCTGGCCGAGGGGCTGCTCGCGTTCCTCGCGCTCGCGACCTTCATGATCATGAGCGACGCCGAGCTCGCGGGCCTCGCGCCCGGCACGATCTACGGCAACGGCCTGGGGCGCTTCCTGACGCTCTTCGTCGGCGAGGAGCACCTGCGCTTCGCCACGACCTTCGGCGCGATGGCCTTCTCGACCTTCGTGTTCGACACGCTCGACGTGTGCACGCGCCTCGGGCGCTACCTGCTGCAGGAGCTCTGCGGCTGGCGCACGCGCACCGGCGCGGCCGTGGCCACGCTGGCGACGATGGCCGCGCCGGCCCTGGTGCTCGCGAACTCGGCCCCGGGCGCCTACCGCGACTACTGGACGCTGTTCGGGGCCTCGAACCAGCTCCTGGCGGCGCTGACGCTGCTCGTGATCGGGTACTGGCTCGCGCGCAGCGGCCGTCCGAGCGCGCTGGCCTTCCTGCCGATGCTGTTCGTGCTCGGCATGACGACCTGGGCCCTGGCGCGCATGGCGCTCCTCAACGCCGGGAAGGCGGGGGAGAGCGTGCCGGCGCTGGTCAACGCCGGCGCGAGCGTGGCGCTGCTCGGGCTGGCGGCGTTCCTGGTGAGCGTGGCGGTGCGGCGGCTTCGGGCGAGGTGAGGCGCGCCGAGAAGAGAAGAGCCGAGCCGAGCCGAGCGCGGAGACGAGGAGGGAGCCAGAGAAGAGGAAGGGGTCGAGGCATGGTTCGATCTCGGGGCTCGGATCCGTCTCCAAGACGGCGGATCGTGCCGGGACTCGGCCCCCTGCCTTTCGCTCTCGGCGTGCTCCGCGTCTTCATCTCCGCGTCTCCGCGCCCGGCTTCACCCAGCACGCACTCCGCAAGCGCATCCCAGCTCACCTCGATC